>Ga0268299_1001783_pt1 | contig 32390 bp, 24 predicted proteins | sample NOBtaG_FD_193484 | JGI IMG/M metagenome (GOLD analysis project Ga0268299, IMG submission 193484) | Activated sludge microbial communities from bioreactor in Nijmegen, Gelderland, Netherland - NOB reactor | ecosystem: Engineered > Bioreactor > Aerobic > Activated sludge | place: Netherlands... | reverse complement strand
CCGAGACCCCCGCGGACTGAGTGCGCCCCACCTGGGCAGTATCCTGCTTGGGTGAGCGACATCCTGGACGTCGACCTGCTGGCCTTCGAGCGCGGCACCGAGAGCCAGCGCCGGGCCGTGGTCGACGGGGTGATGACGAGCCTGGCCACCGGGTTCGTCTACACCAGCCACGACCTGTCGGAGGATCTGCTCGACACGGCCTACGGCATGCTCGAGCAGTTCTTCTCCCTCCCGGTCGAGGAGAAGGCCACGGCCACCGTGCCTGGCTCACACGGCCAGGCCGGCTACACGGGTCTGCTGGTGGAGACGGCGGCGTCGAGCGAGGTGCCCGACTGGAAGGAGATGCTGAACTGGGGGATGGACCTCCCCGACGGGCATCCCCTCAAGCGTCGGTTCCCCCACCGGTACCACGGGCCGGTGCTGCCCGATCACCTGGTGCCGGGAATCGGCAAGGTGCTGGTGGAGTTCTACGACAGGCTCCTCGATCTGCAGCAGCGGTTCCTCCGGATCATCGCCGTGGGAATCGGCTGTCACGAAGACCTGTTCGATGTCATGACCCGTAACGGCACCACCCTGGCCCGCGCCATCCACTACCCGGCCATGGACCTGGCCCCCGGGGCCGAGCACGTGTGGGCGGCCGAGCACGGCGACATCAACCTGATCACCGCCCTACCGCGGGCTACCGCCCGAGGCCTCCAGGTGAAGGTGGGGGAGTCCTGGGTGGATGCCGCACCGCCCGAGGACCGGGTGATCATGAACACCGGCATCATGCTGGAGCATCTGACCAACGGCGTGGTCCCCCAGGGGATCCACCGTGTGGTGGCCGATCCGGCACAACCGGGAGACCGGTACTCGGTCGTCCAGTTCTGCCATCCCACACCGTGGACGATCCTGAGCCCGCTCGCCTCCTGCACCGGGCCCGACAACCCCCAGCGGTTCCCCGCCATCGAGGCCGGCGACCTGCTCGACCAGGTGCTGTACGACATCAACCTGGTGGAGGACGCCCGCCGGGTCTGACCCGCCACATCCCGCACCCGAAGACCGCCCACCCATCGGCCCGACCCTCTTGGAGACCGACCCATGGCCCGCAAGACCTTCACCGAGGCCGAGCTCCGCTCCCGCCTCACCCCCGAGCAGTACGAGGTGACCCAGCACGCCGGCACCGAGCGTGCCTTCACCGGCATCTACAACAACGCCAAGGAGGCGGGGATCTACCGCTGCATCGTGTGCCACGAGCCCCTGTTCGACTCGAACACGAAGTACGAGTCGGGCAGCGGCTGGCCCAGCTTCTGGCAGCCGATCTCGCCCGAGGCGGTGGAGCTGCACGAAGACCGCAGTTACGGGATGGTGCGCACCGAGGTCAACTGCGCCACCTGCGGCGCCCACCTGGGCCACGTCTTCCCCGACGGCCCCCGCCCCACCGGAGACCGCTTCTGCATGAACTCGGCGTCGCTCCTGTTGGAGCCGGCAGGCGAGCACGGCGAGAAGCAGTAGCGCCGCCCGATGTCCCTCTTCGTCGACTTCGTCGCCTCCATCCCCAGCCCGTCCCGCAGCGCGCTCGATGTGGGGCCGCTCGTGTTCCGGGCCTACGGGTTGTGTATCGCCGTCGGGGTGCTGGCGGCGGTGGCGGTCACCCAGCGCCGCTGGGCCCGCAAGGGGGGTGACCCGGCCGACATCGCATCCATCGCCACCGGCTCGGTGGTGGCCGGGCTGGTGGGGGCCCGGCTGTACCACGTCATCACCGACTGGCGCCGGTTCGAAGGCCAGTGGCTCGACGCGTTGAAGGTGTGGGAGGGCGGGCTCGGCATCCCCGGCGGTCTCGTGCTCGGGGTGCTGACCGGCGTCTACCTGGCCCGCAAGCGGGGCATGCACATCCCCTCGGCCCTCGACGCCGTCGCCCCCGCCCTGCCGGTGGCCCAGGCCATCGGCAGGCTCGGCAACTGGTTCAACCAGGAGCTGTTCGGAGGGCCGACCAATCTGCCCTGGGGGCTGGAGATCGACCCCGTGCACCGCCCGGCGGGCTACGAGAACGTCGCCACCTTTCACCCCACGTTCCTGTACGAGGCGGGCTGGAACCTGGCGCTGGCCGGGCTCATCATCGCCTGGGACAACCGCCATCCCAAGGCCCGCCCAGGTCGGATGTTCGCCCTCTACGTGGGTGGCTACGGGCTGGGGCGGCTGTGGGTGGAGTCGCTCCGGATCGACGAGGCCACCCGCATCGCCGGGGTGCGGGTCAACATCTGGACCAGCCTGATCGCCATTGCGGCGGCGGCGGCCTGGCTGGCCCTGCGGGGCCGGCAGGAGGTGCCGGCGCCGGAGCACGTGTCGGCCTCGGCCGCCGCTCAGGCCGCCGCGGCCTCGCCCGCGGCCGATCCCGACGCTGCAGGCCCGGCCGATGACGCCGACGCCATCGACCTGTCGGACACCGAGCCGGCAACCGCCGCCAACGAAACGGGGGCCGGCTGACCGACTTTTCACCGGGAGCGTCGCCAGTGACGATCCGGATGAAAAGTCTGGGTGGCTGACCGACTTTTCACCGGGAGCGTCGCCAGTGACGATCCGGATGAAAAGTCTGGGGCTGGGCGGGCGCAGCGGGACGCGCCGTGAGTCAGCGGGCCCGCTCGACGGCTCGGGCCACCAGGTTCTCCAGGGCCTCCTGGCGGCCGCTGACGGGGGCGGGATCGGCCACCTCGCCGGCCCGCTTGCGCAGGGCGGGCAGGTCGAGCGAGCCGTTCATGATGTCGCGGCCCAGCTCGCCGTCCCAGCCGGCGTAGCGGGCCTCCCGGTTGGCCTCCAGCTCGCCCTCCTCCAGCAGGAGGCTGGCGGCCAGCAGGGCCCGGGCCATGGTGTCCATGCCGGCGATGTGGGCGTGGAACAGGTCGGTCCGGTCGATCGACTGGCGCCGCAGCTTGGCGTCGAAGTTGAGGCCGCCGGTGGTGAACCCTCCACCCCGCAGGATCTCGTACATGCCGAGCGTCATCTGCTCCACCGACACCGGGAACCGGTCGACGTCCCACCCGAGGCGGTCGTCGCCGGCGTTGGCGTCGATCGAGCCGAAGATGCCGGCCGCGTTGGCGTAGGCGATCTCGTGGTGGAAGTCGTGGCCGGCCAGGGTGGCGTGGTTGACCTCGATGTTCACCTTGATCTCCGACGCCAGGTCGTAGCGCTGGAGGAAGGCGTGCACGGTGGCGGTGTCGTAGTCGTACTGGTGCTTGGTGGGCTCGAACGGCTTGGGCTCGATGAGGATGGTGCCGGTGAACCCGATGCGGTGCTTGTGCTCCACCACCAGGTGCATGAACCGGGCCAGCTGGTCGGCCTCGCGGCGCAGGTCGGTGTTGAGCAGGGTCTCGTAGCCCTCCCGGCCGCCCCACAGCACGTAGTTGGCCCCGCCCAGGCGGTGGGTGGCCTCCAGGATGTTGCACACCTGGGCCGCGGCGCGGGCGAACATCTCCGGGTCGGGGTTGGTGGCGGCGCCGGCGGCGAAGCGGGGGTGGCTGAACAGGTTGGCCGTGCCCCACAGCAGGCCCACCCCGGTCTGCTCCTGGAGCCCCGCGGCCCGCTCCACCAGCTCGTGCAGGTTCGACGTGGCCTCGGCGAAGGTGGCGCCGGCGGGCGCCATGTCGACATCGTGGAAGCAGTAGAAGGGCACGCCGAGCTTGGCGAAGAACTCGAAGGCGGCGTCCTGCTTGGCCCGGGCCGCCTCCATCGGGTCCACCCCGGCGGCCAGCCACGGCCGGTCCAGCGTGCCGGCGCCGAAGATGTCGAACCCGTCCCAGTTGAAGCTGTGCCAGTAGCACACGGCGAACCGCAGGTGGTCCTCCATGCGGCGGCCGGCCACCACCCGGTCCTTGTCGTACCAGCGGAACGACAAGGGGTCGTTCGAGCTCGGGCCGAGGTAGGGGATGGGGCCGGTGACGTCGGTGAAGAACTCGGGCATGACCCGATGGTACGCCTCCGGCGGCGCGCCTGGGGCGGGGCCTCGGGCCCAAGGACCCGGGACCGCTGTCACAGGCCGGGAGTAGGGTCGAATCATGGGTCCAGCGTTCGGTGTCGTCCTCGTGGCGGTGTTCGTCGCCGTCGTTCTCGTCCTGTCGTCGCTCCGGGTGATCAGCGAGTACGAGCGGGCCATCCATTTCCGTCTGGGACGCCTCACCGGGGTCAAGGGGCCGGGCCTCATCCTGGTGCTGCCGGCGATCGACCGCATCGAGCGGGTCAGCCTGCGCACGGTGGCCCTCGAGATCCCCACCCAGGAGCTGGTCACGGCCGACAACGTGACCGTCCGGGTCAACGGGGTCACCTACTACGTGGTCAAAGATCCCACCAAGGCCATCATGTCGGTGCAGAACTACGCCTACGCCACCGCCCAGGTGGCTCAAGCCACGCTGCTCACCGTGCTCCGCCAGGTGGACCTCGACACCCTGTTGCGGGAGCGGGAGACGCTGGCGGCCAAGCTGCGCGAGCTGATCGACGCCGCAACCGAGCCGTGGGGGATCGAGGTGACGATGGTGGAGGTGAAAGACGTCGAGCTGCCCGACCAGATGCGCCGGGCGATGGCTCGGGAGGCCGAGTCGGAACGGGAGCGGCGGGCCAAGGTGATCCACGCCCGGGGCGAGTTCGAGGCGGCCGAGATGCTGGGGCAGGCGGCCCGCACGATGGAGGAGCACCCGGCCGCGATGCAGCTGCGAACGCTGGCCACCTTGGCCGAGATCTCGGTGGAGAAGAACTCCACGATCGTGTTCCCGCTGCCCTATGAGCTGATGGGCGTGCTCACGGGGATGGCCGACCGCTACGTCGGCCGGTCGCCGCCCGTCGACGGGTCTACGCCGGCTCCACCGGCGGCCCCAGCCGGCGAGGGCAGCACCCGGCCGTGACCGGCGCCGGTGAGGGCGCCTATCATCCCGCCATGGAGCCAGCCGTGGCCAGAGGTGTCGTGGCGTCGACCCGCAAGCGGCAGCTGCCGATGGGTCTTGTTGCCCACACATCGAGTGTTTGGCAAACTTAACTCATGGCTGAGAGCTTCTTGATCGCCCTGCGCGAAGGATTCGAGGCGGCGTTGATCGTCGCCATCGTCCTCGCCTTCGTGCGCCGTCAGGCCCCCGAGCAGGCCCGGGCCGTCTGGCTGGGCACGGGCGCCGCGGTGGCTCTGGCCATCGTCGTGGGGATCATCCTCGATCTGACCCTCGACGGTCTCGCGGGAACGGCCCGGCTGCGTACGTTCGCCGTGATCTGCGTGGCCGCCGCTGCGCTGCTGACGTGGATGATCTTCTGGATGCGGAGCCATGCCCGGGCGTTGCGGGGCGAGTTGGAAGGCCGGGCGGGCGTCGCTCTGGCGTCGGGGTCGTCGATGGGGCTGGCGCTGGTGGCCTTCACCGCGGTGGCCCGGGAGGGGTTGGAGACCGCCCTGTTCCTCCTGTCGACCAGCGTCAACAGCGACGGGCGTGACGTGATCGTCGGCACACTGGCGGGCCTCGCCGTGGCCGTCGTGCTGGGCGTCGGCGTCTACCAGGGCAGCCACCTGTTCGACCTCCGTAAGTTCTTCCTGGTCACGGGTGTGCTCATCATCCTGTTCGCCGCCGGGCTGGTGTCACGGGCCGTCTTGTTCCTGCAGGCCAGCAACGACCTCGGCTCGTTCGACGACGCTGTCTACAACCTCACTCGCTACCCCTGGCTCACCCAGCAGTCCCAGGTCGGGCGGTTCCTGGCCGGCATCTTCGGCTGGGATCCCCGCCCCTCGATCGAGCAGGTGGTCGGCTACCTCGGCTTCCTCCTACCCGCCCTCTATGTCCTGTTCAAGCGGCCCACCTCGAAACCGGCTGCGATCGGCATCGCTCAGGCCCCGCTCCAGCCAGCGACCGACTGAGGCCGCCTCGGTTCGCCTGCGGCGAACACCGCATGTACGGCCAGCGTGCAACACGGCTGTAGGTGTGCCTAACATTCCTGGTGTGATTCGGACCAAAGCCGGGCGTGCCATCGTCGCCGCTCCTCTCGCCATGATCCTGCTCCTCGTCGGCTGCGGCAGCGACGACGGCTCGACCGTCCGCGACACCGGACCCAGCGGGTCGGTCGTCAACCTGGGGACGGAAGGCTCCGGGTCGGGGTCGGGGTCGGGGTCCGGGTCGGGCTCCGGATCCGGGTCGGGCGTCTCGGGATAGGAGGCGTCCGGGCATCCAGGCTGCTCGGGTCGAAAGTGGCGAAATCCGTGAGGGGCCGGGGCGATGTGCTGCCAGGATTGAGGGCCGATACCACCAGCCCCCGAGCCGAGCAACGGAGACCATCATCATGGCTCATGGCCGCATCGCCGCCCGAATCGCCTCCATCGCCCCGTCGGCCACCCTGGCCGTCAGCAACAAGGCCAACCAGCTGAAGGCGGCCGGCGAGCCCGTGATCGGCTTCGGCGCCGGCGAGCCCGACTTCCCCACGCCCGACTACATCGTCGAAGCCGCCGTCGCCGCCTGCCGGGACCCGAAGAACCACAAGTACACGGCCACCGGCGGGCTCCCCGAGCTGCGGGAGGCCATCGCGGCCAAGACCCTGCGGGACTCGGGGTACGACGTCAAGGCCAACCAGGTGGTGGTGACCAACGGCGGCAAGCACGCCGTGTTCAACTCGATCGCCGCCCTGGTCGACGAGGGCGACGAGGTGCTGATCCCCGCCCCGTACTGGACCACCTACCCCGAGCCGGTCCGCATCGCCGGCGGCGTGCCGGTGGAGGTGCCCACCACGATCCACAGCGGCTTCCGGGTCACGGTGGACCAGCTCGAGGCGGCCCGCACCCCCAACACCAAGGCCCTGATCTTCGTCAGCCCGTCGAACCCCACCGGTGCGGTGTACCCCCGGGAGGAGATCGAGGCCATCGCCCAGTGGGCCCTGGCCAACGGGGTGTGGGTGATCACCGACGAGATCTACGAGCACCTCACCTACGACGGGGTGCAGTTCCACTCGATGCCCACGCTGGTGCCCGAGATCGCCGACACCTGCATCGTGCTCAACGGCGTGGCCAAGACCTACGCCATGACCGGCTGGCGGGTGGGCTGGATCATCGCCCCGCCCGACGTGGCCAAGGCCCTCGACAACCTCCAGAGCCACCAGACCTCGAACGTCGACAACATCGCCCAGCGGGCCGCCCTGGCCGCAGTGTCGGGCGACCTCGCGGCGGTGTCGGCCATGAAGGTGGCCTTCGACCGGCGTCGCCTGGTGATGCACAAGCTGCTCGACGCCATCGTGGGGGTGGAGTGCCTCGTGCCCGAGGGTGCGTTCTACGCCTTCCCCTCCTTCGAGGGGCTGCTGGGCAAGGAGCTGGCCGGCCGCACGATCGGGTCCACCCTGGAGCTGGCCGACATCGTGCTGGAGCAGGCCAAGGTGGCCTTCGTGCCCGGCGAGGCCTTCGGGGCCCCCGGCTACGCCCGGTTCTCGTTCGCCATGGGCGACGACGACATGACGGAGGGCCTCACCCGCCTGGCCGATCTGCTGGCCCAGGCCCGCTAGGAGGCGTCTCCATGAACGCACCGCCGCCGGGGTCGGTCGAGGCCCCCTACGGCACCTGGCCCTCGCCGCTGTCGGCTTCCCTGCTGGCCGCGGGCAGCGTGGGGCTGGGCGGTCCGGCGCCCTGGGGGACCGGCGTGATCTGGTCTGAGCTGCGACCGGCCGAGGCCGGCCGGTCGGTGCTGGTGGGGCGGGCCTCGGCCGACGCCCCCACCGTCGACCTGCTCGACGCCCCCTGGTCGGCCCGCACCCTCGTCCACGAGTACGGGGGCGGGGCGTGGTGGCCGGGGGCGGACTGCGTCTACCTCGCCCAGTGGACCGACCAGCGGCTCTACCGGTTCGATCCGGGTGCCGACGCCGAGCCCGAGGCCCTGACCCCCGAGCCGCCCGCCCCCCGGGCGTGGCGCTACACCGACGGCCGGGAGCACCCGGCCGAGCCGTGGCTGGTGTGTGTGCGGGAGCGCCACGAGGCCGGGGCCGAGGCGGTGAACGAGCTGGTGGCCATCGCCACCGGCACCGTGCCCGACGCCGGGCCGGCCGAGCCCCGGGTGATCGGGGCCGGCCCCGACGGCCAGCCCCAGGCCGACTTCGTGGCCGCCCCCCGGTTCTCCCCCGACGGGCGGTGGCTGGCCTGGCTCCGCTGGAACCACCCCCGCATGCCGTGGGACGGCACCGAGCTGTGCGTGGCCCCCGTGTTCGGCGGCATGCGCCTGGGCAACACCCATGTGATCGCCGGGGGGCCCGCCGAGTCGATCCAGGGCCCCGACTGGACGGCCGACGGCCGCCTGGTGTTCTCCACCGATGCCAACGGCTGGTGGAACCTGCACGCATGGACGCCGGGCTCGTCCCGCCACCAGCCGCTGACCGCGCTGGAGGGCGCCGAGATCGGCACCCCGGCCTGGGTGTTCGGCTCCCAGCAGTGGACCGAGCTGCCCGACGGGCGCCTGGTGGTGATCGTCACCGAGGCAGCGGTCGACCGCCTGGCCCTGATCGACGGCAGCACGGGCGGTGCCGCCGGGGGCGACCCCGTCCCGATCCCCACCGACCTGGTGCATGTGGAGGCCGTGGCCGCCACCGCCTGGGGCACGATCCTGGTCAACGGGGCCACCGCCACCAGCCTGCCCACGATCACCGAGATCGACCTCACCGGGGCCACGGTGGCCGTCCACCGCCCGGCCGAGGCGCTGGTGGGCAGCGACGGCGAGCCGTTGGGCGAGGCCTGGTTCTCCACCGCCCGCACCTACACGTATCCTTCCGGCCCCGACGGGCACCGGCAGGCCAACGCCTTCTTCTACCCGCCCACCGGGGCCGGGTTCCACGGCCCGGCCGGCGAGCGGCCCCCGCTGGTGGTGATGGGCCACGGCGGGCCCACCGCCCACGCCAGCCCGGCCTTCAGCCTGCGCGTCCAGTACTGGACCAGCCGGGGCTTTGCCGTGGCCGACGTCAACTACGGCGGGTCCACCGGTTTCGGCCGGGCCTACCGGCGCCTGCTCGACGGGGCCTGGGGCATCGTCGACGTGGAGGACTCCGTGGCCGTGGCCGAGGCCCTGGCCGCCGCCGGCGAGGTCGACGGCAACCGGATGGCCATCCGCGGCGGCTCGGCCGGCGGGTTCACCGTGCTCAGTGCCCTCATGAGGTCTCGCGTGTTCTCGGCCGGTACCAACCTGTTCGGCGTGGCCGACCTGGAGGCCCTGGCCCGAGACACCCACAAGTTCGAGAGCCGTTACCTCGACGGGCTGATCGGGCCCTACCCGGAGCGCCGCGACCTGTACGAGGAGCGGTCGCCGATCAACCACACCGACGAGCTGTCGTGCCCCCTGCTCGTGCTCCAGGGCCTGGAAGACGAGGTCGTGCCGCCCAACCAGTCGGAGGCGATCGTGGCCGCGGTGGCGGCCAAGGGCATCCCGCATGCCTACGTGCCCTTCGAGGGGGAGCAGCACGGGTTCCGCCAGCAGGCCAACATCATCCGGTCCTACGAGGTGGAGCTGTGGTTCTACGGGCGGGTGTTCGGGTTCGAGCCGGCCGACCGGATCGAGCCCCCCGCCGGCGCCGTCGGCCTCTGACCTCTGCGAAATTAGGAGCCTGAACCGCACTCAGTGCGGTTTTTCCTCCTCAGAATGCCGGGCTAGCGTCCGGCCATGACGATGATCGAGACGGTGAAGGGTCCGGTTCCCGAGGAGTCCCTGGGGCGGGTGCTGGCCCACGAGCACATCTTCGTGCTGTCGCCCGAGATCCAGGCCAACTACCCCGAGGAGTGGGGCGACGAGGAGACCCGGATCGCCCAGGCCGCCGATCGGCTCAACGAGCTGAAGGCGTCGGGCATCGACACCATCATCGACCCCACCGCCATCGGCCTCGGCCGCTACGTGCCCCGCATCAGCGAGGTGGCAGCCCGCACCGAGCTGAACATCGTGGTGGCCACCGGCCTCTACACCTTCAACGAGCTGCCCCACTACTACCGGGGCCGGCGCCCGCCCCGGGAGGGCGGGGCGGTCGACATCCTGACCACCCACTTCGTGCAGGACATCACCGAAGGCGTCTCGGGCACCGCCACCGGCGGCGGCACCGGGGGGAAGGTGAAGGCCGGCGTGATCAAGTGCGCCACCGACCAGCCCGGCCTCACCCCCGACGTGGAGCGCACCCTGCGGGCCTGCGCCCAGGCCCACCGCCAGACCGGCTGCCCCATCACCACCCACACCCACGCCCGGTCCGAGCGGGGGCTCGACCAGCAGCGGGTGTTCGCCGAGGAGGGGGTGGATCTGAGCCGGGTGGTGATCGGCCATTGCGGTGACACCGACGACCTCGGCTACCTGTCGAAGATCCTGGAGCAGGGCAGCTACCTGGGCATGGACCGCTTCGGCATCGACGGCTACCTCACCACCGAGCAGCGGGTGAACGTGATCGCCGAGCTGTGTCGCCGGGGCTTCGAGAGCCAGCTCGTGCTCAGCCACGACGCCAGCTGCTACATCGACTGGATCGCCGGCGAGCTGCCGCTGGGCCCCCTGCCCAACTGGCACTACCTGCACATCTCCAACGACGTGATCCCGGCCCTGCTGGCGGCCGGCGTCAGCCCGGAGCAGGTCGACGTGATGCTCGTCGACAACCCCCGCCGCTTCCTCGCCAGCGCCGGCCAGGGCGGCTACTGACCCGAGTCCAGCCATTCTGAGGAGCCTGAGCCGTACTGAGTACGGCTCAGGCTCCTAATTTCGCCAGGAAGCGTGCAATGAGGGTGACGACGGCGTCGGAGGCCTCGCGGTGGGGCCAGTGGTCGACGCCGTCGAGCTCGTGGACGTCGACCGGGCCGCTCACGGCGGCGGCCAGGCGGTCGAGCTGGAGCCGGGTGCCGTAGCGGTCGGCCGCGCCCTGGATGGCGAGCACCGGGCAGGTGACGGCCCGCACGTCGTCGTCGAGCACCCAGGGGCGGAACCGGTCCGACTGCCACACCTCGGACCAGGCGGCGAAGGTGGCGTCGGCGTCGGCGTGGTGGCGGGCCAGCCGGTCCCGCAGCCCGGTCGACTCGTAGCCGGCCGTCACCTCGGCGATGGCGGCCACCCCCACCGGCTCCACGAACAGGTGGGCCGACACCGACACGATCCCGGCCGGGCGGGGCGAGCCGGCCGGGGCCTGGGACGGGTAGAGCAGGGCGATCGAGGCGCCGTCGGAATGACCGACCAGCACCATGCCGTCGCCCACCCCCTCCTCGGCCAGAATCGCCGGCAGCCGGGCCGCCTCGTCGTGCATGTAGCGGGCCGGCCAAGGCCCGGGATGGGGCTCGGAGCGGCCGTAGCCCCGTCGGTCGAAGGCCAGCACCCGCCGACCGGTGCCGTCGGCCAGCTGCTGGGGGAACGGGCCCCACGCCGAGACCGACCCCAGCCCCTCGTGCAGCAGCACCAGGGGCGCGGCCACCCGTTCGCTCTCGTCGCCCGCCTGGCCCGTTGGCGTGAACCACTGGCGGTGGATCATGCCCCGGCGCTCTGGCGGTCGAGCTCCTCCTGGCGCAGCACGAAACGCTGGATCTTGCCCGTGCCGGTCTTGGGCAGGGCCTCGCGGAACTCCACGGCCCGGGGGTACTTGAACGGGGCGATCGTGGCCTTGGCGTGGTCCTGCAGGGCGTGGGCCAGCTCGTCGCCCGGCTCGTGGCCGGCCGCCGGCACCACGAAGGCCTTGATCACCATCCCCCGCTGGGGATCGGGCACCCCGATCACGGCGCACTCGGCCACCGCCGGGTGGGCCAGCAGCGCCGCCTCCACCTCGGGCCCGGCCACGTTGTAGCCGGCGGTGACGATCAGGTCGTCGGCCCGGCTCTGATACCAGAACCAGCCCTCGGCGTCGCGGGTGTAGAGGTCGCCGGTGCGGTTCCAGCCGTCGCGCACGTAGACGGTCTGGCGCTCGTCGTCGAGGTACAGGCAGCCGGTGGGGCCCTGGACCTCCAGGTGGCCGATCTCGTCCGGGCCCACCTCGGTGCCGTCGTCGTCGACCACCCGGCACCGGTAGCCGGGCACGTCGATGCCGGTGGAGCCGGGGCGGGTGTTGCCGATCTGGTTCGACAGGAACACGTGGAGCAGCTCGGTGGACCCGATCCCGTCGAGCAGCTCCACGCCGGTGGCGGCCCGGAAGGCCTCGTAGGTGGGGGCGGGCAGGGTCTCGCCGGCCGACGCCCCGTAGCGCAGCGACGACAGGTCCCGCCCGGCGGCCAGCGGGGTGAGGGCCCGGTAGGCGGTGGGGGCGGTGAACACCACGGTGGCCCGGTGGCGCTCGATGGCGTCGAGCAGGGCGTCGGGCCCGGCCTGCTCCAGCAGCACGGTGCAGGCCCCGGCCCGCAGGGGAAAGGCGCAGAAGGCGCCGAAGCCGTAGGCGAAGGCCAGGGGCGGGGTACCGGTGACCACGTCGTCCGGCCCCAGCTGGTAGATGGCGTCGCCCACCGTGTCGCAGATGGCCAAGATGTCCCGGTGGAGCTGGCAGGCCGCCTTGGGCACGCCGGTGGTGCCGCTGGTGAACAGGAGCAGGGCCACGTCGGTGGCTGCGGTGGCCACCGGCTCGGCCATCGGCTCGGCCGCCGCCCAGGCGGCGTCGAACGCCGGCTCGCCCCAGGCCCGGACCTGGGGGGTCGGCACCCCGACGTCGGCCCCCATACCGGAAACCATCGTGTCGACCTCGGCCCGCAGCCTCGTCTCGGTGAGCACCACCGCCGGCTCGGCCCGCCCGGCGATCGCCCCCAGCTCATGGGCCCGAAGCAGCGGCATGGTGGGCACCGCCACGAGGCCCGCGTGGAGGCACGCCAGGATGGCGGCGGCCGTCTCGGGCGAGTTGAACCCCCGGATCAGCACCCGGTTGCCCGGCACCAGGCCCTCGCCCGCCAGCAAGGCGGCCAGCCGCCGCACCCGATCGTCGAGCTCGCCGTAGGTCCAGGCGTCGTCGCCCCGGCGGTAGGCCACGGCGTCGGGCCGGGCCCGGCCGGTGGCCAGCAGGTCCCAGGCGGCGTTGAGCCGCTCCGGGTACCGCTCGATGCCGGTGAGCACCGGCCACTGCTCCGGTGGGGGCAGGCGCTGGGCGCAGAACGGGTCGACGTGGGCGGATGCCCCGCCGGCGAGCGGGCTGAGCGGGCTGGCGGCGTCGGTCATGGTCGGGCGTCTCCCGGGGTGGGTCGGTGGGATCTCGGAGTCAGGGCCGGCGGGCCGTGTCCCGCTGGCGGAACCACGCCACGGCGCCGGGGGCCCAGCGGGCGTGGCAGGCGTGGAACACGGTGCGGGCGTCGGCGCCGGCCCAGTCGGGAGGGAGGAGCTCGGGGGGCAGCTCGGGGTCGATCGAGGGGAACCGGCGCCAGTGGTGCACCAGTTCCACCACGGCCTGGAAGCTGGCCTCGGCCCCGGCGGCCGACCGCTCGGCGTGGGCCTGGCTGAACGCCCGGTAGCTGGCGGCGAGGGCGTCGAGGTCCCAGGCCCGGCGGGCCAGGTCGAGGTCGGCTGCGGGGGAGCCGGTGCGGCACTGGAGCACCACGGACTCCTGAGCCAGGCCCAGGGTGCTGAGGATCTGGCGCAGCCGGGCCTCCCGGTCGGCGTGGGGCGACACGGCCAGGCTGGCCGACAGCTCGCCGAAGCCCTCGAACGACAGCTGTGTGCGGAGCCGGTGGCGCAGCGCCCGCTGGGCCTCGGGCACCGGGCAGTGGGCCAGGAGCCAGTCTCCGGCCCAGGCCTCCGGGGCGGTCCCGAAGCCGTAGATGCGCTCCGCTCCGGCCTCCAGCAGCTTGCGGCCGGCCGGCGTGAGCTCCCACCGGGCCTCCCGCCCGTGGCGGCGGCTCTCGATCATGCCCTGGTCTGCCACCCGGGCCAAGGCCTGGCGGGCGTTCTTCTCGGTGATGCCGAGCAGGCCGAAGGCGTCGAGAAGGGTGGATGTCCAGGCCGAACCGCCGGCGGGCAGCACGAGCTCGCCCAGGATCGTGTACAACAACGCCTTGGCGCTGTGTTGGCGGCCTTGTGGTGCCTGGCTCACCGACGCTCGTGCCCTCCCCGGTAGGTTTGTCCCCCTCGGATCTACAAAGATCCACAGTTCCACAACTGTAATGTAGCTAATTGGGAGTGTCAACCGCGGGTCGACTTGGGTCCGGAGGCTCCGGCCTGGAAACCTGTGAGGCCATGCAGTCCTGGCAGACGACCTACGTGGACTCGACCGACGGCGTACGGGTGGCCACCTACGACTTCGGCGGCGAGGGGCCGCTCGTCGTGCTGTGCCACGCCACCGGCTTCTGCGGCCTGGCCTGGCTGCCCATGGTGGAGGCGTTGCGCCGGGAGCTACCGGTGCCGGCCCGGCTGGTGGCCCTCGACTTCCGGGGCCACGGTGCCACCGGGTTGCCCGACGGCGTGAGCCTGGCCTGGACCGGGATGGCCGACGATCTGGCCGCCGTGATCGACCACTATGTGGCCCAGGGTGATCCCGGAGGGCCGGTGTGGGCCGTCGGCCACTCGATGGGGGGCGCCGCCATCATCCTGGCCGAGACGGCCCGGCCCGGCCTCGTGACCCGGGCCTGGACCTTCGAGCCGATCCTGCTGCGCCACGGCCCGGTGCTCACCGGCGAGGGGGCGCCCGCCATCGCCGTGGGGGCCCGGGCCCGGCGGGCCCGGTTCGCCTCACGCCAGGAGGCCTACGACCGCTACGCCAGCCGGCCGCCGCTCAGCCTGCTCGACCCGCGGGCGCTGGCCGCCTACGTGGAGCATGGCTTCGCCGACGATCCCGGCGGCGACGGCGGGGTGGTGCTGCGCTGTCGGCCCGAGCACGAGGCCTCGGTGTTCGAGCACCACAATGCCGGCACGTTCGAGGCGGCAGAGGCCCTGTCGATGCCGATCGTGGTTGCGGCCAGTGGAGACGGAGGGGATCCGGCTGAGTGGGTTCGCTCGGCGGCGGATCTGAACCCCCGTCTCACACTGGTCGACTATCCCGACCTCACCCACTTCGGACCGCTCCAAGAACCGGATCGACTGGCCGTCGACGTTGCTCTCTTCTTCCTGGGTGATGCCGGGATTCGGGGCGACGGTTGATCGGATCCGCGCCGGTCGCTGCACCGGTGCGGGGCGAAGACCCGTCATCGCCCTCGAAGGCAATGCTGCTGGGGAAGGCCTGCCCGTGGGGGCGGGCCGGTTGGGACCGACACCGGACTGGGCCGGGCCGAGGCGGCGGTGGACACGGCGCGCGCCCAGCCGGTGTCGGAGGCTTGTCGCCCGGAGGCGGGATCAGTGGTCTCGGGGACGACCACTACCGTCAGGTGTCATGCACATCAACTTCCAGAGGGGAGGGAGGACCGCCGGACAATTTGCGCCTGGGAACACGTCTGCTCGGTGGCACACTAGAGCACGCTTCGTGGTCACTCAACCCCTTTCTGTGGCAACAGGTATGGCCAAGCAGCGACAGGTAGCGGAACGAAACACCGTTGCGGTCCTGTGAACAGGCCCGACGCTGCTCCCGCTCGCGGTCCGACGATGGTCCGGCGGGCACAAGTTCCCTGCAACTTTCTGTCGCTGATCGTGGCCGCCGCATCGCTGCTCGTCGTGGCCTGCTCCCCGGTCGACGATCCTGACCCGACGACCGGGGCCCCCGTGTCTGCTGCCCCCGTGTCTGCTGCCCCCGGCACCGCCCCGACCACGGGCCCGGCGCCCTCGGCCACCGCAGAGGGGGCTGCGATCCCGTCCGTCGGGGACGGCCCGGCGGCGCCGGTGAACGTGCGCGTGGGGGCCGAGGTGGCGGCGGCCGACGGGTTCCAGCGGTTCCGGGGCCAGCGGGTGGGGGTGATCCTGAACGTCGCCTCGGTGGTGGACGGCCGCTCCCTGCTCGACGCCCTGGCCGCCGCCGAGGGGGTGGAGGTGGTGGCGGCATTCGCCCCCGAGCACGGGGTGCGGGGCGACGCTCCGGCCGGTGCCCTCGTGGGCGACACGCTCGACCCCGCCACCGGGGTGCCGGTCCACAGCCTCTACGGCGACCGCCGGGCCCCGGGTCCGGAGCAGCTGGCCGGGCTCGACGTGTTGGTGTTCGACCTGCAGGACGTGGGCGCCCGACCCTACACCTATGTGTCGACCATGGGCCTGGCCATGCAGGCGGCGGCGCAAGCCGGGGTGCGGTTCGTCGTGCTCGACCGGCCCAACCCGCTGGGCGGTGCCGGGCCGGCCGGGGGCGGGGTGGAGGGCTGGGTGCTCGATCCGTCGTTCGCCTCGTTCGTCGGGCGGTACCCGGTGCCTCTGGTCCACGGCCTCACCGCGGGCGAGCTGGCCCGCATGATCCAGGGGGAGGGCTGGCTCGACGGGCTCGACGGGCTGCAGCTCGACGTGGTGCCGATGACGGGGTGGAACCGGGAGCAGCGGTGGGTCGACACCGGCCGGGCCTGGGTGCCGCCGAGTCCGGGCCTGCCCTCGCCCGACACGGCTGCGGTGTACCCCGGCACCGTGCTGTTCGAGGCCACGTCGGCGTCTGTCGGGCGGGGGACGGGCGAGCCGTTCTCGCTGATCGGCGCCCCCTGGCTCGACGGGCCGGCCGCCGCCGCGGACCTCAACGCCAGGGGCCTGCCGGGCGTGCGGTTCGAGCCGGCGACGTTCACCCCGGCACCCACCCCGGCGGTGCCCGATCCGCCGCTGGCCGGCCAGCCGCTGGCCGGGGTGCGGGTGGTGGTGACGGATGCGGCCGCCGTGCGCCCGGTGGCGCTCGGCGTCCATCTGCTGGAGGTGTTCGGCGGCCAGGCCCGGGCGGCGGGTGAGCCGGGGTTCGTGGCTCGGCCGGCCACCCTCGACGCCCTGGCCGGCACCGACCGCCTCCGCCGGGCCCTGGCCGCCGGCACCCCGGCGGCCGACATCGTCGCCGCCTGGACCGACGAAGGCGCCGCCTTCGACCAGCTCCGCCAGCCCTACCTCCTGTACTGAGTCGCCCGTTGTCCCGTTCTGGTGTCCGGGAGCGTCGCCGGTGGCGGTCTGGGACACCAGATCCGTCGGCGCTCCGGTGGCGGGGTCAGCAGGGGCGGTCGAACACGGCCCAGAAGCCGGAGCCGGCCCGGGCGGTCACGCCCTGCCAGTCGTCGCCGGGAAGGGCGGCGATCACGTCGGCTGGCGGCAGGTGGATCGGGGTCCGGTCGCCCAGGGTGTTGATCCACACCACCTTGCCGGCGGGGGCCAGCACCCGGCACAGCTCGGCCGGGAACAGCAGCATGTTGATCAGCACGGCCACGTCGAAGGCGGCATCCGGGAACGGCAGCACCGAGGCATCGGCCCGCACCCGGGGGGCTACGTCGGGGGCGTTGGCCAGCATCCCGGCCGACAGGTCGACGGCCACCAGCCGATCCACCACCGGGGCGAGCTCCACGGTGCCCACCCCCGTGCCCGAGCCCAGCTCGAGCCAGCACCCGCCCGGATCGAGGCCGCCCCGGCGCAGGGCGTCCCGCAGCGGAGCGACCCGCACGTCGCCCGAGTGGTCGGCCGACCAGCCCGGGGCGAGGGAGTCGAACAGGTCGGCGATCTTGGCCGCCCGGCCCGGCGACCAGCCGTCCTCGAACGCCACCTGGCGGGTCACCTGGCGCATGGGGTGATCGGGTCCGCCCACGGCCTCGGGTTCCACCAGATCGTCGGCATCGGGAAGCTCGCGCAGCACGATGTCCACAGTAGTGCCGTAGGCGCCCGGGGGCGCCGGATCGGGTCAGAGCACGGCGGCCACGGCTCGGGCGGCGGCAACCCCCGAGTTGTAGGCACCTTCGAAGCGCGATGTGCCGAAGCCGTCGCCGGCCAGCACCAACGGGCCCGGGCGATCGGCGATCGTGAGGCAGGGATCGGGCCACGGCGTCACCGGCCCGGTGTGGTGCCACCGCTTCAGATGGAGCGACGTCACCTCGGCCCCGCCCAGGTAGGCGCGGGCCGGCTCGCTCAAGCGGGCCACGATCTCGTCGTCGGACAGCTGCCACAGCTCGGCCGACAGGGCGTGGCCGGTGTGGAAGGTGACGGCGGGGACCGGGCTGATGCCCTTTGCCTGGTTGTCGGCCACGAAGCTGAACACGGGGTCGTCGGGCTGTTGCAGGGCACCGGGGGCGGGCAGGCCGGGGGAGCGGTCGAGCACCGCCAACAGGGCCAGCACCCGGTGGTAGGCGAAGGTCTCCAGCGGCTCCCGGAGGTCGGCCGGCAGCGCCACCGCCCCGTTGCGCAACAGCTCGAGGATCTGGGGGACGGGCGGGGTGGCGATGAGGGCATCGGCTTCGTCGGGCTCCCGGGTGGCGCCGTCGTAGGTGGTCACCCACCGGTCGCCGTCCGACAGCACGGCGCCCACCCGTTGCCCGGTCACCAGCGCCACGCCCGCTTCTTCCAGCCGGCGCCGCATGTGGGCAGCCAGAGCCAGCATGCCCCCGGCGGCCCGGTAGCGGGGGTAGCCGTCTACCTCGGCGAAGCCCCGGCACCACTCCTCCACCGCGCCGTCGGCCAGCCACTGGTCCACCCGGGCCCGGAGGGTGTCGGAGCGGACGGTGAAGAACTGGGCGCCGTGGTCGAGCACCGCCCGGTCGATGGTCCGGGTGGCCAGGCGGCCCCCGGCCGACCGGCCGGCCTCCACCACGGCCACCCGCCCGGCCACGCTCCCGCCTGCCGCCTCTGCTTCCTCCGCCAGGTGGAGGGCGGCGCTCAGCCCGGCCAAGCCACCGCCCACGATCAGCACCGACCAACTCGCCATGATCCGACCTTAATGGGATCCGTGTCTCGGGCCGCCTTTGGTGGGGTGACCGATTTCACAACCAACAGATCGTCTCAAGCGGAACGACCCGCGCTCTGAAGTAGCGTCGATGCGCCTCAGCGGGGAGGCGCACCGACCCAAATCGCTCGATTCGCCCGCTGAGAGGATCCCGGCCATGGCCGCGCTGCACAACGCCCTCGCCGTCGACACCGCCACGGCCGCCACCGTGAACACGAGGGCCGTCCTGCCCGCCGTCGGTTCCATGCTGGCGCTGGCCGTGCTGGACCTGGTGGGGGCGGTCCTGGCCCGCCACTGGGCCGACCATCGGGCCCTCGTCTCGATGGTGGGCGGCATGGCCGTGTTCGCTCTGCTGTTCGTGGTCTACGGCCGCAGCCTCGACTACGCCGAGCTGAGCACGGTGACGATCGGGTGGGTCGCCTTCCTCCAGATCGGCGTGGTGCTGCTCGAGCGGTTCGACGGCGGCGTCGACATCCCGCCCCACAAGCTCATCGCCATGGGAGCCATCATGGTGGCCCAGTGCGTCCTGACGCTGGGCTGACGGCGCGCGCCGCTCAGGCGTGGGGTATCGGCCAGTAGTTCAGCTCGTGCTCATCGAGCGGCCGGGCTCGCCATCCGAGCTGCACCGCCATCTCCTGCACCCGGCGTCGCCCCAGGAGCGGGAAGGCCGCCGGAGCGTTGCCGACCAGGCCGGGGATCACCACCCGTACGGCATGGAAGCCGGCGGCGGCGACGTCGGGGGTGGTGCAGTCGACGTAGCAGATCTCGAAGCCCCGACCCTCCACCCGGCTCCGGTAGGTGGCGAGCGAGCGGTCGGGCAGGCTGGGCAGCTCGCCGAAGGTGCGGGCCTCCGGCGTGTGGGTGATGTGGCGCACGGCGTCCACCGCCCGCCGGTCGAGGTAGACCTGCTGCTGGCACATGAGGTCGCTCACGTCCCGGAAGTCGTCCCGGTAGTCGTCGAGATAGCGCCGGTCGGCCCTCCACGGCTTGAGGTCCACGTAGCTGGCGAACCCCCAGGTGATGGCCTGGCGGATCAGGCTGTCGGGCCGGTCGAGGTCACGGCTTCCCTCCTGGAGGGTGAACGCCTCGGTCCACGCCTTGCGGGCCGCCTCGGCCGGGTCGGGCCGGGCGGCGAAGCCGATCGTGAAGTACCCGTCGCGACCGTGCTCGGCCAGGCCGGCCATGACCGGTATGTCGAACTCGTTGTCGAGGTGGATGAGCCAGGCTCGCTGGCCGGCCTCGGCCGGCGTGCCGGCCACCACGGCCGCCAGGTCGGGCGACAGGGCCACCGACGGGAGCGGGTGGCCGTTCATCCACCAGATCATGGTGGCGTCCCGCTCCACCAGCTCCTCGATGCCGCTCACCAGAGCGTGCTCCAGGCTGGTGCCGGCAGCGACGCCGGAGAAGTTCATGTAGTTGGTGAGCGGGTGGTCCGAGCCCTCGGCCGCCAGCCAGTTCACGAACACCAGCGTCACCGGGAGCCACACCGGCCGGTCATGGGTCAGCGACCGTCCCCGGACCCACCGCACGGGCAGCGAGTGGGTGAAGCGGACGAAGGGGCAGCCGGGCGAGTCGTAGGTGGCATCGCTGTAGAGCACCAGCGAGTCGGGATCGACTGCGTGCTCGCCCCGGGCCGTCAGCTCGTCGTACGACGCCCAGCAGAGCTCGTTCTGGCCCATGTGGTTGCCGCAGTAGCGCTCCACCGCCTCCCCGATGGCCGAGGCGACGGCCGCGGCCTCGTCGTCGAAGACCGAGCCGCCGGTGATCACGTCGTTCGCCCACTCGGGATCGACCCGGGCCATCGAGGAGTTGTGGGTCTGGACCGTGCGTAGGCGGGGCGGCACGTCTCCGTGGTGGCGGATCGGGCGGGTGCGTTGGATGATCCCCGTCCGCTCGCTGATCAGCAGGTCCGGGCCCTCGCCGTTGATCCGCAGTGGACCGTCGAGGCGATGGTCGGGGAGGGGGAGCACCGGATGGACCCGCAGCTCCAGCCGGGTGATGTCGGCCTCCACCTCGCAGCTGAGGGCCCGGCAGGGCCGACCCTCGAGCCAGGCCGTGACGTCGGCCGCGAACCCGCCGGCCAGCCAGGCCAGCTCGGCCGGCGCCGGGACGGCCGCTGGGCCCACGGGGTCGGACACCAGCGCCTCGAACAGCAGCGGCTCGTCGATGGCGCACCGCCGCCGCTGGAGCACGTCGCGGTAGTCGGCGGTCCGGCCGGGTTCGACGTGGGGGCCCCACACGGCGCCGCTGGCGGTGAGGTGGAGCTGGGTCCAGCGCAGGCCGGCATCGGCCGCCAGCCGGTCGATCGCCTCCAGCCGCTCCCGGTCGAAGCGATCGGCCGCCACCACCAGCACGTCTCCGGCCGGATCGAGCCCGGCCAGCACCTCCTCGACCGGAACCCCGCCAGGTGGCTCACGATCCTCCAGCCCTCCCCCGGATCGGGCCAGGGCCCGGCTCAGCTCCCGGTGGGCGGCGCCGTGCCCCGCCAGCACGATGCGGGGCACGGCGGCGGGCCCGGCCATCACGCAGCCCTCGTGGCCCAGCACCTCGACGACCTCGGCGAAGCCGTCCGGGGCGCCCGCCCGGTGCAGGGCATCGGGGACCGCCGAGGACCCGTCGAGGCTCGCCAGGAGCCGGTGGACGACGGCCGGGTCGGCATCGACCCGGAACGTGGCACCGCTCCGGGCCACCACCAGGGTGGCGCCGTCGAGCGGGAGCACATCGGCGGCCACGAGGCGGGGATGGGGGCCGGGCCGGGCCGGCGTTGCTTCGGTCGAGGAGGCGGAGGGCGGGACGGTGGACATGGCGGGGTTCCTGGTGCGTGCTGGGTTCGATGGGCTGGTCGGGGGCGCGGCGCGGAGGGCGGGTGGGGGAAGCCGTTGTGGTGGAGGAGGGAGGGGCGACCGCGCCGCCGTCGGCGGGCGGCATGGGCACCGCAACGCCGCTGCCGGCGCGACGCGGCGGCGCCCACCCTCAGCTCACAGCTTCCACTGGAAGGCGCGCGTCAGCACGCCGGCCGCGGAGTGCGAGTGGTGGTTGGCGTTGGGGGCCAACGCCGTCTCCCACTTGCGGGGCTCGATACGGGTGATCATCCGGGTCACCTCCTTTCGTGGTTCGGGCCGACCGTCGGTTGCCCGGGCGGTCCGTCGGCGGCGGTGGAGCGAAACTGGAATAGGAATCATTCTCAGATCGCACTACCATCTCTACCAGACGCCCCGGCGCGGGGCCAGCGGACGACGACGGGACCGGGGGAGAGAGGGGAGGCAGGGGCATGGTGATGCTGCACCGCACGCTGTGGCGGCTGGCCGGCGACCTCCGCCGCCCCCTGGCCGTCGGGGTGGCCGTGGGCTGGGCGCTGTTCGCCGCCCGGGTGGCCCAGGCGGTGGCGGTGGGTGAGGTGCTGGGCCGGGCGCTGGAGGCCGACCGGCGCAACCTGGTGCTTCCCGCCGCCGTGCTGGTGGCCCTCGTGCTGGCCAGGGCGGTACTGGTGTGGGGCCGTGAGCTGGCCGCCCAATGGTGCGCCGAACAGGTCAAACGCACCTTGCGGGACCGGCTCGTCACCCGACTGCTGGAAGTCGGCCCCGCCGCCGTGGCCGGACGACGGAGCGGGGAGATCCACGCCAGCATGGTCGACGGCGTGGAAGGGATCGAGGCCTACTACGCCCGCTATCTCCCCCAGCTGGCGGTGGCCCTCACCGGCCCGGTGGCGGTGGTCGCCTGGCTGGTGTCCCGGGCCCCGTTGGTGGGGGCCGTGGTGGCGGTGGCGGTGGTGGCCGTGCCCCTGGCCCCCCGGCTGTGGGACCGCGTGCTGCAGGAACGGGGCCGATCGCACTGGGACGCCTACGCCGGCCTGGGCGCCGACTACCTCGACGCCATGCAGGGCATGACCACGCTCAAGGCCCTCGATGCCACCGAAGCGAGGGGGCGAGCCCTGCGGGACCGGGCCGAGGGGCTCCGGGTGGCCACCATGGGCCAGATGGCCGTGTCGCTGGTCGACTCGGGCCTCACCGTGCTCGGCACCCAGGTGGGGGTGGCGGTGGCCGCCGGCGTGGGTGCGGTGCAGGCCGCCCGGGGCGACCTCGACCTCACCACGCTGTCGGTGGTGCTGGTGCTGGGCGTCGAGTGCTTCCGCCCGTTCAACGAGCTGTCGGCCCAGTGGCACGCCGGGTTCCTGGGGGTGTCGGCTGCCGACGGCATCGGGCGGCTGCTGGCGGCCGAACCCGCCTCACCCGACAGACCCGGGGCCCCGCCCCTGGCCCGGCCGGCACCACCGGCGGTCGGTCGCCCGTCTCCGCCGTCGATCCGGTTCGACGCAGTCTGGCTGCGCTATCCGGAACGGCCTGAGCCGGCCCTTCGGGGGTTCACCCTCGACGTGCCGGCCGGCTCGGTGACGGCGCTGGTGGGGCCGTCGGGCGGCGGCAAGACCAGCGCCCTGGCGGCCCTCACCCGCCTGTGGCCCGTGGAGCGGGGCCGCATCGAGCTGGGCGGAACCGACATCGCCACCGTCACCGCCGCCTCGCTCCGCCGGCAGGTGGCCGTGGTCAGCCAGGACCCGTACCTCTTCCACGGCACGGTGGCCGACAACCTCCGCCTGGCCGCCCCCGACGCCAGCGACGACGAGCTGTGGGCGGCCCTGGCCGCGGCGGATGCCGCCGAGGTGGTGGCCGGCCTGCCGGGGGGCCTCGACGGCATGGTCGGCGACCGCGGGCTCACCCTGTCGGGTGGCCAGCGCCAGCGTCTCGCCCTGGCCCGGGCCCTGCTGACGGCGGCCCCGGTGCTGGTGCTCGACGAACCGACCTCGTCGCTCGACACACCGGCCGAGCAGCGGGTCATGGCGGCCGTGCTCGCCCTGGCCCCGGCCCGCACGATCGTGCTCGTGGCCCACCGGTTGTCGACGGTGCGGGTGGCCGACCTGATCGCCGTGGTCGACCGGGGCCAGGTGGTCGACCGCGGCACCCACGACGAGCTGGCCGGGCGGGACGGCCCCTACGCCGCCCTCCTGGCTGCGGCCAGGGCCCCGGTGGTGACGTGGTGAGCGTCGGCGCCACGGCGACCGACGCGCCCGACGGGCTGCTGCCGGCGTCCGGGTTGGGCCGTACCGGCGCCCTGCGCCGGCTGGCCCCGGTGCTGGCCCACCACAAGCGGGGGGTCGCCGTGACCGTCGCCGCGGCCCTGGCCAACCAGGTGCTCGGGGTGGGCGCCGCCGTGGCCGCCGCCTGGCTCACCGGGCAGGTTGCGGTGGGGGCCGCACCGGGCCAGCTGACCGGGGGACTCGTGGCCCTGGGGCTCCTGGCCGCGGCCAAGGCGGCGGCGGCCTGGATCGAGTCGTGGGTGGCCCACGACATGGCCTACCGGGTGATGGTCGACCTCCGGGCCGAGGCCTTCGACGGCCTCACCCGCCTGGCCCCGGCCTGGCTGCTGGGGCGCCGCAGCGGCGACGTGGCCACCGCCGCCCTGGCCGACGTGGAGGCCCTGGAGTGGTTCTACGCCCATACCGCGGCCCAGGTGGCGGTGGCCGTGCTGACCCCCGTGGGGGCGCTGGCCGCCCTGGCCGTGATCGAGCCTCGCCTGGCCGCCGCGGTGCTGCCGTTCGTGATCCTCCTGGCCCTGGTGCCGGTGGCCCTCCTCCGCCGGGGCGACCGCGACGGTCGGGCCGTGCGCCAGGGCCTGGCCCTGCTCCAGGCCGAGACGGCCGACGCCGTGCAGGGGCTGCGGGAGCTGGTCCTGCTGGGGGCGGGGGAGCGGTGGCGGGCCCGGCTGGCGGCGGCCGCCGACGGGCTGGGGCGGGCCCAGCGCTCCCAGGCGGTGCGCACCGGTGCCGAGAACGGCGTGTCGGAGGCGCTGCTGGCCGCCGCCCTGGTGGCGGTGCTGATCACCGGCAGCCTCCTGGTGCGCGACGGCCGTCTCGACCCCGCCCGGTTCCCGGTGGCGGTGGTGATCGCCGGGCTGGCCCTCGCCCCGGTCACCGTGTTGAGCGGCGGGATCCGCAACCTCGGTGTGCTGCGGGCCACGGCCAGCCGGGTGGCGGCCGTGGTCGACACCCCGGCCCGGGTGGCCGACCCGCCCGGTGAGGCGGCGGCCGGGCCCACGGCACCGGCTCCCGCGGTGCGGTTCGAGGGCGTGCGCTTCGGCTACGACCCGGCCCGGCCCGTGCTCGCCGGTGCCACCTTCGAGGCGCCGGGTGGCCTCACCACGGCCCTGGTGGGGGTGTCGGGTGTGGGCAAGACCACGTGCGCCAACCTCCTGCTCCGGTTCTGGGATCCCGACGCCGGTCGGGTGACGATCGACGGGGTCGACCTGCGCCAGCTCCCCCTGGCCCGGCTGCGGCGGCTGGTGTCGCTCGTCCCCCAGGAGCCGTACCTGTTCTCCGGCACCATCGCCGACAACCTCCGCCTCGCCCGGCCCGGCGCCACCGATGCCGAGCTGCGGGCAGCGGCCGAGGCGGCGCTGGTCACCGAGTTCGCCGACGGCCTGCCCGACGGGCTCGGCACCGTGATCGGGGAGCGGGGGGCCACGCTCTCGGGCGGGCAGCGCCAACGGGTGGCGCTGGCCCAGGCCCTGCTGCGCGACGCCCGGGTGCTGGTGCTCGACGAGTCGGTGGCGGCGGTGGACGCCGAGGGGGAACGCCTGCTCCAAGAGGCGCTGGCCCGGGCCCGGGCCGGCCGGACCACGATCGTGATCGCCCACCGGCTGTCCACGATCGCCGCCGCCGACCTGGTGGTGGTGCTCGACGGGGGCACGGTGGTGGCCTCCGGCCCGCCCCGCCCGCTGGCGGCCGCCGACGGCCCGTTCCGCCGGCTGGTGGCCGGCCAGCTCGACGGGGTCGTCCCGTGACGGTGGACGTGCCCCGCCTGCCCCGGCGCCGGGCCCCGGTGGTGTGGGCCGCCGCCCTCGCCGTGGCCCTCGCCGCCAGCATGGCCTTCGCCGTGGGCACCGGCGCCTTCGACGTGCCGGTGCCCACCGTGTGGCAGGTGATCGGTCACCACACGATCGACGCTCCCGGCGAGAGGACCTGGCCCGGGCCGGTGGACACGATCGTGTGGCAGGTCCGCCTGCCGCGGGTGCTGCTGGCGGCGGCGGTGGGAGGCCTGCTGGCCATCACCGGGGCCGCCCTGCAGGCCCTGGTGCGCAACATCCTGGCCGAGCCGTACCTGATCGGTGTGTCGTCGGGGGCGTCGGTGGGTGCGGCGGCCGTCATCCTGTTCGGCGCCTCGCTGCAGCCGGGCCTGGTGGTGCTGCCGGCGGTGCTCACCGGCGCCGCCTTCGCCGGCGGTCTGGCCGCCACCGCCTCGGTGTTCGCCCTGGCCCGCATGGCCGGGCGCATCACCCCCACCCGGCTGGTGCTGGCCGGGATCACCCTCTCCTACGGCCTGTCGGCCGTCACCAGCCTCCTGATCTTCCTGTCCGACTCCCGCGACGGCGCCCGAGGGGTGCTGTTCTGGCTGCTCGGTTCCCTCGACGGCGCCCGCTGGCAGGCCCTGCCCCTGCCCTGGCTGCTGCTGGTGGCCGGCCTGGCCGCCCTGTGCTGGTGGGGGCGCCGGCTCGACGCGCTCGCCCTGGGCGACGACACCGCCCTGGCCCTGGGGGTGGACCCCACCCGGTTCCGCTCGGTCGTGTTCGTGGCCGTCTCGCTGTGCGTGGCTGCCGCCGTGGCCGTCGCCGGGCCGATCGGCTTCGTCGGCCTCGTGGTGCCGCACACCACCCGGCTCCTGGTGGGGGCCTCGCATCGTGCCCTGCTGCCGGTGTCGGCCCTGCTCGGCGGCCTCGTGCTGGTGTGGGCCGACGTGGTGGCCCGCACGGTGCTGGAGCCCCGCGAGCTGCCCATCGGGGTGGTGACGGCCCTGGTGGGCGCGCCGTTCCTGCTGGTGCTGGTCCGCCGGTTCCACGGGACCCCCGGCTGACGGGCCGCTTCGCCGCGGTGGCCGTCGACCGCCGCATGACATCGACCATGGAGAGGAAGACACACATGCCCGATCTACGAGACCGACTGCGCCGCCCGGCGGCTCCGGCCGTCCTGGCCCTGGCCCTGGCGGCGGGCACCCTGGCCGCCTGCGGGAGCGACGCCGGCGACCAGGGAGCCGCCACCACCGGGGAGGGCACCGCCGCCGATACCAGCACCGGGGACACCGATACCAGCACCGGCGCCGCCGCAGCCGGCGACGACGAGGGCGCCGGGGCGGCGGCGTTCCCGCTGACCGTCACCGACTGCAGCCGACAGGTGGAGCTCGCCTCGTCTCCGACCACGGTGCTCACCATCGGCGTGTCGGCCGCCTCCCTGCTCCACGCCGCCGGGGCGTCGGACCGCATCGTGGGCCGGGCCGGCGAGTTCGGAGCGGAGCTGCCGACCGAGCTGCAGGTGGCCATCGGCGACGTGGCCGTCGTCGACGACTTCGACCCCACGCTGGAGGCCATCGTGGCCGCCGACCCCGATCTGGTGCTCGGCTACGGCCTGTTCAACACCGAGGCGGCCGACGTGGAGGCGGCCGGGATCACCACCCTCACGGTGACCGGGGAGTGCGGGCACGCCGCCCTTCCGGCCGACAAGGTGGAGCTGGGCAACTTCGAGGTCATGCTCAGCGACATCCGCACCTACGGCGACATCTTCGGCACCGCCGACGAGGCGGCGGCCGCCGCCGACGCGCTGGAGGCCCGGATCGAGGCGGTGAAGGCCGACCCGCCGGTCACCGACGGCACCACGGCGGCCGGGGTGTACTTCTTCGGGGGCGCCCTGTCGGTCACCGGGGCCCACAGCATGCTGCACGACCAGATGACGGCCGTGGGGCTGACCGACGCCTACGCCGACCTGGCCGAGGGGTTCGCCGAGGTGTCGATCGAGAGCCTGCTGGAGGCCGACCCCGACGTCATCGTCCTCAACTACGGGTTCGACGGCGACGACTTCGAGCAGGCCAGGGCCCAACTGCTGGCCCAGCCCGGTGCAGCCGATCTGGCCGCGGTGAAGGCCGACCGGATCATCGGCCTGCCGGCGGTCCTCCGGGGCCCCGACCCCGGGGCGGTCGACGGGCTCGAGCAGCTGGCGTCGGAGCTCGCCGCAGCGTGAGCAGCGGGCCGGCCGGCACCACCGGCCCCGGGGTTGTCGCCGGCGACGTCGGTGGTGCGCCCGGCGCCTCCGCCGCCGTGCTGGCGGCGGAGGCCGTCTCGGTCCGGCTGGGTCGGGCGCTGGTCCTCGATCGGATCGACCTGGCCGTGGCTCCGGGCGAGGTGGTGGGTCTGGTCGGCCCGAACGGCAGCGGCAAGAGCACCCTGCTGCGCACCCTGTTCGGCGCCCAGCGGCCCCTGTCGGGTCGGGTGGTCCTCCACGGGGAGCCCCTCGGCCGGTGGTCGCGCGCCGGCATCGCCCGCCAGGTGGCGGTGGTCGCTCAGGAGCCCCCGGCCGAACTTCCGTTGCGGGTGGAGGAGGCCGTGCTCCTCGGCCGCCTGCCCCACCGCCAGAGCTTCGCCCGGTGGACGGGTGAGGATCGGGAGGCGGCGGCCGAGGCGCTGGCCGCCGTCGACATCGCCCATCTGGTCGGCCGGACCGTGTGGAGCCTGTCGGGCGGGGAGCGCCAGCGGGTGCTGATCGCCCGGGCGCTGGCCCAGCGCACACCGATCGTCCTGTGGGACGAGCCGACGAACCACCTCGACCTCCGTCACGGCCACGACGGGCTGGCCCTGCTGCGGGACCGGGGCCTGTCGGGGGTGGTGGTCCTGCACGACCTCAACCTGGCCGCCCGCTACTGCGACCGGCTGGTGGTGCTCGACCATGGCCGGGTGGTGGCTGCCGGCCGGCCCGGCGAGGCCTGCGACCCCCACGTGGTGGGCCGGGTGTTCGGCGTGCGGGCCGACCCGGTGGAGCACGGCGAGGTGACGCAGTTCCTCTTCAGCCGGCCCGCCGGGCCTACGGCCGCTGAGGCCGGCAGGGCCTGATCGACCCGCCGGGACGGATTCCCGACCATTCCACTTGGTTTTTTGTCTCTTCGGCGTGGGGCTCGCCCTGCGAGCAGTAATGATCGAACCATGAGCCGAATCCTGGTCACCGAGGCCATCGCCGACACCGGTCTGGACAAGCTGCGGGCCGCCGGCCACGAGGTCGACGTGCGCCTCGGCCTGTCGCCCGACGAGCTGCTGGACGCCGTGGCCGGCGCCCATGCCCTGATCATCCGGTCGGCCACCACGGTCACGGCCGACGTGCTGGCCGCCGGCACCGATCTGGTGGTCGTGGGCCGGGCCGGGATCGGGCTCGACAACGTGGATGTGGACGCCGCCACCAAGCGGGGTGTGCTGGTGGTCAACGCCCCCCAGTCGAACGTGCTGTCGGCGGCCGAGCAGACCATGGCCCTGCTGCTGGCCATGGCCCGCAACACCGCTCAGGCCGACGCCGCCCTCAAGCAGGGCCGATGGGAGCGCAGCGCCTGGACCGGCATCGAGCTCCACGGCCGCACGCTGGGCATCGTCGGCCTCGGCCGCATCGGCAAGCTGGTGGCCGAGCGGGCCCACGCCTTCGGCATGCACCTCATCGGCTACGACCCGTTCGTGTCGGCCGAGCGGGCCCGGGAGATGTCGGTGGAGCTGGTGTCGCTCGACGAGCTGGCGGCCCGGGCGGACATCGTGACCCTGCACGTGGCCCGGACCCCGGAGACCGTGGGCCTGATCGGGCGGGACTTCCTGGCCAAGGCGCGAGACGGCATCCGCATCGTCAACGTGGCCCGGGGCGGCATCGTCGACGAGGCCGCCCTCTACGAAGGCCTCGTGTCGGGCAAGGTCGGCGGGGCCGCCCTCGACGTGTTCGACGCCGAGCCCTGCACCGACTCGCCCCTGTTCACCCTGCCCAACGTGGTGGTCACCCCCCACCTCGGGGCGTCCACCCATGAGGCCCAGGACAAGGCCGGGGTGACGATCGCCGAGCAGGTGGCGCTGGCCCTGGCCGGAGACTTCGTGCCCTTCGCCGTCAACATCGACGCCGCCGAGCTGGCCGGCACCATGGTGCCCTACCTGCCGCTGGCCGAGAAGCTGGGCGCCCTGCTGTCGGCCATGGGCCGAGATGCGGTGGGCGACAAGGTGGAGGTGCTGTTCGAGGGCGAGATCGGCGGCTACGACAACCGCCTGGTCAGCCTGGCGGCGGCCAAGGGCCTGATGTCGCAGCTGGTCGACGAGCCGGTGTCGTTCGTGAACGCCAGCGGCCTGCTGGCCGAGGCCGGGATCACGCTGAGCGTGGTGGCATCGACCACGTCGCGGGACTACCGCAACCGCCTCACCGTGGCCGGCGAGCACCGGTCGCTCACCGGCACCCTGATCGGCCTGCGGGACGAGGCCCGGATCATCCAGATCGACGACCACGTGCTCGACGTGCCGCCGTCGGCCCACCTGCTGATCGTGCGCAACGACGACCGGCCGGGCGTGATCGGGTCGGTGGGCACGATCCTGGGCAACGCCGGCATCAACATCGACAACATGGACGTGGGCCGCACCACCTCGGGCACGTCGGCCATGATGGTGATCGACACCGGCCAACCCGTGCCCGACGAGGTGGTGGCCTACCTCCGCCGGGCGAGCGGCGTCACCACCATCGACGTCATCAACCTCCGCTGATCGACGGGCCGGCGGCCCCCGGGTCGCCCGCCCCCGGGCCGGCCCGCCGCCCGGTCGTTCTGCGCGACGGAAACCGCGCCCCGCCACCGATCTGCGTCACCTTCTCGACGGAATCCGTAGATCTCGCGACGCAGTTGGTTGGGAGGGCGCGGTTCTCGTCGCACGGTTCGACGGTCCGGCCTCGTAGGCCCGGCCCGCCGGGTCAGGTGAACGGGATCCAGGCGACCTCGGAGAGGGAGCCGTCGAACCGGTTCACCCCGACGCCGGCGGTGGACACCGAGTACAGGTGCTCGCCGATCACCATCGTGCGGTAGATGTCGGACGGCACGGTGTAGCAGTAGTCGGGCGAGGGCGCGATCACCCCGGCCGAGTCGGAGCCAGAGATGCTGGCCGGGCCGCCCGACACGATCGGGCCGGGCAGCGGGGTGGGAGCGGCGGTGGTCGTGGTGACGTCGCCGCTGGGCGGGCCGCCGATGCCGCCGTCACCCTCGATGGGCATGGGCATGGGGACGCCGGGGTCGCAGGCCCGGGTGGCCGGCTGGGTCACCCGGCCCACCTCCCGCAGCTCGCCGCTGGCTCCGTCCACGGCCACCACCACGGCGTCGGAGCCGTTGGCCTGCTGGCCGGTGCGGGGGTCGAACCGGTACCAGCTCACCGGTACCACCGCCTTGCCGTCCCACCAGGTGAAGGCCCGGGCGTCGGACGCCACCGGGGTCCAGGACCCGTCGTTGCCGAACCCGTTGCCGCTGCCCTCGCCCTCGGGCCCGATCGACAGCTTGGCCGTGCGGGCCGGCTCGGCCGGATCGGTCACGTCGAACAGCGACAGCACCGTGCCGAACGTGGCTCCCTCGTCGTTGCCGTCGGTGCCCACGCCGAGCAGGTGGCCGTCGTCGAGCGGGTGGAGGTAGCTGGAGAACCCGGGGATCTTCAGCTCGCCGGCCAGGCGGGGCCGGTCGGGCTCCGACAGGTCGATCACGTACAGGGGGTCGGTCTGGCGGAACGTGACGACGTAGCCCTTGTCGCCCAGGAACCGCACGGCCTGGATCTGCTCGCCCTTGCCCAATCCCCGGACCTCGCCCGCGGGAACCAGGGCCCGGCCGTCGAGCCCGAGCACGGTGATCATCGACTCGCTCTGGGCCGGCGCCACCGGCGCGGCCGGCACGGCCACGGCGTCACCCTCGGCGGCCGGCATCGGCACCGCGCCGCCCCAGGGCGAGCCGAGGGTGGTGGCCACCCGCAGGTAGCCGTCGTGCTCCGACAGGGAGTACTGGTTGAGCAGGTGGCCGGGCACCGACCCGGACGCCACGTAGGCGGCCTCGGCGGGGTCGGTGATGTCGAAGGTGTGGACGGCCGTGGTGTAGGCCGTGCCGTCGTCGACGATGGCGCCCCGCTCGTCGTAGACGGGCCAGCGGGGCGTGGCCACCGCCACCAGGTCGGTGGAGGCGTAGACGGTCTGGGCGTCGGTGAGCACGGCCGTGCTGTCGACCAGGCTGAGCCCCTCGGCCGGATCCACCGTGAGCAGCACCAGCGACCCGAAGCCGGCGAAGTCCTGCGGGAGGTACATCCGCTCGCAGTCGACGATCGGGCCCGAGTGGGTCGTGTCGTCGCCCTCGACCACCCGGTAGGTGGGCAGCCACTGGTCGATCGTCGAGTCCTCGATCAGGGCCCGGTTGGCGCTCTCGGCCGCGTCTTCCGCCTGCTGGTTCGACGGGTAGACGAAGGCGAAACGGTCGGCGTTGGCCGACACCACGATCCGCACCGTGCCGTCGACCTCCCGGGCCGCCAGGTACGAGCCCTCGAACTCGAGGGTGCGGGTGACGGTCCCGCCCACGAGGTCGATCTCCAGCAGACGGCCGATGGGGGAGCCGGGGAACCAGTCCGACGGGTAGGCCCGGCTGCCGTCGGTGACGTAGGGCCGGTCGGTCCACCCGGTGGTCATCAGCAGGGCGGTGTCGCCGGCCAGGAACAGCTCGCCCCCGTAGGTGTTCTCGGGCAGCGTGATCACCTTGGCCAGCTCGGGTTCGGGACCGGTGGTGTCGATCACCCGCAACCGGTTGTCGCTCACCACCACCAGGCGCTCGCCGTCGGTCTTCACCAGGTCGGCCTCGTCGACCCCGGCCTCC
>Ga0268299_1001782_pt1 | contig 32407 bp, 27 predicted proteins | sample NOBtaG_FD_193484 | JGI IMG/M metagenome (GOLD analysis project Ga0268299, IMG submission 193484) | Activated sludge microbial communities from bioreactor in Nijmegen, Gelderland, Netherland - NOB reactor | ecosystem: Engineered > Bioreactor > Aerobic > Activated sludge | place: Netherlands... | reverse complement strand
GCGGACGCCCTCGCCGACACCGCCGACTGAACCGGACCCTACCGCATGGCCTTCCAGTTTCTAGAATTCGAAAAGCCGATCGCCGAGCTCGAGGCGCGCATCGACGAGCTGCGCCAGACCGCCGGCGGCGGCACGGTCAGCCTGGAGGACGAGGTCACGCGCCTGCAGCGCAAGGCCGACAGCCTCACCGACGGCATCTTCGCCAAGCTGACGCCGGTGCAGATCGCGCAGCTGGCCCGTCACCCGGAGCGGCCGTACACGCTCGACTACATCCGGCGCATGTTCACCGACTTCGAGGAACTGCACGGTGACCGCATGTTCGGCGACGATGCCGCCATCGTCGGTGGCCTGGCGCGCCTGGGCGAGCGGCCGGTGCTGGTGATCGGCCACCAGAAGGGCCGCGACGTGCAGGAAAAAGTGCGCCGCAACTTCGGCATGCCCAAGCCGGAGGGCTACCGCAAGGCGCAGCGGCTGATGCGCACCGCGGCGCGCTTTCGGCTGCCGATCGTCACCTTCATCGACACGCCGGGCGCCTACCCCGGCGTGGATGCCGAGGAACGCGGCCAGAGCCAGGCCATCGCCGAGAGCCTGTACCTGATGGCGCGCCTGCCGGTGCCGATCGTGTGCGTGGTGATCGGCGAGGGCGGCTCCGGCGGGGCGCTGGCCATTGGCGTCGGCGACCGCCTGCTGATGCTGCAGTACGGCACCTACGCCGTGATCTCGCCCGAGGGCTGCGCCGCCATCCTGTGGAAGGATTCGGGCAAGGCCGAACTGGCCGCCGAGGCCATGGGCATCACCGCCCCGCGCCTGCACGAGCTGGGCCTGGTCGACGAGCTCATCGCCGAGCCACGCGGTGGCGCCCACCGCGACTTCGACACCGCCGCCGCGGCCGTGCGCACGGCCCTGATGCGCCACCTGGACGAATTGATCGCGCTGCCGCAAAGCGGCCTGCTGCAACGGCGCCTGGAGCGCCTGCGCGGCTACGGCGTCTACAAGGAAGGGTGAGCACGCACGCCGCTCTTGACCTGATCCGCACGGCGCTGCCGGCCACCGGCGCGCCGGTCACGCTGCGCATCGCCTACAGCGGCGGGCGCGATTCCCACGTGCTGCTGCACTGGCTGGCCAGCCAGCGCGCGGCGCTGGCGCCGCACCGGCTGCGCGCGGTGCATGTCGAGCACGGCCTGCACCCGGACTGCGCCCGCTGGGCCGAGCACTGCGCGGCGGTATGCGCGGCGCTGGGGGTGCCGCTTGACGTGCGGCCAGTGGACGCGCGTCCGGCAGCCGGCGAAAGCGCCGAAGCCGCCGCCCGCAACGCGCGCTACGCCGCCCTGGCAGCCGACATGCAGGCCGGCGACCTACTGCTGACCGCCCACCACCAGGCCGACCAGGCAGAAACCGTGCTGCTGGCGCTGCTGCGCGGCGCTGCTGGGTGAGGCGCCAGTTAACGGACCGCTCGCTGGCCGCCGGGTGCTCATCACGGCCGGTCCGACTTTCGAGGATCTGGACCCGGTGCGATACCTCGGCAACCGCAGTTCCGGGCGCATGGGCTACGCGGTGGCGCAGGCCGTCCGCGAGGCGGGGGCCGAGGTGCTGCTGATCAGCGGCCCGGCCTTTACCAGTCGACCGACCCTGATCGGGCCGGGACGGCAAGCGGTCGAGCGCCTCATCAAGCGCCTGGCGCCGCAATACGCGCTCGACCCGGCATTGGTCAAACGGGTGGTTGCGGCAGAATCGGCGTATCGCATCGACGCGCGCTCGTCCAAGAACGCCCTGGGTCTGATGCAGCTCATTCCGGCCGCCGCTGCGCGCTTTTGGCGTGCAAAACACCTGGGACGCCGAGCAGACCTGCGCGGTGACATGGCCTACCTGAGTTGGCTGTTGGGGCAGTTTCGCGGCGATGTGCGCCTGGCCCTGGCCGGCTCAAGGCCGGTGAAGGCGCCGTTGCCCGTTACGGCGGCCTGCCGCCGTATGCTGAAACCGGCCAGTACGTGGCCGGCATCATCGGCCGCTACGGCAAGACTCAGCATCCGTATGCGGTGGCGGCCGACTGACGGCCGGCGAGGGCAGAATTTGGTTGCATCGCGCGGCCGCTGTGGAAAGCGCTGAACCCTTTGGTATTTTTCTGGCTGTAATCCCGTCCCGCCAGTGTCTTGCGGCCCGGCTCGCGGATACTGTTTCGGTCCGCGGCCACAGCCGGAAGTTGTTTTGTAGCTCCGGTCACACCACTGCGTCGGCGGCGCGATATAGGCGATATATCAGTATACGGCCCGGTTGCCAGTGCAGCGTGGATGAATTTGTCGTCGGCGGGGTCGCGGCAGAACGTTCGCGCCGCTATCGCCTGCGAAACCACAACCCACGAGGCGACGGATTCGATGTCCGCCAGTAGCTCTTTACGCTGTTCCAGCGACACGTACCGGTCGAACCGGGGTCGCCAGGCGCTGTTCGAGTTCTTCGAAGGTCTGCGCCAAAAAACCCGGCTGACCGGATCGCACGACATGGCGTGTCAACTGACCGGGCGGCCCTGCGCGCGTCAGCAAACCGCTGATCCAGGCATTGGTGTCAATCATCACGCCCGGTGGTTGGGCAGACACGAGTTAGTCAGCTTTCATCGGCCAACAGCTCGGCAAGCTTTTCGGGTGTCAGGCCGGCGCGCTTGGCGGCCTCAGCGGTTTCGTTCATGGTTTTGATCAACCGGTCGGCATAAAACCGGCGCAGCGCCTCGTAATCCTGGGCGCTGACCATTACGCCGACCACGCGGTTGTGCCGCGTCACCTGTACCGGCGCGCGCTGGACCCGGTCGAGCAATTCGCCGAAGCGAGTTTTGGCTGCGTTGGCGGTAAAGGTCTGCATGGTTCACCTCGTGCTTGGCAGGAGGGTGGTCCGAGGTACCGGCAAAACGGGCCGTGCCAGCTTTCGCGTCGACATGGTCGTGCAATGCCTTCACTGAGGTCGGTTCATCCGGGGCGCACAGGCTCCATTTCCGTTCATCCCACGTTCGCCCGCAGCCCCGCCACGTACACCATCTGGCGGCTGGCCGGGTCGCGGATGTAGCTGAGGAGTTGTTTGCGGTTTTCGCTCTGTCCCGGTGCTTTCAGCGAGATGTGTACCCAGCCCGAGTTGGGGCCCTCCGTGGGGTCGTAGCACTCGCAGATGATCTGGTCGTAGTCGCGTAGGTTGTCGGCGGCCCACTGGGCCAGTTCCAGCGTGCTCTTGCCGACGATCTCCACATCGCAGGCGCAGCCCTGGGTGTGCTGGCTGGTGCTCAGCCAGCCCGAGGGTTTGTTCTTGAGCCGGCGTTCCAGGGCCTGACTGCGGTACACGCTGTTGGGCGTGAAGCCGCCGAAGGCGTCGCGCAGTGGTTGCAGGACGTTGCGGGTCAGGTGCACCGCGGCGCGCAGTTCCCGGTCGCTGGCGAAAGCGTTGTCCACGCCCAGGCGGCTGGCCAGTTCGGAGCGGGTCAGTTCGTACAGCCGGAAGTTGGGGGCAATGGGGTCCTGCGGGTCGAGGCTGGCGAGGCTGAGGCTCTCCAGCTTGGTTCGGGCGTGATTGGCCATGGCGGTCTCCTGCGCTGCGGTCCGGTTACAGCGCGGCGCGCACGGCGACCAGCGCGGTCACAAGGTGGGCGTGGCCGGCTGCGCTGGCGACCAGCGCGCTGACGAAGTCCAGGTGCTCCAGCACCGAGTCGTACTCCCTGGGACTCGCGCCGCGGCGCGCGGCGGTCCGGTACAGATCGGCGATTCGGGTAGCGGCCGCGTTGGCCGCTGCTGCCGTCGTGGCGGGCTTTGCCAGCAGCAGCGCCAGTTCGCAGTCCGGCTCGGCCACAGCGTTCCGGAAGGTCGGTTTCTTCTGGTTGCACTCGCGGGCGATTTGGATCATCTGCTGGCAATTAGCCAGGAGGCCTTTGCGCCAGGCCTTGTCCTGCTCGGCATCGAACAGCTCGGACAAGGCCTTGGCGACCACCCAGTTGGTGAAGGGGGACGAATGGGGTTGCTCGTTCTTCTCACGTGCCTGTGCCAGGTCCAGCTCGTGCGCCTGGCGGCAGTAGTTGGCCATGTTCACCAGCGCCTCCAGGCGCGGCGCGGCGGCGTCCTGCACCCAGGCCAGGCGCTTGCAGGCGTTGCCGAGCAGGCTCAGGCGGTCGGGGGTGGGTGCGCGCTGGCTGATCAGATCCAGTTCCCGAATGGCGCGTTCGATGTCGCGGATCAGACCGTTGCGCTCGCCCTGTGCCTGGGCGCTGTCGGCAGCCGCGCGCAGCGCCTGCCAGCGTTGGCCGGATAGCCGTACCCGGAAGTTGGCACATTCCTCTACGGCCCGCACTGGACAGTCGCCGTTGCGGGCAGACAAGGCCTTTTCCAGCCAGTCGACGGCTTCGGCCCAGGCGCCGGTTTCGCCCCAGGCAAAGCCGAGCGCTGCGGCCACGTCGCCGCGCGCCAGCCAGTCGCTGCTGGACTTCTCCGGAAGGCCCTTCAGTTTGTCCATGATCCCTCTGCGCAGCGCGGCCAATGCGCCGGCGTCCTCACCCTGTTCGTGTACCTGCATGCGGATTTGTGCGGCGTAGTTGTCCAGATCGGATACCAGCTCGGCGGGCGCGTGGTACAGCCTGGCCTCACGCGGCCCGGTGTCGGTGCCGTCCCGGTGCAGGCGAAAGCCCGGATCGCCATAACACTGGTAAGCGCCCCAGGTGTTGGCGTCCGGAAAGCGCACCCAGATTTCCTCGCGCGCGGCGCGCACGGATTCGCCGAACGGCTCGCCCTTGAGCAGATGGGTGTAGAAGCTCTTGGCGAAGGCCGCCGCCGCGCCATCGTCCACCGCCCAGCCGGCGGCCACCACGGCCTTGACGCCCATCTGGATGAACTGCACGGCCAGGTTGGCTGCCAGCAGGCTCAGCTGGCCTTCCCGGGCGGTCTTGCTCTGGGTTTTGCCAAGATGGCAACAGTTGATGAACACCAGCTCCGGCACCCAGCGCATCTGCTCCACGTCGCCGGGAGTAAGAAAGGTGTGCTTGCCGATGATCATGCCCGAAATAGGCTTCACGGCCTGTTTGCTGCCGTCGGCGCGCATGGGCGGGTCCGGGTCTTCCAGCACGAATTCGTGCTCGCCGTGGCCGGCCAGGTGCAGGATGCGCCAGGCGCTGCGGTGCAGGCCGGCCAGGATGGCGTCGGCCTTGTCGTCGATGCAGTCCAACGTCCGGTAGCCGTGGGCGCCGAGCAGGGCGGCCACTTTCTGGGCCTCCTGGCGGGCGCCGGGCAGGTCGCCGAAGGCGTCCCAACCGGACAGGTCCGGATTGCCCACGATGAAGGCGCTAGGCTCGCTGGCGTGCGCCGGGTAGGCGCGAAAATTCGGCGTTTTGAGCTGGCGCACCAGACCGGCGGCAATGGCCGGCGGGTGGTTGCCGTGGCTCCAGCGATCCTCCAGCAGTTCCCACGGGTAGCCGGCCGATACCTTGTCCACCAGCAGCACCATGTCCGCCTGTTTGGGCGCCAGCTCCTTCAGACGGTTGGGCAGCAGCATCTCGAACAGGGTCTTGGCCACCTCGGCATTGGCAGCGGCGGACTGCGAGGCCTGCCGGATGAAGCCATCGGCCAGGCGCCGTTGGCCGGTGGCCAGCGTCTCCTCGGCACGGGCGCGGTCGGTGGTGGCGATGAAGCGCAGGGTCTGGGAGTAGCGGTCCTCAATGATCTCCAGTCGCTGCCACCAGTCCGGCGTGTCGTCGTGACGCACGCGGCGCAGGCGACCCTCGCCTTCCTCCAGGGTGCCGGCCGGCCAGGCCACCGCTAGGGCCAGTTGGCCGTCGCTGAGTACCGCGTGCAGGGCCTCCGCGGCGGCGATGGCCACGTCTTCGAACAGCTCGACGAACTCAATGCGGTCGATCACGACCTTGCCTTCCATCTGCGCCCTGACCAGCTTGTCGTTGGCCGCGGTGGCGCCGCGCAGGATGGCGTCCAGGGAATCGCGCGGCGTCATGCCGCCGGCACCGGAGCCGACCAGCAGGCAGGTCAACGCCGCCGAGCGCACCCGATCGGCAGGGCCGAAGCGATCGTCCGGCCACTGGGCGATACGCAGGGCGTAGTCGAGCATGGCATCGCGCACGCCTTTCATCAGCAGGCCGGGACTCAGCTCGCCGACCTGTCCGAGGCCGACCACCACCGCGCCGCCTGGCTTGGTATCGCCGTCCGGGCTGAAGAACACGGCATGCGTGTCCAGCCGGCCGGGGTACAGGCCCAGTTGCAGGCGCTCGGATAGGGTCTGCGCCAGGCGCTCGTCCAGGGCCTTCTCGGCGCTGATGATGGTGTCACCCAGGTAGTGGCCCACCAGCACCGGATGCTGCGAGTAGGCGAGGCTGCCGTGGCGCAAGCTGACCTCGATCATCGGCACGCCGCGCCCGGCGGCCTCTTCGTCGAAGGGTCGCGAGATGCCAAAACCGAAGCTGCGCAGGCTGGCCTCATCCGGGATGTCGTCGCTCGGCGGCAAGGCCGGCAGGATGAACAGTTCCGGCTCACCCGCCGCGGCGCGAGTGCGGGTGGGGGGCGTGCTGGACAGGCGCGTGGTGGCGCCGCTGGTGAGCAGATCGAGGTAGCCCGGGAAGGCACTTTTCTTGGCGCACAGTTCGTCGTGGGCGGTGTCTTCCACGTACCAGGTCTTCACTCCCGGCAGGCGGCCGGAATTCCAGGTCACCGTGCCGTCGCCCTCGCCGGTGGCGATGAACTCCAGCCGCTTGCGCCCGGCCAGGCGCGGCTCGTCGTAATCGGCCAGCCGGTAGTCGACCACCGTGGCCTTCTGGCAGCCGGCCACGTACACCATGTGCCGCGGGTCCGGGGCGGCGTTTTTGAGGAAATCCCAGGTGCCGCGCGCGGTCATCAGCGCCTGGCCGTCGGCCGGCTGCCAGCGCGCCGCCAGTTGTTGCTTCAACTCGATCCACAGGCCTTGCTGGGCAAAATCCACGCCCGCCGGGTCGAACGGCAACAGCTCCAGCAAGCCCGGGAAGCGGCTCACGATGTCGATGATGTCGTCGGTGCTGTGGACGATGTCGAGCAGCGTCAGCTTGGTCTGCGTCGGGTTGTGGCCGGTCAGCCAGCGCACCGCCTCGTGCGAGCCCAGGTTGGGCGTGCCCAGCATCAGGAAACGGCTGCCCGGCAGGTTGACGATGCGCCGCCACAGGGCCGTGCCGCGCTCGCCGTCGGCAATCAGGCTGCGCACCACCAGGCCACCCATGGAATGCGCCACCAAGTGCACCGGCTGGCCCTGGCGCTCGATGTCCGGCAGCCAGCCTTCCAGTTTGTCGGCCAGATGGACGGCCGCGTCGCGCACTGACAGGCGCCAGTCGTAGGGGAAGATTTCCACCCGGTGGCTGCGCGCCAGGAATTCCAGCAGCGGGCCGTAAAAATCCTCCACCAGGCCGGTCGGGCCGATGCCCGCCGTGCCCATGCGCAGGCGCCCCAGCCCGCCCTTGAACAAGGCCAGGTATTTCAGCCACACCGCGTCGTCGCCCACCTGCAGGCCGCTGCCCATGGTGCCCGGCAACACCACCGCCAGCGGCCGGGGCGTGCCGATGCTGCGGCTGCGGCGCACCGCCTCGCGCCACTTGGGCGCCTCCTGCTTGGCGGCCTGGATCGGCATGAAGCCGCCGTTGCTGTCGTCCGCACGGGTCAGGCCGGACACCATCCAGCGCACGCTTTTCTCGTTGGCGAAATAGCTGAAATGATTGACCTGGGGCCCCTGGTCGCGCAGGAAGCGGGCGCCCTTTTCCGGCCGCCGGATGCCGCCGACCATGGAGCCCGTGTTGACCACCAGGTCGTGGTCGGCGCCGTAGAACCAGTCAGTGGCCAGCAGTTTGATCTGGCCCCATAGGGAATCGCCCTCGACGTCGCCGGCGATTGCGGTCAAGTCCGCGCCGGTGCTCAGCGCGGGGTTTTGCAGCAAACGGGTCAGCGCGGAGCCGGGCATCATCGCTTCCAGCCCCGGCAAGGTGCGCGGGTCGGTGCGCTCCTTGACCACCGCCAGCAGAAAATCGGCGGCGTCGCCGACCAGGCTGTTGCCGGTCAGGTAGTTGACCACCGACAGCCAGCGGTCCAGCCGGCCGGAGGCCAGCGTGGTGCCGCGCGCCGGGCAGGCTACGCGCACGAAGCGGCGTACCTTGATCTGCCGCTCATCCAGCAGGTTCAGGAGTTCCTGCAGTGCCTTGCGGTCGGCGTCGTAGGCGTCATCGCGCGCCTTGGCGGCGGCGGTATCCAGCGGACTCAGGCCGAGCTGGTCGGCGATGGTGCGGTCGGCCTTGAACAGGCTTTGCATCAACTCGGACGTGAACGGGTCGTCGTCACGGTTGCGCTCGGCCAGGCACAGCAGCTCACCCACCAAGCCGCCGCGGGAGTGCGTGACGAGGTGAACCTGTGCGTTTTTGGGCAGATAGGTGGCCAGGTCGAGCGCGTTGCGAATCGGACTCACCGTCAGCGAGCGGTGCTCCAGCGCGTACACCCGTTCGCCGTAGCGGCTTTTGAGCGTCTGGCGCGCCGCCGCACCCGCGGTGCCCTCCCACAGCTTGCCAAAACTGCCCTCGCTGCTGGAACCGGTGCCGTGGATGAACACCAGGATCGGCTCCGGGCCGGCCGGCAGCACGGCCTCCTTTGACACCTCCGTCAGGCGGAAGGTGTCGTCCAGCGCGCAGCGGTACAGGCTGGGCTTGCCGCCCAGTTGCATTAATTCCAGCTTGTCGCCCAGCGCGACCGCAGCCTTGTCCTTCAGATCGACGCCAAAGAACTCCAGCACCTTGATGCCCAGGCCCAGCCAGCCGCGCTCGCCGCGTTGCGCGCCGGTTCTGCCCAGCGTGGCCGGCGGGCGCAGGGCGATCTCCCAACCCTCGCCGCCATCCCGCGCCAGCGCCCGGCGGCCCCGCTCGCGGATCAGGTCGTCGGCCCGCGTCCATAGCACGAAGCCGTTTTCCAGCTCCACCCGCACCACCTCGTCAGCGACGGCGGTGATCTCGCCGGCCCCGGCGTCCCGGCCCAGACCGGGCAGCAAGCGCCGGGTGTGGGTGATCTGGACGTCCTTGGTGGGCAGGGCGGTTTGGGCCTGCTGCTGGGTGCCGCGTATCCGGTAGCTGCGGGTCATGGTGGGCGCCTCTTCCTGTTGGTGATTGGTTGCCGTGTCGTGCTGAAGGTCAGACCAACCGCGGCCCGCATTCCCTCAGGCGAAGACTTTCTGCTTGCGCGCCCCGCTGTTGCCCAGAAGGCGTGGGCTTTGCGGGTAGCTGGCCGAGGGTAAAAAGGCGCTGATGGCCGCGTGCCAGTCGGCGTAGGTCGCGGTCGCGGGCAGGGCTTTTAGGGTTCTGAGGGCGTAGTAGGTGAAGGCCCCGTTGGGGCGGCCGGCGATCTTGGCGTCGTAGCTGTAGTTGTTGGGGCCTTCCTTGCAGCCGGACAGCAGCAGGTCGCCTTGCTGCTTGAGCAGCACGCTGGCGAAGGGCGACACCGCGGTCGGCGCGATGGCTATGTGCGCCAGCGGCGTGCCGGCGCGGGTGCGCGGCAACTGCGCGTCCGGCAACCAGTTGCCCATGGGCATGAAGCGCGGGCGCGGCGCGTCGGCTTCCGGCTCGCTGGGCGCGGCGCGGTTGACGGTGCCGGAGTGGCAACTGTCAGCGATCAGCACTACCCGCACGCCGGGCTTGCGGGTGGCGAAGAGGGCGCGGATTTCGTCGTCGATGAGCGGCGCGTTGTGGGTCTGGATGTCGTGCGGGCACAGGGCCTCGTCTAGGCCGTCCACCTCGTCGCCATCGGTGTCGGGCACGTAGGTGCCGTGGCCGGAGAAGCTGATGACCAGGCTGTCGCCGGCGACGCCGCTGGCGATCAGATTGGTCATGGCCTGAACCATCGCAGCCTTGGTGGCCTGGGCGTCGAGCAGGGTGGTGACGGCGAATCCACGCGCCTGCAGGGCTTGCGTCCAGTCGCTGGCGTCGTTGACGCAGCCCCGCAGGTCCATGTGGGTGCCGGGGTAGTTGTTGATACCGATGCACAGTGCTTTTTTGCTCATATCCGGCCTCCTGGTTAGCCTGTCAGTCAGCGTTGGGGCGGTGCCCTTGGGATGTGCGTCCGAGGTGTGCTCTGGATCCTACGCCGACAGGGATATCCCGCACGCGGTGCTGTGTGTACAAGTACCGCCTGGGCGGCATCGACGGTCAGGCCACCTCACAACTGCCCGCGTTCGGCCAGCGACACGGTCTGCCCGTCGCCGACCACGATGTGGTCCAGCACCCGCACGTCGACCAGTTCCAGGGCGGTTTTCAGGCGCCGCGTGAGGCTCAGGTCCGCGTCGCTCGGCTCGGCCACGCCGGACGGGTGGTTGTGGGCCAGGATCAGCGCCGCCGCGTTGTGGCGCAGCGCCGCGCGCACCACCTCGCGCGGGTACACGCTGGCGGCATTCACGGTGCCGCGGAACAGTTCCTCGAAGGCCAGCACGCGGTGGCGGTTGTCCAGGAACAGGCAGCCGAACACTTCCTGCGGGTGATCGCGCAGCTGCACGGCCAGGTAATCGCGCGCCGCTTCGGGCGAGCCGAGCGCCTCGCCGCGGCGCAGCACTTCCTGCGCGTAGCGGCGGCCAAGCTCGGCCACCGCCAGCAGCTGCGCGTACTTGGCGGCGCCCAGGCCTCGCCGGCCGAGCAGCGCGTGGCGATCGCCGGTCAGCAGGCCGCGCACGCCGCCGTGCTCGGCCAGCAGATGGCGCGCCAGATCGACCGCCGACTCGCCGCGCACGCCGGTGCGCAGACAAATCGCCAGCAGTTCGGCATCGCTGAGCGCCCCCGGGCCGTTGGCCAGCAGCCGCTCGCGCGGGCGCTCGTCGGGCTGCCAGTCCACGATTGCCATGGGTTCCTCCCGTGCAAAATAGGTGTCGCGACGCGCTGCTAAACTGCTGCGCACAATCATGAACGCACTTGCCAATAAACACATCCTGCTGGGCGTGACCGGCGGCATCGCCGCCTACAAGTCGCCGGAGCTGGTGCGCCGCCTGCGCGAGGCGGGGGCGCAGGTGCGTGTGGTGCTGACGGCCGCCGGCAGTGCCTTCATCACGCCGCTGACGCTTCAGGCGGTCAGCGGCCAGCCGGTGCATCAGGAACTGCTCAGCGCCGAGGCCGAGTCCGGCATGGGCCACATCGAGCTGGCGCGCTGGGCGGATTTGATCCTGATTGCCCCCTGCACCGCCGACTTCATGGCGCGCCTGGCGCAGGGTCTGGCGGGCGATCTGCTGGGCGCCTGTTGTCTGGCGGCGCGGGTGCCGATTGCCGTTGCGCCGGCCATGAACGCCGGCATGTGGGACGCGCCGGCCACGCAGCGGAATCTGGGCCAGCTGCGCGCCGACGGCGTGCAGGTGCTCGGCCCGGCCAGCGGCAATCAGGCCTGCGGCGAAGTCGGCGCGGGGCGGTTGCTGGAGCCGGTCGAACTGGTCGAGCGCTGCGCGGCGCTACTCGGTGATGCGCCAGGCCCGGGACCGCTCGCCGGCCGGCGGGTGCTGATCACGGCCGGGCCGACCTTCGAGGACCTGGACCCGGTGCGGTATCTGGGCAACCGCAGCTCCGGGCGCATGGGCTACGCGGTGGCGCAGGCCGCCCGCGCGGCGGGGGCGCAGGTGCTGCTGATCAGCGGCCCGGTGGCGCTGGCGGATCCTGCGGGCGTGACGGTGCAGCGCGTGCGCTCGGCGCTCGACATGCACCGCGCGGTGCTGGATGCCGTCGCCGGCATGGACGTGTTCATCGGCACCGCGGCGGTGGCCGATTACCGCCCGGCGCAGCCGGCCGGGCACAAGATCAAGAAAACCCGCGAGTCGCTGACCGTGGAGCTGGTGCGCAATCCGGACATCCTGGCCGAGGTGGCGGCGTGCGCCGATCGGCCGTTCACGGTCGGTTTCGCGGCCGAGACCGACGACGTGCTCGGCTACGCGCGGCGCAAGCTGGAGGAAAAGCGCCTGGACCTGATCGCCGCCAACACGGTCGGCGCCGGCCAGGGCTTCGAGGTGGACGACAACGCGCTGACCCTGCTGTGGCCGGGCGGGCAGCGGGAACTGCCGCGCGCCAGCAAGGCGGCGCTGGCACGCGAGCTGATCGCCGTGATTGCGCAGCGCCTGCATGCGCCGGGTTGAGATCAAGGTCCTGGATGCGCGCCTGGGCCGCGAGTTCGCGCTGCCGCAGCACGCCACCGACGGCGCCGCCGGGCTCGATCTGCGCGCCTGTCTGGACGCGCCGCTGACGCTGGCGCCCGGCCAGACCGAGCTGATTGGCACCGGCTTTGCGCTGCACATCGCCGACCCGGGCCTGGCGGCGGTGCTGTTGCCCCGCTCCGGCTTGGGACACAAGCACGGCATCGTGCTCGGTAACCTGGTCGGTCTGATCGACAGCGACTACCAGGGCGAGGTGATGGTGTCGTGCTGGAACCGCGGTTCCGAGCCGTTCACGATCGCGCCGGGCGAGCGCATCGCGCAGCTGGTGCTGGTGCCCGTGGTGCGGGCCGAGTTTGCCGTGGTGGAAAGCTTCACGCCGACGGCGCGCGGCGCCGGCGGCTTTGGCCACACCGGCCGCGACTGAGAGCTTCCTTTCAATACAACCCGACGAGAGCCCGATGAACGCGGCGAACCTGCCACCCCTGGAAATCTTTCGCGCCTACGACATTCGCGGCGTGGTCGGGCAGAGCCTGACCGAGGTCGGCGTGTACCAGATCGGGCGCGCCATCGGCACGCTGGTGCGCCGCGCCGGCTGCAGCGAGGTGGTGGTCGGCCGCGACGGGCGCCTGTCCGGGCCGGCGCTGTCCGATGCACTGGTGCGCGGCCTGGCGGCCACCGGCTGCGGCGTGATCGACGTCGGCATGGTGCCAACGCCGGTGGTCTATTTCGCCAGCTACCACTTCGATACCGGCTGCGGCGTGGCCGTCACCGGCAGCCACAACCCGCCCGATTACAACGGTCTGAAGATCGTGGTGGCCGGCAAGACGCTGTCCGGCGACGACATCCTGGGCATCCGCGCGCTGATCGCGGCCGACGATCTTGAAACCGGCTTCGGGCATGTGCGCGAGGCCGACGCGCTCACGCCGTACCGCGAGCGCATCCTGGGCGACGTGAAGCTCGCGCGGCGGCTGCGCGTGGGCGTCGACTGCGGCAATGGCGTGGCCGGCGCCAGCGCGCCGGCGCTGATTGAGGCGCTCGGCTGTGAGGTGGTGCCGCTGTTTGCGCAGGTCGACGGCAACTTCCCGAACCACCACCCGGACCCGACCAAGCCGGAGAACCTGCAGGATCTGATTGCCTGCGTGCGCGAGAAGGGTCTGGACCTTGGCGTGGCCTTCGACGGCGACGGTGACCGGCTGGGCGTGGTCACCGCCAGCGGGCGCATCGTGTTCGCCGACCGGCTGATGATCCTGTTCGCGCGCGACGTGCTCTCGCGCGTGCCGGGGGCGACCATTCTGTTCGACGTCAAGTGCACGCGCCACCTGCCGCGGGCGATTGCCGCCGCCGGCGGCCAGCCGCTGATGTGGAAGACCGGCCACTCGCTGATCAAGGCCAAGATGGCCGAAACCGGCGCCGCCCTGGCCGGCGAGATGAGCGGGCACATCTTCATCAAGGAGCGCTGGTACGGCTTCGACGACGGCGTGTACGCCGCCTGCCGGCTGCTGGAGTACCTCAGCCGTCAGACCGACACGCCGGAGCAGGTCTTCGCCGCCATCCCGGACTCGGCCAGCACGCCGGAGCTGCATCTGCACCTGCAGGAAGGCGAGCACTTCGCGCTGATCGGCGAGCTGGTCGCGGCGGCCGATTTTCCGGGCGCCGAGCTGAGCACGCTCGACGGCATCCGCGCCGATTACCCGGACGGCTTCGGTCTGGTGCGGGCGTCCAACACCACGCCGGTGCTGGTGCTGCGCTTCGAGGCCGACGACGCGGCGGCGCTCACGCGCATCCAGGCGGCGTTCCGGGCGCTGTTCGCGCGCGTGCGGCCTGATCTTGCGCTGCCGTTCTGACCATGTCGCCGTACATCATCTCCCCGTCCATCCTGTCGGCCGATTTCGCGCGCCTGGGCGCCGAGGTCGATGCCGTGCTGGCGGCCGGCGCGGACTGGATTCACGTCGACGTGATGGACAACCACTACGTGCCGAACCTGACCATCGGGCCGCTGGTGGTCGAGGCGCTGCGCCGCCACGCGCCGCAGGCCTTCCTTGACGTGCACCTGATGGTGAAGCCCGTGGACGCGCTGGTGCCGGCCTTTGCCGCCGCCGGCGCCAACCTGATCGGGTTCCACCCCGAGGCCAGCGAGCACGTCGATCGCACGCTGGCGCTGATCCGCGACCAGGGCTGTCAGGCCGGGCTGGTGCTGAATCCCGCCACGCCGCTGTGCCATCTGGATCACGTCATGGACCGGCTGGACCTGATCCTGCTGATGTCGGTGAACCCGGGTTTCGGCGGGCAGAGTTTCATCCCGTCCACGCTGCCGAAGCTGGCACAGGTGAGGGCCAGGATCGACGCCAGCGGGCGCGCCATCCGCCTGCAGGTGGACGGCGGCATCAAGGTCGACAACATCGCGCAGGTGGCGCGGGCCGGCGCCGACACCTTCGTCGCCGGCTCGGCGGTGTTCAACTCGCCCGATTACGCGGCCACCCTGGCCGCCATGCGCGCGGCGCTTGACGGCGTTTCTTGAGCGGCCAAGACTGCCGGCCTTTTTTGCCGCCTTTCGCACGCGCCATGGATAACGCCCAGTTTGCCGCCCTTGCCGCGCAAGGTTACGACCGCATCCCGCTGACGCTCGAGACCTACGCCGACCTCGACACGCCGCTGTCGCTGTACCTGAAGCTGGCCAACGCGCCGAACAGCTTTCTGCTGGAGTCGGTGGTCGGCGGCGAGCGTTTCGGGCGCTATTCCTTCATCGGCCTGCCGGCGCGGCGCCTGCTGCGCAGCCGCGGTTTCGCGACCGAGGTGGTCGAGGACGGCGCGGTGATCGAGCGCGACGCCGGCAATCCGCTCGATTTTGTCGAGCGCTACCAGCAGCGCCAGCGCGTGCATGTGCCACCGGGCATGCCGCGTTTTTGCGGCGGGCTGGCCGGTTATTTCGGCTATGACGCGGTGCGCTACATCGAGCCGCGCCTGGCGCGTTTCGACAAGCCGGACGATATCGGCACGCCGGACATCCTGCTGCTGGAGACGCAGGAACTGGCCGTGGTCGACAACCTGGCCGGCACGATTCAGCTGATCGTCTACGTCGATCCGGCCGCGCCGGACGCCTACGCGGCAGGCCAGGCGCGCCTGCACAGCCTGCTGGCCCGGCTGCGCAGTCCCTTGGCGCCGCCGGCCAGTCCGCCGGGGGCTGCCAGCGCACCGGTGCGGGCCTTTGCGAAGGCGGATTTTTTGGCTGCCGTGGCGCGCGCCAAGGACTACATCGCCGCCGGCGACATGATGCAGGTGCAGATCGGCCAGCGCATCCGCACGCCCTACGCGCAGTCGCCGCTGACGCTGTACCGGGCGCTGCGCTCGCTGAACCCGTCGCCGTACATGTACTTCTACGATTTTGGCGAGTTTCAGGTCGTCGGCGCCTCGCCGGAAATCCTGGTGCGTCAGGAAGCAACCGCCGCCGGCACCCGCGTCACCATCCGCCCGCTGGCCGGCACCCGCCCGCGCGGCGCCACGCCGGACGAGGACCGGCGCCTCGCCGAGGAGCTGCTGGCCGATCCGAAGGAGCGCGCCGAGCACGTGATGCTGATCGACCTGGCGCGCAACGACATCGGCCGGATCGCGCAGATCGGCAGCGTCGAGGTCACCGACGAGATGGTGATCGAGCGCTACTCGCATGTGATGCACATCGTCTCGAACGTGGAGGGCCTGCTGCGGCCGGGCCTGGGCAACCTGGATGTGCTGCGGGCGACCTTCCCGGCCGGCACGCTGACCGGCGCGCCCAAGGCGCGGGCGATGGAAATCATCGACGAGCTGGAGCCGGTCAAGCGCGGCATCTACGGCGGCGCCTGCGGGTACCTCAGCCATTCGGGCGACATGGACGTGGCGATTGCGATTCGCACCGGCATCGTCAAGGACGGCCAGCTGTACGTGCAGGCGGCAGCCGGCATCGTGGCCGACTCGGTGCCCGAGAGCGAATGGCAGGAAACCGAGAACAAGGCCCGCGCGCTGCTGCGGGCGGCCGAAATGGCGCAGGCCGGGCTGGACGTTGTCGCCGCCGGTCGCCGCGAGGGCGGCGCTGCGCCGGGGTAATGGCATGCCTGCCGGGCGGAAGGAATAAGGGCCCCGTTTCTCGGTAGGTGCCTGGGCCAGGTCCGGTACGGGGCGACGCCGGAGGGACCAGCCGGGACGGGCGGAGAGGGACGCCGGTCCGCGGGGAGGGGGGTTGCACCCACGGTGGGTGTATCGACCGGTTGGCGACGCGGCTTGAGCGCGGGGCCAAAAAAATTTGGTGTCTGAAGCGGCTTCGGTTCCGGCGATTTCCTCCCTGCCGCCATTGAGCGGAAAATACGTGCCCGGTGGGGGCGGCGCCCCCGCCGCGAATCTGCCAATCAGCCATTCGGCCCGAGGGCGGGCCTTCCACACCCCAGCACCGCTGCCACCGAGACCCCGCGCGCATGGTTTTCATGCTCGACAACTACGATTCGTTCACCTACAACCTGGTGCAGTACCTGGGGGAGTTGGGCGTGGACGTGCGCACCGAGCGCAACGACTGCATCGACGTGGATGCGATCGAGCACCTGGCGCCGCAGCACATCGTGATCTCGCCGGGGCCGTGCACGCCGACCGAGGCCGGCATTTCTCTTGCCGTGATTCAGCGCTTCGCCGGGCGGGTGCCGATCCTGGGCGTGTGCCTGGGCCATCAGGCCATCGGCCAGGCCTTTGGCGGGCGGGTGATCCGCGCCGATCAGGTCATGCACGGCAAGACCTCGCCGGTCATGCACACCGGCGAGGGGTTGTTTACGGGTCTGCCGAGTCCGTTTACTGCGACCCGTTACCACTCCCTGGTGGTGGAGTGGGCCAGCCTGCCGCAATGCCTGGAAGTGACCGCCTGGACCTGCCACCCGGACGGCCGGCCGCACGAGATCATGGGCCTGCGCCACCGCACGCTGCCGGTGGTGGGAGTGCAGTTTCACCCCGAGTCGATCCTGACCCAGCACGGCCACACGCTGCTGGCCAATTTCCTGAAAATCACGGCGGACGCGGCATGAGCGTAGCGGCGGCGCTGGCCCGCGCGGTGGCCGGCGCGGACCTGGATCAGGCCCAGATGACGGCCGCCATGCGGTCGATCATGAACGGCGAGGCGACCGCGGCGCAGATCGGCGGCCTGCTGGTGGCCCTGCGCATGAAGGGCGAGACGGTGGTGGAAATCGCCGCCGCGGCGCAGGTCATGCGCGAGTTTGCCCTGCCGGTCGAGGTTGCCGCCGAGCGCCTGGTCGATACCTGCGGCACCGGCGGCGACGGCGCCGGCCTGTTCAATGTATCCACCGCCGCCGGCTTCGTGGTGGCGGCGGCCGGCGGGCGGGTGGCCAAGCATGGCAACCGGTCCGTGTCGAGCGCCAGCGGCAGCGCCGACGTGCTGGAGGCGCTGGGCGTGCGCATCGACCTGTCGCCGCCGGCCATCGCCCGCTGCATCGACGAGGTCGGCTTTGGCTTCATGTTCGCGCCGGCCCATCACGGCGCCACGCGCCACGCGCTGGGGCCGCGCCGCGAGATCGCCATTCGCACCTTGTTCAACCTGCTCGGGCCCCTGACCAACCCGGCCCGGCCGCTGCGCCAGGTGGTCGGCGTGTACGCCGCCGCGCTGGTGGAGCCGATCGCGCAGGTGCTGGCGCGCCTCGGCAGCCGCCACGTGCTGGTGGTGCATGCCGACGATGGCCTGGACGAGATCAGCCTGGGCGCCGCCACGCAGGTGGCGGAACTCAAGGACGGCGTGGTGCGCAGCTACCGCATCGAGCCGGAACAGTTCGGCCTGGCGCGGGTGGCCAGCGAGCGCCTGGCGGTGGCCGATGTGAGCGCCAGCGTGGGCCTGCTGCGGGAAGCCCTGGCCGGCACGCCGGGACCGGCGCGCGACATCGTGGCGCTGAACGCCGGCGCGGCGCTGTATGTGGCGGGCCTGGCCGATTCGCTCGCCAGCGGCGTGCAGCGCGCCGGCGCGGTGCTGGCCAGCGGCGCCGCGCTGCATCGGGTGGGTGCGCTGGCGGCCCTGTCGCAGCGTCTGGAGGCGGCATGAACACGCCGGATGTGTTGAAGAAAATTCTGGCCGCCAAGGCCGACGAGGTGGCCGCCGCGTGCCGCGCAAGGCCGTTGCCCGAGCTGCGGCGCGAGGCCGAGGCGATGCCGCCGACCCGCGGTTTTGCGGCGGCGCTGGCGGCCCGCGTCGGTGCCGGCCAGGCGGCGGTGATTGCCGAAATCAAGCGCGCTTCGCCCAGCAAGGGCCTGCTGCGGGCCGATTTCGACCCGCCCGCCATTGCCCGCAGTTACCTGGCCGGCGGGGCGGCGTGTCTGTCGGTGCTCACCGATGGGCCGTTCTTCCAGGGCAGTCTGGACGATTTGCGCGCCGTGCGCGCGGCGGTGGACCTGCCGCTGCTGCGCAAGGATTTCCTGCTCGATGCGTACCAAATCTACGAGGCGCGCGCGGCCGGCGCCGATTGCATTTTGCTGATCGTGGCGGCGCTCGACGACGTGCGGCTGCGCGATTTCGCGGCCCTGGCGCGGGAGCTTGGCCTGGACACGCTGGTCGAGGTGCACGACGAGGCCGAGCTGGGCCGCGCGGCACGGCTGGAGCCGACCCTGCTGGGCGTCAACAACCGCAACCTGCACACCTTCGAGACCACGCTGGATACCACCGTGCGCCTGGCGCGCCGGGCGCCGGCCGGCTGCCTGCTGGTGGCGGAAAGCGGCATCCACAGCCGGGACGACGTGGCGCTGATCCGCGCCGCGGACGTCCATGCCTTCCTGGTCGGCGAGGCCTTCATGCGCGCGCCGGATCCGGGTGCCCGCCTGCGCGAACTGTTCCATCCCGAGGGCTGAATCATGTCGCCGCGTCCTCCCGCCCACGCCGGCCTGCGCCACGTGGCCCTGTTCGTCGAGCCGTTCGAGGCCTGCGAACGCTTCTACGTCGATCTGCTGGGCCTGCACGTCGAGTGGCGGCCGGACCCCGACAACGTGTACCTGAGCTCCGGCCACGACAACCTGGCCCTGCACCGCGGACCCGCGCCGGCCGCCCAGGGCCAGCGCCTGGACCACATCGGCTTTCTGCTGGTGCGCATCGAGGACGTCGACCCCTGGCACGAATTTCTGCGCGACAATGGCGCCCCCATCGTCGCCGCGCCGCGCACCCATCGCGACGGCGCGCGCAGCTTCTACTGCCTGGACCCGGCCGGCAACCGGGTGCAAATCATCTTTCACCCCCCCTTGGCCGGCGTTCTGCGCCCGCTGCGGTAATCCCGATGCCCGAACTCGACGACAAGCTCAAGCTGCACGGTTTCAACAACCTGACCAAGACGCTGAGCTTCAACATCTACGACATTTCCTACGCGCTGACGCGCGAGGCGCAGCAGCAGTACATCGAGTACATCGACGAGACCTACAACGCCGAGCGCCTGACGCGCATCCTGAGCGAGGTGGCCGACATCATCGGCGCCACCATCCTGAACATCGCGCGCCAGGACTACGATCCGCAGGGCGCCAGCGTGACCATGCTGATCTCCGAGGGCAGCCATTCGGAAGGCAGCGCCGGCGAGGGCCCCGGCCCGCGGCCGGACGCCGTGGTGGGGCATCTGGACAAGAGCCACGTCACGGTCCACACCTATCCCGAACAGCACCCGGACAACGGCATCAGCACCTTTCGGGCCGACATCGACGTGTCGACCTGCGGGCACATCTCGCCGCTGCGGGCGCTCAATTTCCTGATCCACAGCTTCGAGTCGGACATCGTGATCCTGGATTACCGGGTGCGCGGCTTCACGCGCGACGTGCGCGGGCGCAAGCACTACATCGACCACACGATCCACTCGATCCAGAACTACATCGACGCCGAAACCCTGGAGCGCTTTCACGCCGTGGACGTGAACGTCTACCCGGAAAACATCTTCCACACCAAGCTGCGGGTGCGCGATTTCGACCTGGACACCTACCTGTTCGGCGTCAACGCCGCCGACCTGCCGGCGCAGGAGCGCGCCGCCACGGCCGCCCGCCTGGAGCGGGAAATCCAGGAAATCTTCTACGCCACCAACATGAAGTGACCGGCCCACGCGGGCCGGCTTACACGCGGTAGGCGGTGGTGGTCATCACCCGCGATGCCAGGCGCATCAGGCCGCGCACGGGCGCCGGCAGCTCGCGGCCACCGGCCCGGCGCGCGTCCTCGCCGTGGCGGATCTCGTCGCGGCGCATCTGTTCCAGCACTGCCCGACTGCGCTGATCGCCCGCCGGCAGGCGTCGCAGGTGCCCGTCCAGGTGCGCCTCGACCTGGCGTTCGGTCTCGGCGATGAAGCCCAGGCTCCAGGCGTCACCGGCCAGCCCGGCCAGCGTGCCGATGGCGAGCGCGCCACCGAACCAGGCCGGGTCGAGCAGGCTGCGCCGTCCGCCGAGCGCCCGCAGGCGGGCGCGGCACCAGTCGACATGGGCCGCTTCCTCGGCGCCGGCGGCCCGCAGTCGACCGAGGGTTTGCGGCGACCGGGCAGCCAGCGACTGCCCCAGATAAAGGCCCTGCGCGGCCAGCTCCCCGGCGTGGTTGACGCGCATCAGCGCCGCGGCCTCGTGCCGCTGCGCCGGCGTCAGGCCGGTTGCTTCCGGCAGCGCGTCGGCCGGGTTGCGGGAGGCCGGCGCGGGCGCGCCGGGCAGCAGGCGCAGCAGGCGGTCCACGGACAGCAGCAGGTGATCGAGCGGGCGAAAACGGATCTCGGACATCGAGGCAGTCGCGTGGTGGCTGGAGCCTGAAGTCTATACTTGCAGCTCACCTGTGCCCTGATTTCGAGTGCCCATGACACCTGCATCGCCCGCCAAGCAGCGTCTGCAGATCGCCGGACCGGCAGGTTCGCTCGAGGTGCTGGTCGAAGCGCCGCCGGACCCGGGCGCAGCGCTGTGCGTCATCTGCCATCCACACCCGCAGTACGGCGGCACGCTCGACAACAAGGTGGTCTATACCCTGGCGCGGGCCGCCAACGAACGCCGCGCGATCGCGGTGCGCTTCAATTTCCGCGGCGTGGGACAAAGCGCGGGGCAGTTCGACCAGGGCATCGGCGAGCTCGATGACCTGCTGGCGGTGGTGGCCTGGGCGCGCGCCGCGTATCCGGGGCGACGTCTGCATCTGGCAGGTTTCTCGTTCGGTGCCGCGGTGGCGCTGCGCGGCCATGTCGCAACCGACGCGGCCAGCCTGCTGCTGGTGGCCCCCCCGGCGGGCATGGGTTATCTGGATGAGGCCACCGCGCCGCGACTGCCCTGGCAAGTGATTCACGGCAGCCGCGACGAGTTGGTCGACCTCGATACGGTGAGGCGCTGGCTGGCGACCGTGGCAGGGCCCACGCCCCCCCTGACCGTGATCGACGACGCAGATCATTTCTTTCACGGTCGCCTGACACCCCTGCGCGAGGCGGCAAGCGCGTTCTGGCGTGCCGCCTTGCCTTGACACCACGGGCCGCGCTGAATAGGATGCACGGCCTTTTTGGCAGGCCATCGCGATCCGGGCATGAAGACGACTGTTAGCGCTACGCCGCAGACGATACGGCAGGACTGGTTTCTGGTAGACGCCGACGGCAAGACGCTCGGACGCCTGGCGTCGGAGATCGCCCGGCGCCTGCGCGGCAAGCACAAGCCGCTGTACACGCCGCACATGGACACCGGCGATTACATCGTCGTGATCAATGCCGAAAAGGTGCGCGTGACCGGCCGCAAGCTGACCGACAAGCTGTACCAGCACCACACCGGCTACATCGGCGGGCTGCGCACCGAAACCTTTGCCGATCGCATCGCGCGCCGGCCGACGCTGGTGCTGGAGCAGGCGGTCAAGGGCATGCTGCCCAAGAACCCGCTCGGCCGCGCCATGTTCGGCAAGCTCAAGGTCTACGCCGGCGCCGAGCATCCGCATACCGCCCAGCAGCCGCAGGCGCTGGACATCTGATACACGCAGTTCGGACCCCGTCATGCCAGTAGTGCAGAACAAGATCTCGGTTGGCCGTCGCAAGTCGGCCTCGGCGCGCGTCATCCTGCGCCTGGGCAAGGGCGACATCTCGATCAACGGCCGCAGCCTTGACGAGTATTTCGGCCGCCCGACCTCGCGCATGCTGGTCCGCCAGCCGCTGGAGACCATCGGCCGACCGGACAGCTTCGACCTGCGCATCACCGTGCAGGGCGGCGGGCCGAACGGCCAGGCCGGCGCCATCCGCCACGGCATCACGCGCGCCCTGATCGAGTTCGACGAAACCTTCCGCCCGGCCCTGCGCAAGGCCGGCTATGTGACGCGCGACGCCCGCGAAGTCGAGCGCAAGAAGGTCGGCCTGCACAAGGCGCGGCGCGCGCCCCAGTTCTCCAAGCGCTGATCGTCGCCGGGGGATTCCGGGTGGGGGATCGTCCAACGGTAGGACAACGGACTCTGACTCCGTCAATCTAGGTTCGAATCCTAGTCCCCCAGCCAATATGCTTTTCCAGAAAAGCCCGGCCTGCCCGTCATGCCGGGCTTTTTTGTTGCGCACGGGGTTTGGGTCTACCTTTGCCGGGCAGGCAAGGACGGGGGATCGATCATGATCAAAGTGGCAATCGTCGGCGGTACCGGCTACACCGGAGTCGAACTGCTGCGCCTGTTGGTGCAGCATCCACAGGTGGAACTGGCGGTCATCACCTCGCGCGGCGAAGCGGGGCGGCCGGTCAGCGATCTGTTCCCGAGCCTGTCCGGGCGGCTCGATCTTGCGTTCTGCGAGGTCGATGTGCGGGCGCTTGCCACCTGCGATGTGGTGTTCTTCGCCACGCCCAACGGCGTTGCCATGCAGCAGGTGCCGACGCTGCTGGATGCCGGGGCGCGGGTCATCGATCTGGCGGCTGACTTTCGCCTGCGCGATCCGGCCGTGTGGGAGCGCTGGTACGGCATGCCGCACGCCTGTCCGCAGTTTCTGCAGGAAGCCGTCTACGGTCTGCCGGAAGTGAACCGCGAGCGCATTGCCAACGCACGCCTGATTGCGAATCCAGGCTGCTATCCGACCGCGGTGACGCTCGGTTTGCTGCCGCTGCTCGAAGCCGGCCTCGTCGATCCAGGCGAGCTGGTGGCGGACTGCAAGTCCGGCGTGAGCGGCGCCGGGCGGCACGCGCGCGCCGACCTGTCGTTCTGCGAAGCCAATGAGAACTTCAAGGCTTACGGCGTGTTCGCCCACCGCCACCAGCCGGAGATCGTGCAGAACCTGGCCGCCGTGACGACCGGCGCGGCGCTCGACCTGACTTTCGTGCCGCATCTGTTGCCCCTGAACCGGGGCATTCACGCGACCCTTTACGCACGTCTGCGCGCCGAGCCTTCGGTCGATCTGCAGGGGCTGTATGAGTCCCGCTATCGGGACGAGCCGTTCGTGCGCGTGTTGCCGGCCGGCAGCCATCCGCAGACCAGCGAGGTGCGCGCCGGCAACGATTGCGCAATCGCCGTGCACGCGTCCGGCCGGCGCGTGGTGGTGCTGTCGGTGATCGACAACCTGGTCAAGGGCGCAGCCGGCCAGGCGATCCAGAACATGAACCTGATGTTCGGGCTCGACGAATCGCTGGGACTGCGCCAGCCAGCGCTGGCGCCGTGATGCCCGGCCGCAGCAGTGGGTGTACCGCAGGCGGCTGGCCTCGCCGCGGCCGGAGACGGTTTCGACACCCTGATTTGTTCATCGCATGGGACGGGTTTCCGCCGTAGGGGCTGCCGGTAGTTCTGGAGCCCAGTGGGTGGGCGCTACTGCCGTTCTAGTTCGCCTGGGCGGCTGCTTGCCGCCGGCCAGCCCATTACGGCAGCAACTCCGCTACCCTAGAGAGGTCTTAGGTTTGTGAGCGCACGAGCGCCTGTTGTTTTCCGGAGAATCCCATGTCGAATACCGCCCCTGTCCTGTTCACCGAAAGCGCTGCCCGGCGGGTGGGCGAGCTGATCGTCGAGGAAGGCAACCCGCAGCTGAAGCTGCGCGTGTTCATCAGCGGCGGCGGCTGCTCCGGTTTTCAGTACGGTTTCACGTTCGACGAGAACATGGACGAAGGCGACTGCGCAGTGGCAACCGAAGGTGTGACGCTGCTGATCGATCCGCTCAGCCTGCAATATATGGAAGGCGCCGAGATCGACTACCGGGAAGACTTCCAGGGCGCACAGTTCGTGATCCGCAATCCCCAGGCCACGACGACCTGCGGTTGCGGGTCGTCTTTCAGCGTCTGAGGGGCCGTTCGCCTCGATTCGGCACAACCCCGGTGCTTGCGGGGCCACGGCCAGCCGGATGGTTTCTCAGAAGCCAGGTGGTCCGGGCAGATACACGCAGCCCAGGATCACCGGCCGTCGCGCGCCAGTGATCCGGCGCAGATCCAGCGCCGTTTCGTGCATGCGCTGGCGGGCCAGCCAGGCGAAAGCCAAGGCCTCCACCCACTGCGGGTCCACGCCGGCAGCGGCCGTGGTTTCGACACGCTGCGCCGGAAGGCGCCGGGCAATGCGGCCGAGAAGATCCGTGTTGCGCGCCCCGCCCCCGCAGATCAGTACTTCCTCGACTTCGTCTCGACCCTCCAGAGCCCGCGCAACGCCCGCCGCCGTAAATTCAGCCAGCGTCGCCTGTACGTCGGCCGGGTGCAGGTTTCCGAACCCCGCCAGTACCGTGTCCAGCCAGCGCACGTTGAAATCTTCGCGCCCGGTACTTTTCGGTGGCGGGCGGGCGATGAACGGATGCGCGAGCAGCGCGGCCAGCAGATTCGGGTCGGGCGTGCCCAGTGCGGCAAACCGGCCCCCGGCGTCGTAGGGCTGTCCGAGGTGCCGTGCCGCCCAGGCGTCCAGCAACACATTGCCCGGGCCGACGTCCCAGCCGGTTGTTTCGGCGCCCAGCAGCGACACATTGGCCATGCCGCCCAGGTTCAGAACCGCCCGGCGGGGGCCGGCAGCGCCGAACGCCGCCTGGTGAAACGCCGGCGCCAGCGGCGCACCCTGCCCTCCGGCCGCGATGTCGGCGCTGCGAAAATCGGCCACCGTCGGAATGCCGGTACGCACCGCAATCAGCGCGCAATTGCCGATTTGCAGGCTGTGAGGCGCCGGTCCCTCCGGGTTGTGGCGAATCGTTTGCCCATGACAGCCGATGGCGCGCACCGCGTGGGCGGGGACCTGCGCCGTGTCGAGCAAACGCAGCGCACAGTCCCCGAAGCGCTGTCCCAGATCGTGATGCAGCTGCAGGGCCAGGCCGAGGTCTCCCTCCCCCGAGCGCTGTATCGCATCGAGCTGGTGGCGCAATTCAGTCGTGAGCGCGATGCTGTGGGAGGCGCGGATCCGCGGCTGCCCGTCATGCGGGAACTCGGCCAGAACGCCGTCGATGGCGTCCTGGCTGGTGCCGCTCATGAGGCCGATGTAGAGCTCGGCGGGTGGGTCGGTCACTGCGCCTGGGCGGCGTCCGTCTGTGCAACCCGGCGCGTTGCCAGTGCATCCAGTTTCGCCACCCAGCTGGAGGTCTGAGTCACGAAGTGACGCCGGTAGGCGTCCGGCAGCGGTTGCGCGTTCGGCAGCGCCACGGTCAGCGGATCCTTGGTTTGACCATTCACCTGGAATTCGTAATGCAGGTGCGGACCGGTGGCCCATCCGGTGGACCCGACATAGCCGATGACCTGGCCCTGGTTCACCCGTTGACCGACGCGCATCTTGGGCGCGAAGCGGCTCAGGTGCGCATAGAGCGTTCGGTTGCCACGGCCGTGATCGATGATGACGACGTTGCCATAACCGCCCTGTCGCCCGGCGAACGCGACCTGGCCGTCGCCGGTGACCTGCACGGGGGTGCCGGTTGCGGCGCCGTAATCGACGCCGCGGTGTGGACGAACGGTTTTGAAGATGGGGTGCAGGCGGTTCGGATTGAAGCGCGAGGTAATGCGCGTCACCGGCAGCGGATTGCGGCTGAAGGCCTTGCGCATGCTGCTGCCGTCGGGCTTGTAGACGGCTACCCGGCCGTCCGGGTCGGTGTAGCGGACCGCCCGCAGCACCTTCCCCTTGTTGATGAATTCGGCGGCCAGAATGTCACCGTCGCGGACCTTCTCGCCGTCGAGTGTTACCTCGTTATAGATGACAGCGAATCGGTCACCGGGCTGCAGGTCCTGCGTGAAGTCAATGTCCCAGCCGAACATTTCCGCCAGTTCCAGGATCAGGCGGTCGGACAGGCCGGCCTGCTGCGCCGACATATATAAGGAACTGTTGATCACGCCAGCGGCCTGCGCTTGCACGGTTTGGGTCGGCCGGGTGTGCAGGAGTGCGGAGTAGCCGTCGAAGTCCCGCCGGATTTCCAGCTTGTTGAGCGGGTCGATCTCCAGGTCCAGGGCCAGCAGCTCGCCATCGGCCGCGTTTGCGCGCAGTACCTGACCGGGCTTCAGATCAAGCAGGGACCGCGCCTGCTTACCGGCGTCCATGACGGACTGTACGGTGCCGGGCCCAAATCCCATGGCCCGCATTGCCTGAAAGAAACTCTCGCCGGGCCGGATCCGGTGCTCCAGCCAAGCCTCATCGAGCCGCTCGAGGGTGACGTTCGCGACCGCTTCGACTTCCGGCAGGGGATAGGGCCTCTCCACCGCGGGCGCGTTGAGGCGCTCGGGAATGCTGGCCAGACTCTCGGCGGTGCGTGCCACGAGCACTGCTACCATGAGCGCCATGGCCGAGCCGAACACCCACGGCAGCAGATGACGCGCGGGGCGCGGGCCGAGTGACGTCGCAGGGTACCCATTGCGCATCCGCAAGGTGGGGCGGGCGGAACGCACACGGCGGGAGCGGCGGCTGATAATGATGAGAACCCCTGTCGTATGAGCTGCCGCTGGCGGGCAAGTGTGCAGTGCAGGTTGTAACTACCGGGCACGACGCACCAGTACGCCGCATTCTTCACTTGCGGGCGACAAGATTGCAACCCCGTACGACGTGTTTTTGAATTCACCGGTCAGGCTAAATAGTGATGGTTGAGGGCGCAAGTAACGACCCACTCGAATTGCTGCGACGCGGCGCGGACGAAATTCTCCCGGAACAGTCGCTTGCCGAGCGGCTTCTGGAAGGACGTCCCCTGCGCATCAAGGCGGGCTTCGACCCCACCGCGCCGGATCTCCACCTGGGCCACGCGGTCCTGTTGGGCAAGCTCAGTCAGCTACAGGATCTTGGTCACCAGGTCCTGTTCGTGGTCGGCGACTTCACGGCGATGATCGGCGATCCGACCGGCCGCAACGCAACTCGCCAGCCGCTCACTCGGGAAGCCATTGTTCGCAATGCCGACACCTACCAGCAGCAGGTGTTCAAGGTTCTCGATCCGCAGCGCACGCAAGTCCTTTTTAACTCGACCTGGCTGGAGCCCCTCGGCGCGGCGGGGATGATCGGGCTGGCGGCGCAGACGACGGTTGCGCGCATGCTGGAACGAGACGATTTCTCGCAGCGCTACCGGTCCGGCCAACCGATCGCCGTGCATGAGTTCATCTACCCGCTGCTGCAGGGCTACGACTCGGTGGTGCTGGAGGCGGACCTCGAGCTGGGCGGCACCGACCAGAAGTTCAATCTCCTGATGGGGCGTCAGCTCCAGCAGGCGTATGGCAAGCGCCCTCAGGCGATCTTGACCATGCCGCTCCTGGAGGGGCTGGACGGCGTCAAGAAGATGTCCAAGTCGCTCGGCAACTACGTAGGGATCACGGACCCCCCTGACCAGATGTTCGGCAAGCTCATGTCGATCTCGGATGTGCTGATGTGGCGCTACATGGAACTTTTAAGTTGCCGTACGCCCGCGCAACGTCAGGATCTGCGGCGGGACATCGATGCCGGCCGGAACCCGATGGAGATCAAGCTGGAACTGGCGGAAGAGCTGGTGGCACGGTTTCACACGCCGACGGCGGGCGTTGCCGCGCGCCGCGCCTTCGTAGAGCGCTTCCGTCACGGAGAACTGCCCCAAGACCTCCCGGTGCTCCGACTCGACGCCCCCGAAGGACTCATGGTCGGGCTCGCGCTGCAGCGGGCAGCGCTCGCAAGCAGCAATTCGGAGGCGATGCGCCTGATCAGCCAAGGCGCGGTGCGTGTCGACGGGGTCCGAATCGAGGACCCGAAGCGCGTTCTGGGCGCAGGTAGCGAATATCTGGTTCAGGTCGGGAAACGACGCTTTTTACGTATCAGTTTGATATAGCAAGATATTTTCTAATATTGTGCAGCGCGAGCCAAAATATTCCCTCTTCCCTGTTGACGCACCCTCAGGGCTCATGAATAATTCGCCTCCCTCGCCGGTCACGAACCGGCCCGCTCTTTGAAAAACCGAGATCAGGTAATTTGTGTGGGCGCTTGCGTCTGACGGTTAAGTCAAACCTGCTTGAAGCGAGGAGCTTGCTCCTTGCAAACCGAACAAGGCTGTTCGCAGTCTTTACGGGATCTAATTGAAGAGTTTGATCATGGCTCAGATTGAACGCTGGCGGTATGCTTAACACATGCAAGTCGAACGGCAGCACAGGATAGCTTGCTATCCGGGTGGCGAGTGGCGGACGGGTGAGTAACGCGTAGGAATCTACCTTTTCGTGGGGGATAACCCGGGGAAACTCGGGCTAATACCGCATACGCCCTACGGGGGAAAGCGGGGGACCTTCGGGCCTCGCGCGGAACGATGAGCCTGCGTCCTATCAGGTAGTTGGTGAGGTAATGGCTCACCAAGCCGACGACGGGTAGCTGGTCTGAGAGGACGACCAGCCACACTGGGACTGAGACACGGCCCAGACTCCTACGGGAGGCAGCAGTGGGGAATATTGGACAATGGGGGAAACCCTGATCCAGCAATACCGCGTGTGTGAAGAAGGCCTTCGGGTTGTAAAGCACTTTTAGCAGGAAAGAAAGGCTGTGCGCTAATACCGCATTGCTTTGACGTTACTTGCAGAAAAAGCACCGGCTAACTCCGTGCCAGCAGCCGCGGTAATACGGAGGGTGCAAGCGTTAATCGGAATTACTGGGCGTAAAGCGCGCGTAGGCGGCTTGTTAAGTCGGATGTGAAATCCCCGGGCTCAACCTGGGAACTGCATTCGATACTGGCTGGCTAGAGTGTGGTAGAGGGAAGTGGAATTCCAGGTGTAGCGGTGAAATGCGTAGATATCTGGGGGAACATCAGTGGCGAAGGCGGCTTCCTGGACCAACACTGACGCTGAGGCGCGAAAGCGTGGGGAGCAAACAGGATTAGATACCCTGGTAGTCCACGCCGTAAACGATGTCAACTAGCCGTAGGGAGCATCTGGCTCTTTGTGGCGCAGCTAACGCGATAAGTTGACCGCCTGGGGAGTACGGCCGCAAGGCTAAAACTCAAATGAATTGACGGGGGCCCGCACAAGCGGTGGAGCATGTGGTTTAATTCGATGCAACGCGAAAAACCTTACCTGCCCTTGACATGTCAGGAATCTTTCAGAGATGAGAGAGTGCCTTCGGGAACCTGAACACAGGTGCTGCATGGCTGTCGTCAGCTCGTGTCGTGAGATGTTGGGTTAAGTCCCGTAACGAGCGCAACCCTTGTCCTTAGTTGCCAGCGGTTCGGCCGGGAACTCTAAGGAGACTGCCGGTGATAAACCGGAGGAAGGTGGGGACGACGTCAAGTCATCATGGCCCTTATGGGCAGGGCTACACACGTGCTACAATGGCCAGTACAGAAGGTTGCCAACCCGCGAGGGGGAGCTAATCCTGAAAAGCTGGTCGTAGTCCGGATCGCAGTCTGCAACTCGACTGCGTGAAGTCGGAATCGCTAGTAATCGCGAATCAGCATGTCGCGGTGAATACGTTCCCGGGCCTTGTACACACCGCCCGTCACACCATGGGAGTGGGCTGCACCAGAAGTAGGTTGCTTAACCCGTAAGGGAGGGCGCTTACCACGGTGTGGTTCATGACTGGGGTGAAGTCGTAACAAGGTAGCCGTAGGGGAACCTGTGGCTGGATCACCTCCTTAAAAGATGATGCGCCGTTCAGGCGCGAGCGTCCGCACAAGTTACTTGATCTTGCTTAAGCCCAGTCATGGGTCTGTAGCTCAGTTGGTCAGAGCGCACCCCTGATAAGGGTGAGGTCGGTGGTTCAAATCCACCCAGACCCACCAGTGGTGCCGGGGCCATAGCTCAGCTGGGAGAGCGCCTGCTTTGCACGCAGGAGGTCGGCGGTTCGATCCCGCCTGGCTCCACCAAGGCATAATGGAATATCAAACATCTTTACTTCTACTGATGTTTGATATTCTGGTCGGCACTATGCTGGCCGAGTACGCTATTTAAAAATTTGGAACGAGAATTGAAGCCGCATTTATCAGTGTGTTGGCCTGATTCTAACCAGTGTGGTTGGGGTTATATGGTCAAGTGAATTAAGCGCATACGGTGGATGCCTTGGCGACAGGAGGCGATGAAGGACGTGGTAGCCTGCGATAAGCTTCGGGGAGCTGGCAACAAGCTTTGATCCGGAGATGTCCGAATGGGGAAACCCACCGCGTAAGCGGTATCCTGCACTGAATACATAGGTGCTGGAGGCGAACCCGGGGAACTGAAACATCTAAGTACCCGGAGGAAAAGAAATCAACCGAGATTCCCTTAGTAGTGGCGAGCGAAAGGGGACCAGCCCAGTGCGTCTAAAGTCGGTAATTCCTAGAGGAATGGCATGGAAAGGCCAGTCATAGAGGGTGATAGCCCCGTACTTTAAAGGAATTTCCAATGGGGCGCCGACGAGTAGGGCGGGGCACGTGAAACCCTGCTTGAACATGGGGGGACCATCCTCCAAGGCTAAATACTACCTGTCGACCGATAGTGAACCAGTACCGTGAGGGAAAGGCGAAAAGAACCCCGGATAGGGGAGTGAAATAGATCCTGAAACCGTATGCGTACAAGCAGTGGGAGCTCATTCATTGAGTGACTGCGTACCTTTTGTATAATGGGTCAGCGACTTACTTTCAGTGGCAAGCTTAACCGAGTAGGGTAGGCGTAGGGAAACCGAGTCTGAATAGGGCGATAGTCGCTGGGAGTAGACCCGAAACCGGGCGATCTATCCATGACCAGGGTGAAGGCAGGGTAAAACCTGCTGGAGGCCCGAACCGGGATCTGTTGAAAAAGATTCGGATGAGTTGTGGATCGGAGTGAAAGGCTAATCAAGCTCGGAGATAGCTGGTTCTCCTCGAAAGCTATTGAGGTAGCGCCTCGCGTCTCACTCTCGGGGGTAGAGCACTGTTTCGGCTAGGGCTGCGTCTAGCGGTACCAAACCGATGCAAACTGCGAATACCGAGAAGTGCAATCGCGGGAGACACACGGCGGGTGCTAACGTCCGTCGTGAAGAGGGAAACAACCCAGACCGCCGGCTAAGGTCCCAAAATCATGGCTAAGTGGTGAACGATGTGGGAAGGCTAAGACAGCCAGGAGGTTGGCTTAGAAGCAGCCATCCTTTAAAGAAAGCGTAATAGCTCACTGGTCGAGTCGTCCTGCGCGGAAGATTTAACGGGGCTAAGCCATGTACCGAAGCCGCGGATGCAAGCTTGCTTGCATGGTAGAGGAGCGTTCCGTAGGCCTGTGAAGGTGGATCGTAAGGTCTGCTGGAGGTATCGGAAGTGCGAATGCTGACGTGAGTAACGATAAAGGGGGTGAAAAACCCCCTCGCCGAGAGTCCAAGGGTTCCTGCGCAACGTTAATCGGCGCAGGGTGAGTCGGTTCCTAAGGCGAGGCCGAAAGGCGTAGTCGATGGAAAACAGGTTAATATTCCTGTACCTCGCATTGCTGCGATGGGGAGACGGAGAAGGCTAAGTGGGCCGGGTGTTGGAAGTCCCGGTTTAAGCGTGTAGGAAGTGACCTTAGGCAAATCCGGGGTTGCAATTTCGAGACGTGATGACGAGTTCCCTCGCGGAGCGAAGTCGCCGATGCCACGCTTCCAAGAAAATCCTCTAAGCTTCAGGCAATGTGGGACCGTACCCGAAACCGACACAGGTGGACCGGTAGAGAATACCTAGGCGCTTGGGAGAACTCGGGTGAAGGAACTAGGCAAAATAGCACCGTAACTTCGGGAGAAGGTGCGCCCCTGGTACGTGAAGAACTTCGCGTTTGGAGCGGAAGGGGGCTGAAGTAATCAGGTGGCTGCGACTGTTTATTAAAAACACAGCACTCTGCAAACACGTAAGTGGAAGTATAGGGTGTGACGCCTGCCCGGTGCCGGAAGGTTAAGTGATGGGGTCAGCGCAAGCGAAGCTCTTGATCGAAGCCCCGGTAAACGGCGGCCGTAACTATAACGGTCCTAAGGTAGCGAAATTCCTTGTCGGGTAAG
>Ga0268299_1001781_pt1 | contig 32429 bp, 29 predicted proteins | sample NOBtaG_FD_193484 | JGI IMG/M metagenome (GOLD analysis project Ga0268299, IMG submission 193484) | Activated sludge microbial communities from bioreactor in Nijmegen, Gelderland, Netherland - NOB reactor | ecosystem: Engineered > Bioreactor > Aerobic > Activated sludge | place: Netherlands... | reverse complement strand
GCCAAACGGAACCCAAACGTCTGGCTCCTCCCCGCTCTCGACCTCGACGCACTCTCAAAAGCCCGCGCAGAACGCGCCACTTCCAGAGAAAGCAAAAGGGGGTACTATGTACCTGCTTTACCCGAATGTCATTGAGATGAGTCGATTTTGGGGTCGCCGCCCAAGGTCGCGTTCCCAGCGCCGTCTCGAACGTACACCTCCAATTCGTCTCGCGCGGCTATCATCGTCGATTCACGACGATACCCACGTTCGCGGAGGGCGCTGTCGAACGCAGTGGGGTCTTCCCAATCCTTGCCTCGGATAAGCAACACCGCGGGCAGCGATCTTCCTCCGTGCCCGGCAACATCACGTTCGAACTCGATGCGGCACGCTGAGTACTGTCCATAGACGTGGTACTCTGGTTTGGCCGCACCATCGATGAGCCCAATCGGCCCAGAGAACCCTCGCGCGGCGAGGAGGCCATCCAATGCTCTGCTGAACCCCCGCGAAGACTTATTGGGATCTGCCGAGGGCTTTACGATCGTTGTGAAGAAGAACCCTGTCAGGAACAACATCCCTGCGAGCCCGAGCACCGGTGTTGTTGGGTTCGTCCTCCAGCGACGAATCAGGGTGGCTCCGATGCCGAACGCTGCGACGAGAGCGACCAGCGGAATCATCTGCCACGGCCGGAAGAACGCACCGCGCGCCTCGCAGAGGTTCGGTTTCAGCAATGTGAGGGCAGCCCCCGTGATCAGCGCGCAGCACCATCCAAGATAGCTCCACATCAGCCCATCGGCGACGCGTGGCATCTTTCGATTCGAACCAATGAACTGCTGGACGTAGTACGCGACAACGAGTGACAGCCCGGGCAGGAGCGGGAGCGGATACGGCTCACGCTTTCCCGATGCGAGGGTGAGCACGATCATCGGGATCAGCCCCCACCCAACGAGCGCGGTCGTGAGGATCGGAGGAAGTTCGCGCGCGCGCTTCCACACGGCGATGGACATTGGGATCAATGCCAAGCCCCACGGAAACATGATCGTGTGGAACACACGCAGGACATAGTACCCGTGTGGCTGGCGGTGCTTTCCCTGAAGGAAGCGATCCACGGATTCTCCCTCGACCTGCTCGCGCACGAACTCGGCCCCGAACTGAATCCGTTCTGCGAGAAACCAAAGTGCGATGAGTGCGACGACTCCGATCATGCCGACAATGCATCGGGATTCTCGATAGGGACGCCAGGAGCGCGTGACCGCGGCCTCCGTCGCGAGGACGGATGCGACGATGATCAAAGCGAACGGCCCCTTGGTGAAGAACGCTGCCGCGAGGAATCCCCACATCGCGATGGTTCGCGCAGGAGAAAGTTTTCCCTCTGGACGCAGGAACCAACAAGCGAGGGAAAGCGCGATCCACCCCGAGAACATGATGTTGAGTTCTGTGGTCGGGACATCCTTCATCCATCGCATCGAGGTCATCAGGACGAGTGCCGCGATGAACCCCGCGAGTTCGCCCAAATGACCCCTACCGATGCGCCAAGTTGCGAGGACTGCGGCTGTCCCAAGTGCGATCGAAGGTATTCGGACGAAGAACGTGAGGACTTCGCCGCCGGTCACCTTGAGCATCGCCGCGAGGAGAAAGAATGGCAAAGGGGGCTTCTGGTCGTATGGCTCGCCGAAGAACGTCATGCAGACGCCCTTCCCGCTCAGGAGCCATTCATGCGCGATCAACACATAACGAGCTTCGTCCGCATTTCGCAGTTCCGAAAGCCCGGCTGGGACCAGCCAGAGGATCAAGCAGAGGAGGACGAGGATCAGGTCGGGCGCGAGACTGCGGTTCTTGTCGAATCGGACCAACCCCCACTCCGCCGGGATCGGGGGAGCCACCCTCGCGCGAGGAACTTCGAGAACCCGCCGGACACGGCGGTGCAATGACGGCATGATGCTCGGACGGCGTGCCGATCTTTCGAAGGGGATCTGTCAATATGGCGACGCTGAAGTTCGAGGCAGGGTGTGTCAATGCGCGGAGCGAGGCGTGAGCCTGGCTCGTTCGCCTTGAGGTCCGGCTGATTCGATGCCATGACCTCCGCGATACACTGTGAGACGCTCGTGCGCTGGACTGAATGACTGAGAAGAGACCCCATGCCCCTAGGTAACGTGATTCGGTTTCTGACCGGCCTCATCATGGGTGATCCCACGGTGAAAGGCGGGATCGGCGAACTTCAAGTCAACTTCACGACGTGGTTGCTGCTCGACGAAAAGTTGTATCATCGGATTTCGAATGTCACGCTCGCGACCAAAGACGGGACGACCCAGATCGATCATATCATCGTCTCGCCGTTCGGTGTGTTTGTGATCGAAACGAAGAACATGGCAGGGTGGATTTTCGGAAACGAGAAAGACGCGCAGTGGACTCAGGTGCTCCATCGCGAGAAGCACCGATTCCAGAATCCGCTGCGGCAGAACTTCAAGCACACCCAAGCCCTTGGCGAAAGCATCGGGATTGCAAAGACAGCGGTGCACTCCGTCATCGTGTTTGTCGGTGATTCCAGATTCAAAACCCCCATGCCGCCAAACGTCCGCCAACACGCCGGCGTCGTGCACTACATCAAGTCATTCACCGACCGTGTCCTGGACGACGCCGAAGTCATGCGCATCGTGGGCGAGATCGAGAAGCAGCGACTCCCTGACTCATATCAGACGCACGCTCAACATGTCCGCAATGTGCGCATTGCGGCGGAAGGCAAGGCTTCCGCGAAGGCCGAAGCGGATGCAGCTGCCGCGTCTTGCATGACCTGCCCAGACTGCGGCTCCCCTTTGGTGGAACGCACCGCCCGACGCGGCGAGAGCAAGGGACAGACGTTCCTCGGCTGCACTCGGTTTCCGACGTGCCGTTATACGAGGGATCGCTGATGGACAGCGAGTGATTCTCCCCGGTGTCTCAGAAGAGTCTGCCTTCCAAGTAATCGTGGTTGAGGAGATAGCCTCGCTTTGCTGCTTCTGCTCGGCGGATAATCTGGGTCTTTTCGAGCTTGTTGAATGCCGCGCGCACCTTGCGATAAAAAGTGTCGAACGCCTTGAGGTCTTGCAGGTTTCCATGATCGCGATGCCACAGAATGTACGCTGCGGTCTTGGCCGTGACAGCAGGCGTGAGAGCGTATTCGCCATGGCGAAAGAGGATAGCGGCGCAATCTTGCTGCAGGTCGTTTAGCGTGCTCAGACCTTGCCCGAAAATCCGCAGAAGTTCCTCGCGGTAGTCGTCGCGAAGAAACACCGGATCTGCGACGTAGATCGGATGCGTGGTCGTGCTCTTCGAGTGTTTTGAAATCAATCCGACGGCCTCGAGGGAACGCAGTTCGTCGAAGTGATTGTTGTCGGGTGTGAGCAAGATCGTGTAATGATGTCGGGCATTCGCTTCCTGAGACTTGATCAAGTAGGCAAGAATGCGCGCCTGCTCTCTATTCAGGTCGCTGCCAAGCCTTTTGCGGATATGGCCGCCAAATGCTTCAAACCGGAGCTTCATCGCTTGATCGAGCAACTCACCTGAATTGAGGTCGATGCGGACCTCTTCTGAATAGAGTCGATAGGTCGGGAGGTCGATGCGATTATCGAGACACAAATTCACGAGTGTCGCCATGCCGATTCCCTTTCCCTCCCACTTGCGGAAAACGCGGAGAACATCGGCGAGTTTGGGGTTCCGGGCCTTTGCCTCGGGCACGATCCTGAGGAGGGGAATTGCGTCCTCCGTGTGCTCAATCAGTAGGTGCTTGCGGAAACTCCCCGGGTTGCGAATCGAAATGGAATGCCCCGGCTTGATTGCGATGATGGCCTGTTTGTTGACCGAATAGTCTCGGTGCGCGAGGGCGTTGTTCACCGTCTCGCGCAGGACTTCTTCTGGGTATTGCGCGACTTCCATGCCCCCTGCCGCCGCGCTCACTCCAACTTGGATGTTGCGGAATACATAGGCGAGGGAACGCTCCAACAGCGGGAGTATGTTGCCGATTATGTCCTGCTTGTCCTGTGCGACAAGTTGCGGAACGTCCACGTAGCCGTGCACGTGGCAACGAAATTCGAGGAGATCCTCGGGATGCTTTCCACACACAAGCACACCCAACGTGGTGACCCCAACGTCCTTGATGAAGCTCTTCCGTTCGAGGAACGGTACGGCTGCATTGATGTCCGCTTTGATCGTCTCGACCTTCGTCGGGCGATTGAGTTGCTGGATGTATTCGTTGAGCGCCTCAACATCGAGGTCAGCAACCTTGGCGCCCGGCACGATTTGGAGTTCTCGTGCGTTGGCGGCTTCCTCACGGTATTCCTCCTGCCGTGAGATGTCGGCATCGGATATCTTGTGATCTCCGGTCAACTGGCGGCGATACGCATGACCTTTGTAGAATGCAAACTTTTGATCAGCGCGCAGTTCGTCGACATAGACGACGGCCACACGTCCATCTGCAAAGTCGCGAATCTGAGTCACGAAACACGATGCCCCCAGGTCCAACGGCTTCCCGCTTCGGTCCTGAAAGAGTGTCGCCAACTCCTTGAGCTTCGGCTCGGCATCCTCGCGGTATCCGGTGAACTCCCAGCCGCGGTTTCCAGATGCGGCCTTCTCGCGGAAGCCGAACAGGATGATCCCCCCGCGCGTGTTTAGGAATGCGCAGACAGTCTTATGGCACTCCTTCCACGAAGCGCTATCGGCGGGGACAGGTTTGATTTCAAGGGTGTCCGTTTCCAACGCTTCGTGTGAGCCCCCTGCAATGAAGGCTTCGAGTTTGCGCAGAACTTTGTCCACCTGATCACTCACGAACGGATTCCTCTCTCTGATTCTTGTTCCATGCGATGATTGTCGCACCCGCTTCGCGACTCAACGCCGTTGTGATGCGTGGTTTAATCACTCATCGCCTTCACCCAAAAACAAATCCACCGAACGCCCGAGAGCGTCCGGTGGATTTTGTTCTGCGAATCCTGCGGCGTAGTGCGAGATTACTTGATCTCGACGACGGCGCCGACGGCTTCGAGCTGCTTCTTGAACTTGTCTGCATCGGCCTTCGAGACGTCCTTGATGACTTCCTTCGGGGCGCCTTCGACGAGGTCCTTTGCTTCCTTGAGGCCGAGGTTCGTGATCGCACGAACTTCCTTGATGACCTTGATCTTCTCTGCGCCGCCGTCCTTGAGGAAGACGGTGAATTCCGTCTGTTCCTCGGCTGCTGCGGCTGCGCCGCCGCCGCCTGCCGGGGCTGCCATCACCGCGCCCGCAACGGGGGCGGCCGAGACGCCGAACGTCTCTTCGATGAGCTTAACGAGGTCCGCGACTTCGAGAAGCGGCTTCGCCTTGATTGCGTCGACAATTTCCTGGTTGGAAAGAGCCATGTGAGTAGTTCTCCTGTATGTGATGCGCAGCTAGCATGCTGCGTCGTAGGTCAAAGGTTCCGGTCGCCCGGGGTATTGATCGATCAGGCGGCGTCGCCGCCCTCCAGCTTGCGACGGTATGCGTCGACCGCGTAGGCGATCTTGGCGACCGTCTGATTGAGGGACACTGCCAGCTTCTGCGAGGGAGCCTGGAGGCTGCCGCAGAGGCGGGACAGAAGCTGCTCTTTCGAGGGCATGTTGCCGAGGGCTTCCACTTCCGAGGGGTTCAAGACCTTACCCTCGAAGTAGCCACCCTTCACCGCGAGCTTCCCTTCCGAGGCCTTGGCGGCTTCGGTGAGGAGCTTTGCAGGCGAGACCGGATCTTCCTTGGACGTGATCAGAACGGTCGGCCCCGAGAGGAGCTTTCCGATCGTGGACGCATCGACGCCCTTGCGCTCGAGCGCAATGCGCAGGAGACGGTTCTTGGCGACTTTGACCTGCACGTTCGATCCGCGCATCTTTGCGCGCATCTCTGTCATGGAGGCCACGGTCATGCCGAGGTTGTCCGCGAGAACGAAACCGTTCTCGTGGTCGAGCATCGTCTCGAACTTGCCGAGGACCTTGTCCTTCGGCGCACGTCCGCGACGCTTGGTCGGTACTTTACCGAGTTTTGCCATGCTGTGTTTTCACCACCTTTCTTCCGCGCCGGAACCTGACGTGTGGACGGTATCCGGCGAGGAAGGGGCCCCGTACGCGAGTGCGTCCTGGGGAGTCCTTCGTCACTACGGAACCTCGGCAGGCACCCGCCGGGGCGGGTCTTAGGTCGCATCACTGGGATGCGGCACCTGCGGTCCTTGGTCCTATTGATAGGCGCTTTTTTGGGCCCTTCATCCTGCTATACCACAGCACCGCCGGGGGGGTGAACCCGCGCCGGCGGCGATGATACCTTGGGGATTAGAGAACGAGCGGCTCGATGCGGATGCCGGCGCTCATCGTCGAGTGAAGGGACACGGTCTTCATGTACGTGCCCTTGGCGGCGGACGGCTTGGCCTTCGCCACTGCCTCGATGACGGTCGCGATGTTCTCGGCCAATTGCTCCGGCGAGAAGGACATCTTGCCGACGATCACGTGGATGTTGGCGAGACGGTCGAGCTTGTACTCAACGCGGCCTGCCTTCAGTGCGCCGATGGCGCCCTTGATGTCCATGGTGACGGTGCCAGCCTTGGGGTTCGGCATGAGGTTGCGCGGACCGAGAACCTTACCAAGCTTACCGACGTCGCGCATCATGTCAGGGGTCGAGATCGCCGCGTCGAAGTCGAGGAATCCCTCGAGCACGCGCTGGACGAGATCCGGGCCACCGCAAACATCGGCGCCATTTTCTTCGGCTTCGCGGAGCTTGTCGCCCTTGGCGAACACCGCGACGCGGACCTTTTTACCGGTGCCGTGCGGAAGGGCAACGGTGCCGCGGACCTGCTGGTCGGCCTGACGGGGATCGACACCCAAACGGATGTCAAGATTCACGGTCTCGTCGAACTTGGCGTAGGCGATCTTCTTGAGAATCGCGACGGCGTCCGGGACCTGATAGAGCTTCTTGCCTTCGATGAGCTTGATGCTCTCGTTGTACTTCTTTCCGTGCTTCGGCATTTCATGTTCTCCTGTGGTTCCAGCGGCTGTGCTGCACCCAATCGGGCGGGACAGCCTCCCACTTGAATGTGTCCGCTCTCCCTGAAGAGGGAGACGCGTTGCGGCCCGAGGTTAACGGGCCGAGCCTGATGAATCAGGCGTCGACTTCGAGCCCCATGCTGCGGGCCGTGCCAGCAACCATGCTCTTCGCCGTCTCGATGTTGGCGGCGTTGAGGTCCGCCATCTTCATCTTGGCGATGTCCTCGACCTGCTTCATCGTGACGCGACCGACCTTGTTCTTGTTCGGAACGGCCGAGCCCTTCTCGATGTTCGCGGCCTTGAGGAGGAGCGAAGCAGCGGGTGGCGACTTGAGCTCGAACGTGAACGAGCGGTCGCTGTAGATAGAGATCACGACGGGGATGATGTATCCCGCCTGGTTCTTGGTGCGGGCGTTGAACTCCTTGCAGAATCCCATGATGTTCACGCCGTGCTGGCCAAGTGCGGGGCCGATCGGGGGCGAGGGGTTCGCCGCGCCTGCCGGGCACTGCAGTTTGACCACTGCTGTTACCTTCTTTGCCATCTTTCCTTCTCCAGTCCGGGACTCCGCGGGAGCCGGGTCAGATTGAATCCACTTCGAGTACGTTCAGGTCCACCGGTGTTGCGCGGCCAAAGATCGACACCATGACGCGCAGGCGCGCCTTCTCGTGATCGATGTCTTCCACCGTGCCTTGAAAGTTTGCAAAGGCGCCTTCGATGACCTTTACCTTGTCGCCCTTGCGGAACTTGATTTCTGCCTTCGGCTTGTCCTTCTTGTCTTCGATCAAGCCGAGAATGTTGCTGATCTCTTCCTGCGTCAGCGCGACGGGCGTGTCGCCCGTGCCTGCAAAGTTCGAGACTCCGTTCACTTCGCGGACCATCTTGAAGAGGTCGTTGATCGGTTCCATCTCAAGGAACACATAGCCGGGCATGAAGTTCCGGCTGCTTTCCTTGCGCTTGGCGTCTTTGACTTCGACGATCTTCTCCTCTGGCACGATGACCTGGCCGAGGGCTTCGCGAAGCCCTTCGATGGAGGCGCGATGTTCGATGTCGCGCTTCACCTTCTTTTCAAAACCCGAGTAGGTGTGGACCGCATACCAGTTCATTGTGACGCATCCTTGCGCTCCCCGGCGCACAGTCGTGATTCCCCGTGCGCGGTGGGGCTTGGCTGATGTTTCCACGACGGATCAGCACGATCCGGCGGGAGGGAAAAACTGTCTTGGTTTCGTTTGAGCGGGGCGGGAAGGGGTTCCCGATTAGGCTCCGAAAGTTAAACCATGACCGTCTGGAAGAGCACCTGCACGAGTCGGGCGACAAAGAAGTCAAAGATACCCATCGCGACCGAGATCACCGCAGTTGCTGAGAGCACAACCACCGTGTATGTGCGGATCTGTTCCTTGGACGGCCAGGTAACCTTGGCCATTTCCACCTTCACGTCAGAGAGATACTGAGCGAAGGAAGTGTACTGGCGAACGAACCAATTATTTTGCGCGGCCGCTTCGGCCATCGCCGACTCCTGGTTCTCCTGCCGGGCGCGTCATGACAGCCGGCGCGTGGCAGTGGTACTGCTTGAGGTGTGTTTGGCAGGGGCGGAGGGAATCGAACCCCCAACCTACGGTTTTGGAGACCGGCGCTCTACCAATTGAGCTACGCCCCTGCACTCCGGCTCCCAGTGCGGGCGCCGAAAAACGGGGAAGTAACTCGCCCACCCCTGCCCGCACGCAAGGGAAATCCTCTCCCTCACCCGATTATCCACAAGTTTTGTAGCGATTATGACCTAACCTGGAGCACCTTCGAGGACGTATAGAGCTTGCATCACTGGCGACGATGGTTCACCCAATGGGGCATGGTTTTGATCACGCTCCCCCAAGGAGTCACAGCCAAGTGAAAGTCGTGATCTACCGACCCGATACGTCGGAGCAGGATTCCGTTGCGGTGGCTCTCCTCGGCACGCCGAAGTGGGCGATGGCGGAACTCCTCCCTACGGTAGGCTTGGAGGGGGGGATCGATGTGGAGAACTTCCCGATCCGAGGGGACGATTCGTGGCGCGCGATGGCCCTCGAAACCCCAGACGATGAATCCAGCCCCGCGCGGCGTATCGACAATGAGGAATCCGGCTTTGCGGAACACTCGCTTGGCGCGGTGCTTGTCGTCCTGCCGACGTGGAACGCGGGTGGGCCGCTTCCCGCGCTGATAGGCCAAGGCTGGTGGAGGTTCCTCTCCCCCGCTGGAGAGAGTGCTCTGTTGATCGCCTCCGACGGGGGCGAGAGGCCGGCCACAGCGCCGATGATCTTCCTCGAGAACCGGGAACGAAATGTCGTCGCGTGCGAGACAGGCGCGCCACTGATGTGGTCGCGCGGCCTCCACGAGGGGCGCGTGCATCTGGCCGATCCCGTGACGAAGGACGTCCTCGCAGGCACGTACTTCATGCTCGATTCAGGACTCGACGGGATCGCTTGTGCGGTCCTGCAATCGCTTTCCGAGGTGCTGCGCGTCTGCGCCATCGGCGTCCAAAGGTTCACAAACGAAGAGAGCGGGGACATCGAGAACTATCGGTTCTCTCTCCTTCTGCTCGACGCCCCGCCGGAGGAGTGACAGCCGCACTGGCCCCCGACCTCACACCAACCCGGGAATGAAACTCCCGCCGTTGGCGATCTTGATGGGGCGTCCTGCGGGAGTGTCGAACTGCTTGTCGGGATCGAGCCCTGCCTGACGATAGATGCTGCGGAAGAGATCCTCGGTCTTTGTTGGTTGCGAAACCACCTTCATGCCGTCCTCGGACGTCGCGCCGATGACACCGGGGCGGACCCCGCCACCTGCCAACACGACCGACCACGCGCCGGGGAAATGGTCGCGTCCGTCGTTGCCGTTGATGCGCGGCGTGCGCCCGAACTCGCCCATCCAGATGATCAGCGTCGAATCGAGTAGGTCACGCGCCTCGAGATCGGTGATCAGCGCATGCATCGCGGGATCAACCGCGTTGAGGTGAGACGCCACGCGGGTGAAGTTGTCCTGATGCGTGTCCCACCCGTTGAGCGCGACTTCGACGAACTTGACGCCCTTCTCGACGAGGCGTCGCGCCATGAGACACCCGCGTCCGAACTTGGAATCGCCGTACGCTTCGACAACGGCCTTCGGTTCCTGTGAGATATCGAACGCCGAAGCCTCCGGCGCATTCATGAACGCGTGCGCGCTGTCTGCGATCCTCTGATAGCTTTCGACGTCGCTGCCTGCCGCGCCGAGCGCACTCGCAAAGCGCGATTCGTTCTTCCCCAGGAGAAGGAGACGGCGGCTGAATCGTTCCTCTGAAATGCCTTTCGGCAGCGCGAGATTCTGCACCGGTTTCGCAGGATCAGGGATGTAAAAGGGATCGTACCTGACGCCCAGAAACCCTGCGCTGTTGCCCGGCGCGTTGATCGAAACGTTCATCGGAATGTCGAGCTCCGACTTCGGCATTTCGTGCGCAGCCATCGCGCCCATGCCGGGGAACTTGACCGTGCCGGCCGGCTTGTAGCCCGTGCGCATGTAGTGTTTCGCGCGCTGGTGGTTTCCCTCTCCCGTGGTCATCGAACGGATCACCGCAAGTCGATCCGCAACCGATGCCACGCGCGGGAGATGCTCGCTGAACTGCACTCCTGGGAGGGCCGTGTTGATCGCCTTGAATGCGCCCCCGTTTTTCGATCCCGGCTTGGGATCAAACGTGTCTGTCTGCGAGGGACCACCGTCCATCCACAGGAGGATGATCGAGCGAACCCCTGCCGAACCTGTCATCTGCTCGACGAGTGGATCCGCTGCCCAGAGGGATGACAGGCCGCTGATCTGCGGCGTGCCTGTGACGAGGCCGAGCATCGGGGACGCGATCGAAAGGCCGATCAGAGAACCAAGCGAGCGACGCAGGAACTGCCGACGTCCCGTGCATGAAACCTCGTGGTCCTCGGTGCCGCAGTGATCGTGGTTTTCGTGGTGATCGTCGTGGTGATCTTCAGACATGATTGCTCCAATCAAGATGGGCAAATGGGTGCGATGTGACTGCTTGAGATGGGGATGGGTTCAGTGGTTCGTGCGGAACTCTGCGGAGTTGATCAGTGCCCAGAGGATGTCTTCGAGGGCGGCCGTGCGTTCCTTCTCAGGCGTCTGCTCCAGCATCGTCGCGAGGTCTGCGCGCTCCTCGTTCGTCGGGCGACGATTGACCGTCGCGAGGTAGAGATATTCGACCTGTTCGCGAGGGTCCTTGGTCGTCGAGAGGACGCGGTTGATGATCGATCCCTTCGATTCCGTCATCGCCTTGTTGAGCGTCGGATCATTGAAGAGAAAGAGTGCCTGAGAGACGTTCGCGTCGAAGTCGGAACTCTCTTCCATCTCGTCGTTGCCGAAGAGAAACGTGAACTGCGAGATGTACCGGTCGCGGAGTTGTTCGCGGAATGCGCCACCGCGATTGCGCGGAGTTTGCGCGGAGAGATTCACCGCGCGATCCACAGACGCGAAGAGCTGTTCCGGCGAAAGCGGGCGAATCAATCCCACGGGGTAATATTCGCCGTAGCCAGTGAGGTCCTCCTCGGTGCGCGAGGAGCGCTGATACGTGCGCGAGTTGAGGATGATTTCCTCGAGATGGCGTACGTCCATCCCGGACGCGATGAACTCCGTTGTGAGCGCGGAGAGAAGCTCCGGATGGTTCGGGACAATGCCCGGCGTCTGCCAATCATCAACTGGTTCGAGGAAGCCGCGCCCTGTGTAATGAGCCCACATGCGATTCACAAGGTTGCGCGCGAATTGTTCCTGGTCGTGCTGCGTCATGAACTGCGCAAAGGCCTCGCGGAGTTCCGTCGTATTGCCTGCAGGACCGGGCTGGCCATCGATCCACTTTGGCGACACCCTCGTCGCGGGTTCGAAGTCGGGAATCTTGGTCTCGCCGCTGACTTTCTCGATCACTTGGCGCCCATCCTGACGGCCGGCCATGGAACGCATCGGGATGACTTTTGTGCGATCAAAGAATGCCGCGCTCTCCCAGAACATTTGCTGCGTCATCGTTTCGTCATAGGGGTGGTTGTGACACTGGGCGCACTGGATCTGGCGTCCCAGGAACACGCGCGACATCGTACCGGTTAGGTCAGCCGTCGCACCATCCCACCGGATCGTTGGCAATGTCTCCGGTGCGACATCCCCGGGGCCCTCGGCAGTGACTACTTTGGTCGCAAACTGATCGTAGGGGAGGTTGTCGTTGAACTGCTCCGCGACCCATTCCTTCCAGCCGTTCTTGGCGCGCGTGGCGGCCATCTGGTTTCCGATGGTCTCGTTGAGGCTCCCTACCAGCAGCTTGTCCCAATAGTTCGCCCACGAGCTTCCGCGAAGTGGATCGTTCAGGTATTCCTTGATGACCTTTGAGCGCTTGTCCGGGCTCTTGTCCCCGAGGAACGCGATGACTTCTTCGACGGAGGGAATCGTCCCTCGAACGTCGAGCGAGAGGCGTCGCAGGAACTCGGAGTCATCGGTCTGAGTTGCGGCTTTGAGGCCTGCCTGCGACAGACTCTTCTCGATCGTAAGATCGATCGCCTCGGATGTGATCCCTGTGAGGCGATTCGCCTCGGCGCTCGCAATCGTCGGCGCCATCGCGATCACGGCCACACTCAGGCCCATCGTCGCGGCAGGAAGGAAACTCGGAACTCGCATGAACGAAACCCCACAGTTCAAGATGGCCCTGAAGTAACATTCTGCGTGCCAGCACGAAAGCGCGAAAATCCGCGTGTTTGGGCATTCGAGCGTACGATTGCGTACGGTGTGGTGCACCATGCGGCGCGGGTTCGGCTTGCCGTTATCCCCATCTTCCGACCGCAAGGGCACACGCTGGTGGCTCGGGCGTCCCGGCTTGTGAACTAACCCTCCGTCTTGCCACTCGCACCCTGTATTTCTGCCTGCCGCGCTGGTGTGCGGCAGGACTGCGGGTGATCCGGTGGTTTGCGTTCCTGTCATGTCGTCGCATGTGCCTGGGTTCTGAGTGCGATCGTCTTCAGGATGTTGTGCGTCAGGGCGTTCCACATCGCGACGACCAATGCTTTTGCCTTCCCCCGCATGGTGATTCGTCGCAGGCCGTGATTGCGGAGTTGGGCGTTGGTTCATTCGGGGATGGCGGGTCGGACGGTATTGTAAGTCGGGATCGATTCCAGCTGGGAGATTCGGGCTCGCCATCGGTCGAGCGCGGGGTCCTTGCGCCAATTCTTCCCCGCGCCGCGTTCGTCGGGCACGAGTACCTCGCATTCAAGAGTGTCCGGGGCCATGAGGTCGTCGTGTTCGGTGAGGCACGAGTCGGCGGGCAGGCGTGCGGGGTACCTGCCGAGTCGCCTTCGGTGCTGTTCCACGGCAGGGAGCAGCCGGCCGAAGTCCGACCCGCAGTCGGCAACGCCGACCGCCTTGACAGCGCCGCTGCCGACCGCCGTTGTGAGTTGGATGTTGTAGCCCGGAACGCAGCCACCACTGCCCATCTTCATGCGCATCGCTTCGGGATCAGTCGTCGAGACGCGTGGAGCCCCGCGCTCGCGCGAACCCGGAGGCCGCCGTGCGCCACCGTCAGTTCCTCCGGATTGAGGAGACCCTCGCTCACGAACATGGCAAGGTTCTTCGTCATGCAGCAGAGCCGTTTCGCTTTAGTCTCTCGCATGTTTCGGATGTCCTGACTGATCGCTTCGTGTCAGGTGCCTTCATCCTACACCGCTCATCCTTCTTTTTCACTTTAGTCCGTCGCCTTCTTCGCCGGCTCTCCCTTTTCGACCCACGCGCGGAAGTGGATGTTGATCAAGTCGCGCCAGCCGGACTCCATGCTCGCGAGCATCTTTTCGCTCGCGACGCCGGAGAAGAGCGAGGTGAACACGACCGCCGTCTTGTCGCCGCGCTCTTCGAACTTCCACGTCGAAGTCCCGAACGCGCGTGGTTCGAACGATCCGTAGTTGTCCTGCATCTGGAAGAGGCGCCCGGAGCGCACCTCCAGCACCATGCCCCACAGGCCAGTGTCGCCGTTCGATTCCAGTTCGTACAGCCGTCCACCCGCGTGGAGTTCGAGCACGAGCTTGACGTTCGGCGAAAGAATTCGATACGCCCACCACGAATCGATCTCGGCGGTGAACGCATTCCAAACCCGCTCGCGCGGTGCATCGATGACGATTTCCATCTCGATCTTGTGGCTCTGAAAAACGGCGGCTCCGGCAGTCATGGTGGAAGCTCCTGACTTGGATTCGACCGCGTGTTTGAGGGCGGTCAGACCTGCGGCGCGGCGACTCGCAAAGAGCGAGACCCAGCGTTCGTAGAGGTTGCGCAACGGCACGGCATTCAGGTGGTTCCAGCGCGTGCGACCCTCGCGTCGCACGAGCACCAAGTCCGCGGCGACGAGGATGCCGAGGTGTTTCATCACAGCGAATCGACTCACGGATGGAAACTCACGCGCGAGGTCCCCCGACGTGCGTTCCCCCTCGCGCAGCAGGTCCAGAATCCGCCGCCGCGTCGGGTCCGCGAGCGCACGAAACACGAGCTCGCCATCGGCGATGCGATCGCCTCGTTTCGCGCGCGACTTGCGGCTGGTTGCGGCGAGGGTCTTGGTTGCGTGTTTCATCATGTGACTAAATGGTCACATGATTGCGGACGTCGCAAGGCGATTCTGGGTGGAGCCGCCCGTTGGCGAGACGTCGGTCAAGGACCTTGAGCAGCTTCCCAATCGTGAGGAGTTCGATCGCCTGAAGGCAGAATGGGCCTGGGTGCCACTTCCCAAAAGCTACACGAACTGCATCGCCGTGGTCCGCTTGGGCCCCTGAATCCTCAACGATTTTCTTGTTATAGCTCGATACGATCAGATAGGTGGGGAGGACATCGCTCCCTATCACATCCTGAATGTGAACGATATGCTTCCCCGGCTCTTGAGGACAGCGGGTAGCCTGGAGGAATCGGTCGTACTATCGCGGGATTTCCCAGGAAACCTTCGCTACGAATTCGTCCCTCCGATGGATTTTGGGGCAGGCAAGGCCTACAAATTAGTGATAGCCGAGGACCCAAACCAGAACTCGAATCACTGGAGCATATCCTGCGCGAGACGTTCAGACTTTAAATGGAAGGCAATCGATCTTTCGCCGGATGTAATCGGTCAGGTGTGCAAGGACGGGAGACTTTTACTCGACTTCGAATCCCTTGAGTCTCCCGTACCCCACAGAGCAACCGAGACGTCAGAGGACGAACACCGCGCCCTCGCAAACCAAGGGGAGTTCCCCCCATCGCGCGCGAAGGGGAAGTCTTCGCGTCGTCCGTCCCGCAGCCGACAATGTTGCATGTTCCAGAGTCTTGGGCGGCGCCCTCTCACTCCGGAATCATTCCAGTCATTTTTGGGGATGGAAGGATTCAGGCCATGCGTGGCTTTCAAGGTCGAAGGCCGAGACGCGGTTGCTGTTCTCGTCCACCTGCACCCCCGCCAACCCCGAAAATCCGGCCAGATCGGCATCTGCCTCCCTCGTCGTACGTCGTTTTTTCACCTGCTGCCTCGGTCACCGGGTCGCCATGCGGGGGAGGATGGGCGGGAGTCCGCGCTGAGCGACTGGTGGCTCTACTGGCCCTACTCGCTGGAAACTCAAGATGGATGCCACCCGGAGGACGTCGAAGTCCACGTGATGCGCAAGGGGCGTCCGATCGCCCCCGAGGATGTGCGAGTATTTCAGCGGGATGGCTAGTTCCCGATTGGTCTCGTCCATGAGTGTGATTCGGGTCCGCAGAATCCCGAGAATCCCTGTGAATGGCTGGGCCTTGCGGTTGACTCGCGTGGGCCTCGGGGCCTAGAAACATGGGGTTAACTCCGAGGAGAAACCTCCGCAGTCCCCTTTCCCACTATGTCACCTACCGAACCCCCTTCTGCCTCTATCAATGGATGGAACGCAGAGTACCTTGATTCACAGTACCAGATGTGGAAACGCGACCCCCGCTCGGTCTCAACGGAGTGGGGATGGTTTTTTCAGGGGCTTGAACTCGCCTCGCAAGGCTCGGCGCCGAACCTCAGGCTAGCGGCGGGCGCATCCGCGCCGATGCAGCAGGGCCAGAACGCCGTGGGTCTGATCAACCACTTTCGGAACATGGGTCACACGGTCGCGCACATCGACCCGCTCTCTCCTCCGCCGGACCGCTCCGACTTTGTGATTCCCTCAGACTTCGGGTTCTCCGAGATGGATCTCGACACCGAGGTGGACGCCAGCGCGCTCGCCGGTGGTGGGCGCATGAAGCTGCGCACATTGCTGGATCAGCTTTCGCGGATTTACTGCGGAACGGTTGGCATCGAATTCATGCACATCCCTCGCCGCGACGAGCGCCTGTGGATCGCATCCAAGTTTGAAAACACGTTCCGCTCGCCGGAACTGAGCCGCGACGACCGGATGGATATCCTCCTCGCGCTTAGCCACGCGGAGACGTTTGAGAAGTTCGTCCAGAAGACATACCTCGGCCAGAAGCGATTCTCCCTCGAAGGTGGGGAGACGCTCGTCGCGTTGCTCGATGAGTTCGTGGAGCAGGCCGCCAACACCGGCGTTTCCGAGATGGTGTTCGGCATGGCGCACCGCGGCCGCCTCAACGTGTTGGCGAACGTGATGAACAAGTCGTACGCGCTGATCTTCACGGAGTTCGAGGACTTCGCCCAGGATAAATGGTGGGAAGCCGGAGGCGACGTTAAGTATCACAAGGGTGCCTCCACGAACCGCACGACGCGCGCGGGCAGGACGATCCACCTCTCGATGACATCGAACCCAAGCCATCTCGAGATGGTCGCGGCCGTCGTCGAGGGGCGCACGCGCGGAAAGCAGGACCTGCAGGAAGACACGGATCGCGCGCGGGTCATTCCTTTGGTCATGCACGGCGATGGTGCCTTTGCGGGTCAGGGCATCGTGCAGGAAATCTTCAACATGTCGCAGCTCGAAGGCTATGCGACCGGCGGCACGATCCACGTCGTTGTGAACAATCAGGTCGCGTTCACAACCGCCGTCAAGAACTCGCGCTCGACGCTGTATTGCACCGACATCGCGATGATGATCGAGGCCCCGATCTTCCACGTGAACGCGGACGATCCCGAAGCCGCGATCCATGTTGCGCGCATTGCCCTCGAGTATCGTCAGAAGTTCAACCGCGACGTCGTGATCGACCTCGTGTGTTATCGCCGACTTGGCCACAACGAGTCCGACGAACCATCGTTCACTCAGCCCAGGATGTACGACATTATCAAGACGAAGAAGGGCATTCGCGAAGCATACAGCACGGCACTCCTCGCGCAAAATGTCCTGACCGAGGATGAGTACAATCATTACGAGGCCGCGTTCGCCGGGATGCTCGAAAAGGCCCAGAACGACGCGAAGAGTCAGCTCGTCGAGAATCCGAAGGACGCATTCGGACAGGGCTGGGTTGGATACGAAGCGGACTACACGCACGAGATCATCCCGACCGGCGTACCGACAGATTCACTTCGTGAAATCGCGAACGCGATCAACTCGCTCCCCGCTGACTTCGATGTGAATTCAAAGGTGAAGAAAGTCCTCCACGACCGCCAGAAGGCGATCGAGAACGGCAGAGGCATCGACTGGGGAAATGGCGAAGCACTCGCCTTTGCCACGCTCCTCAAGGAAGGTCATGACGTTCGCCTGAGCGGACAAGACTGCCGCCGCGCGACATTCTCTCAGCGCCACGCCGCGCTCTACGACCAGCAGACCGAGCAGATCTACTTTCCGTTGCGCCACATTGGTGGAGAGCAGGGCACATTCGAGGTCTTCAACAGCCCGCTCTCAGAACTGTCTGTGCTCGCGTTCGACTACGGCTACAGCCTCGTGGCACCGTCCACGCTCGTCATGTGGGAGGCGCAATTCGGTGACTTCGCGAACTGCGCGCAGACCATCATCGATGAGTTCATCGTCTCGGCTGAAGCAAAGTGGGAACGCCACAGCGGTCTCGTGATGCTCCTGCCGCACGGATACGAGGGACAGGGGCCGGATCACTCGAGCGCGCGTCCCGAGCGATTCCTTCAGCTCTGCGCGTTCGACAACATCCAAGTGTGCTATCCATCCACGCCGGCACAGTACTTCCACCTGCTCCGCCGTCAGATGAAGCGCAAGTTCCGCAAGCCGCTGATCGTGATGACGCCAAAGAGTCTCCTCCGACTTCCGGCAGCGAGCAGTTCTCTCGACGAATTCGGCAAGGGCACCCAGTTCAACGAGGTGCTCTCCGATCCGACCGTGCCGCTCAAAAACGCGCGACGCGTCATCCTCTGCGCAGGCAAGGTGTACTACGACCTGGTCAAGCGTCGCGAGGCGATGGAGTGCACGGACATCTCCATCGTGCGCATGGAACAGTGGTATCCCTTCCCGGAGGAACAGCTCATCGCAGCGGTGGGATCGATCAAGGCGAAGCAGGAATTGGTGTACGTCCAGGAAGAACCTCACAACATGGGTGCCTGGACGTTCCTCGAGGGACGGTTCCGCGAACTCTTCGGGCGTGAGGTCGAGTACGTCGGCCGCCCCGCTGCGGCGACGCCGGCCACCGGTTCGCATCATACGCACGACCTCGAACAGGATCACCTGCTCTCGACGGCACTCGCACCGGAAGCATCCGCAGGCGGCAAGAACATCAACGGCGGCGAGAGCCGCAAGAAGGTCGCCTACCGTCAATGACGATCGAGATCAAGGTCCCGCAGGCGGGCGAGTCGATCACCGAGGGTGTCCTCGGGCGTTGGCTCATCGCTGATGGTGCGATGGCAACGAAGGGCGCGCCTGTCTTTGAACTTGAGACGGACAAGACAAACACCGAAGTCCCCGCGCCGGAATCCGGCGTGCTGAAGCACCTCGTCAAGGAAGGTGAGACTGTGCTCGTGGGCGCCACCGTTGGGAGCATCGAAGGTTCCGCGACACCGACGGAGGCTGCCAAGCCTTCTGCAGCAAGCAAGCTCGCGGCCGCTTCCATGGCAAAGGCGGCAGCGTTTGCGACACCTGCGAAGACCGCGCCCGTGCCAGTGGCTCCCCCACCGGTCCTGGCGCCGAGACCCGCGATCCACGCAACGAATGGTCATCGCGCGTTGGCGACGCCTCTCGCGAAAAGAATCATGGCCGAGCATGGGCTGGATTCCTCCGCGATCACGCCGTCCGGGCTGCATGGCCGTATCGTCCGCGCGGACGTGATTCACCACATCGAGATGCTGTCGAAGCCGGGTGCCGCGGTGACGCGACACACTCCGGTCATGGCCGGAGGGCGCGCGACGCGGCGCGTTCCGCTCGGCGTGCTGCGCAAGACATTCATGCAGCGCTTGATGCGCGGCAAACAAACCGCGGCGATGTTGACGACGTTCAACGAAATCGACATGAGTGCGGTGATTGAACTCCGCGCGAAGTATGGCGAGGCGTTCGCAAAGCGACACGCCGCGCCGATGAGCGACATGGCATTCTTTGTCCGCGCGAGTGTCAGTGCCCTCAAGCTCGTCACGCGCGCGAACGCGATGATCGAGGGGGACGAAATCGTTTCCTTCGACTTCTGCGACATCGGCTTCGCGGTGGACACGCCGCATGGTTCCGCGATCCCGGTGATGCGCAACGCACAGGGGCTCGCGTTCCCTGAAATCGCTCGCTTGGTCGCGGACGCTACCGCGCGGGCGAACGGAGGGAAGCTCGCCCTTTCGGAACTCTCCGGCGGCACGTTCACGATCCTGAATGACGGAGTGTATGGCGCGTTGGTTTCCACGCCCATGCTAAACACACCGCAGACCGCCGTGCTTGGATTGCACAAGGTCATGGACCGCCCCGTGGCGGATGATCGCAAGTCCGCCGTCGCGCGTCCCATGATGCACGTCGCACTTTCCTACGATCATCGGATGCTCGATGGAAAGGATGCGGTGGAGTTCCTGATTCGCATCAAGGAGTGCGTCGAGGCACCAGAGCGGCTGCTACTCGAGGTCTGACGTTCCCTCAGAAGCGCTCGAGGCCAACATCCATCGGAGTCAGAAACCAACCGTCTCCTCGCGCGAGCTTCGTCACGAGGTCACGATCGCGACTACTCCGAAAGTACGTATAGACCGGCCAGCGAGAGCGATGGCGCTCCCAGCCGGATCGCGCAACTTCCACTTCGAGGGAGGGAGCAAACATGCTCAGGTATGCTGGTTCGCCAGATGCTCTGACCGCAGATCCGAGATTGCGGAAAAAGACTGACGGGTCTGTGCCATCATAGAGCACGTCCGTGATATGCCACTCACGCGTTTCGCGCCGAGCGGCGTCCGCGCGTCGCGCAAACGCCACCAGGTTCCCCTGCAAATCGCGCACGGCGAATGACTCTCCTTCAGTGCCATGCAGCCACGCGGCGCGCGCAGGGTCCCGCACGACATGAATCAACGCGGCCGGTGCTGATTGCGGCGTCGTTGAAGTTTCCGAATCTCTTGCGGGAGGAAGTGGCGATGCCTTGTCGCGCTTCTCGGGATCGATGCGCCATCGGTGGAACTCACCCAAGGCCAGCCATCGTTGCGATTCGATGATTCTCGATGCGTGCAGACTCACCCCTGCAGCGATTGAGAGCGTAGCTCCGCGGCACACCTCGTCGAGCAGGATGGCTGCGGCGCGCCAGCCGTACTCGTCATCATCCGAGACAAAGAACTCGTGGAGAACTGTGCCCGAGACCGTCTCTTCACCAACCTGAATCTCGATATTGCGTACCGCCCCGAATGCGTGGACCGGGCCATCCTCGAGACGAACGAGGAGGGGGCGCGACTTGGCTGCGGCGGGGGTTTCAGAAGAAAAAATCCGTTCCCACCGATCGGCAGGAACGGACAAGTTTAGTGAGGCGAGAAACTGCGCAACATCCTGCGCATCTTCGTCATGGGCTTGCTCCAGGAGCAGCGCCATCGCCTGCGCCGAACTCGGTTAGTTGTTAACGGGAGTCTGGCGGTTCAGGGTCCGAGTCTGCGCATTGCGATTGAGCGAATAGACCTGAACGTACTTCTCATGGCGCACGACGAAGCTCTGGTTGTCACCCAAGACGACGACTTCCTTGAAGGACCTTGGGTCGATCTTGATTTCGCCGAGGTGCCTGATTCCGTCCTTCTCGACCTCGACGACGATGAGGGCGTCGCGATTGCGGATCACAAAGCACGGCAGCCCAGGGAATGTGTACACCATCTGATATGCGGAGTCGCTCAGAAGCCCGGAACGATTCGGGTTAAGGCCATTCAGAATGTAGCCACCGAAGAAGTTCACGATGGCAGTTTCCGACTGGGCTTCGACCGGCGCCGGGCGAGTCGCGAAGTATCCCGTGGCGATGAGCGCTCCCAAGACGGCTGCGATGGCGGGGGTGGCTGCACGGCGAAAAGAGGCCGAAACCATGGGTGAGTGCCCTTCCGGATACGAATTCTGGGGTGACAATCTGATGGGGGAAAAACTCGACCCCGGGGCAATGTGTGTCAACGATGGATTCCGCTTGCCGCACCCCGGCCCTGTGAACCGAGGTGCTTTCCATGTGCGGGCGTGGCGGAACTGGCAGACGCGCCAGACTTAGGATCTGGTTCCCAAAAGGATTGGAGGTTCAAGTCCTCTCGCCCGCACCATTACTCCCTACATCACAGCCAAGCACCACTCTCTGCGCCTACTTCGCCGCGCGAAGGAGAACCTTGTTCATGCGCTCGACCAGCCCTTGAGCGTCGGACAAGAGCCCGGCTCCCAGAAGGACACCGTCGAGGAGCTGGTCGCTCAATAGTTTGGCGAGTTCCTCATCCCCCTGACGAAGCGCGTTGAGCTTCACCACGAATGGGTGTGCGGGGTTGATCTCGAGCGTAAGCGAGGATGCGTCCGGCGCTTCTTCTCTCCCGAGAAGAGTCATCATGCGTCGCATCGCGTTGGTCATCATTCCGTCACCCACCACCATGGCCGGGTTGGTAACCAGACGGCTCGATACGCGCACGGATCCGACGCGACCCTCCAGTTGTTTGCGCATCCAGCCGCACAGCGCCTCGGCGTCCGCACGCGACAAGGAATCATCCGCATTCCCTTCCAGCGGATCCAGCTTCACGTCCGGGGAATCCCCCGAGCGGAAGGACTTCTCGCTGAACATCATCAGCGACTGCAGAACGTAATCATCCGCGGCGTCCTTGGTGTAGAGGACCTCGATGTCGCGGGCCTTGAAAATCTCGAGGTACGGCCCCGCTTCGATGGCCTCGCGGGACGCGCCATTTAAAAAGTAGATGTCCTTTTGGTCGGGCCCCATCCGCTCGACGTATTCTGCGAGCGACGTCGTCTCCTCACCGGTCGTCTTTGACGATTCAAACCGGAGGAGTCCTGCCAGATCGCGCTGGTGCTGGAAGTCGCTCGTCACGCCTTCCTTCAGGAATGCGCCAAACGTCGCGTAGAACTTCTTGTACTGTTCCGGGTTTTCCTTCGCCTGTTCCGCGAGGAACTTGAGGAACCGGCTCGTCACAGCGGAGGCAATCCGGCGCAGGAGCTGGCTGTCCTGCATCGACTCGCGCGCGATGTTCAGCGGCAAGTCTTCGCTATCCACCACGCCTCGCACGAAGCGCATCCACGCGGGGAGGAGTTCCTCCGGGTGCTTCTGGATGAGCACCTTCTTGCAGTAGAGGTCCACCTGCGGCGTCATCTTGCCGAAGCCGAATCGTTCGAGGTTTTCCGTCGGCACATAAATCAGAGCCTTCAGGTCGATGGGAACGTCGCTGGAAAAGTGGAGTTTATAGAGCGGATCATCGGCGGACCCGGCGATGTAGTGAAAGAACTCGTTGTACTCTTCGTCCTTCACATCGCGGGGGTTCTTTGCCCACACGGCCTGAAGTGTGTTCATCGCCTCGCCCCCCAGTCGAATCGGGAACGGGACGAACGACGAATATCTGCGGAGGATTCGTTGAATGTCCGATGCGCGGGAGAACTGTTCCTCGCCATCGCGAAGGGTCAGTGTGATGCGCGTGCCCGGCTCGAGCCCTTCCTTGGGCTCGATGCTATACGTGCCGGAACCATCGCTCTCCCACACATGGCCCGTGGCGCCGTCCTGCCAGGAACGCGACTCCACCGTGACCTTCTCCGCGACCATGAACACGCTGTAGAAGCCGACGCCGAACTGCCCGATGAGGCCGACATCCTTACCACCGCCTTCGGCGAGCTTCGCGAGGAACGCGCGCGTGCCAGAGTGGGCGATCGTGCCGAGACCAGCGACCATCTCCTCTCGCGTCATGCCGACGCCCGTATCGCGAATCGCGAAGGTCTTCGCGATGTCGTCCGTCTCGATCACGATGTCGAGCGCGTCGGTGGGCTTGCCCGCCTGGAGGGATTCGTAACGACGCTTCTCCAAAGCGTCTGCGGCATTGGAGACAAGTTCACGGACGAAGACTTCTTTGTCCGTGTAGATAGAGTGGATGACGATGTTGAGGAGTTGCTGGACTTCCGCCTGAAACGCGTGGCGTTCCCCGGCGGGCGCTGGTGTGGTCTCTGCGGTCATGGATGACTCACTTCTCCGGTGCTGGGATCATTTCGGAGGAAGTGGGGCAAAATTGGGACCAGATTTTGGCGAGGCGGCTAGGCACACAGCCCAGCCTGGGAGCTGCGCTACTTGCGTTCTGCAGGGGTGGTCTTGAGCTGTTCCACCATCTGGCGCATCGTCTCGGCGACGACGTAGTCACGGGTCGCCTCATAGGGCTTGTCGGGCATGTTGAGCCCCGAGGCGTTGAAGTGCCCTCCCCCACCGAAACTGGAGGCGATGGCCGCGCAATCGACGAGACCCTTGCCTCGAAGTCCAGCGCGCAGTCCGCCTTCCTTGCGTTCGTGGATCAGGAGTGAAACTTCGACGCCGCGCATCTGGCGCAGTTCATTCACGAGGCCGTCCGGCTCGATCTCTTCGCCGCCGACGGCGTCATAGTCCTCCGTGCGCAGTTCGGCCCACGCGAGCTTGCCATCGAGTTCCATCCTGATCCGGCTGAAGGCACGCCCCGTAAGGATGAGTTCACCCGGATCCCGCGACTCGTAGTACATCGTCGAGGTCAAGCCGGGGCTGGCCCCCGCGCGCACAAGTTCTGCCGCGAGATCGAAAGTCGATGCCATTGTGTTCGAGTAACGAAAGCCACCCGTATCGGACATGACGGACAAGTACGCGCCCGCCGCAATCGCCGGGGTGATCTTCGCGCCGAGTTTCTCTAGGATGTTGCAGATTTGCTCGCCGACCGCGGCAGCCTCGATGTCGATGTAGTTGTAATCAGCGTAACGATCATTGCTGAGATGATGGTCGATGTTCAGCGTGCACTTGCCGGGAGGAACGAAGTCGTCCGCAACGCGATGCACGGCACCGCAGTCCACAAAGACCGTGATGTCCACGGGCCATTCGGGGAAAGTGCGGCTGAACATCTCCACTCCCTCGAGGTAGTTCATCTTCACGTTGATTTCGTCGCGATTGTACGCGGCGACACGCTTGCCAAGTTGCTGCAATCCGAGCACGAGTGCGACGGACGAGCCCACGCAATCGCCGTCCGGGCGCAGGTGGCTTGCGACGAGGATGTTGTCCGAGTTGCGCAGGAGAGCGACGGTTTCCTCGATGTTGATCATCTTCCGTTCGGAAGACGTGCCGTTCGAGTTGGCACCCGCTGGGTGCTTCGAAGCGATTGGCTGAGTCATCAATGGGGGGCCTCGGGGTCGGTCGTTCGCGGCAAAACCAATCAGTTCTGCAACTCCCGGCGCTCAAGTCAACCGGATTGCGTACGCCGTTCTATGCTTGCCACTGTTCGGGGGAGCCGCGCCGCATGGCGCGTCTTCCTACTCCGCGCGCAGGCGCCCCTCTCATGGCTGACCTTCTCTGGCTGGACGGTGCATTTCTCCCCGCTGAATCCGGACGCGTTTCCTTCGAGGATCGCGGGTTTCAATTCGCAGACGGAATCTACGAGGTGGTCGCCTGTTTCGATGGCGAACCCTTCATGATCGAGGAACACCTCGATCGCTTCGATGCGAGCGCTGCCGGACTCCTTATCGACCCTGATTACTCCCGCGACGCACGTCGCGAAGTGATCCTCGAACTGGCGCATCGCTCCCCCGCCCGCGATACGATGATCTATGGTCAGCTCACGCGAGGTGCCGCGCCGCGTTCGCACGTCTTCCCTGCCGCCCATGTGCACCCGACGGAGTTGTGGCACGCCCGCCCACTGCCGACATATCCGCCGGAGTACCACCAGAAAGGCGTCGGGTTGATCTCGCATCCGGACGAACGCTGGGCGAACTGCCACCTCAAGACAATCTCGCTGCTGCCGAACATCCTCGCCAAGGAAAAGGCGAAACGCGCGGGGTGCTTTGAGGCGCTATTCTACAACACCGAAGGCATCGTGACCGAGTGCGGGGCGTCGAACGCCTGGGCCGTCGTGGACGGCGAGATTCGCACGCACCCACTGACTCACGCGATCCTCGGAGGGATCACGCGCATTCTGATTCTGGAACTTGCACGCGAACTCAATCTGCGCGTCAACGAGACGGCGGCGACCCTCGATGTGTTTCGCTGTGCGGAAGAAGTGTTCCTCTCATCGACCACGGTTGGCGCGCTCCCGGTCGCTGGCATCGATGGTCGCCCTGTCGGCAGCGGGACTCCCGGCCCTATCACGCGCGCCTTGATGGCCGCCCTTGATGAGCGCATCGCGTCGGTTCGCGCCGGGATGGGTGCGCGGACGTGAAGGTTCGATGACATTGCCTCGTAGTGTGCCTCGGTGAGTACGCGCCGCCTTCCACCACTTGAGTCCGGGGCCACCGCCAGCCTCCCGGTTCGTTTCGCACGCCTGACGTGGCTGGAACTGCGACGCCTGCTGCGCGGCTGGCGCTGGCGCGGTCTCGCGGTGCTCGTGATCCCGGCAACCGCACTCCTCAGTCGCGGCGAGATGTTCGGCTATGCGGCTTCCGTCTTCTACCCGGGGGGAGAGCTAGGTGCGCTCGTCTCTGCTGGTGTCTTCGCGCTGGCCGGAGTCGTCTTCGGTGTGGACGCGTGGGGGGGCGCGGACCGACATCGCGCCGCGCGACTCTTGGAGTCAAAGCTGGTCCACCCGGCGGAGGTGCTTCTCTCGCGAATTGCGGCCGCGTTCGTCGGACTCACCGCGCTCGCGTTGCTGTCTGCGCTTTGGCCGGTCATTGGCGCCTGGCGTGCGGACTATCCCGTGCTTTGGGGACCGCCCTTCATATTCGTGGCGTGCATCCTCGCGCCTTTGATTCTAGCTGGCACGGCGGGTGGGTTTCTCGCGCGGGTTCTCTCAAGCGGCGACACAGGTGGGATGGGGATCGGGATGCTCTTCGCGGCTCCCGCGGTATGGTTCCGACTCTTCGTGGCCGACCCGCTCGACGTCTTCCAGCGCGTCAGTCTTCAGCTCGGTTCGCTGGTTCCTACGGACCAGCTCGTGCGCGATTTTGTGCTGACGTTTGGTTGGGGGATTGCCCTCGCCGGATTGACGATCCTGTGCGTTCCGAGGCGACGTCCCTCCACGGCGCTGGCAAGCGGCAAGCTCGACAGGCTCTCTCGCATCGCATGGACCAAAGGGCGGGTGCAAACGATCGTGGGACGAATCCGCCAAGTGCCGGCGGGAAGCCTCGTCGCGGCCGTGATCCTGATCGCGGTGGGTGCGCCAGCGATGGTCGCGCTTTCGGAGGAACGCCCGTTCCCGTCCGCGCGCATCGATTGGACGCGGATGGTCGAGCCCCCCGGGCTCACTCGTGGCCTGCTCCCACCGGCGAGCATCGAATCCCGATCCGTACGCATTTCCGCAGAAGCGAATGGCGGCGTGACGATGGAACTTGGTCTTAGGTCCTCAACGAATGGGAATCAGAATTCATTCGCCCTGACGTTTGGGCCAGCACTCGTCCCCTCGGAGTTTACGAGCGACCGCAGGAAGCTCGAGTGGCTGCAGAACAGCACCTCTCCCGAATCGCAGCTCTATCTGCTCACAATCGACCCGCCTCTCACGCCGGACGCCACGACAACGATCAGCGTCACCCTGGACGTCGCCGAGCATGCAATGCGCCGCTGGAGGCGTGGGTACGCAGACAACTATCGGTCGTTCGCCGAGGTCCCGAGTTGGTGGGGTGAATCCGCCGTGATCGACTTCGTGGACAACAGGGCAGTGGTCATTCGCCAGCGAGCGAGGCTCGTCGCCGAACTCCCGCGTCTCGATGGGCTGACTTGGATCAACCGGGGCGTATCTGCGGTCCGCGAAGCAGATCGCGACATGCTCGTTTCACGCCTCCCTACGGTCCCCTCCTCATTGCAGGCTGCAACTCTGCATCGTCAGGAAGACACGACGGGATCGCTCTCGCTCTCGTGGTTGGCGTTTCCCGAACGGAGGCGCTTGCTCCAGAATTTCCCGACAATCTATCGCAACCCACTCGCGCGTATCGAACGTGCGTTCGGGCCGCAGGATACGCCACTCGTGTTCTATGAGGTCCCGACACAGGCCAGCGATGACTTGATGGCGATGCCTTCGCCCGTGCTGGATCGGCTGACGTATGCTCTCCCTCGATATCGCGATTGGGATTTCCCAAGCGATGCAGAATTCGACAGTGCGTTCATCCGATGGAATCGCGGATTGATTTCGGAGATTGTGCTTCGGTCCTGGGACGAGTTTGAAGACCGCCAATTGCTCGCTGATTCCCTGATCGAGTACCTTGATGAATACGCACTCCTCCGCGGGCAGTCGCGTGATGTGCAGCGTTCTGCGCGACTCGACAGTATCCTCGTGCCGTGGGGGATTGCGCGTGACCGAATGACTCCGATGAGCACTTCAACATCGGAGGACGATTTTCGCGGTCAGCGGCGTCGCTGGCGCGAGTATGTTGCGAAGCAGGATTTCTATCCGTTCGATCTGCGCGAGTCTGAAACCCCCGGGTACCTCGGACCAGCGACCATCGCGCGCCCGCCGTCCCTTCCCGAGGTCCCTCAGAAACGCCACCTCGCATTCCACCACATGCTGCGTGGCCTACTCGGAGAGGAGGCCTATGTCGCGATGCTCCAGGATGTATACGGGAAACCGCACGGGGGCCGCCTTACCATCGCAGGTTTTCAAGCCGCGGCAGAACGTGCACATGGGAGTCCACTCGGCAGTTTCTTCGACCAGTGGCTCACGGTCGGCGTGCTTCCGAAGCTGCGCGTGCTCGAGGTACAATGCACGCTCATCGAGAATCCTGAGACACGCACCGTGGAGTACCGAACTCGCATCCTTGTCGCCAACCGGGGGACCGGCACCGTGGCCGTACCGTGGTTGCTTCAAACCGAGACCGATCCCGTCTCGGGGACGGTGCTCTTGGGCGAAGGCGAGACTTCCGAATTCAATGTTGTGACAATTGCGCGCCCGACGGATTTCTCGCTCGATCCGTTCGGGTGGATTCTACAACTCCCAGAGTTCGATCCGATGGCCAAAAGACCGATCCACCCGCGCGTGTTCATCAAAGCGATCGCCGAGGCCTGAGGCAGGACGTTTCCATTGTTCCGCGCCCCGATGCACCCGTGAATTCTCAGATGCCCGACTCCGAGATTCGATTCGATCCGCTCACCGGAGAGGCGACCATTGTCGCCCCGGGTCGGCGCTTTCGCCCAAACGCACATGCTCCGCGTCTCGCTTCGTCCCTGGGCCACCCAGGAGGCATCAGCCCGTTCGTCCCGGGGAGTGAGGAGGAGACGATGCCGGAGACCTTTGCCATTCGGGCTGCCGACAGCCTGCCCAACGGCCCGGGGTGGCAACTCCGCGTGATCGCGAACAAGTATCCCGTGCTCGCGGCCTCGCATGAGGACCCCATTGCGAGTGATGGATTCCATTGCCGCACACCTGGCTTTGGGAGCCACGAAGTCCTCGTCGAATCGACTGATCCGTCGCTGGATCTCGCCGATCTCGATGAAGAGAGCTTCCGCCATGTGATGGTCGCGCTTAGATCGAGGCACGCTGCCTTGATCGCGACCCCCGGAATCGAAGCGGTCTTGATCTTCCGGAATCATGGTGTCGGCGCAGGGGCATCCCTCGCACATCCGCACACGCAGATCCTCGCGATGCCGATGGTCCCGACCGACCTGCGGAGGGAAATCGAAGCTGCCGAACGCTGGCGGAGCGAGCGTGGCACGAACTACTTCGATGACTTGATATCGAAGGAACTGGCAGATGGTGCGCGCGTCATCCGCGAGAGTTCGCGATTCGTATCGATGGTGCCTTGGGCCGCGCGTGCGCCATACGAAATGCAGATCGTTGCGAGGGAGCCGATCACGTCGCTGGCTCAGATGGGTGACGCGACCCTCGAGGCGTTCAGCGATGTCCTCAAAGACATGTTGGGGCGGCTAAAGCGAGCGCTCGATTCGCCCCCGTACAACATCATCTTTCAGAGCGCGCCCAAGGGCGAACACGCCAGCTATCGGCTCAGCGTTCGCGTTCTCCCACGCCTAGGATTCCTAGGGGGCTTCGAGTGGGCTTCGGGGATGAACATCATCTCAGTCCCGCCTGAGCAGGCAGCAGCGAAACTCAGAGTGACTGGAGGTGCCTGACGGGCTCAGCTCTCCTCTTCCTGTTCGCCCAGATAGGGCCGCAGTTTGCGATACATGTCCGGTAGCCGCTTCATGACTGCCTGCATGCGCTTGTGATGTACCGCGGGGAGGAGTGGCTCGCCGATGCCGACCGTGCCCGGGGGGAGATTCCCGATCACGGCAGAGCGGCCGCCAATCTTGCAGCCGTCCCCAATCGAGAGATTGTCCGATACGCCTGTCTGGCCGGCTAGAATCACCCCACGTCCAACCTTGGTGGAACCTGCGATCGCAACTTGCGCCAGAAGGATCGAATCGCTGCCAATCGTCACGTTGTGCGCGAGATGGATGAGGTTATCCATCTTCGTGCGCGCACCGATTCGAGTTTCGGTGAAACTCGCGCGGTCGATGGCTGTGTTCGCACCGATCTCCACATCGTCTTCGATGACCACAATGCCGACTTGCGGGATTTTCGTGAATGCCCCGCGTGTGGGTTCGTACTTGAATCCGTCGGAACCGATGACGACGCCGCTGTGGATGATCACGCGGCTGCCGACCTTGCAGCGGTGCGCGATCGTGACTCGCGGATGGAGGTAAGTCTTCGCTCCAATCTCGGCTCCATCCCCGATGATGCCGTGCGGTCCGATGCGTGTGCCGGCACCAATGGTGACGTTCTCTCCGAGAACGACATACGCACCGAGATCGACGTCCGGCGCGACCTTGCATGAGTCGGGAACGATGGCCGTCGGGTGGACTTTACCGCTCGCTGTGGGTTCCGCGTGGAAGAACTCGATCCCAGTCAGCACCCCGCTCCATACATCACGCATTTCGACTTTGTTGGTGCGCGAGATTTTCGTCCCCGGTGGCACGATGATGAGGGCGGCCTGTGAAGACTCGGCCTCGGCGGCGAACTTCGCACGCGCCAGAAAGGAGACATCCCCAGGTCGAGCCTCACCGAGCGTCGTGATTCCGGTTAGCACCGTGTCCCCGATGCCTTCCGGGGCGGGGACGCCCAGACGCGCGCAGAAATCAGTGACGGTGATCGATGGGGCAAGCTGGCTCATGACAGATGAAGTTTCCATGCGGGATGATTTCTGCGGGCGGATACTGGGCTGCGGGCGGGACAGGCGCAAACGGTCTATGCTGCGCCACGCGGCCGCCCGAGCGAAAGTGCTAAAAATTTGTCTCGCCCACGTGGCGTCGCGCTTCGCATGAAAAACTTGTTCCAAAACCGAAATCCCGCACCCGGAGAAACCCGCCATGGCTGTCGCCAGCAAAGCCGCGCCCAGGAAGAGAGCAACCAAGCCCGCCGCCACCAAACTGGTCGGCGCGAAGAAGCCTCCCGCGAAGAAGCTGCTCACTAAGAAATCGGCTCCGAAGAGGAAAGCCGCCGCCAAGGAGGTCTCCGGAGGTGCCATGGGATCGGGGCCGGTCAGCCTGTTGGTCAGCACCATGAAGGGCGCATTCACCCTCAAGAGCAACGCGACGCGTTCAAAGTGGACACTGAGCGGGCCGACGATGCTTGGACAGGTCATCAACCATCTCGCGCACGATCCGCGCACGCGAAAAGTGCGCGTCATGGGTGCGAAGACGGGACATCTCGGGCCGACGATTTACTACACAAAGGATGGCGGCAAGACGTGGAAGGAAGCATCGAAACCACCTGCCTTCCCCAAGAAGGAAGGGGGCAAGGCGGTGGATGCCAACTTCTTCGTTACACCTGGCCACAAGAGTCAGCCAAACGTGTGGTGGGCGGGGACGATTCCCGTCGGGCTATTCAAGAGCACGGACGGGGGGGACACGTGGGAGCCGGTAGATTCGGTGAACAATCACCCGGACCTTGCGAACGAGGCCTTCGGCGCGCCCGCGCCCGGCGGACCATACACGCATTCGGTGCTGATCGATCCTCGCGATGCCGACCACATGTACTTTGGAATTTCCTGCGGTGGCGTGCTCGAGACCACCGATGGCGGCAAGAGTTGGAATCACATCAACAAAGGAAGCGTGAGCCTCTTCCTCCCGACGCCGGATGCCGAGTTCGGTCAGGACCCACACTGCATGGTCATGAGCCCCTCCAATCCGGACGTGCTCTGGCAGCAGAATCACTGTGGCATCTACCGCATGGATCGCAAAGACGCGAACTGGGTGCGCGTCGGCGACAACATGCCCAAGGCGATCGGCGACATCGGTTTCCCAGTCGTCGTGCATCCGCGCGATTCTGAAACGGCGTGGGTGTTCCCGATGGACGGGACCGAGGTCTGGCCGCGCACGAGCCCCGGTGGCAAACCCGCGACGTACATGACCACCAACGGTGGCAAGTCGTGGAAACGCCAGGATAAGGGCTTCCCAAAGACGCACGGCTACTTCACCGTGTTCCGTCAGGCGATGAAGTCCGACACGCAGAAGAACCTCGGCCTTTACATGGGCACCACGAACGGTGAGGTCTGGGTCAGCACCAATGCCGGCGGATCGTGGAAGTGTGTTGCGCGCTGGCTGCCTCGCATTCTCGCGATTGATGTCGTTGAGGGTGGCCGATGAAGGTACATCTCTCCACCCACGTGCGTCACTACACGCACGGGGCGGCGACCGTTGAAGCATCGGGGGGGACGCTCGAAGCGGTCCTCCTCGATCTCGACCGGCAATTCCCCGGGATCAAGTTCCGGCTCATCGACGAGCAGGATGGCATCCGCAAGCACATGAATATCTTCATCAACAATGACAAGGCACGCGAGTTGAAGGCAGCGATTTCGCCGGGAGACGAAGTCCATATCCTCGGAGCACTCAGCGGCGGGTAGGGAACAATACTGCCCCGCGCGCCCGACGAGGGGAAAAATCCACCGGGTAAAGCAGGTACATAGTACCCCCTTTTGCTTTCTCTGGAAGTGGCGCGTTCTGCGCGGGCTTTTGAGAGTGCGTCGAGGTCGAGAGCGGGGAGGAGCCAGACGTTTGGGTTCCGTTTGGCGT
>Ga0268299_1001779_pt1 | contig 32523 bp, 25 predicted proteins | sample NOBtaG_FD_193484 | JGI IMG/M metagenome (GOLD analysis project Ga0268299, IMG submission 193484) | Activated sludge microbial communities from bioreactor in Nijmegen, Gelderland, Netherland - NOB reactor | ecosystem: Engineered > Bioreactor > Aerobic > Activated sludge | place: Netherlands... | reverse complement strand
TGGCCGACGCCGACTGCGACGTGGTTGCTGGCACTGCCTGGGCGTTCGCCAGTTCCACGATGATCGACAACCCCGTGGACGTGTTGCTCGTCGACGAAGCCGGCCAGCTCGCCCTCATCGACGCGCTGGCCGGATCCGTGTCGGCCCACAACGTCGTGCTGCTCGGCGATCCTCTCCAGCTCGCCCAGGTCTCCCAGGCCACTCACCCCGGCATCAGCGGCCTGAGCGCCCTCGGGCATCTTCTGCGCGGCGAGGACACCATCGCCGACGACCGCGGTGTATTCGTGAAGGAGACCCGGCGCATGCATCCCGACGTGTGCCAGTTCATCTCAGACCGCATCTACGGCGGGCGGCTCAAGAGCTTCGCCGACTGCGCCAGGCAAGACACCACGGTCGGCACCGGATTGCGCTGGCTGCGCGTCGAGCACGCTGGGTGCTCCACGGAGTCGATCAAGGAGGCCGAGGCGGTGGCGGCCCAGGTCCAGGCGCTGCTGGGGGAGAAGTGGACCGACCAGCAGGGCGTCGTGCGCCCTATCACTGCCGACGACGTCATGGTGGTGGCGCCCTACAACGACCAGGTCCGGCTGCTGCGTCGCCATCTCGCTTCCGATCCGTCCACTGCCGGCGTCCAGGTCGGCACCGTCGACAAGTTCCAAGGCCGTGAGGCCCCCATCGTGTTCTTCACGATGACGAGCTCCAGCACCGACGACATGCCACGCGGCCCCGAGTTCCTCTTCTCACGCAACCGTCTCAACGTCGCCGTCAGCCGGGCGCAGTGCCTCGCCTACCTCGTGTGCACCGAAACCCTCCTCGACAGCCGAGCCCGCACGGTGGATGACATGCACCTCATCGCCAACCTCTGCGCCTTCGTCGAGTACGCGACCGAGTGACCCCACCAGGCGGCTTGTGAACCTGCCGAGAGGTGCACGGACGTGGCCGCCTGGTGCCCGAACCTGAAGTTCCCGCGCGAGATCCGGGGGGCTGAGCGGCCTAGTGGGGCATGGAACGTCATGGCCTCACTGGGTTCGAGCTACTGGTCCTGGTCATCGGCGGCGCGGCGGCGGCCGTCGTCGGTGCCGTCTGGGGCGGTGCAGCCCTGGCGCTGCTCGTCACGGGACGTGGGCAGGGGCTGCCGATGTCGGCGGCGGCCACCGCGGCCGGGGGCCTTCCCGCCCACCTAAGCGACCCGGCTGGCGCCTGGCCGCCACCCCACGGTGAGGTCCTACCCGGCCCGGTCGTCTACTGGCTGTGCACCGCGATCGTCGCTGCTGTCATGGCGGCCGCAGGAGTCGTGCTCGCCCGGGTCTTGAGCGGCTCGAAGGTGGGGACCTCACGCCGTCGGCCGCTCGGGGTCGACGCCCGCCCTCGCTTCGCCAAGGCCCGCGACCTCGCGCCGCTGCTCGTGCGTTCGCCACAACCGGGGCGGTTCATCGTCGCCCGCTTCGGTCGACGGCTCGTCGCGACGGAGGCGACCCCGGTAGCGGGGGAGAAGCGCAGGGCCCGCCGCGGTGACCGGGGGGCGCTCGCCCTCGTCGGGCCCTCCCGCTCCGGCAAGACCACCGCTGCGGTGAGCGGGATCCTCGAGTGGGACGGTCCCGCGGTCCTGTCGTCGGTGAAGGCCGACCTGCTCGGTGCCACCCAAGGTTGGCGGTCGCACCTCGGCCACGTCCATGTGTATGACCCGACCGGAAGCACTGGCGCCCCGACCGCTTCGTGGTCGCCGCTCGACCAGGCCGGCACCGTGTTGGGCGCCCAACGGGCAGCGCGTGCCCTCTGCGACGCAGCACCACGCGGCGGCGTCGAGGGCGGCCTCGACTTCTGGCTGGCTCAAGCCGAGATCCTCCTCACCGGGCTCCTGTTCGTTGCGCGCCACTCCAAGCGAGACATGGGCGCCGTGTGCGAGTGGGTGCTCCTGCAGGACCGGCCCGGTGAGCTCGGGCCCGGCGAGGTGCGCGTCGCTCTCGACCAGTTGCTCGCCAGCCCCGACCCCGACGTGCTCGGCCAGGCCGTCGAGGTCTCCCGGGCGCTCATGTCGATCTGGAACATGGAGGACCGCACCCGGTCGTCGATCTACGCGACCGCGCAGACCGTCGTGTGGCCGTGGTCCGACCCCGGCGTCGCCGCGTCGTCCCGGGGTGCGAGCGTCGAGCTCGACTGGCTGCTCGACGGGTCGAACACCCTCTATCTCTGCGCGCCGATCGAGGACCAGAAGCGGCTCGCCCCCGCCTTCGGGGGTCTGCTCAACGACCTGATCGCACAGGCGTACCGGCACGTCGCCCGAACCGGGAGGCCGCTCGACCCGCCGTTGCTGATCGTGATCGACGAGGCCGGCAACACGCCGCTGCGGGCTCTGCCCGAGTACGCGTCGACGCTCGCCGGGATCGGTGTCCTGCTCGTCACGATCTGGCAGTCGCTCGCCCAGATCGACGCGGCCTACCAGCGTCACGCCGACACGATCCTCACCAACCACCTCACGAAGGTCTTCTACGCCGGGCTGTCGGACCCGGCCTCGATCCGTTACGTGAGCCAGGTCCTTGGCGATGCCGAGGTCGAGACCGCGTCTCGCTCGGGTGTCGAGCGTCTCGGCGCCGCCTCGACTCAACTGTCGACCACACGGGTGGCGCTGGCCCCGGCCCACGCGCTGCGCCAGATGCGTCCGGGTGACGCCTTGATGCTGCACGGGACTCTCCCACCGGCTCACGTGCGTACCCGTCCCTTCTACCGGGACCGAGTCCTCGCTGAGCGGGCCGCCCTCCCGGTCAGCGAAGGGCCCCAGGTCGCAGCGCAGCAGTTGCCGGCGCAGGAGGTGGCGAGATGAAGCCGTTCCTTCGGGCCACCGATCGAGGGAAGCTCGCTCCGGTCGGTTGGGTGTCCGAACCAGCGGGCAAGTGGGCGGGGCGCGAAGTCGACGTCGTCTACGACCCTCGCCGACACGACGTGCTGTTCGTCCGTAGCGACCCCGGAGAGAACGCTCGCCAGGGGTTCCGCGAGATCGGCTACCGGCGCGTCGCCCTCGACGGCCACAACGAGATGTGGGTGCGTGACCGCCTCGCGGTGGTTGCCGCCCGCATGGACCAGGTCGAACGCTCGCTCGGTAGGGAGCAGAGTGCCGAGCTCGGCGGCCGGTCGCTGTGAGCCGAGCGCGTCCGGTGCCGCGCACCACCGTCGGACGGTCGCGGCGTTGGGCTCGCACGCGGCGGTAGCGTGGTGGTCAGCGATCGGAGCGCCCGCCGGGCGCAAGCTTCCGAACAGCTCTCGCTGTTCGACTTGGCGCTCCCCACCGACGATGCCGGCACCCCGGCACAGGAGGCGCCCAGCGATGAATCGCTACGCGCAGATCGCGATCGACCAGCACCGCCATCACCGGCCGCTCGAGCACAGCCTGATCGACGGCCCGACTCGGTTCTTCACCGAGATCGGGGAGCAGATCCAGGCGGACGTGACGAACCTCCGCGACGAGATCCTCGGTCGGCCCCGGCCGGACGAGTCGATCGAGGACTACCGCCACCGCAGCTACCAGGCCCTGGCGACCGCCGAGGAGCTGGTGCTGGCGGACCACTGGCTGTTCCAGCCGGAGACCGAGACGGACGAGACGGCCGAGGACGACCCGATCCTCGACCGCTACTACCGAGACCTCGCCGCGATCAACGAGACGATCCACACCGCCCCGTAGCCGGGGATCGGCCCCCGGCCTTCAGGCCAACCGGCCAGGGTGACCTCGCTCCGGCGGGTCAGCGATCGAAGCTCGACGCCAACCTCGCGGCCCTCCGCATCCTGCGGTCCTGCGAGAGCGAGGACCGCTGGGCGTCGCCCGCCGAGCAGGCGGTGCTGGCTCGCTGGTCGGGGTGGGGTGCGGTCCCGCAGGTCTTCGACGACACCGACGACCGCTTCGCCGACGCTCGAGACGAGCTTCGCGCTCTGCTCGGCAGTGATGAGGCGTGGGCGCAGGCCCGGCGGACCACGCTCAACGCCCACTACACATCCGCGTCGGTCGTCACCGCGATGTGGCAGGCGGTGGAGGACCTCGGCTTCGACGGGAGAGGTCGGGTGCTCGAGCCGGGCTGCGGGTCGGGCAACTTCCTCGGCTTCGCCCCGGAGCAGTCGAGCCTCGTCGGCGTCGAGCTGGACCAGACCACCGCACAGATCGCCCGTCACCTCTACGGCGCTCGGGCGACGATCCACGCCGAGGGCTTCGAGGACCTCCGCGCCGAGGACGGCTCGTTCGACCTGGTGATCGGCAACGTCCCCTTCGCCAAGGTCACGCCCCACGATCCCTGCCACAACCGGGGCCGCCACGCGCTGCACAACTACTTCCTCCTCAAGAGCCTCCACCTCGTCCGCCCGGGTGGGCTGGTCGTGGCGCTCACGTCCCGCTACACGCTCGATGCCCGCAACCCGTCAGCCCGTCGGGAGATGGCCGGGCTCGCCGATCTCGTCGGCGCGCTCCGTCTGCCCGAGCGGGCCTTCGCCGCGTCGTCGGGCACCGACGTGGTGGTGGACCTGCTCGTCCTCCGCCGTCGACTCCCCGGTGCCGAACCCGCCGGCCCCGCGTGGGCCCGGACCGTCCCCGCGGACCTCGACCTGCCCGCCGACGCCGAGCCGCTCGACGTCAACGAGTACTTCGCCGAGCATCCCGACCACGTGCTCGGCCGCCTCATCGCGGACGGAGGCATGTACCGGGCCCACGAGCTCAGCGTCGAGGCGACCGGTTCGCTCGACGAACAACTCGCCACCGGGCTCGCCTCGATCGTCACCGCGGCGGGAGAGGACGACCTGCGCTTCGCTGTCGGCCCACACCTGGACGCAGCGGCACCTCGGCGAACAGTTCCGTCGAGCGGGTTCGAGCTGACCCACGGGCAGGAGGGCAGCTTCGTCACCGGCCCCAACGGTCAGATCGGCCGGCTCCTCGGTGATGAGGTCGTCTCCTACGAGCCACGGTTCGGGAAGGACAAGGCCGAGCTGCGTCGACTTGTCGGCCTGCGCGACGCCGCCCGCGCTGTGCTCGCCGTCCAGGTCGATGCCGGCACCGAGGCGGATCTGCGAGCCGCCCAAGAGACGCTCGCCGAACGGTACGAGGGGTACGCGCGGCTCTACGGGCCGATCAACCGGTCGAGCCAGGCCCGCACCGGGCGCCACGACCCGACGACGGGGGCCGAGATCATGCGCCGGGTCCGGCCGCGCATGGGCGGGTTCCGGGACGACCCCGACTGGCCGCTCGTCGCCGCCCTCGAGGTGTTCGACGACGAGACGCAGCAGGCCCGACCCGCGGCGATCTTCACCGAGCGGGTGATCGACCCGCCGACCGAACGCCTCGGGGTCGACACCGCCGATGAGGCCGTGGCGGTCTGCCTCGACGAGTCCGGTGCGGTCACCCTCGACCGGGTCGCCGAGCTACTCGGGACCGACCCCGGCCGGGCCCGCGTCGAGCTGGGTGAGCTCGTCTATGACGACCCGGCCACCGGTGCGCTGGTCCCCGCCGCGCAGTACTTGTCGGGGAACATCCGCCAGAAGCTCGACGACTGCCGGGAAGCAATCGACGACCGCCCGGACCTCGCTGGGAACGTGGCGGCGCTGGAGCGGGTGCTGCCCCGTCAGCTCGAACCCGGCGAGATCACCGCACGGCTCGGCGCACCGTGGATCCCCGCAGCGGACGTCGAACGCTTCTGCACGGAAATCCTCGATGCGGCCGTCGACGTGGAACGCCTCGCCGAGATTGGGCAGTGGACCGCGCGCCTACGCGACGGCTCTCGGCGAAGCGTCGCCCTCTCTTCGGAGTGGGGGACCGCCCGCGCCGATGGCATCACGCTGCTGGATGCGTCGTTGAACCAGCGGCTGCACACCGTCACCGATGCCACCGAGGACGGACGCCGTGTCCGCAACGACGCCGAGACCCTCGCCGCCCGTGACAAGCAGGAACTGCTCGCCAACCGCTTCTCCGAGTGGGTGTGGGAAGACCCCGACCGCGCCACGCGCCTCGCCGATCGCTACAACGAGCTGTTCTCCTCGACCGTGCTCCCGGCGCACGACGGCGCACATCTCACGCTGCCCGGGTTGGCCGGGTCGTTCACCCCGCGTCGGCACCAGCGTGACGCCGTGGCGCGCATCCTCACCGATGGGCGCAGCCTGCTGGCCCACGCCGTCGGCGCCGGCAAGACCGCCACCATGGTGATCGCCGCGATGGAGCTGCGCCGTCTGGGGTCGGTCGCCAAGCCTGCCGTGGTGGTGCCGAACCACATGCTCGAGCAGTTCTCCCGGGAGTGGCTCCAGCTCTATCCGACGGCCCGCGTCCTCGTCGCCGACCGCGAGCGGCTCTCCAAGGATCGGCGCAAGGAGTTCGTGGCCCGCGCCGCCACCGGTGACTGGGACGGGATCGTGTTCACCCAGTCGGGGTTCGCCCGCCTTCCGCTCGGCGGGGACCTGATGCGTGGTTACCTCGGCGAGGAGCTCGAGTCGGCACGGCGGGCCCTCGATGTGTCGAAGGACGGCAAGGGTCTGTCGGTCAAGCGACTGGAGCGGCGCATCGCCCAGATGGAGGAGACCTACAAGCGGCTGCTCGCCGAGCACACCAAGGACGACGGTGTCCGCTTCGAGGAGACCGGCGTCGACTACCTCTTCGTCGACGAGGCCCACGCCTACAAGAACCGGCGGGTCGACTCGTCGATCGACGGCGTCGCCGGTGGCGGCTCGCAGCGGGCCCAGGACCTTGACGCCAAGCTGTGGGCGCTGCGGCGCCTCCACGGGCCCCGGGTCGTCACCTTCGCCACCGCCACCCCGGTCGCGAACTCGATGGCCGAGCTGTGGGTCATGCAGTCGTACCTGCACCCGGACCTGCTCGCCGATGTCGACCTGCGGACGTTCGATTCGTGGGCTGCCAACTTCGGGCGCACCCACACCGCCCTCGAGCTCGCCCCCGACGGCAGCTCCTATCGGATGCAGACCCGCTTCGCCCGGTTCCAGAACGTCCCCGAGCTGCTCACCCTCTACCGGCAGGTCGCTGACGTCCGCACCTCCGACGACCTCGACCTCCCCACACCAGCCCTCGCCGGCGGCAAGGCCGAGACCGTCGTCGTCGAACCCAGCGAGGCACTCACCGACTACGTCGCCGACCTCGCGGCCCGGGCAGAGCGGATCCGCAACCGGGCCGTGGACCCCGCCGAGGACAACATGCTGAAGGTCACCGGCGACGGCCGCCGTGCCGCCCTCGATCTCCGCCTCGTCGACGCCGGCACCGATCTGGACGGCGGCAAGTTGACCGTCGCGGCCCAGCGGATCGCCGAGATCCACCACGCCACCCGCGACCACACCTACCGCGACGACGCCGGTCACGTGGCGGCGCGCCGGGGCGCGCTGCAGCTCGTGTTCTGCGACGTGTCCACGCCGGCGGGAAGCGGCTGGAACGCGTACGACGAGCTGCGTGCCCTGCTGGTCTCCAGAGGTGTGCCGACCGAGTCGATCCGCTACATGCAGCAGGCCCAGACCGACGCGGCCAAGGCAAAGCTGTTCGCCGCGTGCCGAGACGGCTCGGTCGCCGTGCTCATCGGGTCGACCGAGACCATGGGCGTTGGCACCAACGTCCAGGCGAGGGCGATCGCCATGCACCACCTCGACGCCCCGTGGCGGCCGGCGGACATCGAGCAGCGCGACGGCCGCATCCTGCGCCAGGGCAACCAGAACCCCGAGGTCCAGGTGCTGCGCTACGTCACCGAGGGCAGCTTCGACACCTACATGTGGCAGACCCTCGAACGGAAGGCCGCGTTCATCGCCCAGGTCACTCGCGGTGACCTCCCAGATCGGGATGTGGACGACATCGGCGACCAGGCCCTCTCCTTCGCCGAGGTGAAGGCGCTCGCCACCGGCGACCCTCTCGTGTTGGAGAAGGCCGGCGTCGACGCCGACGTCGCCCGGCTGACCCGACTCGAGCGCGCCCATCACGATGACCAGCACCGCCTCCGCCGCACCTTCGAGTCCGCGATCCAGCGGGCGAACCGCTCCGACCTCCGGTGCGAGCATCTCGAGGCCGTCCTCGGCCGGCTCGTCGACACCCGAGGCGACCGATTCACGATGACCGTCGACGGCCGAACCCACACCAAGCGGGCCGAGGCCGGCGCCGACCTGAAGGCCCTCCTCGCCCGACGCCTTGAGTCGACCCCACCAGAGACCACCACCCCACTCGTCGAGGTCGCGAGGCTCAGCGGACTCGCCGTGAAGGCACAGACGGCGACCGTCATCGAGGACGAGGTTCGCCTCGTGATCCCCGACGCCCACATCGAGCACACCTACACCCGCCACGACTGGCAGACCGCTGAACCCGCCACCGTCGTCACCCGGCTCGAACGCCAGATCCAACGGCTACCCGAGACGCTCGCGTCGGCCCGAGCGGACGGTGAGGCGGCCCAGGCCGAAGCGTCCCGGGCCGAGGCCCGGATAGGCCAACCGTGGGACCACACCGCCGAGCTCGCACGCCTGCGCCGCCGTCAACAGGAGATCGACGAAGCGCTCGCCGCGACCGTCGAACCGGTGGCGCAGGAGGCGGTCCCACCGCCGCCGAGCTCTCCACTCGAGTCCGCTGCCGGCCGGGTTCGACGCCAACTCGACGCGGTCGGCACCGGTGACCCGGCGCGACCGACTGGCCTCTCTCTGTAGTCGCTCGACATGGACCAACCCAGATGGGGTACATCTGGTCACTGAACGTCGTCCCTCGCGCACGGCAAGACGGCGGATGGGCCCCTATGGACGCTCTCCCCAACAACGCTCTGGTTGCGGCCGCCCTTGCGCCGCTCGACGAGAGCCGCGCGCTCCAGCTCACGGCGCTCCCGGTGACGACGCAGCCGTCGTTCCACCTCACACACCCGTACTTCGAGATCGTCTACGCCCCGACCCTCGGACCCTCCGCTGTGCTCCTCGGCCGCTACCTGGGCCGGGTGCTCGCCGCCCACGACAACGAGACGATCCTCGTCTGCCCAGCGGCGCTCTCCCGCGAGGTGGGGATGCGGTCGAACAGCGACGATCCTCTCGGCGCGCGGTCCCTCCTGCGACGATCGATCGAGCGGCTGGAGCACGACCGCATCGTGCGGTGGCTCGAACCACAGCACCTCGGCGTCCTCACGTCGGTACCCGCCGTCAGTGAACGGGTGCGCGACAAGCTCCCGGCAGCGGCCCGCCGCACGCACGACCACTTCGTCGCCGTGATCGACCTGCGCGACGAGCCACGCAGCCGGACTACAGGTCGAGACCCCTCGCCCGCCGAACCGGCGGCAGGGGCGCCGAAGAACGCACCTCGACGATGAGCTGATCGTCGACTTCCTCCTCGTCGAGGTCGTCGTCCTCGTCCTCGTAGCGATCCATCTCGTCCCACTCCTCCTGGGGCATCTCGTTGGCGAGGTCGTGGAGGAGTCCGGAAGCCTTGTTGGCCCGGTAGACGAGGGAACTGCCCATCTGCTCCAACGCCTCGAGCAGCTCGTGGAACTCGGGGTCGAAGGCCTTCTCGAACCCGAACGCTCGCCGCTGATCCGAGCGCAGGCCCAGCAGGTCGATGACACGCGAGGTCTCCTCGGCCTCGTCCATCAGCAGGCGAGCGCTGTGGCAGACCTGGGCGGCGAGCGACGTCGGTGGCTCGTCATCGTGACCCCCGTAGTGATTGCGCGGTAGTTCACAAGTCGCCCCGGCGGGGGTGCCGTTCTGTCGGAGGACAGACTCGTTGCACACGATCAGCCAGTGCTCGACCGCCTGGGTGAACCGGACGAGATCCCGAGCGGCCTCGTAGAGGTCGTGGGCGCGGATGGTGAAGTAGTGACGGTCCGGCGCCGCCTCGCCGGTGAGCGAACGCTGCAGTCGCCCGAGGTAGTCGGCGCAGGAGGCCAGGCGATCGGCGGCGGCCTCCCGGTACTGACCCCAGGGGTCCTCGGTCATGGGGTGGATTGGGTCGGTGGTCGACATCGCGCCTCCAGGTCCGGCCGGCCCAGACGGCCGGCTCGGTCCACTAGGCCGCTGAGGCCCTCGGTTCTTCCATGCGATCAGTAGAGGGGTTCACATCCGATCGCTGGTCACGGCCGGGCCGTACGGTTGAGAGCCCAACGCAAGGGCACCTGACGGGAGACGACGGACCTCGTGCGACGGATCTACGCAGCCTTGCTGCGCTTCGATGACGACCTGATGGCTGCGCTCCCACCGGCGCGGGCGTACGCCCGGCACTGGGTGTCGCAGCCCTGGGGTGGCTGGCCGGCTGGCCGTGGACCGACGGAGGGTTCCTTCACAGCGGATGACGACTCGATCGCCCGTTGGCGCACCCTCGAGGGCGACGACGCTCGCTTGTGGGAGCTCCAGGTCGACGAGCCCTTCGGCGACGACCCGTCGATGCGTCAGAGCACCTTGGTCCACGTCGGCGGTTCCGACGGCGAAGCGTTCGCGTTCGTGCAGGTCTCGATGCGCTCCACGGATGGAGCGCTCACCGGTGGGGTGGTCTACGAGAACAGCGCTCCCGACGTCGTTCCACTCCTTGTCGAGAAGGTTTCGTGTAGCGATGGCGGTCGGAGCCTGACAGCTCGGGCGTGGTCGATTACACGAGCGCAAGAGGGTCCATTCGCGGCACTGGTCGATGCTCCGGCTCGGCTGCTTCCCGTCGTTCTGTTCGTCGCTGATGCCATGTTCCGGGTCGAGCAGGCCGACGAGGTGGCTCGCGCGCTGGCGGGGCTCGCTCACGTCTCGATCGTGCCCCGCGAACAGTTGGAGGCGATGGCCGAACGAACTGGCCTCGACGTCTCGGTCGGTGCGAACGCCTACCTCTGGTGGGCGAACTCCGGCGGCGGGCGTCGGCGGCCGCAGGGGTTTCGTGGTGATGCCCTGGCCCCGTCGCAGTGGGGTACACCGGCCTGGCCAGTGGTCCGGACCGTGTACAGCGTCGCAGCGTTCAGGCTGGATCCTCCGACGCTGGCCAGCCAGCTGGAGGTTGAGAGCACTGTGCGACGGATCCGTGACGTCGAGGCGAGGGCCGCGTCGCCTGCTGCGGATGCCGAGCTGCTTCAGGCGTGGGAGGCGGACCTTGTGCACCTCGAACGACTGCAACGCCAGGCGTCGTATCTCGAGCTGGAGAATGAGCGGCTCCAAAGCGACCTGAATGCGCTGCTCGCAGCTTTCGACGTCACGGTGGCTGAAGCCACGAGTGTGAGCGTGAGCCCTGGTCCGAAGGGTTCCGGGGAAGGCGTGCCTGCCTCGCTCTCTCAGGCTCTCGTCTTCGCGGCCGAGCGGTGCAAGGCTCTGGTGTTCCTGCCCGAGGCATTCCGCTCTGCCGACTCCTGGCGCTTCCAGCGGGCGGAGATCGTGCTCTCGGCTCTTGTCACGCTCGATGAGCTCGCTCAGGCCTGGCGGCGCGGAGACCTCAACGGGTCCTTCATGGTGGCCGCTCGTGCGAGCGGCCTTCCGTGGCGGCCCGCGATCTCGCAGACCGCGCAGACTCAGTTTCGCGAGGACTACGTGCGCAGGTACGACGATGAGGAGGTCGTTCTCGGGCCGCATCTGGCTTGGGGCAACTCGCCGGACAACGCTGTTCGGATCTACCTCTACCTCGATCGCAAGACCCGGACGATCGTGGTGGGCCACGCCGGTCGTCACCTCCGTGACACTTCGAACCCGCACCTCTGATTGGCAGCTCATTGCCCCCGCCCGCAACTGCGTTCATCGCCTGGGCGAAGCTCGCCGGCTGGCCATGGAGTCGCGCCTCGGGCCGCTGTCACGCCGATCTCGTACCATTCGGTGTGAGTCGGGCGAGGCTGCCGCGCGGGAGACGGCCTGACCATCGGAAAAATGCCCGAACCTCACACCACAACAGGACCGATGCCACCTCGAGTGGGTGCAGCTCTCGCTGGTTGGCAGGGCCGGTGAGCTCGATCACCGACCACCAGGCGAAGTTGTTCGCTCGTGAGCTCCTCGGCGTCAGTCCCGCCGGCGAGACGGCACGTATCGGGTCCGCCCTGATGGACGCGCAGGTCGATTTGAACCCACATCAGGTCGACGCGGCGCTGTTCGCCTTTCAGTCTCCTCTCTCCAAGGGGGTGATCCTGGCGGACGAGGTCGGACTGGGGAAGACGATTGAGGCTGGTCTGGTCATGACCCAGCGCTGGGCGGAGGGTCGCCGCCGGATCCTTGTTGTGGTCCCGGCGAGTCTTCGCAAGCAGTGGGTGCAGGAGCTGGCCGAGAAGTTCTTCCTTCCGGCGGTGATCCTCGAGGCGAGGTCGTTCAACGCGGCAGTACGTGCTGGAAAGCGAAACCCCTTCGACCTCGGCAGCGACGAGCGAGCGGTCGTTGTGTGCTCGTACCAGTTCGCAGCTCGCAAGGCCGAAGAGCTGGCGACGTGCCGCTGGGACCTCGCGGTGCTGGATGAAGCGCACCGGCTCCGCAACGTCTACAAGCCGGGAGCGAAGACCGCGACCGCGATCCGCACCGCGCTCGCGACGACACCGAAGGTCCTGCTTACTGCAACTCCGTTGCAGAACTCGCTAATGGAGCTCTACGGCCTCGTCAGCATCATCGACCAGCACCACTTCGGTGATGCGAAGAGCTTCCGTACGCTCTACAGCCGGTTGGCGGACGGCGGCCGGTTCGACGATCTCCAGGCACGGTTGGCTCCGGTTTGTCATCGGACGCTGCGCCGGCAGGTCGTCGAGTACGTCAGCTACACCAACCGGGTTCCGGTCACCCAGGAGTTCTGGCCCTCGGAGGAGGAACAGGATCTCTACGACATGGTGTCGGAATACCTGCGTCGACCGGAGCTGCAGGCTCTGCCTGCCAGCCAGCGCACCCTGATGGTGCTGGTGATGCGCAAGCTGCTGGCGTCGTCCACCTTCGCCATCGCTGGTGCGCTCGACTCGCTCGCCCGAAAGCTCCAAGGGCTGCTTCGCGACGATGACCTCGCCAAGTCGAAGCTTGCGGCGCAACTGGACGACGCCTTCGTTGATGACTTCGAAGACCTCGAGGACCTGGCCGACGAATGGAGCGAGGAAGAGGAAGAAGCCGACGCCGCGGAAGCGCCGCGGGCGCTCACCGACGCCGAACGAGACTCGATCACCACGGAGATCGGGGAGCTGCAGACGTTCCGCGATCTCGCCGTGTCTATCACCGAGAACGCGAAGGGACTCGCGCTCTTGACCGCGCTGAAGACCGGGTTCGCTAAGGCAGCCGAGCTGGGTGCGCAGGACAAGGCCGTGATCTTCACTGAGTCGCGTCGCACTCAGGAGTACCTCGTGCGCCTGCTCTCCCGGTCGGGATACGAGGGCGAGATCGTGTTGTTTAACGGGTCCAACAACGATCCCGAGTCGAAGACGACCTACGAGGCCTGGAAGCAGCGCTACGCCGGCACCGATCAGATCACCGGATCACGCACTGCGGACATGCGCGCTGCGTTGGTCGAACGGTTCCGCTCCGACGCCAAGATCATGATCGCCACTGAAGCCGCGGCGGAGGGCATCAACCTCCAGTTCTGCTCGATGGTGGTCAACTACGACCTGCCGTGGAACCCCCAGCGCATCGAGCAACGGATCGGTAGATGCCACCGCTACGGCCAACAGCACGACGTGGTTGTCGTGAACTTCCTGAATCGCGCGAACGCTGCGGACCAGCGGGTCTTCGAGCTCCTCGATGAGAAGTTCCGGCTGTTCTCCGGCGTGTTCGGTGCAAGCGACGAGGTTCTTGGCGCGATCGAGTCCGGCGTCGACTTCGAACGGCGCATCGCCTCGATCTACCAGGAGTGCCGAACCACCGAAGCGATCAACGAGGAGTTCACCCAGCTCCGCCTCGATCTCGATGCCGAGATCACGGCAACGATGGACGAGACCCGCCGCAAGCTCCTGGAGAACTTCGACGCCGAGGTCCACGACCGTCTCCGGGTGAGCCTGGCGGAGAGCACCGAGTTCATCGACAAGGCCGACGAGCAGCTCTGGCGGATCACCACCCACGTCCTCGACGGGCTAGCGGCCATCGACCACGAGACAAGGACCTTCGAACTGCCGACGGCACCGCACTTCGCCTCCGAGGTCGGCGCCGGTCGATACCGCCTCGCCCGAACCGAGGACGACCACGCTCACCGCTACCGCCGCCGACATCCCTTGGCGGTCGCGGTGCTCGACCGCGCCGCGAGAGCTGATACTTCCGATGCTTTGCTCCGCTTCGACTACACGGGCTGGCCGATCCGCTCCGAAGCGATCGAGCCTCTCGTCGGTCGGTCCGGATACGCAGTGGTCGACCACCTCCACCTGTCCGGTGAGGAGACCGAGGACCACCTCATCGTCACCGCCTACACCGATGACGGTGCCGAGCTTGCCTCCGAGCAGGCGCGACGGCTGTTCGATGTCCCCGCGACCGTGATGGAAGTCGCATCCATCGAGCTGCCGACCGCTCTCGTCGGGCTAGCTGGCGCCCGACGTACGGCCATGCTCGAGGCGATCAGCACCCGCCACGGCATCTGGTTCGACGAGGAGATGGACAAGCTCGACCGGTGGGCCGAAGACAAGCGTGCTGGGCTCAAGGCCGACCTCCGCGAACACGACGACACCCTGAAGGCGCTCAAGCGAGACGCCCGAACCGCCGCCAGCCTCCCCGACAAGCTCGCCATCCAGAAGAAGATCAAGTCGGTGGAAAGCGCACGCGACGCCGCGTGGCGGGCATACGACACCGAGGCTCGCTCGATCGAGCAGGCCAAGGAAGCCCTCATCGACGACGTCGAGGCCAGACTCGCGGTCGACCAGACCATCGAGCGTGTCTTCCAAATCCGCTTCACCATCACCTGACTGCCGGAGAACCAGCGACGTGACCACCGACGACATCGAACGACTCGACCTCGGATCAGCCGACCCCCTCGAGGATCGACAGGCAGCGATCGCCGAGCTGTTCCCCGAGGTGATGCGCGAAGGCAAGGTCGACATCGACGCGTTGCGTCGATCGCTCGGTGACTGGGTCGACCCAGGCCCCGAGCGGTTCGGCCTCACCTGGCCCGGCAAGGCCGACTGCATGCGGGTCATCCAGGAACCCTCGATCGGCACCCTCGTCCCCATGCCGGAGGAGTCCGTCGACTGGGACACCACCCAGAACGTCATCATCGAGGGAGAGAATCTCGAGGTCCTCAAGCTCCTCCAGAAGGCGTACTACGGCAAGGTCAAAATGATCTACATCGACCCGCCGTACAACACCGGCAAGGAGTTCATCTACCCCGACAACTTCAGGGAAGGCCTCGCCGACTACCTCAAGTACTCGGGGCAGGTCGACGACGAGGGCCTCAAGCTCAGCGCCAACGCCGAGACCGACGGCCGCTACCACTCCAAGTGGCTTTCGATGATGTACCCGCGCCTCTTCCTGGCGAGGAATCTGCTTCGGGAGGACGGCGTGATCTTCGTTTCGATCGACGATCACGAGGTCCACAATCTTCGAGGCCTAATGAACGAGATCTTCGGCGAGGAGAACTTCATTGCCACCGTCATATGGCAAAAGGTGTTCTCCCCAAAGAACACCGCTCGGCACTTCTCGGAGGACCACGACTACGTCGTCGTGTACGCGCGCGATGCAGAGCGCTGGCGTCCTGAGCTGCTGTCGAGGACCGACGAGATGGAGGCGCGCTACACCAACCCGGACGAGGACCCACGCGGGCCGTGGACTTCTGCTGACCTGTCTGCGCGCAATTTCTACTCCAAGGGTACGTATGCGATTACGTGTCCGAGCGGACGCGTGATTTCAGGGCCACCCGCCGGCACGTACTGGCGGTTCTCGGAGGAGCGGTTCCGTGAGCTTGACGCCGACGATCGGATCTGGTGGGGACCAGCTGGTGACGGTCAGCCGAGGATCAAGCGGTTTCTTGCCGAGGTCAAGCAGGGTCGCGTGCCCCAGACCCTGTGGAAGTACGAGGAGGTAGGCCACACCCAGGAGGCCAAGAAGCAGTTGCTCGAACTGGTTTCCTTCGAGGCTTCAGCCACTGTGTTCGATACCCCGAAGCCTTCACGCTTGGTAGAGCGCATGCTTCAGATCGCTACGGTTCCCGACGGTGATGACCTGGTCCTCGACTTCTTCGCCGGATCAGGAACAACCGGTGATGCCGTGTTTCGCGCCAACGCCTCGGACGGAGGGAATCGCCGCTTCATCCTTGTTCAGCTACCTGAGCCCACCGAGGACTCCGTTCTAGGCACCATCGCTGCCATGACACGCGAGAGGCTGACCGCTGCGGCACAACGCTTGAGCATGCAGGAGCCCACGCTGGCGGGGTCGACGACTAGTCTGGGTTTCAGAGCCTTCAGACTTGCCCCGTCGAACTTCGCGATCTGGACGGCAGAGTCCACTGACGTCGGCAAGCTCGCCGAACAGCTTGCGATGAACGTCGAGCACGTTGGTGAGGGTGCGACCGAGGAGTCGATACTCACCGAATTGCTGCTGAAGGCCGGGTTCCCGCTCACTGCCGGCGTTGCTGAGGTCCAGTTCGCGGGGGTCGACGGATTCTCGGTGGCGAACGGCGCGCTGGTCGTCTGCCTGGCGGATGCCCTTACGATCGAGGCGTTCGAGGCGATGGTCGAACTCGACCCAGCGATGATCCTCGTCCTGGACAAGGGGTTCGGCGGAAGCGACGAGCTGAAGGTGAACGCGCTGCAGACCGTTCGAGCCCGCAACCAGCGCGAGGGCACCGACATCGCCCTGAAGGTCGTCTGACCGTGAGCGACCTTAAGCTCAAAGTCGACTCGACATTGGAGTACCAGGCTGACGCGATCAGCAGCGTGGTCGATCTGTTCACCGGGTTGCCCATGGCTGACGCCCAGTTCTCACTGACCTCCCAGTCGGTGTCCACCCTTCGCCTGGCCGAGCTCGGCGTCGCCAACCCTGTCCCCGATGACGCGGCCGCGTTCGAGGATCTCCTCCTGGAGAACCTCCGGAACGTCCAGGAACGCAACGGCGTGGCTCGAAGCGAGGCGCTCGACGGCCCTCACTTCACCGTCGAGATGGAGACCGGCACCGGCAAGACGTACGTCTACCTGCGGACCATCTTCGAGCTGAACAAGGTCTACGGGTTCACCAAGTTCGTGATCGTCGTGCCGAGCATCGCGATCCGCGAGGGAGTCCTCGCCAGTATCCGACAGTACGAGGAGCACCTCACCGGCATGTACCTCGAGCCGTTCGACGCGGCGATGTACGACTCCAAGCAGCTCGGCCGCGTCCGCCAGTTCGCCACCGCGAACACGATCCAGGTGCTCGTGATGAACATCCAGGCCTTCCAGAAGGACGTCGAGGAGGAGAAGGACCCGACGAAGGCGAACATCATCAACCGCTCCCAGGACCGGATGGCGGGGCGGCGCCCGATCGAGTTCATTCAGGCGACCCGTCCGGTGGTGATCATCGACGAACCCCAGAACATGGAGTCGACAGCGGCGGCCGCGGCGATCGACCGGCTCGACCCCTTCTGCACCCTGCGGTATTCCGCCACCCACAAGCGGCCCTACAACCAGGTGTACCGACTCGGCCCCATCGACGCGTACGACCTCAACCTGGTCAAGCGCATCGAGGTCGCCAGCGTGTTGCCTGACGACAACTACAACGCTGCGTTCGTCCGCCTCCTTCAGACCGACGCGAAGAAGGGCCGGGCGCAGGTCCGGATCAACCACGGCCCCGGTACCGCAGCGAAGCAGAAGAACATCTGGGTCAAGCGTGGCGACGATCTCTCGCTCCTGTCGGACGGACGCCAGGAGTACGCCAACGGCTACATCGTCGACGACATCTCGTTCCGGTCGGGTGCCGAGGCCGTCGAGTTCACCAACGGCGAGGACGTGACCATCGCCGAGGCCGCTGGCTCCTTCGACGAGGACGTCCGACGTGCCCAGGTCTACGAGACTGTCCGCCAGCACCTCGACAAGGAACGCACCCTCGCCCCCCTCGGCATCAAGGTCCTGTCGCTGTTCTTCATCGACAAGGTCGCCAACTACCGGGCGTTCGACGAGCAGGGCAAACCGACCCTCGGCCCGATCGGCCAATGGTTCGAGGAGGCCTACACCGAGCTGGCCGCCCAGCCCCGTTACGCCAAACTCACCCTCCCGCCGGTCGAGGTCGTGCACGACGGCTACTTCAGCGTCGACAAGAAGGGCGCCTACAAGGACACACGGGGCACCGGCGAGACTGACTCGTCGACCTACGACCTCATCATGCGCAACAAGGAGCGCCTGCTGTCGGCGGCCGAGCCCCTTCGCTTCATCTTCAGCCACTCCGCGCTGCGCGAGGGCTGGGACAACCCGAACGTCTTCCAGATCTGCACCCTCAACGACTCGAGGTCGACCGACCGCAAGCGACAAGAGATCGGACGGGGCCTTCGGCTCCCGGTCAACCAGGACGGCGACCGGATCCACGATCCGCAGATCAATCGGCTCACCATCATCGCCAACGAGGCCTACGACCAGTTCGCCAGGACTCTCCAGGCCGAGTACGAGGAGGACACTGGGCAGCGGTTCGGCATCGTGCCCAAGGAAGCCTTCGCCAAGCTCGCCTTGCCGGTCGAGGCTGGTGAGCCTCCACGTGCCCCGATTGGTCAGGACCACTCGACCGAGGTGTGGACCCACCTGCGCGACCAGGGCTACCTCGACCCTGCCGGGTCGGTCCTCCCGAAGTTCAACCCCGCCGATGAGACGTTCGAGCTCGATGTCCCCGCCGGCTTCGAGCCCATCCGTGCGCAGATCACCGACACGATCTCGAAGTTCGTGTTCGCCAACCGCGTCACGAACGCCAAGAAGCGCCAGCGCGTGAAGTTCCGCAAGCAGGTCACCCTTGACCCGGAGTTCAAGGAGCTCTGGGATCGGATCAGCAAGCGCACCAAGTACCGGGTGTCCCTCTCCTCCGACGACCTGGTGACGGAGGCCGCGACCGCTATCGCCAAGGCCGATCCCATCGGACCACCCAAGGTCCGGGTCAGGACCGTTGAGGTCGAACACAGCGCCGCTGGCCTGGCGACCGACAAGGTGATCGACCAGCGCGACTACGACACAGCGGCTCCCGCGTTGCTGCCCGACATCCTCGCCGACCTCCAGAACGAGACCGACCTCACCCGAGCGACCCTGGTGCGCATCCTGCTCGAGTCGGGTCGCCTCGGTGACTTCACCGTCAACCCCCAGGCGTTCATCGCCCTCGCCACCACCAAGATCAACGCGGCGATGCGTAGCCAGATGATGGAGGGCCTCAGCTATGAACCGATTCCCGGCCTCAGCTGGGAGATGCACCGCCTCGATCCCGGGGTCGAGGATGAGTTCGAGCGCTACGCCACTCGGCTCTACAAGGTGCAGAACGAGGCCAAGACCCCGTTCGACCACGTCGAGATCGACTCCGACGTCGAGCGGCGCTTCGCCAAGGGCCTGGACGGCAACAAGAACGTCCGGTTCTTCATGAAGCTCCCCGCCTGGTTCACGGTCGACACGCCACTCGGCCCCTACAACCCCGACTGGGCGATCGTGTTCGAGGACACCCACCGCGTGTACCTCGTTCGCGAGACCAAGGGCACCCTCGACGACGACAAGCGCCGCCACGAGGAGAACGTCAAGATCGAGTGCGCCCGCCGACATTTCGACGCGATCGAAGTCGACTACGACGTCGCGGTCGACGTTCCTGGCATGATCGAGCGCCTCGGCGCAGGAGGTCCGTGAAATGGCCACAAAGATGATTCGAGAGGCGGAAGTCCTGCTGACCGAATCCACCCCGGGCATTCGGAAGATCATGAATGCGATCTACGACTACTTCGTGTCCGAAGTAGGGTGCGACGCCTACGTCAAGACGATCTACGTCGGGTTCCAACTCGGGGGCGAACTCGTCGCGGCGGCCTACCCGCACGCGGCTTCCGTCGAGGTGGCCCTAGCGTTGCCGGACGAAACCGAGGGCCCCGGCCTGGTTGACGCGGCGCACCTCACATGGCGAACGATGCCTGTGGCGGTGGAGGTGAGGAACCTGCGCGATCTCAAGGCTGTGCGCGGATACATGGAGACAGCGGTCGAGCGCGTCCGCACCGGCGCCCACGATGTGGAGCTCCCTCAGGAACGGTTCATGGGTAGGGAACGGCGAATCGCTGATCAGACGATCCTCGGCAAGCGTGCGCGATGACCGCCGACTGCTCAGCAGCGATCAGGGTGCATCGGGTCTGACATGGAGGCGAAGGCCCTCACACCTCGGGACCTGTTCGACGGGAAGGTCTGCTACGAGATCCCACCGTTCCAGCGTCCGTACGTCTGGACGGAGGAGGACCAGTGGCAGCCCCTGTGGGATGACATCGCTCGGGTGGCCGAGACGCTCTTGGCCGTTGGCGTCGATGCTGAAGATCTCAAATCGCTGTCGGGCCACTTCCTTGGAGCGGTCGTAGTCAAGCAACTCCCCAGCGGAGCGGGAGACCCCTCTCGGTCGTCGGTCATCGATGGGCAGCAACGGCTGACGACGCTCCAACTCCTTCTCGACGCCGCGCAGCTCGTGATGGAACAGGCCGAGCGGGACGACGACGCGGAGAGCATCCACGAGTTGGTGCTTAACGACTCGAAGCGGTTCCGTGGAACCTCGAAGCGGTTCAAGCTCTGGCCATCACGAGTGGACCGCGATGCGTTCGAGGCCGTGATGGACAACGACAAGGAGGTGCCCTCGGCGATCGAGGACAGTCGGATCGTCCAAGCACACCGGTTCTTCGTCGAGGCCATGACCGAGTGGTCGAGTGATGGCGCCAATGCTCGCGACGAGCGGCTCGCTGCCCTGGCCGCAGTACTCCAACAGCATCTCCAGATCGTGGCGATCGACCTCGCCACCACCGATGACGACCAGCTGATCTTCGAGACGCTCAACGACCGCGGCACCCCGCTGCTCGCCGCAGACCTGATCAAGAACTACGTGTTCCAGAGGTGCGACGAGATCGGCGCCGACGTCGACACCTGGGGAGAGAAGTATTGGCAGGACTTCGACAACGACTGGTGGCGCGACGAGATCGCCCAAGGCCGCCAGTTCCGATCCCGGATCGACCTCTTCCTGCAGTACTGGCTGACGATGCGGATCAAGGACGAGATCCCCACGGACAAGGTGTTCGAACAGTTCCGGAAGCACGCGAGCGAGGAGCTCGAGAGCGTCTCCACCGCCGAAGCGTTCCTTGCTCGTTTGCGCACCGACGCCGACACCTTCCGTGACTTCGCCCAGCTCGATCCGCGTTCGGCGCAGGGCACCTTCTACGCACGAGTTGTCGAGGCCCTCGAGCTCGGCGTCTTCATTCCGCTACTCCTGTGGATCATCACCGACGCTCATCCCGCTTCTCCCGAGCAAGCGGACCGCTCGCTCGCCGCCGTCGAAAGCTGGGCCGTTCGGCGCACGCTGTTGCGCCGGACGATGAAGGACGTGAACCGGTTGGTTGTCGCGCTGCTGAAGGAGCTGGCTCAGCATCCATCGGACGCAATCGGCGATGCGACCGTGGCCTATCTTCAGACGCAGACCGCAGACTCGCGGGCATGGCCCACCGACGACGAGCTCCTCAAGGAGCTGCCCGACGTCAAGGTCTACGGCAACATCAAGCAGCAACGTCTCCGGGCGATCTTGTCTGGGATCGAACTACAGCTCCGCACGGAGAAGCACGAGGACGTCAGTCTCCCGGCCAAACTCGACATCGAGCACGTCATGCCCCGCGGCTGGCGCACCTACTGGCAGGACGGGATCCTCAGCGACCCCGAGGCCTGCGCGAATCGTGACTGGCGCGTCCACACGATCGGCAACTTGACCCTCGTCACGAAGAGCCTGAACAGCACGCTCTCGAACCGACCGTGGACCGACGACGATGCAGCCGCCACACCTGGCAGCGGCGAGGACAAGGGCCTCGGCAAGCGCTCGCTGTTGAACAAGTACAGCGTCCTCGCGCTCACCCGTCCCATCGTTGACTCTCACCCGGAGAGTTGGACCGATCAGGACATCACCGCCAGATCAACCCAACTCGCTGCAGTCATCGCGCAGGCTTGGCCGCGATCCTGAGGGCTTCCGGCTCCTACGACTCGTCGAACATCTCGACCGACTCGAACAGGCTCTGCATTAGGTCCTCATCGCCCAACATGCCGGCGAGTTCGTCGCTAGTGATCTGGCCGCGGTCGTGCGCTCGGGTCGCCAGTGCGACGTACCGGCGAGGCCAACGGGTCACCCCCCGTGCGTCCAGCTCTTGCTTTACGCGGTCGTGCAGTCCCAGCCTCCGTGCGACCTCGAACGGTTTGATGGTCATCATCCAGCGCCGTCGGGCGTCGGAAGCGAGTCGGCAGTTCTTAAGGTGCCATCCCAGGCTCTGGAGACTGATGCCGTACTCCATGGAGAGGAGAACGAGCGACTCTTCGTCACCCGGGTCGAACGTTCCCTCTCGGTTTCGGGTGGTAAGGACCTCGACCGGGAGAAGGAAGTGCGCGGCGAACGCGTTGGAGCGTGTTTCGGCAACGCCGGAGCCGAAGAGCGAGTGTTCGACCAGGAGCCGCTCCTGGCCGTCGGTGAAGTGGTGCCCGAGTTCGTGGCAAAGCGTGAAGCGCTGCCGCATCAGGTAGGCGTCCCAGGTGTTCACGACGATCACCCATCGGTCGCCCGAGCTCATCAGTGCGCCGACGGGACCGTCCGGGATCGGCTTGCGGACGACGAGCATTTCCGGAAAGGCCCGTTCTACGAACCCGAAGAGGTCGCGCACCGGTGCGGTGCCGAGTTCGTGCTCCAGCCGGACGAGTTCAGCGCGCTCCCGGCCCTCGCGAACGGCCCGTGGTTCAGTCATCCTGATGCAGGCGCTCGAGACGGTCGAAGTCCCTGAGGAACTGCTCAACCCACTCCAGGGATTCCACTTCGGGGTCCCGATCGCCTACCCGAAGGGCGAGCAGTTGCACGCCGTCCTCCGCTCCGTCCAGGGTCGCCGCCCTGTCCAGAACCTCGTTCACCGTTACGCCCACCGCTCGGGCGATGTCGAGGAGCTCCAGCGTGTCAATCCTTCGGTCGCCAGTCTCGATCCTGGAGACAGCGGTCTGTCCGAGGCCGGACTCGTTGCCCAACTGCTGCTGAGTGAGACCGGCCTCCTCTCGCATGGCGCTGATCGCTCGACCGAGTTGCGCTCGGGTAGGCCTGCTGGGCGCGCTCATGTGGAAATCACATAGGGAAAGCTCAAGATCACCCCTCGCGTATGCTATGCTGAAATCGCTCGGCCGACCGGTTCGAGCGGGGCTTCTTCGTGCGAGTTCAGCATACGACGGATCCCCGTGGAAGTCAGCTACCGCAAGGAGCCCACGATGAAGCTGTACGTGCATGACGACGATGCCCCGCTCTCCACTCTCGAGGTCGAAGACACCATGACGGCCCAGGCCGTCCTCGATCTCCGTGGCGGACAGGGTGACCTCTGGATCGAGGACGCCGACGATCCCCTCGACGGCAACGTCTGCGTCAAGGATGCCCTCGGGGATGGACGCCATCTCCATCACTCCCGCCGGTGCCGGCGCCTGACGGTGACCGTTCGCTACGGCGGCGACACGAAGGAACGGGTGTTTCCGCCGGCCGCCACCATCCAGCGCGTGTTCCAGTGGGCGACCGGGAACAAGGGCTTCGACCTGTCGAAGGCCGAGCGTGCGAAGCACGAGCTGGGTGTGTGCGGGAGCGGGGTCATCGCCGAGCGTCGCGAGCACGTCGGATCCCTCGCCGGCCCCGACTGCTCGCTGTGCCTCGACCTCGCGCCGAAGGAGCGCTTCGAAGGATGAGCACCCTCACGCTCATCCCGCCGGATCACCGCGCCCTTCTGGCCGACCTCGAGTCGCCATCGTTTGTGCTCGGTGTCGACGAGGGTCGGTGGCGCGTTGTTTCGATCGAGTGGCCCGTCACGCTGCTCGCGGTGTCGGCCGCGCCGCGCGCCGGCGCTCCCGACGAATTCGTGCTCAGGTGTGACTTCGCGGGGTACCCGGCACTCGCGCCTACCGCAGTCCCGTGGCATCTCGAGGAGTCGAGGCCGCTCACACCAGGTGAGCGGCCGAAGGGGGACCGGGTGGGCTTCGTCTTCCGCTCCGACTGGAAGGAGGCGCTCTACGCACCCTTCGACCGTGTGGCCCTCGAGGACCACCAGAACTGGGCGACTCAGCACGCCCGGTTCACGTGGACGCCTGATCGAGATGTCACCTGGTACGCCATCCGGCTACACGAGCTGGTCAACGACGATGACTATCAAGGCGTGTAGGCGCTCAAACGCCCTTCTGCGGATCCGGCCACGGCTCTGGGCCCAGCTGCGAGAGGGGCTCGACGCTCGTGCGAACGGAGTGCGGGAGGCGGGGGCGTTCCTACTCGGTCAACGCTCGGTCCGGCTCCCTACGATCTCGCGCGTCGTGTACTACGACGACCTCGACTCCGAGGCGCTCACCGGGGCCATCCATCTCCACGGCACCGCCTATCCGAAGCTGTGGGATCTGTGTGACGACGAAGGACTCCGCATCCTCGGCGACGTTCACACGCACGGCGGCACGGGGGTACGGCAGAGCAGCATCGACGAGGACAACCCCATGGTGGCTCGTGATGGGCACATCGCGCTGATCGTTCCTCACCTGGCGGCTCAGCCGTTCGCGCCCCACGAGGTCGGCGTCCACCGGTACAACGGCTCGCGAGGATGGGATCATTGGCTCGGTCGAGACGCAGCTCGGCAGCTCTACGTTGGGTGGCTGGCATGAGCTGGAGAGCAGGGGATGCTCTCAGCCGGACTGTGAAGCTCGAGGTCGACGATGGATCGGCCTCCACGTTCGCGGAGGCCGAGGAGCTGGTTCGCTCGTACACGGTTCAGATCGTCGTCGGAGCCGATGTGGAGTCGAGCCTGACGCTCCAGACGATGCTTCTCACCGCTGTCAACACGGCGGCTCGCGCATGCCTTGGCGGGGTGAGAGTTGTCGCAGACAACAATCCGACCCTGCAGGCACCGTGGGCGCACATGCAGACGCTCTCGTCCGCAGTACGCCGACTCGGCGGCACCATCGCCAAGCGGATGGACCTGGAGCTGCCGACGATGGTCATCGGCCACCCCAACCACGAGTCGAAGGCCAAGACGACCATCATCCCGACCTGGCAGGGATGGGCGGCGGCGGTGGTCCTGGAGGATCGCAAGCGGCTCCCAGAGTCACTTGAGTTCCCGCTTGCTGGTGTCTTGGCAGCGGGCCTTGCAGTGAGCGAGCTCTTCAACCACCTGCGCGGGCTACCGGAGTATGGCGATCGAGAAGTCGGCCTCTCGCTATGGCTTCCCGGCGGCGATTGGCGCGACCCTTCGGCCTTCGGACCCGCCAGCCGGTACCTCCCGACTCGACTTTGGCTGGCTGGCCTTGGTCATCTCGGTCAAGCGTATGCATGGGCGCTGGGCACCCTGCCCTACGCGAACCTGGCCAACGTCCACGTGTTGCTGCAGGACTACGACGTTGTCCAACAGGCCAACGAGTCCACGTCTGCGCTCTGCGCGCCGAGCATCAACATCGGCACAAAGAAGACCAGAGTCGTCGCCGCCGCGCTCGAAGGGATCGGCTTCTCCACCGACATCGTCGAACGACCCTTCGATGGACGGACGAAGCCGAACGGCGACGAGCCGCGCTGGGTGCTCGCCGGGTTTGATCGACCGGGACCCCGCCGACACCTTGGCTGCTTCGACTTCGCTGTCGACTGCGGCCTCGGCAGCGGACCAATCGAGTATCTCGATCTGCTTGTGCACGCCTTCCCGGCCGATCTTACGCCGGAGAGAGTCTTCCCCGAGCAGCCGCAGGTCGCAGGGCGGGCCGTGGACCGAGTGCTTGGACTGCCGGCCTACGACGCACTCCGCGACGAGCTTGCTCGTCAGGGCGCATCAGAGGGTGAGGCTCTCTGTGGCGCGATTGATCTGGCAGGACGAACCGTCGCCGCTTCGTTCGTCGGCGCCGCGGCGAGTGCGATCGCGTTGTCGGAGGTGCTCCGCCAGCTGGAGGGCGGGCCCGCCTACGAGGTGATTTCGTTCTCGCTCCGCGAGCCCCAGTTCATCGAGGCGGTACCTTCTGATGTCCGCAACATCCGTCCTGCCCCCTTCGGCCGGACGTCACTCGGCGACTCGGTGGTGGCCACGGCCGATTGAAGCTCGACCATGCCCGCCGTCGCGTGCTGCGACTCCAGAGCGCCCGGCGACTTCTACACTTCTTCTACACTTTTCGGAGTGACGGGGTGGTACGAGGCGGTACGGTCGGGTCGTGCGGCAGCGCGAAAGCCCAGCTCAGAGGTACTCCAAGGGACGCCGTGGTACGGGATGGCAGGAACCTCCTCATAACCCGAAGGTCGCAGGTTCAAATCCTGCCCCCGCCACCAACTGAAACGTAGTGATCGCAGGGCCTCCGAGGCTTCGGGGGTCTTGCGCCGTTTTGGGCCGCTACCGGGTGTCTACCGACGCCTACCGACTATGCGGCCGCCGCGCCCTCGCCTGATTTCCGTGAATGGTTCGCGAGGAGTTGGCCGAATGCGGCGGCGGCGTCGTCCTGCATTCCGGGAAGGACGTGCTGGTAGGTCGTCATCGTGAACGCCGGGTTCGAGTGCCCGAGGCGCTCGGAGACGACCTTGATCGGCACCCGGTCCCGCAGCAGCAGGCTGGCGTGGGTGTGCCGCAAGTCGTGGAACCGGATCGGTGACACGTCGAGGCGGCGCTGCGCGCGCTCGAACGCCTGGGACACGGAGTGCGGGTGGAGCGCCTTGCCGTCGGGACGGGTGAACACGAGGCCGTGCTCGTTCGCGACCCCGGCCGCGGCGAGGGCGGCGCGTTGGGTGCGTCGCCAGTCGGCGAGGAGGGCCATGGTGTCGGCGTCGACGGTGACGTTGCGGCGGCTGGTGCGGGTCTTGAGCCGGGAGAACTCGAGGCGGTAGCCGATCGAGGTGAGCGCTTGGGTGATCTCGATGCGGCCGGTGTCGAAGTGGACGTCGTCCCAGCGCAGCCCGAGGACCTCACCGCGACGCATCCCGGTGCCCGCGGCCAGGCGGAACAGCATCGAATAGCCGTTCTCGGCGGTCTCGACGAGGAAGTCGCCAAGCTCATCCGCGGTCCACGACCGGGCCCGCCGCCGGCTCGACGGCCGCTTACGCGGATCCGGCGCATGGGCCCCGGCAGCGGGGTTCAACACCAGCAGACCCCGGTCGACGGCGTCGTTGAGGGCCGCCCGGACGATCTGGTGGAGGTTCTTGATCGTCTTCGCCGAGACGGTGTGAGCGATCACTGAGGGTCGCGGTCTGCGATCAGTGAATGTCGCGGTGTGGGGGTGGGGTGTTCCTCCTGAGATCCCACCGGTGAGTGTGTGGCCCCTCCAGCCTGTCGAGCGACCAAGCCACGACGGAGATGCTGGAGGGACCGCTGCTCATGATGACGCAGGAGGAGTTCATGGACGTGTTGGCGATGAGGCGCCAGGGCATGTCGTTCAAGGAGATCGGCGACGAGCTGGGGTATCACCCGGCGACGATCTCGAAGTGGGTGCGGGCCGGTGGCCCGCCGGCGGCGAGGACCGTGGCCGAGTCGGATCGGGTGATCGATCCGGTGTGGGCGGATCGGCTCACGGCGTTGCTGGTCGGCAACTCGAAGCTGTTGGCGACGTCGTTGTTCGAGATCATCTCGGCGGAGGGCTTCGAGGGCTCGTATCCGTCGGTGGTGCGCTGGGTTCGTGACCAGCGTGGCCCGAGGTTCCGGGCCGCGGACGGGGCGTCGGTCCCGATCGAGACCGGCCCGGGCGAGGAGGCCCAGTTCGACTTCTCGGACTGCTCGACGTGGGCGCAGTCGGTGGGGTTGGGCCCGGTGTTGTGGTGTTTCGGGATGATCTTGTGCTGGTCGCGGTGGCGGACGTGGTGGTTCACCACGTCGGTCGACCGTGAGCACACCTTCGAGGGGCTCTGCCGGTTCTTCGACGCGGCGGGCGGCGTCCCGAAGGTGGCCCGGACGGATCGGATGGGTGCACTCGGCCAGTCCCAGGGTCGCCGGTTCAAGCTGGGTCCCGAGGCGCTCGAGTTCGCCCGGCACCACAGCACCGAGATCACGGCGTGCCAGGCCGGCGACGCGAAACGCAAGGGCAAGGTCGAGCGGCCGTTCCGGGACCTGAAGGAGTCGTTCCTCGAAGAACTCGTCGTCACCGGTGTGCCCGCCTCGATCGACGAGCTCAACGATCGCGGCCAGGCCTGGGTCGACCGGCGCGTGCACGCCCGGGCGCATCGCGCCACCAGGGTCCCGCCGGCGGAGCGCTTCGAGATCGAGCGCGGGTTCCTTCAGGCGTTGCCGGCGCGGCGGTTCGACACTGACTACGTCGAGGCCCGCCGGGTGCATCGGGCGTTGCCGTTCATCGTCTGGGACGGCACCCGCTACTCGGTGCCACCGGCGTGTCTCGGCCAGCTCGTCGAGGCCCGGGTGCCCGTCGACCGTGACGAGCTCACCGTCTGCTGGGCGGGCAACGTCGTTGCCCGTCACCGCCTCGCCGCATCCGGCGGGGTCGACGTGTGGGATCCCGCGCATCGAGTCGCGGCGGAGACCGCCGCGCTGGGGTCGAACCGCGCCCGCCATCTCCGCGTCGTCACCCCCGCCGAGGCGCCCGCCGTCCCGGCGGCGGTTCAGCGGATCGAGCTCGGCGACGGCGACTTCGACGTCGCCGCCCCCGATCTCACCCTCTACGAGGGCGGCCGCCGGTGAGCGTCTACGAGCAGATCAAAGACGACCTCGGCTACCTCCAGATGGACCGCGCCGCGGAGGTCTTCGCGACCCTCGCGGAGGACGCTCGCGCCGGGAAGTGGTCCCACGTCGAGTTCCTGGGACGGCTCGTCGCCGAGCAGGCCGACGCGACCCGCAACCGGCGCCTCGCCGCCCGGCTCCGCTACGCCCGCTTCCCGTTCCGGCGCACCATTGGGGAGTTCGACTTCGAGTTCCAGCCCACCGTCGACCGCCGACTGGTCGAGGACCTCGCCACGCTGCGGTTCATGGACACCGGACGACCCGTCCTGTTCCTGGGTCAGCCCGGCTGCGGCAAGACGCACCTCGCCGTCGCGCTCGCGACCCTCGCCGTCGAGGCCGGCTACCGGGGCTACTTCACCAACGCCGAGGAGATGGTCGCCAACATCGCCCAGGCCAGCCGCGAAGGCACCCTCGCCTCCAAGCTCAAGACCTACACCGCGCCGTCGGTCCTCGTCATCGATGACGTCGGGCTCCTGCCGATGGACCGGGCCGCTGCCTCCGCGTTCTACCAAGTCGTCAACATCCGCTACGAGAAGCAGCACTCCACCATCGTCACCACCAACCGCGGGCTCCCCGACTGGGGCGAGATCTTCGGCGACACCGTCGTCGCCGCAGCGATCCTGGACCGCCTCATGCACGACGCCGTCGTGTTCAACATCAAGGGCCCCTCGTGGCGGCTACGCGAGCACCAGGCCCTCACCGCCGCTGCCACCGACCCCACCGAGAGGAGCCGCCGCTAGCCTCACGACCGGAGGAGCACCCCTACCCCCGCACCGCGACTTTCGCTGATCCTGAAACGCGACTTTCGCTGATCGCCAACAAGCGGCCCGCCGCGCCGGCTGCCGGTGAGGAGCAGTCGCCGGTAGAGCGTCTCGAAGTGCTCGGCCTGGAGCCGCCGCAGCGGGGTGTCGCCAAGGTGGGGGAGCAGGTAGTGCTCGATGCAGGTGACGTTGCGGGCGTGCGTCGACGGGGCGAGGGTCGCCTCCTTCGCGGGAAGCCACTGCCCGAGGAGGTACTCGCCGAGGGGCAGCGACGAGCCCGCGCTGCGCTGGCGGGTACGGCGAGCGGTGAGCTCGGTAGCGAGCTTCGTCGCGGCGGCGTGGTCCTCGCAGCGGTGCCACCGTCGGCGCTCTCGACCCGACACGGGGTTCCGGCCTTCGTAGATCACCGCGTAGAAGACGCCTCGCTTCTCGGTCACGTACGCCACCTGTCGCTCCTCATTGTCGGGGTTCGGTAGCGGAGTCGGTAGCAGGTGCGGCCGAAGGCAAACCAGCCAACGTCGTGACCGGGTGGGCTCCCCGACGACGTCGCGCCAGCTCCGCCCACGTGCGGGTGAGTTGGCGCTGGCTCTCGTTCGCGAGATCGCGCGCAGACCTCGTGAGTCATCCCTGGCTCATTCTCGAACCCGTCGCCCAGCGGATGCTCGGGGGTGTCGCCCCGCCGATGAGAGGGTCTGATCGCCAGCCGTACCAGCTCGCAGCGAGGGTCGACATCGGCGCTCGCCGAGCGCGAAGGCGACGAGATCAGAGGGTCATGAACGGCCGGAGCTGACCGTCAGTGCCCACGGCGACAACCTCGAGCGGTTCGCCGTTCGGTTCGCCCATTCCGGGTGAGTTGGTCGGCATGCCGGGCACCGCGATGGCCTCGACGTCGGGCCGCTCGGCGAGTAGCGCCTCGATGGCCTCGACCGGCACGTGCCCCTCCACGGCGTACCCGCCGATGATCGACGTGTGGCAGCTCTCGGTATCGTCAGGGATGCCGTACTCCGCCTTGACCGGATCGAGGTCCTCCGCGACGACGGACTCAACCTCGTAGCCGTGCTTGCGGAGGTAGTCCTCGTAGCTCTTGCAGCACCCACACGACGGTGTCCGGTGCACGATCGCGACCGTCGCCGCCTGCGCCGCCGTGCTGGCCGGCGCCGCCGCCTCGTGGTCGCCCCCGTCGCCGCACCCGGCCAACGCGATCGCGCCAGAGAGGGCGAGCGCCCCGATGGCTGCCGCCCGAGGCGAGGGCCTCGATGGGATCGGTTGGGGTCGACGGCGCCGGTCACGCATCGCGCCAGTGTGGCGGCCGTCCGGCGGTAGCTCCAGTCGGGACAAGCCGCGCCCTTGTGGAGTGGGACGGATGACTCGTCCAAATAGTACAGTGGTTGGTGTATGGTTGTGGGCATGACGACGACTGCGATCGATCTGGATGCGCTCGGGCGGATCGGCCACGCCCTGGCGGATGACACCCGCCGGCGGCTCCTGGTGGAGCTGCTTGCCGGCCCGGCATACCCATCCGATCTGGTGGCGACGCTTGGCACGACGAAGGCGAACGTGTCCAACCACCTGACCTGCCTGCGGGGCTGCGGGCTGGTGGTGGGAGAGCCTGAGGGCCGGCGTGTCCGCTACGAGCTCGCCGACCCACGTTTCGCTGTCGCGCTGCGGCAGCTGACCGAGCTCGCGTTGCCCCCGGCGCAGGGGTGCGAGCACGACCGAGGGGGAACGCGATGACCCGCCAGATCCCACGCCCTCTCGCCGAACGCCTCAACGACGACCGTCACGAGTCCCGCCTCGCGGTGCCGGCCGGGGACGTCGATCGGGCGTGGGCGCTGCTCGAGGAGGCGCACGTGCTGTCCCAGCCGTGGGCGGGGCCGCACGTGGGGGTGCACATCGACATGCTCCGCCTCGCCTGGCGCACCCGGGACCGCGCGGAGATCGTCGGCCAGATCCTGCGCACCCTGGTCGCGGGCCCGGGCTCGCTTACCGGCCGCTACCCGGAGGGCAACACCGGGCGTGCCTCGGTGCCCGCCACCCAGCCCATGCGCGTGCCTGACGAGCTCCGGCACCTCCTGGAGCTCCGCCATGGCTGACGCCTGCTGCGCCGACGACGGGTGCACCGACCGAGACCTCGACGACGACGGCCCGGCATCGTTCTGGGCGGTAGGCGAGGTTCGGATGGCCGCCGCATCCGGGGCCCTGCTGGCCGGCGGGCTGGTCGCCGGTGCGCTCGACGCAACAGCGGCGGAGACGGTGCTGTTCCTCGTCGCGCTGGCTGTTGGCGGGTCGACCTTCGTCCCCGACACCCTCCGGGCGTTGGCCCGCGGCAAGCTCGGCGTGGGGACGCTCATGACGATCGCGGCGATCGGCGCCGTGATCCTCGGCGAGCTCGGCGAAGCGGCGTCGCTCGCGTTCTTGTTCTCGATCTCCGAAGCCCTCGAGGGCTACGCCCTGGCACGAACCCGCCGCGGCCTGCGAGCCCTGCTGGCCCTGGTCCCGGCCCGGGTCACCGTCGTGCGCGGAGCAGGCACCGCCACCATCGACCCCGAAGAGCTGGTCCCCGGTGACGTGATAGTGATCGCGGCAGGGGAGCGGGTCCCGACCGACGGGGTCGTCCGTGACGGCACCTCGACGGTCGACCTGTCCGCCATCACCGGCGAGTCGGTCCCCGTCGACGTCGCTCCCGGCGATGACGTTCTCGCGGCCGCCATCAACGGCGGCGGGCTGCTGCGAGTCGAGGCGTCGGTCGCCACCGCCGACAGCTCCCTCGCCCGGGTTGTGCACATGGTCGAGGAGGCCCAGGACCGCAAAGCCCACGCCCAACGATTGGCGGAGCGGGTCGCCCGCCCCCTCGTCCCCGCGATCCTCGTCGTCGCCGCTGCCATCGCGGTGATCGGCTCGGTCCTCGGCGACCCCGACGTCTGGATCGGCCGGGCGTTGGTCGTGCTGGTTGCCGCCGCACCATGCGCGTTCGCCATCTCGGTGCCGGTCACCGTCGTGACCGCGGTCGGGGCGGCGTCGCGGATGGGGGTCCTCATCAAGGGCGGCGCCGCGCTCGAAGCCCTC
>Ga0268299_1001778_pt1 | contig 32542 bp, 21 predicted proteins | sample NOBtaG_FD_193484 | JGI IMG/M metagenome (GOLD analysis project Ga0268299, IMG submission 193484) | Activated sludge microbial communities from bioreactor in Nijmegen, Gelderland, Netherland - NOB reactor | ecosystem: Engineered > Bioreactor > Aerobic > Activated sludge | place: Netherlands... | reverse complement strand
CCCCTGCTGTCGAGCCCAAGCCCGTCGCCCACGCTGGCACCCTCACACCTCACGCAACCTCGACACCCCCCCCACTCCCCCCGGTTCCCTCGACCGGGTTCCAGCCTTGGAGCGCCGATCAGGTCCAACGCCGCGCTACCGCTCTCCTCGGCCGCAGCCCCTGGATCTTCGTCGCCGCCATCGTCGGCACCGCGCTCGTGGTCTGGATCCTCGCTTACAGCCTCGGCCTGTCCGCCGGCAAGGCCGACGGCGACCGCCGCGTTGCGGACGTGAGCGCCCGCTACGCGCCCCCTGCTGAGCCCCTCGACCCCGGTCGCACACCCGACGACTCCCAACGCCCCGGCAGACCCGCCGGCCCAGAGAAGCCTCAAAAGTCCGATAACACAGCCCCTGGGGGCGGTGCCGGCGAGCGACCCCCGGCCCCCAAGCCCTCGCCCTCACCCGTTAGGCCCGGGCCCACACCCACCCCCACACCCACTCCCACCCCCCCCGCCCTCCCGGCAACCGTTGACACACTCACCCCCGGGTACAACTACCTCGTCGTCGCCACCCTCATGAAGGCCGATGCCGACGAGGCCGCCGCCTACTTGAACGCCAACGGCGTCCCCGTCGCCCTGCGCACCGTCAGCGGGAAGCCCATTGATCCCGCCAGCCCTGAGGCGAACAATGTGCAGTGGCAGGTCGTCGTCCTCAAGGGCTACGCTCCTGCCGATCTCGGCCGACTCTCCGGCGAACGAATGGCCCTGGCCACCAAGGTCCAGTCGCTCGGCCGCCGGTGGAAAGCCGAGAACAAGCGCGCCCCGACAGACTTCGCCCAGGTGTACTGGTGGAAGTTCAAGGGCTAGGCCGGGTCTGTTGGCATCCCCAGCACCCCACCCGGCTTGGGCACCTCGCTCCGCCCCGCACCCCGCCCCCCGTCCCCCCGCCCCCCCCACCTTGGGCCCGCCGCGGCCCGCTCTTCGAGGCTCCTCATGTCCATCGATCGCTCCCTCAAAGTCTCCGGCGGCATGGCTCAGACCCGCAGCGTCCTCACCCGGGCCGAGCGCATCCAGCGACTCACCGAACTCAAGAAGATGGACCCCAAGAAGCCCAAGGCCCTTGGCCTCCCCAAGACCCGCGTTGGCAAGGCCTGAGCCCCGCGCCGCCCGCCCCCCCACTCTCGCCCGCGCGATCCCTCACGATCGAGGCCCAGACGCCCGCTAGGCCGTGCAGCGGGCATCGTGGCGCGGAATGCGTGCGCCCCAACTCGGCGGCACCCCGCACCAGACAAGTCTCGCAGCGCGGCTTTCGGAGCCTCGCCTCCGTCACGTCATCGCGTGCCGAGCCCAGCGGCGCGTCGCCACTGGTTCAGTTGCCCGATGTGATGCCCCGGGTGCGCCACCAGCAGCGTCGTCGCGATGTGCGCGATCGTCGGCGCGTGCGGCTGGAACCGCTTCGGGGCGGGCTTTGGAAAATACTCAGCGTGCCTCTCGGCAACGACCACGGCAACCCTCGCGTTGCGCTCTCGGAAACGGTCGAGAAGTTCGCACTTCGTCGCATACGCGGCACGATCCGCAACGGGTGTCGTGCCGTAGCCGTATGACGCCATCTCGGCATCGGCGGTCGGCACACTCGGGTCGTCGAGCATCGAGAGGAGGAGCCCCGAGTACGCATTGAGATGCGAGAGGGTCCACGCCGGGTGATTGACGATGGTTCCGGGCTGCTCGGTCATGCGCGATTCGGGCACATCCTCAATGGCATCACCGATGAACCCGTTGATCATCGCGTGGATGTTCAGAATCACCTCGACCATGCTGCAGGAACCGTGCGAGTGCATCGAGGATGTTACCGCGGCTTCGCACAGCAGGACCCGGCGCAGGGCGGCACCGACTCTCCGGCTCCGCCGCGCCACCGACGCGGGCTCTTCCGCCGACCTCGGTGCGAACCGTCCTTGGCTGACCAAGCCGCGACACTCAGAACGCAGAGCCACGCCCGCCGAGCCGATCTCCGCCCCACCCTCCCGAACCTGTGCCGCCGCGCCCACGCACCTGAACCTGCCCCTCCGGCCTCTCACTCCTTCAGGTTCTTCAGTTCGTCGCGCAGGATGGCCGCGAGTTCGTAGTTCTCCGCCTTGATGGCCGCCTGCAGCCGCCGGCGCAACTCGGACTTCTCGCTCACCGGCAGTTTGGGCACCAGCGCCTCGCGCATCCCGCGCAGCGCCTGCACCTCGTTGCTCGCCTCGAACGCGTTCTCCTGCCCGATCTCGGCGAAGTGCCGCTGCAGCGCCGCGAGGCCCTCGTCGATGGCGTGGATCGCCGCCTTGGGCTCGTTGTCCTTGAGCGCCTGGCTCGCCAGCGCCCGGGCCCGCATCATCGTGATGTACGCCCGGAAGGGCTCGAGCGCCTGCCGATCGTCCTGGTGCTCGGCGTGCTGCCGGCACAGGTCCAGCACCCGCAGGTTCCGCGTGGTGTCCCGCACCACGCCCTCGAAGTCCTCCAGCACCAGCAGCGCCATGTAGCGGTGGTAGTACTGCACCGCCTCTTCGCGCAACTCCCGGCACGCCTCGGCACTGAGCACGAACCCCGCCGCCGACCCGTGCTCAGCCTGGTGCTCGTCCAACTTCGTCTCGTGGAACTCCAGCAGGCTCTCGAAGCCCCGCGGCCGTTGCCCGTCGGGCCGGCCCTCGGTGTGAAACTGGAGAATCCCGAGATCGAGTCTCATCTGGATGCGGGGTTCCCCGTCGTCCCCCTCGATGAAGCGGACGTTGATCTTTCCCGGCTCGAAAGGCCAATCTCGCAGCAGCGAGGAGATGTCGTTGCTCATGGCCTGGTCCTAGAACCCCGCGAAAATCCCCCCGAGCGCGGGCGGGCTGTCCCCGGGGTGCCGACTTCGACAAGACTATACGAACCTGATCGGTCGTCCGTTTTTGGACTTCCAGAAGCGCGCGCGAGCCGATAAGATGAGCCTGCGAGGGAGATTCGGGAGCGATCAGCCCACACCAGAGAGATCCCGATCTCAAGCGAGACGATCGGCCGGTCGATGGATCCGCGGCCGAGTGACCGGCGTACGTTCTGGCGGCAGCCCACGCCCCCGAGTTCTTCGGGACGGCTCCTGCCCGGACGATGCCGAGAAAGTGGGTTTGGACGTTGGCAACAGCGAAGTCCATGCGCACGCCGGTGGCCGGCGAACTGCAATCAGGGTTGCAGTTGTACCTGCGCCAGATCAACGAGACGCCGCTCCTCACCGCCGACGATGAGAAGCGGCTCGGGTGGGCCATCATCAACGACAACTGCCCCGCCGCCCGCGAGCGGATGATCCGCGCCAACCTGCGCCTGGTGGTTTCGATCGCCAAGAACTACGCCAACCGCGGGCTCACGCTGCAGGACCTGATCGAGGAGGGCAACGTCGGCCTGCTGCGGGCCGTCGAGGGCTTCGACCCGGCCCAGGGCGCGCGATTCAGCACCTACGCCAGTTGGTGGATCAAGCAGGCCATCAAGCGGGCGCTCATCAACGCGGTGCAGCCCATCCACGTTCCGGCGTACATGGTGGAACTGATCGCCAAGTGGAAGCAGGGCACCCGGAAACTCGAGAGCCGCCTGGGCCGCCCGCCGACCCTCCAGGAACTGGCCGACGAACTCCAACTCCCCCTGAAGAAACTCCGCATCATCAAGCGGGCGATCAAGGCCGTCCGCACCCCGGCGCAGGCTCCGACCGACGAGCGCGGCGAGGTGATGAGTTTCGCCGAGATGCTCCCCGACCATCGCGCCGGGTGCCCCAGCGAGACCATGGCGCGGGGCGACGAACTCTCGACCATTCGCCGCCTGCTCGACGCCATCGACGAGCGGGAGGCCCGCATCCTTCGCATGCGGTTCGGCTTCGACGGGCAGGAGCCCCTGACTCTCAAGCAGATCGCGGCCGAGATCGGCATTTCGCGTGAGCGCGTCCGCCAGATCGCCGACGAGGCCCTGCGGAAACTCAACGCGCAGATCAACGACGACCGCCCCAGCCGGTTCTTCCGCGGGGAGGACGAAATCGACGACGCCGCGGGCCAGTTTGACCAGCCCGAGCCGCCCCGCCTGCGCTCCGCCGCGGGCTGAGCCCCCGCGAGCCCTCTCCAACCGCACGGAACCCTCCCGGCCCGCGGCCCGAATCGAGCGGCGGACTTTGCTACCATCTGGACCCCCCGTCGGGCGTCCGGCGTGGTCCTGCCGCTGATCGAAAGAGGGTCGCCATGCCGAGTGTCGTCGCACCGGATCGCCGTTGTCGTGGAGGGTTTGCCGCGCTGCTGACGCGCTGGCTGACGGCCGCCGCCTTCCTGCTCGCACTGGGAGCCCCTGGGCTCCCCGCCCTTGCCGATGAGTTCTCCGACCGGCTGAACAACCAGTTCAAGTCCATCGCTCCCGATCGCCGGAGCGACATCGTCCTTGTCCCGCTGCTGGCCAAGTTGACCGACCCCCCGGCCGGGCTGAGCGATCCCTACCAGGCCGCCCTCCTCCCGGGGTCCTCCGCCGCCTTCGCCGAGGCCGCCGCGTGGGCTCAGGCTGAGCCGCAGAAGGCCTTCTTCGCCGGGCTCGAAAAGGTCACAGGCGAGAAGGACTGGAAGAAGGCCTATGCCTGGGGCCAGCCCTACGGCACCGAGGGCGTGGACCCCGAGACCATCGCCCTCCGGGCCTACACCGACCTGGGCGACCCCCCGCTGCTGGCCCGCGCGAACCACATGTACCTGCCCATGCTGGACCGGGCGAACGTGCTGGTCCACATCGAAGCGACGCGCCGGCTCGCCGCGGGCGAGGCGGGCTCGGCCCTTGAACTTCTGTGGCGCTGGCTCCACTTCTCCCGCAGCATGGCCGACCGCCTGTTCTTCGCTGAGGTCGAGTGGTCCTTCAAGACCATGCTCCTCACGCTTGAGCGGATGCGCGACATCGCGTACGTCGATTCCCGCGCTGACAAGCAATCCCTGACCGCCGATCAGACACGCGACATCCTCAAGGAGCGCATGGTCGACCGCGGCGGCATCATCGGCCTGGACCGGCTCCGCTTCCCCATCGGCAACGAAGTCGGTTGCGAGCAGGTCGTCAACCGCGTCTTCAACCGCCGTGGCAAGGCCAACCCCGCGGTCTTCTCGCCCATGCTCGCCGAGTCCTCCTCCCGCACGCACCCCCTCCGCCTCTTCAGCGAGACGGCCCGCTGGGACTCCATCGCCGACCTCCACGGCAACGACCTCGAAACCCGCGAGGCCCTCAAGAACGTCGCGGAGGGCTGGTACCGCCGCTGGCAACTCAAGCAGTGGGACCCCGCCCTCAAACTCCGCAGCGATTTCGAGAAACTCGACACCGTCAAGTTCGCCGTCGTCCGCGTCCTCGTGGGCGACCTCTCCTCGCTCTTCGAACTCCGCATCCGCCTCCGCGTCGAACTCGGCGGCACCCGCGTCGCCCTCGCCCTCAACGGCTTCTGCATTGGGCAGAAGGGCAACTTCCCCCGCGATATCACCGCCGTCCGCCCCGCCTTCGTCCCCAGCATCGACCTCGACCCCCTCAACCGCACCGAGGGCTCGCCCTACAAGTTCTTCGTCCCCGTCCGTGACGCCATTCAAGATCCCAACAACCCCACTGTCGATCACACCCTCAACGTCATCCCCGGCGGCAACTTCCCCAGTTTCTCGCGTCGCCTCAACGAGGAGTATTTCGTCCTCTACTCCGCCGGGCCCGATGGCGACCTCGACGGCGCCCGCCGCCTCACCCAGATGGCCGAGGAAGACAAGGCCGATTACCTTATCTGGCCGCCCGTCATGGGCCTCCTCCGCGAGAAACTCGTCGCCGACGGCGCCCTGAAGTGACCCCAGACACCCCGCCGCCTTGCGGACCATCCAACCTCCAAGCATGACCAGCGCTCCGAGCGTCCATCGCGTCGTCATCATCGGCTCCGGCCCCTCGGGCTGGACCGCCGCCATCTACGCCGCCCGCGCCCAACTCGCCCCGATCGTCTACTCCGGCGTCCCCAAGCAGGACCCGGGCCCCGTCCTCCCCGGCGGGCAACTCATGCTCACCACCGAGGTCGAAAACTACCCGGGCTTCTCCCACGGCATCACCGGCCCCAAGATGATGGAGGAGTTCCAGAAACAGGCCGAACGCTTCGGCACCCAGGTCGCCCAGGAAGACATCCTCGCCTGCGACTTCTCCGCGCGGCCCTTCACCCTCACCACCAGCCAGGACGGCCAGACCCCCTCCGGCACCGTCAAGGCCCAAAGCGTCATCATCGCCACCGGTGCCGTCGCCAACTGGATCGGCCTCGACAACGAGATGCGCCTCGCCCGCGCCGGCGGGGGCGTCTCCGCCTGCGCCGTCTGCGATGGTGCCCTCCCGGTCTTCCGCAACCAGGTTCTCTGCGTCGTCGGCGGCGGCGACACCGCCATGGAAGAGGCCACCTACCTCACCAAGTTCGCCAAGGAAGTCCACATCATCCACCGGCGCGATTCGCTCCGCGCCAGCAAGATCATGCAGCAGCGCTTCCTCTCCCGCCCCAACGCCCGTGTCCAGTGGAACAAGGTCGTCGTCGACGTGCTGGGACAGGACATCATCGAGGGCGTCATCCTCGAAGACACCCTCACCAAGGCACGCTCCCGCTTCGATTGCAAGGGCCTCTTCGTCGCCATCGGGCACACGCCCGCCACGCGGTTCCTGAAGGGCTCGGGCGTGGAACTCACCGAGAAGGGCTACGTGATGCTCCGCTCGCGCTCCTCAGCGACCAACATCCCGGGCGTCTTCGCGGGGGGCGATGTGGCCGACGAGCACTACCGCCAGGCCGTCACGGCCGCGGGCATGGGCTGCCAGGCCGCCCTCGACTGCGAGCGATGGCTCGCCGCCCAGGGCATCGACTGACCTCGCCTCGCGGCCCGGCGCCAGCCGCTCGACCCAGCGCCGCGAAAGCCCGCCGCGCTACACTTGACCCCTGAGCCGGAGTGGCGGAATGGCAGACGCAGCGGATTCAAAATCCGCCGCCCCTTAAAGGCGTGTGGGTTCAACTCCCTCCTCCGGCATTGGTGAATCTCGCCGAGGTTACCCGACCCGGGCGACCCGCAGCCCCCTGAAGCAGGCGAAGTGCTTCACGTTCATCGTCGCCACCGCCGCGCCCAGGCGTTTCGCGGTCGCGGCGACAAGGCAATCATGCCAGTCGACGCCGGACCGCAGCCCGTGGGCGCGGAGGAGCATGATCGATTCCCGCAGGCCACTCGGCGTCGGGATCAGCACCCGGAACCCCGCGACGAAATCCACCAGGAGTCGCAGGTCGCGGGAGTCCCTCGCGCCGGCGAGCAGTTCTGCCTCGCACACCGCGTGCGTGACTCGCCGCCGACCGGGCCCGGAGGGGTCGATGATCGCTCTGCATGAACCGTCGCCCCTCGTGTAGCCGATCAGCACCGACGTGTCGATGATGACCTCAGCCACGCGCCTTGCCCGTTCGTCGCTTCCGCGAGGCCGAGCGGAGCGTCCTCACCGGATCGGTGCCCAAATCCTTGCGGTGCTTCCACATGCCGAAGACCGGATGAGGTGCACGCAGCGCCGCAATCGACCGGACCGGGGCGCTTCGCCGCGCCCCGTTGATCGGCTGAACGTTCACTTCAGTCCCGTCAGGGATCGCCAGGCCCGCCGGCAGTTCGATCCGCCCGTTCTCGACTCTGGACCGAAACGTCATGCCCAAGTCTAGCCGAGCGCGAATCCGCTCCCGCCCGGGCCCTCGGACCCGTCCATCAACCCGCGACCCTACGCCTTCCCCTTCGCCGCTCCCCAACTGTCCTTCAGCGTCACGGTGCGGTTGAACACCATGGTCCCCTTGGACAGGTCGCTGTCGGGATCCACGCAGAAGTACCCCAGCCGCTCGAACTGCACGCACTCACCCACCTGCGCCTTGATCAGGTGCGGCTCGCACATCGCCGACACCACCTCCAGCGACGACGGGTTCAGGTCGTCCATCAACTCCCCCGTGCGCTCGCCCGGCGCCTCGGCGTTGAACAGCCGATCGTACAGCCGCACCTCCGCGCCGAACGCGTGAGCCGCGCTCACCCAGTGGATCGTCCCCTTGACCTTCCTGGGCGGCTCGCCGTTGGGCCCCGCCGGCGCGTCGCCGCCGCGGGTGGCCGGGTCGATCGTCGCCCGCAACTCCACCACCTCACCCGCGGCATCCTTCACCACGCCCGTGCACCGCATGAAGTACGCCCACCGGAGACGAACCTCCTGCCCCGGCTCGCCACTTGGCCCCGGGCCCGTCAGGCGGAACCACTTCTTCCCCCCGGCTTCCAGAAAGTCATCCCGCTCGATGTAGATCACGCGCCCGAAGGGGATCTTCCGCGTCCCCGCCGCGGGGTCCTCGGGGTTCGAGACGAACTCCAGTTCGTCCACCTTGTCCTCGGGCCAGTTCTCGATGACCACCCGCAGCGGGCGGAGCACCGCCATCGCCCGCGGCGCGGTCCGGTTCAGTTCGTCCCGCACGGCGTGCTCCAGCCGACCGACGTCCAGCACGCTCTCGACGCGGGTGACACCCGCCTCTTCCCAGAACCGCCGGATCGCCGCCGCCGGGTAGCCCCGCCGCCGCGCCGCCGAGATCGTCGGCATCCGCGGATCGTCCCACCCGCGCACCCGACCGTCCTCCACCAGCCGCAGCAGGAACCGCTTGCTCATCACCGTGTAGGTCAGGTTCCCGCGCGCAAACTCGATCTGCTGGCTGTGGTGAATCCGCTTGCCCCACCCCCCCTCCGGCCCGCTCCCGTCCTCCGTCCGCCCCTCGTTGATCGCGTTGATGAACCAGTCGTACAGCGGGCGGTGGATCTCGAACTCCAGCGTGCAGATCGAGTGCGTGATCCCCTCGATCGAGTCCTCCAGCCCGTGCGCCCAGTCGTACATCGGGTAGATGCACCACGCGTCGCCCACGTGCGGGTGCGGCTCGTGGATGATGCGGTACATCACCGGGTCCCGCAGGTTGAAGTTGGGCGACGCCAGGTCGATCTTCGCGCGAAGCGTCTTGCTCCCCGCGGGGTGCTTCCCTGCCCGCATCTCCCGCAGCAGCCGGAGAGACTCCTCCGCCGGCCGGTCACGCCACGGGCTCGTCGCCGGCACGCTCGGCGTCCCCCGCCGCGCGCTCACTTCCTCGGCCGACAACTCGCACACATACGCCTTCCCCTTCTTCACCAACTCCTCCGCCCACTCGTACATCCTCCCGAAGTAATCCGACGAGAAGTACAGCCCGCCCCCGAATCCGCCCTTCTCCGGCGGCGTCTCGAAGTCCCCCCCGAGCCACTTCACGTCCCGGATGATCGACTCGATGTACTCCCGATCCTCCTTCGTTGGGTTCGTGTCGTCGAACCGCAGGTTGAACTTCCCGCCGAACGCCTTCGCGAGCCCGAAGTTGATCGCGATGCTCTTGGCGTGCCCCAGGTGCAGATACCCGTTGGGCTCCGGCGGAAACCGCGTGTGCACCCGCGGCCTGTCCGTCCCGGGCCACGTCCCCCACTTCCTCGCTGCGCAATCCGCCTCGACAATCTCGTGCAGAAAGTTCGCCGCCGGCGCTGGCGGATGGGAGGAGTCGGCCGGGTTGGTCGGCGTGTGTCCGGTCATGGAGGCCGATCGTACGGGCCCCGCGCGCCCCAAACGCGCCCCGCTCCGCAGCCCCGACGCCCCGTTCGGGAACAGTTGGCCCCGTTGAGCCGAATACTCTCCCGTCCCGGCGGCCCTTGGGGGGGTTGTGGGGCGCTCGGCCGGCGACGCTTGGTGCTGAGGTCCGGAAACCTGCAAGGGGCATCCGCATGTTGTGGAACGTGATCACCGCGCGGCACGCCCGCGCCGCTCTCGCCCTCACCATCACGCTCACGGCGGGCATCACCCTCGCCCAATCTTCCGCCCCGGCCCCCGCCGACCCGCCCGCGACGATCTCCCCGCAGGTCGCGGGCCCGTGGTCCATCCTCCCCGCCCTCCCCGACGCCGTTGCCGCCGCCCCCGCCTGGATCCGCCCGGCTCGGGCCCAGTGGCTCGCCCTCGACGACGCCGCGATGCGGGCCGCCCTCGCCGCCGCCCCGCTCGAAGGCACCCCCGCAGCCAACGCCCCACTCGTCCTCACGCTCCCCGACCCCACGGGCCGGCTGCAGCGATTCGCCATCGTCGAGTCACCGATCATGGAGCCCGCGCTGGCCGCCCAGTTCCCGCAGATCAAGACTTACGCCGGCAAGGGCCTCGACGACGGCGCCGCCACCATCCGCCTTGACCTGACGCCCCAGGGCTTCCACGCCCAGGTCCTCTCGCCGCGGCGCGACGCCGACGATGCCGACCCCCGCGCGGGCGACCTCTGGCCCGGCGGCCCCGCCTGGCCCGGCGGCGCGTGGTACATCGACCCCGTCTCCCGCAACGATTGGATCCACCACGCCTCCTACTTCAAACGCGACCTCCCTAACCGCCACCGCGCCGAGTGGACCTGCGCCGTCGAAGCCGAGCCCGACGACCTCGAACAGATCCAGGGCGAGGTCGGAATCTCCCGCGCCGGACCCACCCTCCGCACCTACCGCCTCGCCGCCGCCTGCACAGGGGAGTACGCCGCGTTCCACGGCGGGACCGTCGCCTCCGCCCAGGCCGCCATCGTCACCGCCATCAACCGCGTCAACCAGATCTACGAGGTCGAGTTCGCCATCCGCCTCGTCCTCGTCGCCAACAACACCGCCATCGTCTTCACCGACGCCGCCTCCGACCCCTTCACCAACGGCGTCCCCAACACCCTCATCGGCGAGAGCCAGACCATCATCAACAACCTCATTGGCTCGGCCAACTACGACATCGGCCACACCCTCAACACCGGCGGCGGTGGCCTCGCGGGCCTCGGCGTTGTCTGCCGCTCCACGCAAAAGGCCCGCGGCGTCACCGGCCTCTCCTCCCCCACCGGCGACCCCTTCGTCATCGACTATCTCTGCCACGAACTCGGCCACCAGTTCGGCGCCTCCCACACGTTCAACTCCTCCCTCGGCTCCTGCGCCTCGAACCGCTCCGGCTCGTCCGCCTACGAGCCCGGCTCCGGCTCCACCATCATGGCCTATACCGGCATCTGCGCCGAAGACGACCTCCAGCGCGACGCCGACCCCATGTTCCACTCCCGCTCCTTCGACCAGGTCCTCACCTACACCACCACCGGCCAGGGCGCCAACTGCGACGCCACCTCCTCCACCGGCAACACCGCCCCGTCCGTCTCCGCCGGCGCCGCACGCACCATTCCCTCCCAGACCCCCTTCATCCTCACCGCCACCGCCTCCGACGCCGATGGTGACGCCCTCTCCTACTCCTGGGAGCAGCGCGACCTCGGACCCGCCGCCACCCTCAACACGCCCGACGACGGGCTCTTCCCCCTCGTCCGAACCCGCGCGCCCGTCACCTCGCCGACGCGCGTTGTCCCCCGCCTCAGCACCATCCTCGCCGGAACCACCAACAACCAGGAACGCCTTCCCCAGGTCTCCCGCACGATGCGCTGGCGCGTCACCGCCCGCGACAACCGCGCCGGCGGCGGAGGCCTCAACACCAGCGACGTCTCCCTCACCGTCGTCGGCGCCGCCGGGCCCTTCCGCGTCACCTTTCCCTCCGGCCCACTCTCCTGGCCCGCCACCTCCACTCAAACCGTCTCCTGGGACGTCGCCGGCACCACCGCCAACGGCATCAACACCGCCGCCGTCAACATCCTCCTCTCCACCGACGGCGGCAACACCTTCCCCCACACCCTCGCCACCAACACCCCCAACGACGGCGCCGAACCCGTCACCATCCCCGAAACCCTCTCCACCAACGCCCGCATCAAGATCGAGCCCGTCGGCAACATCTACTTCGCCATCAGCGGCGGGCCCATCACCATCACCTCCGCGCCCCCGCCCGCCCCCACCAACCTCACCGCCTCACCCAACCCCGCCTGCCCGGGCCAATCCGTCACCTTCACCGCCGAGGCGGCGCCGGGGCTCCAGATTCAGTGGTTCTCCGCCTCTTGCGGCTCAGGCTTCATCGCCTTCGGCCCCTCCGCAACCCTCGTCATGCCCGAGAGCGGGCTCACCGTCTTCTGCCGCGCCCGCGACACTGCCGCCGGCGTCAGCAGCGCCTGCGCCTCCATCTCCGTCGACCCCGGCGCCGCGCGCCCCGCCGACTTCAACGGCGACGGCAACACCGACCCCGACGACCTCTCCGACTTCATCGCCTGCTACTTCGACCCCGCCTGCCCCCAGGCCGACTTCAACCACGATGGCTCCCGCGACCCCGACGACCTCTCCGATTTCATCGCAGCCTTCTTCTCCGGCAACGCCGGGGGCTGCTGAGCCCGCCCCGCCGCGCAGCGCGCCCCGGTGCCGACCCGCAATCCACTCGCCCCGCGACCTCAGCACGGCGGCCCGAAGAACGCCGCAATGAAGTCCGCTAGATCATCCGGATCCGACGTCCCGTCACGGTTGTAATCCGCCTGCGCGCACGGCGGCATCCCGAAGAAGCACGCGATGTAGTCCGCCAGATCGTCCGGGTCCGTGTTCCCATCCCCGTTGATGTCCGTCGGGCACCCCATCACCGGCGGCGAGGGCCTCACCAGCGGCTGCACCGACCGCGGATCAGGGTCCCCTCCACCACCCCCCTCCGTTCCCGTCCGGTTGATCACCACCAGGTCCTGCCGGATCCCCGTCGCGTCCGTCAGGTTCGCCGCCACCACCAACTGCGGATCCACCCCCGCCGTCAGGTCCTGCGCGTTCACGAACGCCAGTTGCTCGTTCACCTGGGTACACGGCGGCGTCGGGCACCCGGACACCACCGTGATGAAGTCGTTCCGCAGAATCCGCACCTGCACCGGCGCCTGCGCGTTCCCCGTCTGCGTCAGCACCGCCAGGTCAGGATCCGTGTCGTCGTCCATGTCCAGCGCCGCGAGCGACAGCGGGCCCATCCCCGCCGGCAGGTCCACCGCCGGCGCGTAGTTGGGCGACTGCCCGGGCTGGGCGTTGTCCACCACCACCGACACCGACCCGGCGTTCCCCGCATCGCCAATATTGGACGACACGAAACTCACGCGCCCTGCCGGGCCCCGCAACTTCGCCGGCTTCACCGACTTTGGCGCCCGCCCCACCCGGATCGGCGCACCCGGGCTCAGGCTCAGGTTCCCCCCCGTGCTGCTGTTCCGCACGATCGTCAGCGTGTCGTTGCCCGTGCCCGCGATCACCAGATCGCTCCGCTTCCCGTTGTCGCTGTCCACCGCGCTGGCCAGGGCTTCGGGCCGCGCGCCCGCCCCCACCGGCACCACCACCGCCGGCGACTGCACGAACGCGAACCCGCTCTCCTCGTTCTTGCGATAGATCGCCGCGCTGTCGTCGTCGGTGTTCGCCACCACCAACTCGATGCGACGGTCGTTCGTCGCCGGGTCATCCAGGTTTACCAGCAAGAGCGCCGAGGGCCGTCGCCCAACCGTCAGACTCCCCGCCGGCGTCAGCACCGCCACCGTCGTCCCCGGCGCCGTCTCGTTCCTCAGGAAACTCGTCGTCCCCGCGCCCACACCCGTCCCGATGTTCGTCACCGCCACGTCGGCCCGTCCGTCCCCGTTGATGTCCGCGATGGCCACGCCCGACGGCTGCACCCCCGCCGGAAACTGCGCCGCCCCGGCGAACCCGCGCCAATCCCCGTTGGGATCGACGCCCCGGTTCATCAGCACAAACACGCTCCCCGGCGCCGTCGTTCCCTCCGTCACCGTGATCGCCAAGTCCGCCAGCCCGTCCCCGTTCAGATCCCCCGACGCCACCGCCGTCGGCACGCCCAGTTGCTCCGGCGGCGCCTGCACCGGGTTGTAGTCGATCGTGCTCGTCAACTGCGCGATGGTCAGCCGCACGAACGTCCCGCTCCCCTCTGGCCCGCCGTACCGCACGTTGAAGAACGCCCCCGGCATGTTCGTCACCGGCGGCAAGTACGCCACGTCGAACCGTCCCGCCAGGCCTTGCACGCCCCCGCCTTGCACCAGCGTCAGGTCCAGCCCCTCCGCAAACGGCAGCGACTGCCCACTCAGCGGGCTCACGATCAGCGCCCCGCCCAACTCCGGCTGCCCCGCCACCAGCAGCCGATCAAACTGCCCCTCCCCGTAGCCCGCCACCTGCACCGACAACTGCCCGCTCTCCGGCGGCAGCCCCGGCACCACCCCGATCTGCCGATAGTTTCCCTGCAACACCAGCTCGCCCACCGGATTCCCCGGCGAGACCGTCCCCAGGTTGAAGATCCCACCCGACGCTCCCTGGCTATTCACCGTCCCCACGCCCGACACCGTGCCCCTCGGCAGGATCGTCACCTGAGGCGCCGTCAAAGCCCCCTGCGACAGGTTCACGCTCGCCGCGCCGCCCTCCCCCAGGACCACCGGCGCCGACGTCTCAGTCCACGACGACCCCGCACCCACGATCGACACCGTCGCCGACGACCCAGGCCCGCGCGCCAGCGACACCCCGCCCGCCGCCGATGTCGTCGTCATCAGCGTGGCCCCGCCCTGCACCGTCAGCACCGCCGGGCCCCGGTCGCCCACCACGAACTCGCTCGCCGGCGTTACCCAACTGCTCCCCGCGCCCGTCAGCATCACCTGCCCGCTCGAAAGCGGCCCCGACCCGATCGTCACCGCGCCGATCGACCCCACCCCGCGCAGCCTCGCGCCGCTCTCCACAGACAGCGTCCCCGCGCCCCCATCCCCCACCGTCAGCACGCCCGGCACCTGCGCAGACGCGCCGCGATACTCCAGCACCGCCCCGCTCCCCGTCTCCGAAGGCCCCCCCACCAGCCTCGCCGTGCCCGCCGCACCCGCCACGCGGCCCACCGACAACCGGCCCGTCACGTTCGCCTGCGCCGAGTTCCCGGGCAGCACGCTCAGGTTGAACTCCCCCACTCCCGCCCGGCCCACCAGCAGCCCGCTCGACAGGTTCATCGTCGAACGGAATCCGCCCCCCGCCGAGTTGGGCGGGTCCGAAAGCGTCAGCCTCCCGATCGCCCCCGGCGCGTCGCCCAGGCTCGCGAACCGCCCCTCGAACGCCGCCGTCGTGTCGCCCTCGTTGAACACCGACAGCCGCGTGTCACGTCCGGGCGTCGTCCCGATCCGGATCGACGCGCCTGCCTCGCCGTCCAGCCCCACCATCGTGTACCCCTGGTCCCGCAGCCGCAGCGTCACCGACCTCGGCGTGTCCATGACCACCGAGAAGTTCCGGATCGGCAACGCGTCCGGGAGCGTCACCGTGTACGGGTTGGGCGGGAACGCCAGACTCACGTCATCAAACCGCGCCGCCGTCGCGTCCCCCGGCACAATCCCCGTGTTCCAGTTCGCCGGGTTGGTGAAGTCCCCTCCGAACCGCCGGATCCATGCCGCCGTCGACACCGCCGTCTCGTGCGCGCCCCGATCAACCTCACCGGTCAACCGCTGCCCGCTGTAGAAGTCCAGGGGCACCGGCTCCATCGCGTCCCCGTCCCCGTCCAGGTCGTACCGATCCGCCGGCAACAGGCTCGACATCCCCGTATTCACCAGCAGCGACCCCGGCGACAACCGCAGGTCGTCGTCGAACGTCCCGATCACGTTGTTGGGCCCGTCGGGATCCACAAACGACGGGTCCGTGTTGTTCGTCCCCTCCCCGGGCAGCACGGAGAACAGGTTCTGCACCGTGCTGAAGTTCAGCCTGGGCTCCGCCCCCTCATAGGTGATCTGCGCGCTCTCCCCCGTCGTGCCGGGCCCGATCCCGAACCGAGTCCCCACCTCGCACGCCCAGATGATCGTGTTGTTGATCGTGCACGCCACCTCCCCGCGCAGGTTCACGCCCGAGGCCAACTCCGGGCTGTTGTTGCTCTGCATGTTCCTGTAGATCGTGCAGTTGTTGAGCGTCAACGACCCGTCCACCACCCACAGGCCCGCCGTGCCGCCGCTCGCCTGCGTGTTGGAGATGTTCCCGCTGAACACGCAGTTGGTGAACGTCGCCGACGCGTTGACCGACGCCATCACCGCCGCGCCCTGCCCCAGCCCCGTGTTGCTCCCGAAGAAGCACCCCACCGCGTCGAGCACCGCGTCGGGCCCCCGGTTGTCGATCGCACCGCCCCACGGGCCCTCGCCGCCCAGGGGGAGCCGGGGCGTGTTCCGCGCGATGAAGCACCGCACCAGCGACAGCGCCCCCACGTTCGCCACCGCCCCGCCCGTGTTGAACATCGGGTCGCTGAACGGGTTCACCGTGAAGTTGTCCACGATCGTCGTCTCGCGGACCTCCGCGCCCGCCCGCGACGCGTTGTACAGCGCCGCACCCAGGCCGCCACGCGGATTCGTCAGCGCCCGGCAGAACCCGATCGTCGTCTCCTGCTCCCCGCCCCGCGTGCCGCGAACCAGGATCTGCGGGATCGTGAGCACCGGCCCAGTGATCAGCGGCCGCCCGGGATGCCCGATGTACACACCCCCGCCGAAAACCGCCTGGCAATCCGAGATCTGCACGCTGCGGATCACCGGCGAGCCGCCGTCGATGAACATCCCGCCGCCTTGCCCGTCCGCGCCCAGCCCGTCGGCGCTCCCCTTGACGATCTGGAATCGCTCCATCACCGCCGTCGCGTCCGTCTCCGGGCCCGCGTAGACCACGTGAAACGAGTTGTCGCTCCGGTTCGAGAACGGCGGCGTCCCCGAATCCTGCCCCGCCGTCCCGCGACCCAGGTCCCCGCTCAGCACCGTGAACCGCCCGGGCTGCCGCTGCGCGGGCGTGCTCTCCTCGCCACGGAAGCCCCCCAGCAACTCCACGTTGTTCCGCAGCACGAACGACGACGACCGAGGCGAGCCCGCCGGGCCCGGGTAGTACGTCCCATCCACCGCCCACACCTGCACCCGCGTCCCCGTCGCCGCGATCGGTGCCGCCGCCTCGATCGCATCCTTCAGATCCTCGAACCGCAGCGCGCCCGCCGGCCCCCGGTCCGCACGGAAGTTCACCAGCATCACCACCTGCGACCACGCCGACGTCGCCGGGGCCAGCACCATCGCCAGCGCGCAGGCGACCATCCACACGCTTCTCGCGCCGAACACTTCTTTTCGCATGTGGGCTGCCCTCGAGCGCTCGACTGGGGTTCGCTAGCGTCCCCCGCAGTATGCCGGAGGGATTACTCACCAGCAAGAGCCCTCGGCGCATTTCTCACTTGACCTCCGGCCCGTGGGAACCTGGGCAATCCCGGCCCCCCAGGTGGCTCGCTCCGCCGCCCAACCCCTCCGGGACACGCAACCCCCCCCGTCGGCACCGCGAACCGGTACCCACCGAGCCTCTCCGCTACCATCTGCCGATAGTCACCCTGCGGGTCGTCTCGGTCCGGGCCGACCCTTTCCGCCTACCCCTGCCCGAGATTCGGGCCTTCGTCGGGCAAGGAGCGCACCGTTGGCGATCTTCGGTTGGAAGAAATCCGCGGACGAGAACAAGCCCGCCACCGCGGGTGCAGGCACCGGCGCGGCGGGCGGGGGGGGCGAGTACGAGTTCTCCCCCGAAAAAGCCTCGCGCTGGTTCCACCACGCCCGCACCAGCCACGACGCCGGCAACCTCGAGTACGCCGTCAACTGCTGGCTCTCCGGCCTCCGCTTCGAACCCAACAACATGGAGGCGATCAAGGGCTTCTTCGCCTCCGCCGGGGCGTACGTCGCGGGCGGCGGCGGGCTCACCAAGTCCCTCTCCGGCGCCGTCGAGGGCAAGACTGACGTCCACCGCTTTCTCTCGGCCCTGCTGGGCTTCGGGCTCAAGCCCAGCGAGGCCGAAACCGCCGTGAAGGCCGTCGTCGCCGCGGGCACTATCGCCCTCTCGACCGTGGTGACGGAACTGGGCCCGGTGGCACTCAAGATCGCCCTCAACGACCGCCGCGCGAAAAAAGACCACTTCGTCAGGCTGATGGAGACCTTCCGAGCGTCGGGGAACTTCGAACTGGCCGTCCGCGCGGGCGAGGAGGCCTGCCGAATGGCTCCGGAGGACATCAAACTCCAGACCGAGGTCCGCAACCTCGCCGCCACCAGCACCATGACCCGCGGCGGGTACGACCAGACGGGCGAGTCCGGCGGATTTCGCTCCAACATCCGCGACGCTGAGAAGCAACGCCAACTCGAGGAGCAGGAGCGCTCCGTCCGCAGCGAGAACGTGCTCGACCGCGCCGTCACGCAGGCGAAGGAGGAGTACGACGCCCGCCCGACCGACCGGCCGGCCATCAAGAAGTACGCCGCCACGCTCGTGCAGCGCAAACGCCCCGAGGACCTGCAACTGGCCCACGACATCCTGATGAAGGGGTACCAGGAGACGCAGGAGTTCCGATTCCGCCAGGACGCCGGCGCGATCCGCATTGCGCAGGCGACGGCCAAACTCAAGCCCCTGCGCGACGCCGTCGCCACCAACCCCGCAGACCCCGCCGCGCAGGCCGCCCTCGCCTCGGCCCAAAAGGCCCTGCTCGACTTGGAGATCGGGGAGTTCGAACTCCGCGCTGCCGCCTACCCCACCGATCTGATCATCAAGTTTGAACTGGGCCGGCGCTACTTCGAGGTCGGGCGCTACGACGACGCCATCGACCTCCTGCAGCAGGCCAAGGACGACGCGAAGAACCGCGCCGCCGCGCTCTCGTTCCTCGGCCGCGCTTTCGCCGCCAAGGGCTGGCACGAGGAGGCGATCGGCACCTTCCGCCTGGCGCTCGAAGGCCACGCCGATCTCAACGACGCCGGGGGCATGGAACTCCGCTACGGGCTCATGTGCTCGCTCCAGCAGCACGCCGACGAGAACAAGGACCTCCCCGCGGCGGAGGAGGCGGGGAAGATCGCCGGGGACATCGTCGTCCGGCAGATCAGTTTCAAGGACGTGCGCGCCCGCCGCGACGCCATCAAGGCGCTCATCGCACGCCTCAAGTCAGGCGCATAGCCCCCACCCCTCGAGCGCTCGAGGTCCCTGCACGCCGCGTGCCAGATGAACGGGTTCGGCCCGCTCGGCCCGCGAGGCCGGCTTTGGGCTGCTGCGGCAGGCCGCGACAAGGGCGTGTCCCGCGATGGTGGTATGTTATCGTGGGGTTGCGCCGCCCCGGCCGAGAGTGCGCGTGCGGCGCAAGGACCACGAACCTCTCATGGGGAACTTTGCTCGATCGCGACCATTCGTCCATTTCGGGGCCTGCCGCAACCAGAACGGCCTCAGTCTGTTAGACCGGGTGGGTCTCCACAAACACGTGGGACCGATGGGGGCTGATCCGCGGGGCTGATCCGCGGCGAGCCGGATCGACGTGCGAACATCCAGCCGGGGGCGGTGCCACATGCAAGTACGCCGTGGGGCATTCACGTTGGCCGTGGGCGATACGGTGGACGAGGGGTGGATCGACCGTGTGCTGGGGGCGGTGCGCGACCATGTGGGACGAGGGGGCCGAACGTACTTTCGGCACCCTCTTGCTGGCTTCGAGAGCGACACCCCCCAGGATTGCCCGGGCGAGGCGTTCGTCAAGGTCTACTCGCGGCGACGGGCTCACAACCTGCTCCGGCGCTTGCGCCGTGGCCGCGCCGAGAAAGAGGCCGCTGGGTTCCGGGCCTTCCAATCCGCCGGCGTGCCGTCGGTCGAGTTGATGGCCTGGGGCGAGGAGCGCCGCCGTGGACTGTGGGAACGCGGCCTTGTTGTCACACGCTTCATCAACACGCCCAATCTCTTCAGCGTGCTGATGCGCTCACGCGACCACGGCATCCTGCGCGATGGCGCGATCTTTCTCGCCAACCTCCACCGCAAAGGCCTCGCCCACGGCGACGCGGGCCTCACCAACTTCCTTCCGGGTCCCAGCGGGCTCCTGGCCCTTGACCTTTCCGAGTGGCGGCGCGAAAGCACCAGCGGCCGCATCAACGACGCGGCCCGCATGGCTGGCTCCGCACTCGCCGCCGGATTGCCCCCGGATTCGGCCGAGGAGTTCTTTGAGCACTACCTCACTGCAGCGGGCATTCCCGCGCTGGACGCAGAGCGGGCGCAGTTCAATCGCCAGGCGCGGCGCGCCGCCGCCGAGGACTTCTCTCGCTTGTTCGACGCCCACGCGATCGGCTCGCTCAGAAGTCACGACGCACTGAAGACGGTGCTGGATGCGGCTCCACCCGGACGCGTTCTCGACGCTCCCAGCGGCCACGGCGTGCTCGCGGAGTTTCTTCGCGTGCGAGGGTGGGACGTGCACTGTGCTGACATCGACCCGGCGCTCCATCGGCTCGACCGCGTCCCCATGACCGCGGTAGACCTGAACCGCCCCCTGCCGTACCAGAGCGAGAGTTTCGACGCGGTCGTGTGCGCCAACGCGCTGCACCGTCTCTTCAACCCGGCCGGCGCCGTGGCGGAGTTTCACCGCTTGCTGCGGCGGGGCGGAAGGCTCTACCTGAACATCAACAACTACGCCTCTCTGGGCCGCCGGTTGCGATTCCTCCTCTATGGCTCGCTCGACAATGCGCTCAACAGCGGAGGGTGCAAGCAGACCATCGACAACCCGGAGGCCAACGTGCGCGTGGCGCTTATGCTGCCGCAGTTGATCAATCACCTGCGTGCGGCGGGCTTCGCGCAGCCCGTCCTCTACCCAGCGGATCGCTCCCGGACGCAGGGTCTCTCGATCCCGCTCACCTGGCTGGTGGCGGGAGCGTCCCTCCTGGTGCCCGCGAAGAGCCGGGAGCGGAACTGCCTGCCGTTCACGAACTCCGCCTCGGTGCTGGGAGGCGGACGCTATGTGGTGATCGTCGCGACGAAGGCGTGATGGCTTCCGCCCCGCGGCCCCCGGCCGCGTCCCGGCCCTCGATCTCGTTCTACGCTCCTGCCATGAGAGCCATCGTCTGCGCCCGCCAGGGCTCGCCCGTTGCCCCCAACGTCAGCCTCGCCTCCGACTGGCCAGCCACCCCCCCGCCGGGCGAACTCCCCCCGGGGCACGCGCTCGTGCGCACCCTCGCCTCGGCGTTCAACCAGATGGACCTGTGGGTGGGGCGCGGCGTTCCCGGTCTACAACTGGCCTATCCGCGCGTGTCGGGGTGCGACGCCTGCGGCACCGTTGAGGCCGTCGGGCCCGGCGTGGACGCGGGCTGGGTCGGTCGGCGGGTGATCGTCAACGCCGCGACGATGATCCCCCCTCGCCTCAGCCCGGACGACCCGCCCAACTCGACCCTGGCGCCGGAGTATGAACTCATCGGCGAGCACCACCACGGGATGCACGCCGAGCGGTTCGTCGTGCCCGCGGCGAACCTGGCCTTCGTGGGCGACGCCGACCCGATCGAGGCCGCGGCGTTCGGGCTCTGTGCGCTGACGGCCTACTCGATGATGGTCACGAAGGGACAGTTGCGCCCAGGGCAGCGCGTGCTGATCACCGGGATCGGCGGCGGCGTGGCGACCTCGGCCCTCGCCATCGCCAGGCACCTGGGCTGCCCGGTCATCGTGACCAGCCGCCACCAGGCCAAACTCGACCGCGCCAAGGCGCTGGGTGCCGACGCGGGCGTGCTGGACGCGGGGCAGGACTGGTCGCGCGACGTGCGCGGATGGACAAGCAAGCGCGGCGTGGACATGGCCGTGGATTCCTCGGGCAAGGCCACGCATCTCAACTGCATCAAGAGCCTCGCCCGCGGCGGGGCGTACGTCACGCCCGGGTGCACCAGCGGGCCCGACGCGACGACGGACCTGGCACGGATCTTCTGGAACCAACTCCGCGTCCTGGGCTCGACGATGGGCTCGGCCAGCGAGTTCCAGGAAGTGACCGCCCTGTTCCGTGCCGGCGCGCTCAAGCCCGCCGTGGACAAGGTGTTCAAGCCCGATCAGGCCCGGACGGCGTACGAGCGGCTGGAAGCGGCCGAGCAGTTCGGGAAGGTCGTCATCGACTGGCGGTAACCCCCGCGTAGTCACGTTGCGACCCGCACGCGCACGCGGTGCCGCCGGTAACTCTCGCCCGACGAGCCGAAGAAGCCCAGGTCGAGCAGGATGGCGATGATGAACCCGACAAGGTAGATGCCGCTCAAGCCCCCGCCGAAGTTCTGGGCGATGATCCAGCCCAGAGTGGTGTAGGGCATGAACAGAAAGCCGAGGATCGGCCAGAGGGCCGTCTGGAACGCGCGGGAAAGGTGATCGGTAAAGAGCCAGAGGCTCGCGATCACGACTCGCGGGAAGAACCAGCCCAGGAAGGTGATGAGGCAGCAACCCATGAGAGGATCATTGGGCGAAGCCCCTGCCGGCTTGCGGGGCCGTTCCTATTCTTCGCCTTCACGCTCGCACTCCTTTGCTAGGGGCTTGAACCATGGCTATCCGCGTCGGGATCAACGGGTTTGGTCGCATCGGCCGCCTCGTCTATCGCATTGGCTTCGACCAGGGCATCGAGTTCGTCGCGGTCAATGACCTCGTCCCCGCGGACAACCTGGCGTATCTGCTCAAGTACGACACGATGCACGGGCGATTCCAGTCCCAGGGCAAGCCCGCGGAGGTCTCCGCCGTCGCGAGCGAAACGGGCGGATCGTTCACCGTGAATGGCAGGACGACCAAGACCACGGCCATCAAGGACCCCGCCCAACTGCCCTGGAAGGACCTGGGCGTCCACTACGTCCTCGAATCCACCGGGCTGTTCACCGACTTCGAGAAGGCGAGCCTGCACGTGCAGGCGGGGGCCAAGCGCTGCGTGATCTCCGCCCCCACCAAGAGCGAGCCGGCGCAGGTGCCGACGGTCGTCATGGGCGTGAACCACGAGGTCTTCGACGCCGGCAAGCACACCGTCATCAGCAACGCCAGTTGCACGACCAACTGCCTGGCGCCCATCGCCAAGGTCATCAACGACGCGTTCGGGCTCGCCGAGGGGCTCATGACGACGGTCCACGCGGCGACGGCGACGCAGCCCACGCAGGACGGCCCCAGCAAGAAGGACTGGCGCGGCGGGCGCAACGCCTACCAGAACATCATCCCCGCGAGCACGGGCGCCGCGAAGGCCGTCACCCTCGCCATCCCGGCGCTGAAGGGCAAACTGACGGGCATGTCCTTCCGCGTGCCGACCGCGGACGTGTCGGCCGTGGACCTGACGTTCAAGACCGCAAAGGCGACGAGCCTGAAAGAGATCAACGCGGCGATGAAGGCCGCCGCCGACGGGCCCATGAAGGGCGTCCTGGGCTACACCGAAGAAGAGGTCGTGAGCAGCGATTTCATCGGGGACCGTCGATCGAGCATCTTCGACGCGAAGGCGGGGATCGAACTCAACGCCAACTTCTTCAAGGTGGTGTCGTGGTACGACAACGAGGCGGGATACGCCGCCCGGTGCGTGGACCTGATCAAGTTCATGGCCGAGAAGGACGGCGTGAAGTAAGGCGGGCCGCCGTTTGACCATCTCGCGTGCGAGCACCCGCACCCGCTCCGGCGGGTGCTTTTCTGCGCGGACCGGGAAGACCCGCTCCCTCACCCCCACTCCCCCCCCCGCTCCCCCCGCTCCCCCCGCGGCACCCGGGGAGGACGCGAACGGGGAACTCCCCCTGACGGTCGCGTTTCGGGGCGGACCGGGCGTTGTTGGTCAGACCTGTTCCCAACCCGGGAGGAGGAACTTGCCGTCGCGGTGGAAGGTCTCGCCGTCGGCCTCGATGGTCCCGCCCGGGAGGCTGCCGCCGGAGGACGTTCGGCGAGGGCGCAGGTCGCAGACCATGTCCCAGTGCAGGCCGGAGTCGTTGGTGTTGCCGCTCTTGGGGTAGCCGGCGCCGACGGCTGCGTGGAAGGTGCCACCGATCTTCTCGTCGAAAAGTATGTTGCGGGAGAAGTCGGTGATTGCGTAGTTGGTGCCGATGGCGATCTCGCCCATGTTGCGCGCCCCCGCGTCCTGGTCGAGCATGCGGTGGAGGAAGTCTTCGCCGCGCTTGGCCGTGGCGTCGACGACGCGCCCCCCCTTGAAGACGAGGCGGACGCCCTCGACCTCTCGCCCCTGGTAGCAGGCGGGGTAGGTGTAGTTCACGTGCCCGTCGGCACCGAAGCCCGCGGGCGGGAGCGTCGGCCCGGCGAAGACCTCGCCGTCGGGGAAGTTGGAGTCCCCGAAGCAGTTGATCCACGTGGCCGCGGAGACGTCGACGTGGAGGTCGGTGCCGTCGTGGCCGTTCGCAGCGGGGTCGGGGGGGGCGCGGAAGCGGAGGGCCTTCTTGCCACGGAGGAAGTCGACCACCCGCTCCTGACGCTGCTTGATGGCGTCCCACGCGGCGGCGGGGTCGGGCAGGTGCAACAGCCCGGCGCCGTAGACGAAGTTCTCGTACTGACTGAGGCTCATGCCCGCGTCCTGCGCGGCGCCGTGGGTGGGAAACTGTGTGCCGACCCAGCGCAGGGAGCCCTCGGCCTCCCGCTGCATGAAGCGCATCATCACCGGCTTGCGGGCCTGCTGGGCCAGGGCCACGCGGCCCGGGTCGTAGCGGCTCAGGAACTTGGTGTTTGTCTCGGACCAGAACACGATGTGGACGCCGGCGTTCTCGATGAGCCACTGCTGGAGGCCCGAGGGTCGCGCGACCTGGGCCTCGGAGCCCTTGGCGATAAGGATCTCGCGGAGGGACTCGCACCGGGGAACGAACTCCGGTTGCCCGCCGGCCTTCAGGACGGCGGCGAAGGTCGCCTCGACCAGGGGCATGGCGTTGACGTCGGCGGAGATGACGACCAACTCGCCAGGCTTGACGCGCGTGGAGTGGTTGACGAGGACATCGGCGAGTTTCTCGATTCGGGGATCGGTCATGGGGGGATTGTTAGGGCGAGGTCGTGGCGGACTCAACCGCGCGGGGCGTGTTGGGTGTGTCCCGGGAACCGGCGGCCGTGGGGACGCGAATCGCGCGAACCCGCGAGGTGCGGGTGAGGGGGGGTGGATGCCGCGCTGGGCCCGCTCCGGCGGACGGGGGGCCTGCGGAGCCGGTATCATCCGACCCTGCGCCGCCGGCGGGAACAACCGACCGGGCGGCACGAGCCAGACAGCGCGAACAGGAGCCGCAATGCCCCGTCCATATCACTTCCGCAGCACGCGTTCCCGAGCCTTTGTGCTGAGCGTTTCGGCCCGGTTGTCTGCGATCGCACTGGTGTCGGCCCTGGCCGGTTGCGGGAGCGGAGGGAGCGGCGCGGGCGGCGGCTCAGCCTCGAGCGGTGCGACCGCAACCGGGGGCACGGCGCTCGCCTCATCGCGGCTGGACCGCGACGGGTTCAGCCGACTCGGGTATCGGCTGGTATGGTCCGGGTACGCCTCAATGAGCCCCGGGGACACGGTGGCCCAGGCTTCGCTGGCCGGGGATCTGCTTCTCATCCAGGACTCGAGTTCGACGATCACGGCCCTGGCCGTGTCGTCGGGCGAGATCCGGTGGGCGGCCCCGCTCACCTCCAGCACGACGCGCTTCACCGGGCTCGTCCGCGAGGGCAAGCACGTGCTGGCGTGCAGCGAGTCGGAGATCTTCGTCGTCGACGCCGAGGCCGGCACCCTCCTCAACAAGCAGCGCCTGGCGCGCGTGGTGAACACCGCCCCGGCGCGCATCGGCGGCTCGCTGGTCTTCGGCACAACGGTCGGCGAGGTGCTGTGCCACCTCGACTCAGGCTTCAAGGCCTGGAGTTACGCCATCGGGGGCGCCATCGAGGCCGATCCGATCATCGTGGGTGACGGCGTCGCCCTGGCCTCCCAGGCCGGTCAGGTGATCGTGCTCACGCCGTCGGGCTCCGCCTCGGCGCGATACACGATCTTCGGCGGGCTGGCGTGCAACATGGCCGCGTCGGACTCGGTGCTGTACGTCGCCAGCCTGGACCAGTCCATCTACGCCTTCGACGCCTACGGCAACCGTCCCCTGTGGCGGAAGCGGACCGACTCCCAACTGCGTTCCACGCCGACGTATCACCTCGGGCGGCTCTACGTCGAGGTGCCCTCGGCGGGCCTGCTGTGCCTCGACGCGGGCACCGGCAAGGACATCTGGACCGCCAAGGACGTGCGCGGCACCGTCATCGCGGCCCAGAGCGGGTCCCTCATCGTCTGGGACGGGAAGGAGTCCGTGCGGCTCGACGGCGCCACCGGCGACGTGCTCGAGCGCGCCACGCTCACGGGCTTCAAGGCCCTCGTGCCCGACCGCTTCGAGAACGGGCACCTGTACGCCGTGACCGTTGACGGCGCGATCCATAAGTTCGAGCCCCGGTAAGGCCCGCGCCATGCCCGACCTGGTCAAAGTCACGCGGGCGCTCATCTCCGTCTCCGACAAGCGCGGGGTCGAGGCGCTGGCCAAGGGCCTCGCGTCCCACGGCGTCGAGATCGTCTCCACAGGGGGCACCGCCGCCCTGCTCGCCGGCGCGGGCGTGCCCGTCACCCCCATCGACCGCCTCACCGGCTTCCCCGAGATGATGGACGGGCGCGTCAAGACCCTGCACCCCAAGGTCCACGGCGGGCTGCTGGCCATCCGCGACCACCCCGAGCACGCCGCCGCCATGCGAGCCCACGGGATCGGGCCCATCGACCTGCTCTGCGTGAACCTCTACCCCTTCGAGCAGACCATCGCCCGCGAGGGCGTCACGCGCGACGAGGCGATCGAGCAGATCGACATCGGCGGGCCCGCCATGGTCCGCAGCGGGAGCAAGAACCACGCCTATGTCGCCGTGCTCACCGACCCGGGGCAGTACGGCTCGGTGCTCGCGGAGATGGAGGTGACCGCGGGGTGCACGAGCCTGGCGTTGCGCCGGGAACTGGCCGGGGCGGCGTTCGCCCGCACCGCGGCATATGACACCGCCATCGCGGCCTACTTGAACGGTGCCGGCGCGAGGACCGCGGCCAGCGGCGGCCCAGGGTCTGATGCGGGCGACGCCGACGCACGATTCCCCGCCGAACTTCGCCCCGTGCTCCGCCGCCTCGCGACGCTCCGCTACGGCGAGAACCCGCACCAGCCCGCGGCGGTGTACGCCGACCCCGCGGCGGCCGGCCCGAGCGTGATCGGCACGCGGCAACTGCACGGGAAGGAACTGAGTTACAACAACCTCAACGACGCCGCCGCGGCGCTCGACCTCGCCATCGCCCTCCACGCGCAGGCCGGCGGCTCGGTCGCCGCGTGCGTGATCAAACACGCCAACCCGTGCGGGGCCGCCGTCGCGCCCGACGCCCTCTCCGCCGCGGACCGGGCCATCGCGGGCGACCCGCTCGCGGCGTTCGGGGGCATCATGGCGCTGTCGGGGGTCATCGACGCGCCCGCCGCGCGGCGGCTGTGCGAGAAGGACGTCTTCCTCGAAGTCCTCATCGCGCCCGACTACTCGCCCGACGCGCTCGACGCCCTCCGCGCCCGCTGGCAGAACCTGCGGATCCTCGCAGTCGGCCCGCTGACACGCCGGCCCGGTGACGACGGCCTCTCGCTGAAGTTCATCCCGGGCGGGGCGCTGGCGCAGGCGCCCGACACGCTCCCGCCCGACCCTGCAGCCTGGGCGCATCGGGCCGGGCCCGCGCCGGATGCCGAGTCGCTCCGCGCCGCAGCCACCATCGAAGTGATCGTCCGGGCGATGACCAGCAACGCCGTCGCCATCGGCGGACGCGACGGCAACGCCGTGCGACTCCTGGGCGGCGGCCTGGGCCAGGTGGACCGCGTCACCGCCTGCCGGATCGCCGTCGAGAAGGCCGGCGCATCGGCTCGCGGTGCGATCGCCGTCTCCGACGCGTTCTTCCCCTTCCCCGATGGGCCGACCATCCTCGCCGCCGCGGGCGTGCGGATGATCGTTCACCCCGGCGGCTCCAAGCGCGACCAGGAAACGTTCGACCTTTGCGCCGCCCGCGGCATCACCTGCATGACCACCGGCGTCAGGCGGTTCCGGCACTGACCCGCGGGCGCGCGCGGTCCGCGCCCCCCACGGCCGCACCCGGCGGAGGCTCCATGCTCGCGACACTCGTGCTCGCTTCGCTCGCCCTCGCCGCGCAGGCCCAAACGCCCCCGGCGACTCAGACTCCACCGCCCCCCCCCCACTCTCCCGCCCCGGCCCGCCCCACCCCGGCCGCGGAGGTCAGCGCCCCCGCGCTCGAAGCCACGCTGCGGGCCCTGCCCGTCCGCCGCGCCGGCGCGGGCGACGCGGAGGACGTCGCGGGCCTGCTGGCGACGCAGGCGCTCCTCCTCGATCGCGCGAGGGCCATGGGCGACGAGCCGGAGACACCCCGCGTGCGGTGGAAGCGCCGCGAGCACGGGCCCGACTCGCCGCAGGCGAAGGCCGAGTGGAGCAACATCGTCTTCGAGCGCCGCGGGACGGAGCGCCCGCGCGAGGTGATCCTGGTCGGCGCGCACTTCGACGCCGTGCCCGGCAGCCCGGGAGCCGACGACAACGCCACCGGCGTCGCGGCCCTCCTCGAAGTCGCCCGCGTGCTCAAGGACCGGCCCGCCCGGCGGACCATCCGCTTCGCGCTGTTCAACCTTGAAGAGGCCGGGCTCGTGGGCTCAACGCAGTACGCCGCGGCGTGGTCGGAGCGCAACGCCGACGCCCCCGAGGACCAGCGCGAGACCATCACGCTCATGCTGAGCCTGGAGATGCTGGGCTGCTATAGCGACGCGCCGGGCAGCCAGGCCGTGCCGTTCAAGATCCCGGGGCTCGACCTGCCCACGGTGGGCGACTTCATCGCGCTGGCGGGCGTGCTGCAGGGCCGCCCGGCGATCCGGCAACTCGCCGAGCAGATGCGGCTGGCCGAGCCCGGCGCCAAGACCTTCGTCTTCGACTTCTCCCCCATCGCGCCCCCGGACCTGCTGCGGTCGGACCACGCGCCGTTCCTGCTCCGCGGGATCCCGGCGGTGATGGTGACCGACACGGCAAACTTCCGCAACCCGCACTATCACCAGCCGACCGACGAGGTGGAGACGATCGACCTGCCGCGGTTCGCCAAGACGGTGTCGGCCCTCGCCGGGGCGGTCCACGCGCTGGCAGGCCCGCAAGGCCAGCCCGACGCCCCGGCGGCGGACCTGCAAGGCCTGCCGGACATGACCAAAATGCCGGGGGCAGGGGGCGGCTCTGGTGGGGCGGCCCCGCAACCGGCGGTGGGCAAGTAGCCAGACTCCGGACTGATGACGAAGCGTACCAACCGCGCGTCCGGGTTCGCCCCTACGGCACCCGCACGAACTCGCTCGCCCGAACCTGCCCGCTGCTCCCGCTCTTGTACCCCTGCCCGTTGAGCAGGTTGTACGGGTGCCGCTTCCGCAGGGCCGCAGCGGCGGGGCTCCGCTTCTGCGTCACGTCCTCCTCCGGGAACGCGCCGATGGTCACCATGCTCCGCCGAGGGCCGTGGTAGTAGTACGCCTCCTCGCCCTCCCTGCGCAGTTGGGCCGCCGCCTGCTCGGCCGCGGCGCGGATCTCGGCCAGGTCCTGCGCGCTGGTGGCGCCCAGGTCCGTGCGCTCATAGACGCCCACCTGAAGCGTGACGAATGCCCCCTTGCCGTGCTGCTCCCGTGCGCGGGTGAGGTTGTACTCTGGGCGAGCGCCCGAGGCCCCCGCAGCGGCCCCGGCCGGGGGCGCGAAGAACGCACCCTCGAACGGCTTCGCGCCCGCCCCGTCGGTCCCGCTGCCCGCGATCGCCCGCACGCGCCTCAGTTCCGCCAGCGCCGCCGACGAGCCGGGTTCGACGAACCGCCCAAGCCCCACCAGCGACGCGTCCTGCCCGCGGGTTTCGACGAAGGCCGCCGTGAGCCCGGGATACGCGCGGATCTTCGGGAGCGCGGCTGCCGCGGCCGCCGCGTGCCCCTGACCCCTGAATGTCGCCAGCACGATCGTCCAGGTCGCGCCCTCGGGGGCCTTTGACGGGTCACCCGTCGCGTCGCCCGGGGCAGCGCCGAACTTGCCGAAGACCGCGGGGCCCTCGTCGAGGTTGACCGCTGCGGGGTCGCGCTGGGGGCGTTCGCCCGAGTTCGCGCAAGACTGAAGGCCCGAGAACAACAAGGGAATGAGCAGGAGGGTGAACACCCGATCGCGCAAGGTTGGGGTGGTGTAACTTGCCGAGCGCTGGGGTGATGACCCGAGGGTGAAAAACCTGCGCGGCCTGAAAACGCTTACGGCGCTGATTCTGGCGGAAAAGTTATCCACGTCCGGACTCCGATTATTCGCCACAAGTGCTTTTATTGCAGGATCTTACAGAAAATTCACAACGACTGCACGGCTTCAAGCAAGGCGAAGGGGTGGGCCGATAGTTGAAAAGTCCCGCGGGACGCGGGCCAAAGTCCGATCAGTCAATGCCCGATAGTACTCTTGGATGGATCCCTCGGTGTGCTCGGCAAGGATCGCCGGCAAACGCAGCGGTGAGTCCTTGCTCGGGGAGTTGGAGCATCCCCCAACACCAGAACCCCGGGCGCGTCAGGAGATAGACCAATGAGCAGCGTCGAGACCGTGCAGACCAACCTCCCCCCCGTCAACCCCGCCACCCTCAAGGTGGGCGGCACGGCCTTGGCCGACCGCGCCAGGCTCGCAACGGCGAGCGGCCGGCCCCTGGCCATCACCCTCAACCCCGTCGACACCGTCGAGATCAGCGAGACGGCCCGCAAGCGCGACGAGCAATCGCACTCGATCAAGGTGCAGCGGGTGAAGCAGGAACTGGCCGACGGGACCTATCTGGACCCCGAGAAGTGGGACCGAGCGCTCGACCGCCTGCTGGCGGACATCGACCGCGCGGAGTAACCGTCCTCGTCGGGCCTCGGCACGAACCAACCAGCATCGCTCTCCCCACAGCCCCGAGGCCGACCGGCCCGGGGCTGTGTGCCTTCGGCGGGAGCGGGCAGTTCTGGCCGGCGGCGGGCTCGCGGCGGCGCGGGAAACCGGCCGCGGGAGTCCCCTCGCCGGGTCAAAACGAAAACACGGGCCCGGCTTGCAGCCGGGCCCGTGCATGAGTGGACGTGTTCACTCTCGACCGGCTGCGATCAGCCGGCTGTCGCTCAGCAGCCCGCGTAGTACGCAGATATAGAGTCTGAAAGGTCATCAGGATCAACCTGTTCGTCGAGATTGAAGTCCGCTCTCGGATCGGTAGGTGTGGCGTAGTACCATGCGATGAAGTCGGCCAGGTCATCCGGCGTGAGATCTCCGTCGATGTTCACATCGGCTGGGCAGACGCTGGCCGCGAGCGAGTTCCTCGCATTCACAAGCCCAAACCCGAATTGCGCGTCACGGCCCGGGGTCCCAATATCCACCGCACCTCTACGGAGCGCGATTCGCAGGGCAGCAGGCGCGAGGAAACTACTTGTCGAGGCTCGCGAAGCCTGTAAGAGAGCCGCCACCGCAGCCACGTGCGGACAGGCCATGCTGGTGCCAGTCTTGAGCGCGTAGTCCGTGCCAGTCACTCTTGTCACCGTGACTGACTCCCCATCAAGTGCCTCGATGGCACTACCATCGACGCCTGCCACGCTTACACCGGGAATCGTGCATGACGCGAACGTCGCGCTTTCGTGGATCGTGCCGTTGCCGCTCCTCGAATCGGCTATCACAAAGCCCAATGCGCCGGCGTTCTGAATCGACGAAACCAGAGTCGAGAGGTCTCCTGGCAGGACTCGCACGAGCGCGATCTTGCCGGACAGGTTCGGAAGGGACGTACCATCGCCACAGTTGACGAGTTGCCCCGACGCCGAAACGCCCGGCGTTCCATTGACGGCTCGTCCTATTTACTTTGACGTGCCGGAGTCCACACTCGCCCCTGCTCCCGTCCCAGCCGGCACGGTCGAGAGCACATCGGTGCCAGGCGCAGCGAACTCGATCTTGCCTCCGTACGACGACTCGAAGTGCAGTGAGCAACTTCGATCGATGTTGCTCACGGCAACGACGGATGCATACGACGCCGGCTGGGGTATTGCACCTCCCGTATTCCCCGCCGCGGCAACTAGCAACACACCTGCGCCGTACGCGGCGTCGCAGGTTTCAAGCAGCGCCGTATCCTCCTCGGTAGCATCGAGACCGAGACTTAGGTTGATCACGTGCGCTCCTTCATCGACGGCCCACTCAACACCAGCGATCAGTGACGCTGTATCGCCGCCGTCCTGATCCGACAACACCTTCCCAATCAATAGCCCAACATCCGGCGCGGAACCAACGACCCCTAGGTCGTTGCAGAGCGCTGCGATCGAGCCCGCGACATGTGTCCCGTGCCCGTTCCCGTCCTGTGCGGTCTCGTTCTCCACGAAGGTCTGCGCGTCCAGCGCGTCCAAGTCGGCGTGGAGTAGATCGATGCCAGTGTCAAGCACGGCAATCTTGGCCCCATTCCCTCGATTTGTGTCTGCGAGCCATGCGGCTTCAGCGCAGATTGCAGCGACGCCCCAGGGGCGCTCGTCGTTCTCTCCGCACGCAACAACCCGACTCGCAACCTGCACAGACCGAACGGATGGATCCGCCCGGAGTTGCTCTGCTTCGGCTTCAGTCAATCGCGATGCGAATCCCGAAACCAACCGGTACACGAAGTCTGGCTTCCTGGGCAGATGTCTTACAGTGACGTTCTTGGCGTGGTGGTCGCGACAGAGGACGACGTACCGCAGCGCGCACCCCGACAGGGCGGCGTGCAGCGATTGAGTGGGCTCGGTCGGATGTTCACCTGACAGCGTACTCACCGCTGGATCTATCGGAAAGACCTCTTCGGTCGCACGTGCGAAGTGGGTGTTG
>Ga0268299_1001777_pt1 | contig 32553 bp, 27 predicted proteins | sample NOBtaG_FD_193484 | JGI IMG/M metagenome (GOLD analysis project Ga0268299, IMG submission 193484) | Activated sludge microbial communities from bioreactor in Nijmegen, Gelderland, Netherland - NOB reactor | ecosystem: Engineered > Bioreactor > Aerobic > Activated sludge | place: Netherlands... | reverse complement strand
TGCCGACGGCCCGCTGGACATGCGCATGGACCCCGGCAGCGGCATCTCCGCCGCCGACTGGCTCAAGGTTGCGGACGAGGATGAGATTGCCAGCGTCATCTACCGCTACGGCGAGGAACGGGCGTCCCGGCGCATCGCCCGCGCCATCGTCACGGCCCGGGCTGCTGCACCGATCCGCACCACCGGCGAACTCGCGGGGGTCATCGCCGGCGTCGTCCGGGGCGAGCCCGGCCGGCACCCGGCCACCCGCAGCTTCCAGGCCATCCGCATCCACATCAACCGGGAGCTGGACGAGCTCGAGGCGGCCCTTGCCGCCGCCCGCGCCGGCCTCGCCATCGGCGGCCGCCTCTGCGTCATCAGCTTCCACTCGCTGGAGGACCGCATCGTGAAGCGCTTCCTCCGCGACCACTCCCGGGTCGATCCGGCCCTCCGCGCCCTGCCGGTGGTGCCCGAAGCGGCGTTGCCGGACCTCCGGCTGCTCACCACCCGGGCCGTGCGGGCGGGCGACGTGGAACTGGCGCAGAACCCGCGCTCCCGCAGCGCCGTGCTGCGGGCGGCGGAGAAAGTGCGATGACCCCCGCCCAGCGCTCCCGGGCGATCTTCGCGGGGCTCGCCTGCGCGGTGCTGGTCTCGTCGCTCGCGAGCGTCTACGCGAAGCACAAGTCCCGCAAGCTCTTCGTCGAGCTGCAATCCCTGGTGGTCGAGCGCGACCGGCTGGAGATGGATTGGGGCAGGCTGCAGATCGAGCAGAGCACCCAGGCCAACCATGCCCGCGTCGAGCGGCTGGCCCGCGAGCAGCTCGACATGCGGACCCCGACCGGCGACGACGTGAAGCTGGTGGCCCGGTGAGCGCCGCCGAGAAGGCCGCGTTGCCCGCCTTCCAGAGCTTCGTCTGGCGGTTGTGGACGGTGGCCGCCGTGCTGCTCCTGGCGGGCACCGGTCTCGTGGCCCGGGCCGTGCACCTGCAGGTGTTCAACACCGAGTTCCTGACCCGGCAGGCCGCCGCCCGCCACCTGCGGGTCGCCACCCTGTCGGCGACCCGCGGCGTCATCAAGGACCGGAACGGCGAGCCGCTGGCCGTCAGCACGCCGGTGGACAGCGTGTGGGTGAACCCGTCCCAGCTGCTGGAGGCACCCGACCGCATCAAGGGCCTCGCCAGGGCGCTCAAGCTGGACAGCGGCGAACTCACGGCCCGGCTCACGCGCAACGTCCGCAAGGAGTTCTACTACCTGAAGCGCCACATGAACCCGGGTGCCGCAGCCGCCATCGACGCGATGCAGGTGCCCGGTGTGCACCTCCTGCGCGAGTACCGGCGCTACTACCCGGCGGGAGAGGTCACCGGCCACCTGCTCGGGTTCACGAACATCGACGACAAGGGCCAGGAAGGGCTCGAGCTCGCCTTCGACAACTGGCTGCACGGTGTGCCTGGCAAGAAGAAGGTCCTGCGCGACCGGCTCGGCCGCGTCATCGAGGACGTCGAGAGCATCGAGCCGCCCAGCCCCGGCCGTGACCTCGTCGCCGCGATCGATCTCCGGATCCAGTACCTGGCCTACCGGGAGCTAAAGGCGGCCGTCCAGAAGCACAATGCGGCCTCCGGTTCCGCCATCGTGCTCGACGTGCACACGGGCGAGATCCTCGCGGACGTGAACCAGCCCGCCTTCAATCCGAACGATCGCGGGCAGATCAAGCCGGCGATGTTCCGCAACCGGGCGATCACCGATATCCTCGAGCCGGGTTCCACGTTCAAGCCCCTGATCGTGGCGGCTGCCCTCGAGAGCGGCCGTTTCAGCCCACGGAGCCGCATCGACACCAATCCGGGCTTCGTGCGGGTCGGCAACAAGACCATCGAGGACAAGCACAACTACGGCGAGATGGACCTGGCCACGCTGCTGGCCAAGTCCAGCAACGTGGGCGCGGTGCAGGTGTCGATGAAGCTCGACAGGGAGATGCTCTGGAACACGCTGAGCCGGTTCGGCGCGGGCCGGCTTACGGCCAGCGGCTATCCCGGCGAGTCCGCCGGCATGCTGCCCCCGTTCCAGGGCTGGCGGCCCATCGGGCAGGCCACGATGGCCTACGGCTACGGGCTGTCGATGACGCCGCTGCAGCTCGCCCAGGCCTACGCGGTGCTGGCCGGGGAGGGGCTGTCCCGGCCGATCTCGCTGGTGCGGGTGGACAAGCCGCCGATCGCGCGGCGGGTCGTCCGTCCCGACACGGCGCGCAACGTGGTCACGATGCTGGAACAGGTCGTGACGGCGGAAGGCACCGGCATCAAGGCCAACGTCACCGGCTACCGGGTGGCAGGCAAGACGGGCACGGCCCGCAAGGTGGCTGCGGGCGGCTACGCGGAGGACCGGCACACCGCCGTGTTCGCCGGCATGGTGCCGGCCACGGCGCCGCGCCTGGTCATCGTGGTGGTCGTGGACGAGCCCAAGGGCGCCGCCTACTACGGCGGCGACGTGGCCGCCCCCGTGTTCGCCGCGGTCGCCGCGGGCGCGCTGCGCATCCTGGCGGTGCCGCCCGACAACGCCGCCCCGCCGGCGGACAAGCCGCTGACCAGGCTGGCGTCCCGGCTGCCATGACCCTCGCCAGCGCAACGGACATGGATCTGCAAACACTGTTCAAGGGCCTGGTCACCGACGCCCCGGCGCAGGACGTCGTGGACATCACGCTGGACAGCCGCAACGCCGTCCGGGACGGGCTCTTCATCGCCTGCCGCGGCACGCGCCGGCACGGCCTCGACTTCGTCGGTGACGCGCTGCGGGCCGGTGTGGGCGCCGTCGCCTGGGAGCCGGCGGGCGGGCTCGAGGCTCCGGCCCTGCCGGCTGGCGTCGCGGGCGTGGCGGTGCCGCGCCTGCGGGACCAGCTCGGGGAGGTGGCCAACCGCTTCTTTGCCCGGCCCTCCGAAGCGCTGCACGTCACCGGCATCACCGGCACCAATGGCAAGACCACCACGGCCTGGCTGGCGATGCAGGCCATGGCGCGCCTGGGCGCCCGGTCGGGCTATGTCGGCACCCTGGGCCACGGTCTGGAGGGCCGGATCCAGCCGGCCGAGCTCACCACGCCCGATTGCATCAGCTTCCACCGCCTGCTCCGCGAACTGGCCGACGGCGGCGCCAACCAGGTGGTGGCCGAGGTGTCGTCCCACGCGCTGGACCAGGACCGGGTTGCCGGCGTGCGCTTCGCCACGGTGGCCTTCACCAACCTCACGCGGGATCACCTGGACTATCACGCGGACCTGGCCGCCTACGGCGCGGCCAAGGCGCGGCTGTTCGCGCGGGGCGCGGCCACCGCCGTGCTCAACCTGGACGATGCCTTCGGCCGGGAGCTCGCGGGACGCCTGCCCCCGGGCACGCGCCTCGTCGGCGTCACGCTGGCCGGCGCCGCCGGCGCGACGCTCACCGGTCGACTCGGGCCGCTGGCCGCCGCCGGCCTCGTGCTGGAACTCGAGGCTGGCGCCGAACGCGCACGGCTCGCAAGCCCGCTCTGGGGCCGCTTCAACGCCGAGAACCTGCTGGTCGCGGCCGGGATCCTGCTCGGGGCCGGCTGGCCGCTCGCCGCGGTGGCTGCCGCGCTCGGCGACTGCGCGGCCCCGCCGGGGCGCATGGAACGGGTCCCCGGTCCGCCGGGCGGCCCCGCGGCCCTCGTCGACTTTGCCCACACGCCCGACGCCCTGCGCAAGGCGCTGGCCGCCGTCCGCGAGCACTGCGCCGGGCAGGTCTGGTGCGTGTTCGGCTGTGGCGGGGACCGGGACCGGGGCAAGCGCGCGCCCATGGGAACCGCGGCGCTCGAGGGCGCGGACCGGGTCATCGTGACCGACGACAATCCGCGCACGGAGGACCCGCAGCAGATCATCGCCGACATCCTGGCCGGCATGCCGTCCCTGGCCCGGGTCCAGGTGGTCCCGGACCGGGGTGCAGCCATCGGGCGCGCGGTCCGCCTCGCCCGGCCCGGCGACGCCGTGCTCATCGCCGGCAAGGGCCACGAGACCGTCCAGGTGATCGCGCACGCCCGGCGGCCGTTTTCCGACCTGGCGGTCGCACGGGCCGCCCTGGCATCGCCGGCGCAGGGCGGGAGCGCATGACCATGGCCACCCTGGCATGGATCGCGGAGGCGGCGGGCGGCAGGCTCGTCGGTGCCGACGTCGGTTTCGACTCGGTGAGCACCGACACCCGCAGCATCGAGCCGGGCCAGCTCTTCGTCGCCCTGCGGGGGGCCCGGCACGACGCCGCCGCCTTCGTGGCGACCGCCGCCGGGCGGGGAGCGGCCGCCGCGCTGGTCGAGAGCGCCCAGCCGCTGGCGTTGCCGCAGGTCGTGGTGCCCGACGCGGGCAAGGCCCTGCAGGACGTTGCCGCGGCCTGGCGCAGGCGCTTCGCCATCCCCGTGCTCGGCGTCACCGGCAGCAACGGCAAGACCACGCTCAAGGAGATGATGAGCGCCATCATGCGCGCCCACGTGCGCCAGCCTGGCGACGACGGCGGCGTGCTGGCGACCTGGGGCAACCTGAACAACCACGTCGGCGTGCCGATCACGCTGCTCTGGCTACGGCAGGAGCACAAGGCGGCCGTGATCGAGATGGGGGCGAGCGCCCGGGGCGAGATCGGCCTGCTCACCCGCGTCGCCCGCCCGACCGTGGGCGTGATCACCAACGCCGGTCCTGCCCACCTGGGCGGCTTCGGCGGCACCGTGCGCGACGTGGCCCAGGCCAAGGGCGAACTGTTCGCGGGGCTCGATCCCGGCGCCGTGGCGGTCGTCAACCGGGACGACTCCTTCCACGACTACTGGCGCGCGCTCCGCAAGGACGTCGGGTACCGGTCGTTCGGGCTGGCGCCCGATGCGGATTTTCGCGCCACCGGCATCGAGGCTGCCAACGGCGACAGCCTGCGGTTCCGCATCGTGTGCCCGGCCGGCGAGGTCGCGATCCGGCTGCCGATGGCGGGCAGTCACAACATCCAGAACGCCCTGGCCGCCGCTGCCGCGACGACCGCTGCCGGCGCCACCCTGGAAGCCGTCCGGGAAGGGCTGGCCGGCATGGCCAACGTGAAGGGCCGCCTGAAGCCCGAGCCCGGCCCGGCCGGCTGCACGATCTACGACGACAGCTACAACGCCAACCCGGGCTCGGTGGCGGCTGCGATCCGCTTCCTCGCCGGGCTGCCCGGCCAGCGGTGGTTCGTGCTCGGGGACATGGGCGAGCTCGGACCCACGGAGGTCGGGCTGCACCGGGAAGTCGGTGCGCTGGCCGCGCGCAGCGGCATCGACCGGTTCTACGCCGTCGGCCCCCTGTCCCGGCACGCGGCCGAGTCCTTCGGGCCGCGGGCGCACTGGGCCGCCGATGTCCCGACGCTGGCGGAGGCGATCCGCCCGGGCCTGTCACCCGAGGTCCGGCTGCTCGTGAAGGGCTCGCGCAGCGCGGGGCTCGAGCGGCTGGTCAAGGCCCTGAATGGCGACCTCACCGACGATGCCGGAGGCGCGCACTGATGCTGTTGTTCCTGGCCGAGTACCTGCGGCCCTTCGTCTCCGGGTTCAATGCGCTGACCTACCTCACCCTGCGGGGGATCCTGGCGGCGCTCACCGCCCTGGCGATCTCCCTGATCCTGGGGCCGCCCCTGATCCGGCGCCTGACCCGGCGGCAGATCGGGCAGACCGTGCGCGACGACGGTCCGCAGAGCCACCTGCAGAAGGCCGGCACGCCGACCATGGGCGGGACGCTCATCCTCCTCGCCATCATCGTCAGCACGGTGCTCTGGGCCGACCTGCGCAGCCTCTTCGTCTGGATCGTCCTGGGCGTCACGCTGGCCTACGGCCTGCTCGGCTTCGCCGACGACTACCGCAAGCTGGTCCTGCGCAATCCCAAGGGGTTGTCCGCCCGGGAGAAGCTCTTCTGGCAGTCGCTGGTGGCCATCGGCGTGGGCGTGATCCTGTACCTGCGCGCGGATACGCCCCAGTCCACGGCGTTGCTGATCCCGTACCTGAAGGACGCGGTTATCCCCCTCGGCCTGCTCTTCATTCCCTTCGTCTACGTCGTCATCGTCGGGTCGAGCAACGCGGTGAACCTGACCGACGGCCTGGACGGGCTGGCCATCATGCCCACCGTGCTGGTCGGCGGGGCGCTCGGGATCTTCGCCTGGGTCGCCGGCAACGCCATCTTTGCCCGGTACCTGGGGGTGCCGTACGTGGCCGGCGCCGGCGAGCTGCTCGTGTTCTGCGCGGCGCTGGCCGGGGCCGGGCTCGGGTTTCTGTGGTTCAACGCCTATCCGGCCCAGGTCTTCATGGGCGACATCGGCGCGCTGTCCCTGGGCGGGGCCCTGGGCGCCGTGGCCGTGATCGTCCGCCAGGAAGTGGTGCTGCTGATCATGGGCGGCATCTTCGTCGCCGAGACCGTGTCGGTGATGATGCAGGTGGCGTCCTTCAAGATGACCGGCAAGCGCATCTTCCGGATGGCGCCGCTCCATCACCATTTCGAACTCAAGGGCTGGCCGGAGCCCCGCGTGATCGTCCGCTTCTGGATCATCACGGTGATCCTCGTGCTGGTAGGCCTGTCGAGCCTGAAGATCCGATGAGGATGACCGCGTTGCGCACCGACATCACGCCGGCCGGCGAGCCCACGGGCCTGACCCTCGTGCTCGGCATGGGCGGGACGGGCGTGTCCTGCGCGCGCTTCCTCGCCGCCCGCGGCGCCCGGGCGGTCTTCGCGGACACCCGCGCCCTGCCGCCCGGCATGGCGGCGATCCGCGCGGCGATGCCGGGCGGGGAGATCCTCGCCTCCGGGCCGCCCGTGACGGTGCCAGCAGGTGTCGACCGCATCGTCGTCTCGCCGGGCGTGGATCTGCAGCTGCCGGTCCTCGCCGACGCCCGGCGCCGGTCCGTGCCGGTCCTGAGCGACATCGACCTCTTCGTGGCCGAGGCTGCTGCACCGATCACGGCCATCACCGGCTCGAACGGCAAGAGCACCGTCACGTCCATGCTCGGGGCCATGCTGGCCGGCGCCGGCCTCCGGGCGGCCGTCGGCGGCAACCTGGGAACACCCGCGCTGGAGCTGCTGGCGGCCGACGTGCAGCACTACGTGCTCGAGCTGTCCAGCTTCCAGCTCCAGCGCAGCGCGCCGGTGCCGACGGCATCGGCGGTCGTGCTCAACATCACGCCCGACCACCTGGACATCCACGGCGACATGGCGGCCTACACGGCTGCGAAGGCGCTTGTCTACGCGCGGTGCGGACTCGCCGTCGTGAACCGCGACCTGCCGGCACTGGCGGCCCTGGTGCCGACGGGTACGCCGATCGTCGGCTTCGGGCTTGGCGCGCCGGCAGGTGACGACTTCGGGCTGGTCGGGCGGGGCGGCGGCGCGTGGCTGGCCCGGGGCACGGAGCCGCTGTTGCCCGTCGCGGAACTCAACGTGACCGGCCGGCACAACGTGTCCAACGCCCTGGCCGCGCTGGCGCTCGGCAGCGCCGCAGCCGCCGGGCTGCACGACCTCCTGCCTGGCCTGCGCGCCTACCGGCCGTTGCCCCACCGGATGACCCTGGTCGCCCGGCGCAATGGCGTCGCCTGGATCGACGACTCCAAGGCCACCAACGTGGGCGCCGCCGTCACCAGCATCGGCAGCGTGGACGGGCCGCTTGTCCTGATCGCCGGCGGCGACGGCAAGGGCGCGAGCTTCGAGGCGGTCGCGGAGGCGCTCGCGGGCCGGGAGTGCGCCGCGGTGCTGCTGGGACGCGACCGGGAGCTCATCGCCCGGTCGCTGGCGGGCATCTGCCCTGTGCAGCTGGTCGACGACATGCCGGCGGCGGTGCGCGCGGCGGCGGCGCTGGCCCGCCCGGGGTGGAGCGTGCTGCTGGCACCGGCCTGCAGCAGCCTGGACATGTTCCGGGACTACGCCGAGCGGGGCACGACCTTCCGCGCCGGGATCCTGGCACTGGACGCCGGGCAGCCGGTCGACGGTGGCGGGGAGGACGCATGAGCACCCGGCAGATCGCCATTCCCGGCCAGGACCGGCCCGATGCGCTGCTCATCGGCGTGACGGCGCTGCTGCTCGCCATCGGCCTGCTCATGGTGACGTCCGCGTCCATCGCCCTCGGCGATCGCCAGCACGGCGATGCCTTCCATTTCCTCGAACGCCAGCTCTTCGCGGCGATCCTCGGCCTCGGCGCGGGCTGGGTGATGGTGAAGATCCCGACCCGCGTCTGGCAGAACCTCGGCTCCTGGCTGGCAGCGATCGCCCTGGCCCTGCTCGTCATCGTCCTCATCCCGGGCCTCGGTCACACGGCCAACGGCAGCACGCGCTGGCTCAGCGTGGCGGGCATCAACATCGTCCAGGTGAGCGAGCCGGCCCGCCTGATGCTGCTCATGTACGTGGCCGACTACGCCGTGCGCAGGAACCAGGAGCTGCGGAGCGGGATGCCGGGCATGTTCAAGCCGCTCCTGATCGTCGGCGCGGCGGCCGGGCTGCTGCTGCTGCAGCCCGACTTCGGGTCGGCGGTGCTGCTGGTCGCCATGAGCTTCGCCGTCCTGTTCGTCGCAGGCGCCCGCGTGCGGGACGTGCTCGTAGTCGTGGTTCCGCTCGTCGTCGCCTTCGCTGCGCTCGCCCGGTTCTCCCCCTACCGCATGCGGCGGCTCATGGGGTTCTGGAATCCCTGGGCGGATCCCTACGGCGACGGCTTCCAGCTTACCCAGTCCCTCATCGCAATCGGCACGGGCGAGTGGACCGGCCTCGGCCTCGGCGGCAGCGTGCAGAAGCTCTTCTACCTGCCGGAGGCGCACACCGACTTCATCTTCGCGGTCATCGCCGAGGAGTTCGGCCTGGTGGGCAGCCTGGTGATGATCGCGCTCTACGGCGTGCTCATCTGGCGGGCGCTGGCCATCGCCCGGGCCGCGGCCGCACGGGACGCCGCCTTCCAGGCCTACGTGGCCTTCGGCCTCGGCATCTGGCTCGCCATCCAGGCCGTGATCAACCTCGGCGTGAACATGGGCGTGCTGCCCACCAAGGGACTCACCCTGCCGCTGGTCAGCTACGGCCGCAGCTCCCTGATCGTCACGCTGGCGGCCCTCGGGCTGCTGCTGCGCATCGACCTGGAGAACCGGGGCCTCGTCGGCCGCCGCCGGGCCAACGGGAGGGTCGTCCGGTGAGCGGGGCGCCGGTTCTGATCATGGCGGGCGGCACGGGTGGCCACGTGTTTCCCGCGCTGGCCGTGGCCCGCGCGCTGCGCCTCCAGAACGAGCAGGTCGTCTGGCTCGGTACCGAGCGGGGCCTCGAGGCCCGCGTGGTGCCGGGCGACGGTTTCCGGCTCGAGAAGATCCGCGTCCAGGGCCTGCGGGGCAAGGGCGCGCTCACCTGGCTGCTCGCCCCGCTGCGCCTGCTCGTCGCGATCGCCGACGCGGTCCGCGTCGTCCGGCGCTGCCGTCCCAAGGTCGTGCTCGGCATGGGCGGCTACACCGCCGGACCCGGCGGGCTCGCGGCCTGGCTGCTGTCCCGGCCCCTCGTCATCCACGAGCAGAACGCGGTCGCGGGACTGACCAACCGGCTTCTGGCTGGCTTTGCCCGGGAGGTGCTTCAGGCCTTCCCGGGCGCCTTTTCTGCCAGCGTGACCACGCGCGTGACGGGCAATCCCGTCCGCGCCGACATCGCCGCGCTGCCGCCGCCGGCCGTCCGCTTCGCCGGCCGCCACGGGCCGCTGCGGCTTCTCGTGCTGGGCGGCAGCCAGGGCGCCCGCGCCCTGAACGAGACCGTGGCCGGCGCCATTGCGCTGCTGCCCGTCGGCAAGCGCCCGGAAATCCGCCACCAGGCCGGGGAGGCGACGCGGCCCGTGGCCGAGGCGGCCTACCGGGCGGCGGGCATCGCGGCCCGGGTGGAGCCCTTTATAAGTGACATGGCCGAGGCCTACGGCTGGGCCGACCTGGTCCTCGCCCGGTCCGGCGCCCTGACCGTGGCCGAGCTGGCGGCAGCCGGGGTCGGCGCCGTGCTGGTGCCGTTCCCCGCCGCGGTGGACGACCACCAGACCCGCAATGCCGCCTTCCTCGTGGATGCCGGTGCCGCGACGCTCCTGCCCCAGGCCGAGCTGACGGCCGAGCGGCTGGCCGCCGAGCTGCGCGCCTGCCTGGACCGGCCGGAGCTTCCGCTGGCCCGGGCGGAGCGCGCCCGGTCGCTGGCCCGGCCGGAGGCCACCGAGGCCATCGTCAGCATCTGCCTGGCTGCGGCCCGGAATCCCGCCCATGCGTGACCGGATGCGGCGGATCAACCGGATCCATCTGGTCGGCATCGGCGGTGTCGGCATGGGTGGCATCGCGGAGGTCCTGCTGAACCTGGGTTACGCCGTGCAGGGCTCGGACCTCAGGGAGTCGGCCGTCACCCGCCGGCTGACCCGCCTCGGTGCTCTTGTGCACGTGGGGCACCGGGCCGGGAACGTGGGCGAGGCGGATGTCGTCGTCGTCTCCGGCGCCGTGGCCGACGACAATCCCGAGGTGCTGGCCGCCCGGGCGGCGCGCAAGCCGGTCGTCCAACGGGCCGAGATGCTGGCCGAGCTCATGCGTTTCCGCCATGCCATCGCCGTCGCCGGCAGCCACGGCAAGACCACGACCACCAGCCTCATTGCCAGCGTCCTCGCCGAGGCCGGCCAGGACCCGACCTTCGTGATCGGGGGCCGGCTGAAGAGCGCCGACTCGAACGGGCGCCTGGGCGCCGGCCGGTACCTGGTGGCCGAGGCGGACGAGAGCGACGCGTCCTTCATCCACCTCCAGCCGCTGGTCGCCGTGGTGACGAACATCGACAACGACCACCTGGCCACCTACGGCGGCGACCTGGACCGCCTCCGCCACACCTTCGTCGAGTTCCTCCACAACCTGCCCTTCTACGGCCTGGCGGTGGTCTGCCTGGACGACCCGGGCGTCCGGGCGATCCTCCCCATGCTGCACCGGGCGACCCTGACCTACGGCTTCTCGCCGGAGGCAGACGTCCGGGTGGAGGACTGGGTGCGGGACGGCCTCCGGTCCCGGTTCACCGTGATCCGGCCGGGCGCCGCGCCGCTGCCGGTCGTGCTCAACCTGCCCGGCCGGCACAACGTCCTGAACGCCCTGGCCGCCGTGGCCATCGCCTGCGACCTGGAGCTGTCCGATGCCGCCTGCCAGGAGGCCCTGGCCAGCTTCGAGGGCGTGGACCGGCGCCTGCAGCTCCTGGGCGACATCGTCCTCGGCGGCAAGCGGGTCGCCCTGGTCGACGACTACGGCCATCACCCCACCGAGATCGCCGCCACCATCGAGGCCGTGCGCCAGGCCTGGCCGGGCCGCCGGCTGGTCGTCGCCTTCCAGCCCCACCGCTACTCCCGCACCCGGGACCTGCTCGACGACTTCGCCGAGGTGCTGTCGGCGGCGGATCGGCTGCTCGTGACGGAGGTCTACGCCGCCGGCGAGACGCCGGTGACGGGGGCCGACGGCCGCGCCATCTGCCGCGCGATCCGCAGTCGCGGGCAGGTCGAGCCCGTCTTCGTGCCCCAGATGGAGGAGCTGGCTGCGCTCCTGACCGGAGTCGTGCAGACGGGGGACGTGCTGCTCACGCTCGGCGCCGGCAGCATCGGCGCCTCGGCGCTCGCCCTGCGCGATGCCCATGCCGACGTCGCGACGGGACGCACCGGAGCATCCGCGTGATGACGTCGACGCGCAAAGCTCCCGGCACGATCCTCCGCAACGAGCCGATGTCGAAACATACGACATGGCGAGTCGGCGGCCCCGCAGACGTGTATTATTCGCCGCGTTGTCGTGATGATCTTCTGGACTTCGTTCGCAGCCTCGACGCGGACACGCCGGTGTACTTCGTCGGCCTCGGGAGCAACCTCCTCGTGCGGGACGGTGGCATCCGGGGCGCCGTCGTTGCCACCGGCCAGGCGCTGAACGGGCTCCGCCACCTGGGTGGCGGGGTCGTCGAGGCCGAGGCCGGGGTGCCGTGCACGGTGGTGGCGCGGCAGTGTGGTCGCTGGGAACTGGGTCCGGCCGAGTTCTTCGCCGGGATTCCGGGCAGCGTGGGTGGCGCGCTCCGGATGAACGCAGGGGCTTTCGGCGGGGAGACCTGGGAAAAGGTCATCGAGGTCGACGTGGTGGACCGCCGCGGGAATGTGCGCACCCGCGGCAGGGACGGTTACCAGGTCGGATACCGGCAGGTGCGCGGTCCGCTGGAGGAGTGGTTCCTGGCTGCCCGATTCAAGTTCGACGAACACTACACCGCGGCCGCGGACCGCATCCGGACACTTGTCTCCGAGCGCAAGGCTCGCCAGCCCCTGGGCCTCCCGAGCTGCGGCTCCGTCTTCAAGAACCCTCCCGGCGACCACGCGGCCCGCCTCATCGAGGCGGCCGGCCTCAAGGGCACCCGCGTGGGCGGGGCCGAGGTGTCGCCGAAGCACGCCAACTTCATCATCAATACCGGCGGCGCGACCGCGGCCGACATCGAGGCTCTGATCGAGCAGGTCCGGGCGGCCGTGCTCGCCCGCCACGGCATCCGGCTCGACACCGAGGTGCAGTTCCTGGGCGAGCCCGCCGGAGCGACGCGATGAGTGCCGCCGCCTACCTCCGGGTGACGGATCCGGCGGCCTTTGGCCGGGTGGTGGTCCTGATGGGCGGCGAGTCCGCTGAGCGGGAGGTTTCCCTGCAGAGCGGTGCCGGGGTCCTGAAGGCGCTCCAGAACAAGGGTGTCCGGGCCGAGGGCCTCGACGCGGGAAGTGACCTGCTGGCGCGGCTCATCGCGGGCCGCTATGACCGGGCCTGGATCGCCCTCCATGGCAGGGGCGGGGAGGACGGCACTCTTCAGGCGTTGCTCGGCTTTCTCAAGGTGCCATTCACTGGCTCCGGCGTGCTGGGTTCCGCCATCTGTATGGACAAATTGCGCACCAAGCGCCTCCTGCAGGGCGCGGGCCTGCCCACGCCGCGCTACTGCGTGATCCGTAACGAGGCCGACCTCACCGAGGCCGGCGAGCAGCTGGGCCTGCCCCTCATGGTCAAGCCCTCCGACGAGGGCTCGAGCATCGGCATGAGCAAGGTCGAGCGCCCCGAGCAGATAAAGGCCGCCTGGGACCTGGCGTCCGGATTCAACTGCGATGTGTTCGCCGAGGAGTGGGTGGCTGGTCCCGAGTTCACGGCGGCGGTGCTCCAGGGCCAGGCACTGCCGCTCATCCGTATCGAGACCGATAACAAGTTCTTCGACTACCAGGCCAAGTACCTCAGCGATGACACCCGCTACCTCTGTCCCTGCGGGCTGCCAGCCCCCGAGGAGCGCAGGCTTCAGGAGACCGCCCTGGCCGCGTTCGAGGCCGTCGGTGCCCGGGGCTGGGGCCGTGTGGACATCATGGTTTCGCCCCAGGCCGGTCCGCTGATCCTCGAGATCAATACGGTGCCCGGGATGACCAGCCACAGCCTGGTGCCGATGGCCGCCGCCGCCGCGGGCACCGGTTTCGACGACCTGGTCTGGCGGATCCTCGAGACCAGCTTCGATGAGGCTGCCGCATGAAGCTCTTCGGCCGCGGCAACCGCCGGCGCCGGGAGGAACCCCGGATCAAGTTGCCGCCCATTCCGTGGGTGGCGATCTCGAGCGTGCTCGGCGTGCTGCTCTTCGCCGGCGGCCTCGTCACCGCGGGACGCTGGGCGCTGAACCGGCCGGTGCAGGAGGTGGTGCTGAAGGGCCAGTTCGAGCGCGTGTCCGCCGACCAGCTCGAAGCCGTGCTGCGCAAGGCCGTGGGTCAGGGCTTCCTCGCGACCGACCTGCGCGCCATCCAGGCCCAGGTCGCGGCGCTGCCCTGGGTGGCAACCTCCCAGGTCAGCCGCCACTGGCCCGACACGCTGGATGTGACGGTTACCGAGGAGGTGCCGGCGGCCCGATGGGGCGCCGATGGCCTGCTGAATGCCCAGGGTCGCCTCTTCATCCGCCACACCACCCACATCCCGGCCGAGCTGCCGCGCCTCTCCGGGCCCGAAGGCTCGGAGACCGAGGTCGCGGCCCGCTACGTGGCGATCCACGAGAAGCTCGTCGAGCGCGGGCTCGGCGTCGCCGCGCTCGAGCTGGACGGCCGCGGCGCCTGGACCATGCTCCTCTCCAACGGCATCGGCGTCCGGCTCGGGTCCCGGGACGTGGACCTGCGCCTCGCGCGCTTCTTCGAGGCGCTCGATACGGTGGTTGCGCCGGTCGCCGTGGACGTGCAGTTCGTCGACATGCGCTACACCAACGGCTTCTCGGTGGGCTGGAAGCAGCAACGCGCCGCCCGCGCCGGGCTGGACGTGATGCCCGCCCCGGAACCGGCCCCCGACCACCTGCAGGAGCCCTTGCCCCGTGCCTAGGAAGGACGACAGGGGAATCATCGTGGGCCTCGACATCGGCACGTCGAAGGTCGTCGCGATCGTCGGCGAGCTTCAGGACGACAACCAGATCGAGGTGATCGGCTTCGGCAGCCACCCCTCGAAGGGGCTGAAGAAGGGCGTCGTGGTGAACATCGAGTCCACGGTCACCTCGATCCAGCGCGCGATCGAGGAAGCCGAGCTGATGGCCGGCTGCGACATCCAGCAGGTCTACGCCGGCATCGCGGGCAGCCACGTCCGCAGCCTGAACTCCCACGGCATCGTCGCGATCCGGGATCGGGAGGTCACCCAGAGCGACGTGGATCGGGTGATCGACGCGGCCCGGGCGGTGGCCATCCCTGCCGACCAGAAGATCCTCCATGTGCTGCCCCAGGAATTCATCATCGACGGCCAGGAGGGCATCCGCGAGCCCATCGGCATGTCCGGTGTCCGCCTCGAGGCCCGGGTGCACATGGTCACGGGGGCGGCCAGCGCCGCCCAGAACATCGTCAAGTGCGTCCAGCGCTGCGGCCTCGAGGTGGAGGACATCGTGCTCGAGCAGCTCGCCTCGAGCTTCGCGGTGCTGACCGACGACGAGAAGGAGCTGGGCATCTGTCTCGTCGACATCGGCGGCGGCACCACCGACATCGCCGTCTTCAACAATGGCGCGATCCGGCACACCGCGGTGATTCCCATCGCCGGCGACCAGGTCACCAACGACATCGCGATCTCCCTGCGCACGCCGACCCAGTACGCCGAGGAGATCAAGATCAAGTACGCCTGCGCGCTGTCCCAGCTCGCCAACCTGGACGAGACCATCGAGGTTCCCAGTGTCGGCGACCGGCCGCCGCGACGCCTTGCCAGGCAGACCCTGGCCGAGGTCGTCGAGCCGCGCTACGAGGAGCTGTTCGGGCTGATCCGCGACGAGCTCCGGCGCAGCGGCTTCGAGGACATGATCGCCGCGGGCATCGTCCTGACCGGCGGCAGCGCCAAGATGGAAGGCGCCGTCGAGCTGGCGGAAGAGGTATTCCACATGCCGGTGCGGCTGGGCGTGCCCCAGCACGTGCGCGGGCTCGGAGACGTGGTGCGCAATCCGATCCATTCCACGGGGGTCGGCCTGCTGGTTTACGGGAAGAGCAAAGCGGCGAAGTCACTGGATGAATTGCCCGTTGGTGCGGGCATGCGGGACGTCTGGACGCGGATGAAGAGCTGGTTTCAGGGGAATTTCTGACCACGGGTCTTGTGAATGCGGTTTGTTGTTGTCGCCTATCGTCAAAGTTAATGGAGACAGGAAATGTTTGAACTCATGGATGCAGTCAGCCAGAACGCCGTGATCAAGGTTCTCGGCGTGGGCGGGGGCGGCGGCAACGCCGTCCGGCACATGGTGAGCACCGGGATCGATGGCGTGGACTTCGTCTGCTGCAATACCGATGCGCAGGCGCTGCGGACCTCCAATGTCCGCACCGCCCTGCAGATCGGCTGCAACATCACCAAGGGGCTCGGCGCCGGCGCGAACCCGGATGTCGGCCGCCAGGCCGCCATGGAGGATCGCGACCGGATCATCGAGGTCATCGAGGGAGCCGACATGCTGTTCATCACCGCCGGCCTCGGCGGTGGCACGGGCACGGGCGCGGCGCCGGTGGTTGCCCAGGTGGCGCGGGAACTCGGCATCCTCACGGTGGCGGTCGTCACCAAGCCCTTCGCGATGGAAGGCAAGAAGCGCCTCGGCATCGCCGAGCAGGGCATCGCGGAGCTCGGCAAGTACGTCGATTCGCTCATCACGATCCCCAACGAGAAGCTGCTGTCGGTGCTGGGCCCGGAGACCACGCTGCTGGATGCCTTCAAGGCCGCCAACGAGGTGCTCCAGGGCGCCGTGCAGGGCATCGCCGAGCTGATCACCCGGCCCGGCCTCATCAACGTCGACTTCGCCGACGTCCGCACCGTCATGTCCGAGATGGGCATGGCGATGATGGGCTCCGGCACCGCGAAGGGCCCGGACCGCGCCCGCGAGGCCGCCGAGTCGGCGATCTCGAGCCCGCTGCTCGAGGACGTGAACCTGTCCGGCGCCCGCGGCATCCTGGTCAACGTCACGGCCAGCGAGAACCTGGGGATCGGCGAGTTCCGCCAGGTCGGCGAGACGGTGAAGCAGTGCGCCTCGGAGGACGCGACCGTCGTGATCGGCACGGTGATCGATCCGGAGATGGGCGATACGATCCGCGTGACCGTCGTGGCGACGGGCCTCGGCCAGCCGGTGGTGAAGCAGCAGCCCCACATGCGGGTCGTTGCGCCGGCACCGGCCCATGCGGGTCACCACCGCGGCCACGCTCCCGTGCACCAGCCCGTGGCCCCGCAGCCGGTGGCCGATACGGCCGGGTACGGCGCCTACGACCAGCCGACGTTCATGCGCCAGCGGGCGGTGGGCGACCAGCTGACCGACGGGAGCGACGCGTCCTTCGACCTGCTGGACGTGCCGGCTTTCCTCCGTCGCCAGGCGGACTGAGCAGGCGGACGGTAGCCGGGGTCCGATGACCGGGGGGTTAGCCCCCCGGTTGCGGACCTGCGCCGTTGCGGGGTTTTCCCGGCCTGTGCTAGGGTGCCGCTGCGGATGACAGTTTTATTGCACGGCAGCGGGTCGTGTGGTTTGCTGTTTTACGTGCGCAATCAGGGACTTGGGCAAATTTGACGGATCGGGTCCTGGCCGGGGTGGCCAGGCCGGCTGCGCATTTATCCCCCTGTTGCGGGCCGGTGACAGCCGGCGGCCTTGTCCTTCGCACGGAGCGGCGACAGCCATGTTGAAGCAGCGCACCCTGAAGAATGCCATTCGCGCCTCCGGTGTGGGTCTCCACACCGGCCGCAAGGTATTCATGACGTTGCGCCCGGCGGCCGACAACACTGGCATCGTCTTCCGGCGCGTCGACCTGGATCCCCCGGTGGACGTGAAGGCCGATGCCTGCAAGGTCGGCGAGACCATGCTCGGGACCACCCTGGTCCAGGGTGACGTGAAGGTCGCGACGATCGAGCACCTCATGGCGGCGTTTGCCGGCCTCGGCATCGACAACGCCTACGTGGACCTGAGCGCCGCCGAAGTCCCCATCATGGATGGCAGCGCGGCCCCGTTCGTCTTCCTGCTGCAGTCGGCCGGCGTGGCCGAGCAGAAGTCACCCAAGAAATTCGTCCGGATCCGCAAGGTCGTGCGGGTCGAGGAAGGCGACAAGTTCGCCGAGCTCAAGCCCTTCGCCGGCTTCAAGGTCAATTTCCGCATCGACTTCGACCACCCGGTGTTCCGTCGCCACGCCCAGGTGGCGTCGGTGGATTTCTCCACCACGGCGTTCCTGAAGGAGGTCTCCCGGGCGCGGACCTTCGGCTTCGCACGGGACATCGAGATGCTGCGGGCCCGCCAGCTCACGCTTGGCGGCAGCATGGACAATGCCGTGGTGATCGACGACTTCCGCGTGCTCAACGAGGACGGCCTCCGTTTCGAGGACGAGTTCGTCAAGCACAAGATCCTCGACGCCATCGGCGACGTGTACCTGCTGGGCTACAGCCTGGTGGGCGAGCTGACCGCCTGCAAATCCGGCCACGCCCTCAACAACAAGTTGCTGCACGCCTTGCTGTCCGACCCGTCTGCCTACGAGATGGTGACCTTCGACGACCAGCGCCAGGCGCCGATCTCCTACCAGGTCCCTGCCCTCGCCGGCGTGTAGGAGCGCCGACCGGGGGGATATGCCCTCGGGCTTGCCGACGCGCGGACGCGATGCTTCGCCCGAGGGCATATCCCCCCGGTCGGCGCTCCTACGGCTCCGTACCGACCCGCAACCGGACGCGGGCTGCTTCCGGCCACTCCGTCCGGCATCCCGCCAGTATCCTGTCCGACTCGAAGCGCAATCGCGCGGCCCATTCCGGGCTGGCTGCCGTCACGACCAGGGTGCCGTCCGGCCGCAGATTGCAGCTCGTCACGGCCGCAGCGAGGTCGCCTGCTACTTGCCTGCGTACGCAGTCGGCCAGTTCGAGGCGGCTGTCAGCTGCCTTGGCCAGGGCCTGCAGCGGGCTGTTCAGCGCGATGATGTCGCCGAGGCCGCGGGGTCCGTTTCCAGGGGGATTGCTCATTGCCGCGGCGCGGTTTGTGAACCGTTCCTTGTTCGGTAAAAACCGGTCGGGCATAGTCTAGAGGCAATCAGGCCTCCACTGGTTCGGATGACAGACCGCAACGCAAGTCCGATGGTACCCGCCGTGCTCGGCGTCGCTGCCGCCGTCCTGCTGGGCGGGGCGGGCTTCGGGCTGGGCTGCCTGTACGGGGGCCTGGCGGGCCCGGCCACCATGGCCAGGCCCGCGCCGGCAGTTGCGCAGGTAACCGCCGTGCCAACCCCCGTCGCGGCTTCCGGAGTCGGCGGCCCGGAGGAACCCGTCCCTGCCAGTACCCCGCCGGTCGAAAGCGGCCGGGCCGTGGCCGGCCGCCAGCCGGGTAGCGGCCTCCCCATGTACCGGCCGGTGGCCGGCGGCTGGATCTCCAGCCACTTCGGGCGGCGGCAGGATCCGTTCACCGGGCGGCCCGCCGTCCATCGGGGGCTCGACTTCGCCGGCCTCGACAACAGCGCCATCCTGGCGGTGGCCCCCGGGGTCGTCACCTGGTCCGGCCGCCGGCAGGGCTACGGCAACGTGATCGAGATCGACCACGGCCGGGGCTGGGTGACCCGCTACGGCCACAATGCCTCCAACCTGGTGGCTTCCGGCGATTACGTGAAACCCGGCCAGACCATAGCCCTCATGGGCAGGACCGGGCGGGCCACCGGCACCCACCTGCATTTCGAGGTCCTCTACCGGGGCCGCCACCAGAATCCGGCCCGCTTCGTGCCGCGGGACACCTGAGCCGGAGGCCGGTTTTCCCCTGCTAGAATAGTCCGTCGCGGCCGGCCGGCTGCGGAGGATGCACGCCTTGCTCAATTGGTTTACGCGGCTCTTTGGTAGCCGAAATCAGCGCCTGTTGGCCCGCTATAACCGGGTGGTGGCCCAGGCCGGCCAGCTCGAAGCCGGCCTGAAGGCCCTCGACGACACCGCCCTCAGGGCCAGGACGGCCGAATTCCGCGAACGCCTGGCCCAGGGCGCCACGCTGGATTCCCTGATTCCCGAGGCCTTCGCGGTGGTGCGGGAGGCCGCCCGGCGGACCCTCGGACTGCGCCACTTCGACATGCAGCTGGTGGGCGGCCTCGCGCTGCACGAGGGCAAGATCGCCGAAATGCGGACGGGCGAGGGCAAGACCCTCGTCGCCACGCTGCCGGCCTACCTGAACGCCCTGCCGGCCCGCGGCGTGCACATCGTCACGGTCAACGAGTACCTGGCCCAGCGCGACTCCGACTGGATGGGCCCGGTCTACCGCTTCCTCGGCCTCGAAGTGGCCGTCATCCGCAACGGCCAGTCCGGCGCGGAGAAGCGCGCGGCCTACGCGGCCGACATCACCTACGGCACCAACAACGAATTCGGCTTCGACTACCTGCGGGACAACCTGGCGTTCCGCCGGGAGGACCAGGTCCAGCGGGCGCTGGCCTACGCGGTCGTGGACGAGGTGGACTCCATCCTCATCGACGAGGCCCGCACGCCGCTGATCATCTCGGGCCCGTCGGACGACACCTCCGACCTGTACGTGCGGGTCAACCGGCTGGTGCCCCACCTGGTCCGCCAGGAGCGTCCCGCCACCGACGAGGATGACGGCGGTCCCGGCGACTACTCGGTGGACGAGAAAGGCCGCCAGGTCTTCCTCACGGAAGACGGCCACCAGAAGGTCGAGGAGCTGATGGTCCGGGAGGGGCTGCTCACCGAGAACGACAGCCTCTACGACGCCGCCAACATCCGCCTGATGCATCACCTGACGGCCGCCCTGCGCGCCCACGCCCTGTTCCGCAAGGACGTGGCCTACATCGTCCGCAATGGCGAGGTCGTGATCGTCGACGAGTTCACGGGCCGCACCATGCCCGGCCGGCGCTGGTCCGACGGCCTCCACCAGGCCGTGGAGGCTAAGGAGGGCGTGAACGTCCGGGAAGAAAACCAGACGGTGGCCTCCATCACCTTCCAGAACTATTTCCGGCTGTACGACAAGCTGGCGGGCATGACGGGCACCGCCGATACGGAGGCCTTCGAGTTCCAGCAGATCTACGGGCTCGAGGTGGTGGTGATCCCGACGCACCGGCCGATGATCCGCAAGGACCAGGCCGACCTGGTGTACCTCACGCAGAAGGAGAAGTTCGACGCGATCATCGAGGACATCAAGGAGTGCCAGCAGCGCGGGCAGCCGGTGCTGGTCGGCACGACGTCCATCGAAACCTCCGAGTACCTCGCCGGCCTCCTGGAGAAGGGCGGCGTCCCGCACCAGGTGCTGAACGCCAAGCAGCACGAACGCGAGGCACACATCGTCGCCGAGGCGGGCCGGCCCGGCACCGTGACCATTGCCACCAACATGGCCGGCCGCGGCACCGACATCGTGCTGGGCGGCAACCTGGAGGCCGAACTCACCCAGCTCGGCCAGGAAGCCACGGATGCCGAGCGGCAGGCGCACCGCGCGGAATGGCAGCAGCGCCACGACCAGGTCATCGCCGCCGGCGGCCTGCGGATCATCGGCACCGAGCGCCACGAGTCCCGCCGCATCGACAACCAGCTGCGCGGCCGGTCGGGCCGCCAGGGCGACCCCGGTTCCAGCCGCTTCTACCTGTCCATCGAAGACAACCTGATGCGCATCTTCGGGGATCCCGAGCGCACGAAGGGCATGCTGCGCCGGGTCGGCATGCGGGAGGGCGAGGCCATCGAGAGCAACATGCTCACGGGCCAGATCGAGCGCGCCCAGCGCAAGGTCGAGGCCCACAACTTCGATGCCCGGAAGTCCCTGCTCGAATACGACGACGTCGCGAACGACCAGCGCCGCCTCATCTACCAGCAGCGCAACCAGCTGATGCAGGTGGACGACATCTCCGAGTCGCTCGCGGAGATCCGGGCGGAGGTGGCCAATGCGGTCATCAGCGAGTTCATCGAGCCGGACAGCGTCGAGGAGCAGTGGGATGTTGCAGGCCTCACCGCGGCACTGGACAGCGAGTTCACCGTCTCCCTCGACGTGAAGCGCCTGCTCGACGAGGAGACGGGCGTGGACGAGGACGGGTTGCGCGCCCGGATCCTGGCTGCCTTCGAGGCAACCTACCGGAAGAAGTTCGAGGTCGTCGAGCCGGCCCAGCTGCGGGTCCTGGAGAAGCAGCTGATGCTGCAGCAGGTGGACCAGCACTGGAAGGAGCACCTGGCGGCCATGGACTACCTCCGCCAGGGCATCCACCTGCGCGGCTATGCCCAGAAGAATCCGAAGCAGGAGTACAAGCGCGAGGCCTTCGAGATGTTCGGCGCGATGCTGGACCAGGTGAAGCGCGACGTCGTGACGTTCCTCGCCAAGGCCCGGGTCCGCAGTCCGGAGGAGATCGCGGCCGAGGAGGAGCGGCGCCGGATGTCGGAGCAACTGCAGTTCCTGCACGCCGACGCACCGTCCGCCATGGTCCCCGAGGGTGCCGAGGCCGAGGCCGAGGCGGAGCAGGAAGCCGCCGCTGCCGGCGGGCGGCGGCCGCTCGTCGCCCGGCCAGCCCGGCCGGCGGCCGGCGCCGCCGGACCGTCCGCGCCGGTGGTACGTGGCGAGCGGAAGGTGGGCCGGAACGAGCCTTGCCCCTGCGGGTCCGGCAAGAAGTACAAGCAGTGCCACGGTCGCCTGGACTGATCCAGGTCGCCGCGGGCGTCCTCCGGGACGCCCGCGGCTGCATCCTCATCACCCGGCGCCCGCCGGTTGGCCACGCGGGGGGGTATTGGGAGTTTCCCGGCGGCAAGCTGCAGCCCGGGGAGTCGCCGGCCGATGCGCTGGTCCGGGAACTCCGCGAGGAAATCGGCGTCCAGGTCGACTCCGCGACCCCGTTCCTGGCCTACCGGCACGACTACCCGGAACGCAGCGTGGAGCTGCACGTGTTCCTGGTGGAACGCTACACGGGGGAACCCCGGGGCCTCGAGGGGCAGCCGCTGCGGTGGGTATCGGTGGCGGACATTCCGACTGCCGGCCTGCTCGAGGCCGACCTGCCGATCGCAGAGGCCCTCAGCAGGTCGCCGGTCAGCAGATCGTAAGGCGGAAGCGGACGTCCTTCTGGATCTGCGTTGGCCGCAGCAGCGCGTCGGGACGCTGCATGAAGCGGATCGTGAAGCGGTGGTGGCTGCCGCTGATCTCCGGGTAGAGGTCGAGGCCCGGCTGGATCGACACGCGGAGCAGGCCGGCGACGCCTTCGCCCACCATGCCGTGCTGGAAGCTGCCGTTCGTGGCGACCTGGTCGGACGTGTGGCCGCTTTCCCGGAGCAGCCACAGCAGCTCGGCGATGCTGTCGCAGAGCGGTCGCAGGTTCTTCATCCAGCTCTCGATGTCCGCGACCCTCTGCTCGTAGGCATGGCTCAGCCAGTGGCTGTAGTCCGGCAGGTCGAATTCGCAGGTGCCGCCGGGGATGGCGCTGCGGTGTTTGATCGCGGCGAGGAACTCGCTGTCGCGGATGAGCTGGAGGAACTGGGGGCCAACCGCGAAGAGGCGCTGGCGGAGGTCCTGCAGGTTGCGCAGCACCCGCTTCAGGCGGGTTTCGTCGATGCCCGCCATGTTCTGGTAGCGGTCGTACACGGCGATCTGGCGCTCGAGCTCCTTCAGCACGTCGCCGCGCACGTCGCCGCGCCCGAGGATGGCGACGATGTCAAGCATGCTCGTGACGGCGGCCCGGCTGCCCCACTCGGAGGTCTGCTCCAGGTTGAAGCAGAACTGCTGGTAGAGGAATTCCAGGCGCAGGAAGGTCCGCATCCGTTCGCTCAGGGGCTGCTCGTAGAGCCCGGTCGCGTTGGAGGCTGCCGCCTGGGTGAACAAGTCCGCCGTTGGAATGCTAACCATGAATGGCCGGTTTCGAGCCGGAGCCTTTGTTTTCCCGGCATTCTGCGCCTCCCCCGCAGCGAGGGCAACTGCGCCGGATGCACGGGCGGCAAAGGCCTCGGCCGGTCACCGGTTGCCCTTCACGCCTCCCTTGCCCGTGGCCCGTGGATCCAGGCGTCCCGCCGCCTGCAGGTAGGCGGCATGCAACCCGGCCACCTGGCCCTCGAGATTGCCGATGTCGCCTTCGTTCATCAACACGTCGTCCGCCCCGGCCCGCCGGGCCTGACGGTCCAGCTGGGCCGCGAGGATGCGCTCCGCCCCTGCCGCCGATTCCCCGTCCCGGACCATGAGGCGCTCGCGCTGAACGGCCTCTGAACAGTCCACCACCAGCACCCTGTCCACGCAGTGCGCCAGTCCCGACTCGAGCAGCAGCGGAATCACGAGGACCTGATAGGGGCCGCCGCTGGTGGCGGACACCGCCTCCATGCGTTCGAGGATCCGGGGGTGCAGGATGGCCTCGAGCTGGCGGCGCCGGGCCGGATCAGCGAAGACCAGCGACCGGAGCCGCCGGCGGTCGAGCCCGCCATCCGGCAGCAGCAGCTCCGGGCCGAAGGCCGCTGCGACCGCGGCGAGGCCCGGCGTGCCGGGCGCGACCACGTCCCGCGCGATGACATCCGTATCGATGACGGGAACGCCGAGCGCGGCGAACAGGCCAGCCACCGTGCTCTTGCCGCTCGCGACACCGCCGGTGAGCCCGACCCGGTACACGTCATGGCCCCTGGGGGAAGACCCGCAGGAACGGCACGGCCGTGAGCAGCGGCTCGCCCCAGGCCAGGGCGACGAAGCCTGCCGCCGCCAGGTAGGGTCCGAACGGGATCGGCTCCTGGCGCGCGTGCCGGCCGAGGGCGACCAGCGCGATGCCGGTCGCGGCACCGGTCAGGGCCGAGAGCAGCAGGACCGGGAGGAACATCTGGTAGCCGAGCCAGGCGAGCAGGGCCGCGAACAGCTTGAAGTCGCCGTAGCCCATGCCTTCCTTGCCGGTGACGAGCCGGAAGCCGTGATAGACCAGCCACAGGCTGAGGTACCCGGCCATGGCGCCGATCACGCCGTCCGCGAGGCTCGGCGCGAACGGGCTGGCGGCCGCGTGGGGGCCGGCCAGCAGGTGAAACAGGAGTCCGCCCCAGAGCAGCGGCACCGTGATGCTGTCCGGGAGCAGCTGATGGTCCAGGTCGATCACCGTGAGGGCGATCAGTGACCAGGCGATGACCAGCGCGCCCAGGGCGTCGGCCGTGTAGCCGAACTGCCAGACCAGCAGGCCGGAAACCAGGCCGGTCAAGGCCTCGATGACGGGGTAGCGGGCGGGGATCGGGCTGGCGCAGGCGGCGCAGCGGCCCCGCAGCCAGAGCCAGCCCAGCACGGGCACGTTGTGCCAGGGCTTTATGGGGGTCCTGCAGGCCGGGCAGGCCGAGCGGGGACGGATGAGGTCAAAGGGCTCGCCCGGCGTCGTCTCCGGCGCCGAGCCCGCGGGCGCCAGGATCGCCGCCGCCTCCCGGCGCCAGGCCCGGTCCATCATGACCGGCAGCCGGTGGATGACCACGTTGAGGAAGCTGCCGACGAGCAGCCCCAGCAGGGTCGCCAGGGCCGTCAGCAGCAACGGTGCGGACAGGGGCACCGCCGTGTCGATCAGATGACCGCGCCCATCTTGAAGATCGGCAGGTACATGGCGATCACGAGGCCGCCGACGAGCACGCCGAGGATGGCCATGATGAGCGGCTCGAGCAGGCTGCTCATGCTGTCGACCGCGTTGTCCACGTCGGCTTCGTAGAAGTCGGCCACCTTGGCGGACATCTCGTCGAGGGAGCCGGACTCCTCGCCGACGGCGATCATCTGGATGACCATGTTCGGGAAGATGCCGGTATTTTCCATCGCGCGCTGCAGGCGCTGGCCCGTGGACACCTCGTCGCGCATCGCCAGCACGGCCTTCTCGTAGACCACGTTGCCCGTCGCGCCGGCCACCGACTGCAGGGCTTCCACCAGCGGCACGCCCGCGCTGAACATCGTGGACAGGGTCCGGGCGAAGCGGGCCACGGCGGCCTTCTCGAGGATGTTGCCGATGATGGGCATCTTCAGCAGGAAACGGTCCTCGTACTCGCGGAGCTTGTGGGACCGCTTGCGGGTGTAGATGTAGAAGCCGACGCCGAGGCCCACCACGAGCCCCAGCAGCCAGCCCTTGGTCTGCACGAAGTAGGAGAGGTCGATGACGAAGCGGGTGAACGAGGGCAGGTCGGCGCCGAAGCCCTTGAACAGCGATTCGAACTGGGGGATCACGAAGATCAGCAGGATCATCGTGACGATCACGGCGACGACCATCACCGCCGCGGGATAGAACAGGGCCTTCTTGATCTTCTTCTTGATGGCCTCCGTCTTCTCCTTGTACGTGGCCACCTTGTCGAGGAGGGTGTCCAGCGCGCCGGCCTGCTCGCCGGCGGTCACCAGGTTGATGTAGAGGTCATCGAAGTACAGCGGATGACGAGCCAGGGCCTCGGCGAGCGCCGTGCCGGACTCCAGGTCCTGCTTGATGCCGAGGATCAGCTTCTGCATGGCGGGGTTGTCGTGGCCCACGCCGACGATCTCGAAGGCCTGCACCAGCGGGATGCCCGCGGTGAGCATCGTGGCGAGCTGCCGGCTGAAGATGGCGATGTCGTAGGGCGTGACCTTGCCGCTGCTCTTGAACAGCGCGCTTTCCTTGCGGATCTTGACGGGCACCACGCCCTGCTTGCGCAGCTCGGCGCGGACTGCGGCCTCGCTGGCCGCCAGCGTCTTGCCCCGGACCCTGTTGCCCCGGTTGTCCGTCCCTTCCCAGTTGAAGGGACTTTGATTGATGGCAACGCCGTTCGCCATGACCCGAAAACCCCGATTGAGCGTAGGAGCGCCTTCAGGCGCGACCCGAACCGGTCGCGCCTGAAGGCGCTCCTACGAGCGCCGCCCAGCGCGACCACAAGATATCAAGACTCAATGGTAACCCTGTTGATTTCCTCGAGACTTGTGACGCCGTTCATGACCTTTTGCAGCGCAGCGCGCCGGAGCGTCCAGACCCCGTCCTTGATGGACTGGGTCTCGATCTCGACCGCGTTGCCGCCCTCCAGGATGATCCGGCCGATGGCCTCGGTGACGGGCATGACCTGGTAGATGCCCACCCGCCCTTTGTAACCGTCGTTGCACTGCTTGCAGCCCACCGGGCCGAAGATCCGCAGGTTGCTGCGCACGTCCTCCTTCGAGAAGCCCTCCTGCAGCAGGGCTTCTTCCGGGATGTCCCGCAGCTCCTTGCACTGTTCGCAGAGCCGGCGGGCCAGGCGCTGGGCGATGATCAGGTGGACGGAAGTCGCGATGGCGTAGGGCTTCACGCCCATGTCCACCATGCGGGTCAGGGTGCGGGGTGCGTCGTTGGTGTGCAGGGTGGACAGCACCAGGTGGCCCGTCTGGGCGGCCTTGATGGCCGTCTCGGCGGTCTCCAGGTCCCGGATCTCGCCGACCATGATCACGTCCGGGTCCTGGCGCAGGAAGGCCTTCAGCGCCGTGGCGAAGTTCAGGCCCACCTTCGGGTTCACGTTGACCTGGTTGATGCCGGGGACGTTGATCTCCACCGGGTCCTCGCAGGTGGAGATGTTCCGGTCCTCGGTGTTCAGGATGTTGATGCCGGTGTACAGGGACACGGTCTTGCCGCTGCCCGTGGGACCCGTCACCAGGATCATGCCGTAGGGCTTGGCCAGGGCGTCCAGATACAGCTTGCGCTGGAAGTCCTCGTAGCCCAGCACCTCGATGCCGAGCTTGGCGGCCGTCGGGTCCAGGATACGCAGCACCACCTTCTCGCCGAACAGGGTGGGGCAGGTGTTCACGCGGAAGTCGATGGCGCGGTTCTTCGAGAGCCGCAGCTTGATGCGGCCGTCCTGGGGCACACGGCGCTCGGCGATGTCGAGGCGGGACATGACCTTGAGGCGCGCGGTGACCTTGTTGGACAGCGCGAGCGGCGGCGCCGCCACCTGCTTCAGCACGCCGTCCAGCCGGGTGCGCACCCGGTAGTTCTTCTCGTAGGGTTCGAAGTGGATGTCCGACGCGCCGCGCTTGATGGCGTCCAGCATGATCTTGTTGACGAAGCGCACCACCGGCGCGTCTTCCACGTCGTCCCGGGCGACGTCGTCCCCCACCAGCTCCTCGTCGCCACCGCTGACCTCGAGGCTTTCCAGGTCGAAATCGTCCTCGGCGAAGTTGGACATGGAGGTGTCGACGGCCTCCAGGGCCTTGCCGACCATGGTGGCGAGCTTGTCCTGCTCGACGATGATCGGGTCCACCCGCATGCCGGACTGGAACTTGATCTCGTCGATGGCCGGCAGGTCGGTGGGATCGGCGACGGCGAGGAACAGGCGCTTGCCGCGGAGGACCAGGGGCAGGACCTGGTGCTTGGCCAGCAGGCGCTGGTCCACGGACTTGACCGCCTCCACGTCCAGGTCGATGGCGTCCAGGTCCAGGAGGGGCACGCCGAACTCGGAGGCGGCGGCCACGGCGATCTTGCGGGCCTCGATGAGCTGCCTGCCTACGAGGTAGGCCACCAGCGTGATGCGCTGGGCCTGGGCGCCCTTCAGCGCCTGGAGGACCGCGTCCTCGGGGATCAGGCCGTCCTGGACGAGGCGCCGGGAGAGGCCGCTCAGGGCGGTATTGGTGGCGGAAACGGCCATAAGCTCCTTGCTGGTCCCTACTCTGGCCGCCGGGCCGAAAACGAGCCCCCGGGACCAGCCTTGGTCCCGTGCCCCGGTTAGCACATTAGGGTAAGTGTAGTCTTACTAAGGAACCCCCACCGGTGCAACCGGCCAGGTCGGGACTTTCGCGGATTTATGCCGCCCGGGGCGAAAATGGGGTCTGACCCCGCTCAGAGCCAGTCAGGCCCCAAAAGGAAAGGCCCCTGCCTTGCGGCAGGGGCCCCCCTAGTCTTTCAGGCCTCAGGCGACGGCCTTAGCTGTCGTCGCGGCAGGACTGGGGCATGTACTTGTCCAGCACACTGGTCGTGCTGGCGTCCGAGGCGCCGGAGTCCGGGTCCTCGAGGGCCGGGTTCGCGTCGGCACCGGTGTTGTTGCCGCAGAGCCAGACCACGTCGTCGTTGGCGCTGACCATCGGACGGATGCTGAGCACGGGACCCGTGGTGACCAGGTTGTCGTTGGCGGCGCCGCCGTAGGTGACAATGATCGTGCCGTTCGACACGGTCACGCTTTCGACGTACTTGCCGGACTTCACCTCGGTGAGGCCCAGATCGGACTCGTCGGTCGGCCACACGCCCTCGTTGGCGTAGAACTCGCCGACGCCAGCCTTAAGGTCGGAGGCCAGATTGAGGCCTTCGGTGACCTGGGCGCGGATCGTGTAGTCCTGGTAGGCCGGGATCGCGATGGCCGCCAGGATGCCGATGATGGCCACCACGATCATCAACTCGATGAGCGTGAAGCCCTTCTGGATGTTCTTAGTCATGTAAGCGTTCTCCTGCTGGATTGAAGGTCGGTTGGTAATACGTGCGGCCGAAGCCTGCGGGAGTAACTTTGCAGGTTCCGTGCCAGCCCCCTTCGGCAGGTTCCCAAGGCGTTGATCCCGCGTGGAAAATGGCTGTGGCACGCAGGGCCGGCTTTGGGCGGCGCAACATAAGTTCCGGCGGCGTCCGGACCTGAGCGGACGTGGAGCGTCACATTGTGACGTTCCACGTCAGGGCCGGCCGGTCAGTCGATGCCCAGCTTCTGCATCCGGTAGCGGAGCGCCCGGAGCGTGAGGCCGAGCGTCCGGGCCGTCGCGGTCTTGTTGTAGCGGTGGTCCTTGAGCGCGGCCAGGATCGTTTCGCGCTCGACGGAGTCGAGGCGGTCGCCGAGAAGGGGGGTGGCCGCCGCCGTAGGAGCGGCTTCAGCCACGATCCCAGTTCCGTTCGCGGCTGAAGCCGCTCCTACGGCCGCTCCTGCGGGGCCAACCTGGATCTGGATATCGTCCGCGGTGATCACCTCGCCAGAGAGCGCGACCGCCCGCTCCAGGATGTTCTCCAACTCGCGCACGTTGCCGGGGAAGCGGTAGGCGAGGAGCTTGGCCCGGGCCTCCGGTGTCAGCTCCGGCGGGGGCGTGCCCATGCCTGCTGCCAGCCGGCGGAGGATGTGCCCGGTCAGGAGCAGGGTGTCCTGGTCCCGCTCCCGGAGGGGCGGCACCCGCAGCTCGATCACGTTGATCCGGTAATAGAGGTCTTCCCGGAACTGGCCGGCCGCCACCAGGGCCCGCAGGTCCTTGTGGGTGGCGGAGAGGATCCGCACGTCCACCGGCACCTCGGCCGCCTGGCCCACCGGGCGCAGGGTCTTTTCCTGGATCACCCGCAGCAGCTTCACCTGCATGGGCAGCGGCAGGTCGGCGATCTCGTCCATGAACAGCGTGCCGCCCTCGGCCGACTGGAACAGGCCGGTCTTGTCGCTGACGGCCCCGGTGAAGGAACCCTTGCGATGGCCGAAGAACTCGCTCTCCATGAGCTCGCCGGGAATGGCGCCGCAGTTGACCGGCACGAAGGGGCCCTCCGCCCGGGCGCCCTGCTCGTGGATCATGCGGGCCACCAGCTCCTTGCCCGTGCCCGACTCGCCGGTGATGTGCACCGGCGCCTGGCTGCGGGCCACCTTGCCGACGGTCTGGCGCAGGCGCTCGATGGGCGCGGATTCGCCCAGCAGCTGCGCCCGTCCGCCCGTCACGTCCTGGCGCGGCACCTTGAGCGCGCTGCCCACGAGCTTGCGCAGCACCTTCACGTCGAGGGGCTTCGAGATGAAGTCGAAGGCGCCGGCCTTCAGCGCGCGCACCGCCGTCTCCACGTTGCCGTGGGCGGTGATCACGGCCACGGGCGTCTTCAGGCCCCGGCCCTGCATCCACTCGATCAGCTCGATGCCGTCGCCGTCCGGCAGGCGCATGTCGGTGAGGCACAGCTGGAAATCCCGGCGGGCCAGCCGGTCCCTCGCGCTCGCCACGTCGGCGCAGGTGGAGGCCTCGATGTCCATGCGCTCCAGGGTGAGCGCCAGCAGCTCCCGGATGTCGGGCTCGTCGTCCACCACCAGTGCGACCGGCCGCGCCATGCTCAGGCTTCCCACCGGCCGGGATCGGCGAAGACGATGCGGAAGACGCTGCCGCCACCGCGGCGGGGCTCGTGGATGAGCGCCGCCCGGTTGCACTCGCAGAGCTCCCGGGAGATGAACAGGCCGAGGCCCGTCCCGCCGTTCCGCCCGGTGGCGAAGGGCTCGAAGATCTGCTCGCGCATCTCCTCCGGGATGCCGGGACCGGAGTCTGCCACCTCCAGGTAGGGCCGGCGGCTGCCGGCGAGCCGCCCGAAGCCGATCTCGACGGCGATGCCGCCCGTCAGGCTGGCGTACTTCACCGCGTTCTCGCACAGGTTCCAGACGATCTGGCGGAGGTGGCCGGGGTCCATGCGCACTTCCACGTCCTCCGCGTGGGCCACCGTCACCTGGCCCTCCTGGAGCTCGAGGGTGGAGCCGAACTCGGTGGCGAATTCCCGGGTCCAGCCGGCCAGGTAGATGAGCTCCGGCCGGCTGTTCTCCCTGCGGGACAGCTGCAGGACGTTCTCCACGATCTCGCTCACCCGCCGGGAATTCGTCTGGATGATGTCGATGAGCCGGCGGTCGTCCTCCCGCAGCCCGGGCGACTCCCCGAGCAGCTGCCCCGCGTGGGAGAGCGCCCCCACCGGGTTGCGGATCTCGTGGGCGATGCTGGCCGACAGGCGACCGAGCGCCGCGAGCTTGGTCTGCTGGACCTTCTGGGCGAGGAGGCTGGCGTCCTCCAGGAACATCAGCACCGGCCCGTCCTCGCGCCCGCCCAGCGGGGCCAGGTAGGCATTGATGCGCGTGGTCCCGTCCGCCGACAGGAACGGCTGCGGCTGCAGCAGCGGATTGCCCTGCCGCCGCCAGTCCGCGAGCATGCGGGACAGGTGGGGCGCGAGCCGCGCCAGGTCCTGCCCGGGCTCCCGGGTGCGGATGCCCGCATGCTCCGCGGCGGACTGGTTGATGAGGCGGATGCGGTTGGCCTCGTCCACCACCACGATGCTCTCGCGCAGGTTCTGGATGATGTATTCGTTCAGCTGGGCCAGGTTGGCCAGGTCGATGCCCCGCTGCCGGGCCAGCGCCTCGCTTTCCTCGAGCCGGCGCGCCAGGGGGTAGGCGGCCGAGGCGATCATGAAGATGATGGCGCCCAGGACGCCGGCGGCGAGGAATTCCCCGCTCGGGGCCGCCTGGTCGAGCACGCTGAAGGCCTGCTCCGCCAGCACCGCGAGGGCCGCGACGGACGCCGCGAAGAAGGCCTGGCGGCCTCGCAGGGTGAGGCTCGCGGCGCCGACGAACACCACCAGCAGGCCGCCGATGCCGCTCCGGATGCCGCCGCTCGCGTGCATCAGCAGCGTCACGGCCAGGATGTCGGCGGCCAGTTCGAGCAGGGCCACCCGCGGCAGGATCACCGGCCGCTGCCACTGCCAGGCCAGGACCAGCAGCGCGAACACGCAGTAGACGGCCGAGGTGGCGAAGTACAGCTCCGCATTGCGCGTGCCCAGGATCGGGGACGCCGGATTGCCGAGGGCGATCGCCAGCATCGTGGCGCCGATGCCGGCGCGGAACACGCCGACGAAGCGCAGCACCCGGCGCGAGACATCGTTGCCGATACTCCGCGTGAATTCGTCCGCGGGCGGGCGCAATGGTTCGTGGAGCGACTGTTCGGCAGCAGCCATGCGTGCAGACCGGGAATGCCAACGGGCATTATGTCTGCCCCGGGCGGCCGGTGCGTGACCGCCTTGGCACTTTGACTCAGCGCACAATTCCCCCACAATAGCCGCCTTCCGGCGCGGGCAGGCCCCAGTAAATCCCCATGAATCTCCACGAATACCAGTCCAAGGAGCTGTTCCGGCGCTTTGGCATCGAGGTCCCCCGGGGCGAAGTGGCGACCACCCCGGCCCAGGCCGCGGCGGCGGCCGGGCGCCTCGGCGGCAAGGTCTGGGTGGTCAAGGCCCAGGTGCACGCGGGCGGCCGCGGCAAGGCGGGCGGGGTCAAGCTGGCCCGCAGCCCGGAGGAGGTGGGCCGGCTGGCCGGTGACATGCTCGGCACCCGGCTGGTGACCAAGCAGACCGGACCCCAGGGCATGCCGGTGAACCAGATCTACGTGGAGTCGGGCAGCGACATCGCCCGGGAACTCTACCTGAGCCTGCTCGTCGACCGCAGCCGCGAGCGCATCGCCTTCATCGGCTCGGCGGCCGGCGGCATGGATATCGAGGAAGTCGCCGCGAAGACCCCGGA
>Ga0268299_1001776_pt1 | contig 32566 bp, 32 predicted proteins | sample NOBtaG_FD_193484 | JGI IMG/M metagenome (GOLD analysis project Ga0268299, IMG submission 193484) | Activated sludge microbial communities from bioreactor in Nijmegen, Gelderland, Netherland - NOB reactor | ecosystem: Engineered > Bioreactor > Aerobic > Activated sludge | place: Netherlands... | reverse complement strand
CGGCCAGATCGGGGTTCTTCTCGGTGTTGGTGACCCCCGGGATGGGACGCTGATCGGCCTTCTCCTTGTCGCTGACCTTGCGCATGGCCCGCAGGTCAAGGCTGGGGGCCTCGGCGAAGATCTTGGCCATGCCTTCGAGCATGTTGCCGATGGCGTGGTGGCTCATCGACATGACCCCGACCCGACGACCCTGCTGGACGAGTGCCTTGGCGATGTGGGCACCCCGGAACGTCTTGCCAGTGCCTGGGGGGCCCTGCACGGCGAGCACGCTGGCGTCCAACTGGCAGACCCACTGGGCGAGCTGGGCAGGGTCGTCGGTGAAGCGCCCATCGGCGGGCCCACCGCCGTCCACGAAGCGAGGGTCATCGGCGACGAGCAGCGCCAGGGTGGCCCGGTTCGGTGCGCCGGCCGTCTCGGGGTCGAGGAGCTGGCGGCCCAGGTTGACGATCGCGTCGAACTTGGCCCGCGGGCTGAACCACTCGTCGGGGACCACCGCCGCGGGAATCGAGCCGTGGTCCTGGCAGCGCTGATCCCACTTGAGCGCGAGGGTTCCGGCCGCAGCGTCGAGCTCGTCGACCTCAGCGAAGGTGAGCTGGCCGGCGGAGGTGAGGTAGATGACCTTCTTGATCTCGCCCTCGACGAGCTGACCCGCGAGCTCCTGGGGCGGGAACGACAGGCGCAGGCTGGGCCACTTCCGGTCGCGGCCCGTCGGGGTGAACGCGGGCACCTCAACCGGGTCGTGCAACGCGGTGATGGTGCCCACGTCGGCGGCTTGCTTGTCCGCCTCGGCGAGCAGCCGGCGCATGACATCGGCGGCGTAGACGCGCCACTCACGGCGCCAGTACCCCAACAGGTCGGCGGTGTCGCGCTGGGGTGTGCCGGGCTCGAACGCGGCGAGACCCTCGAGGAGCTCGTCGACATCACGAGCCAGCTCGCTCTGCTCGCCGTCGGGCGTGTCGAGGCGCCAGTCCAGCTCTGCAGGGCGATGGTCGATGAGCCAGTCACGCAACGCTTGGGTGGCCCGCACGTCGTCGTCGTTGTAGCGGGCGATTGCACCGAGGTGTGCGGGATCGCCGTCTGCCATCCACTCCTCGTAGGCGATGACCGCGCCTGCGCCCTTGTCGATGTCGTGCTGGCGCTCGTAGTCAGTGAGGCGTTCGAGGTGCTTGAGGCCGTAGCCCTCGACGCCGACCTGCACGGCGTTGCGGGCGACGATCAGCAGGTCGACGAACACGCCGGCCTCGATGAGCCGGCCGAGCGCGGCCTCGGCCACCGCGTACTCGTCGGAGAGCGCCTGCAGAGCGGATCGTTCGGTGTGGTTGTAGTGGTACACGTGCATGCCCGGATGGGCCGCGCGTCTCGCCTCGATGTCCGCGATGAGCTGTTCGACCGCAACCCGCTCGCTCGCCTCGTCATGGGCCCACAGCTGGTGGTAGCACCATTCACCGGTCTCATCGGCGGCGACGTAGCCGAACAAGAAGAACAGCCCTCGGTCGGCTCGCCAGAACGGGTGGCCCTCGAAGTCGAGGAAGATGTCGCCGGGATCGGGAGCAGGGAGCTGCTCGAAGCCGCGACCCCACACCGGTTCCTCGTCGTCGGCCTCGATGAGCAGGAAGGGGGGCTTGGCTGACTCTCCAGCGGCGCGGGCCTTGACCTGCAGAGCGGCCTGGGTGCGCAGACGGGCGAGCCGGTCGGGTCGCAGGTCGCCGACCTCGGCGGTGCACTCCGCTAGCGAGGCGAGGGTGTCGACAGCGTCGACCTCGAGGGCGACCCGCTCAGCGCTGCGGATGCCCGCGACGTAGATGAGGGAGTCAACATCGCGCCAGGTCTGTTCACAGTCACCAGCGAACTCGCAGAAGCCGCAGTGGTCGCACGGCTCGGGCAGGGCGAGAGCATCGTCGGGACCCGCGTCGATCGCGGCGCGCACCTGGGCCCGCAGCCGGGTCCAATAGGGCCGGACCTCGGCGAAGGTCACCACGTCGGTGTCGCCCGAACCGAGCGACACCTTCAGATCAAGGGGCGTGATGCCGGTGCGAGCCTCGATGGCTTCGGCGTAGAAGCACAGCTGAAGGACGTGGCCGGGCTTGGCTGCCTTGCGGGCGAGCTTGGCATCGACCGGCTCCCACCGCACCGAGCCGTCGGGCTCGTCGACGCGCTCGAGGAAGTCGGCGATGCCCCGGATGCCGTCGTGCACGAACGGCATCTGGAACAGCACATCGGCATCCGACGACAGAAGGGGCGCGCAGCGCTCGGCCCACGCGGCGAAGGACTCGTTGTTCGCCTTGTCCCGATCGTCGACCTCGATCACGTGCAGTCCCTGAGCGCGGTACGCCTCGAGCACCGCCGCCTCGTGAGCTAGGCCCTTGTCCATGAGCAGCTGGGCGAACGCGCTGGCGCCCCCGTAGGGCCTGGCCCGGGTGCCTGCCTCCACCGCGTGCTTGAGCGACAGGTAGTGCGCGCAGTCGAGCCACGCCGTGATCTTCGACGGCGTCAACAGCCGCTCGACCGTGGGTACAGGAGTGAGCAGCTCGGGATCCGCCATGCACACATTGTCGCGGACAGGTGTGACACCAACCCGGCTCGCCGATTCGCGGTTCTCGTCACACCCCCTCGGTACGGTCAAACCAGAGCTTCACGATCGGATGGAGACGATGCTGGACGCGCTGACCCAAGCGGAACTGCTCGCCGAGAGAGTCGTCCGCGGCACGCCCCTCTCTGAGCTCGCCAGCCCGATCCCGCTGGGCAGTGGTGAGGTCCTCCATGCTCAGGTAGAGGCTGACGGCTGGCGCTTCCACGGGCTCGACGTGCTCGTCGAACAACGACAGCCCCTCGTCTTCGGTGGGCCGGCGGCCTTCGGTCTTGCCGCCACGGCCGCCGCGATCGGCAATCGGCGTGCGAGATCGGACGCCGAGCGGCTCGCGGCACCGCAGTGGCGTGCGCTCGGTGTCATGCCAGTGTTGGCGACGAACCAACGGCTCTGCGTCTTCCATGACGGCGTCTGGGGCTCGGTCTGGTACTCGGCCATCCGACAGCTCATCCCTCACCCGGCCGAGGGGCGACTCGAGTTGCTCTTCGAGGACGACCCGCCCTACCTCCTCGTCGGCGAGTGGGTTCCCTACCTCACCGTCGTCGTCACCGCGGTGCTGGCGCAGGTCCATGGCGTCGACACGGTGATGACGATGCTGTGCACTGCCTGAGGTCCGGCGCTCGACATCACGCGAGGTCGCGGCTGGCGCCGACCGACCGTTCTCCAACACATGCGTTCACCCGGAGCTCCAACTCCTTCGACCAGTTCGATGACCGCATGAGCGCGTCGTTCATATCGCTCGCGGGCAGCGCGAGGGTGACGGGGTGGCGTTGCTGTGCGTCGAGCAGCGCGGTGAGCCGGGCCGCAGCACCACGGCCGGCGTCGTCCTGGTCGAACGCGATCACGAGCGGCTCGGGCAGTCGTGACAACTCGTGTGCGATCGCCTGATCGGGGTACGCCGCGCTGAGAACTGCAGCCGACCGGTAGCCGGCGGCAGCAGCCGAGAGTGCGTCGATCGCTCCCTCGGTCACGATCACCTCCCGGTGCCACCGCTCGGCCGGACGGAAGTAGGCGAGACGTGGATTCGGCGCCAGGTCGCCGGTGGGGTTCAGGTACCGAGGACCGTCGGGTCGCGGGTTGGTGACGCGCAGCTGGGCGTAGACCGCGTGCCCGCCAACGATCACGGGGAGCACGGCACCCGCTGCCTTCGGCATGCCCTCCGGCCGCTGCTGGCGGCGAGGTCCGACGTCGGCGCCGATGCGGTTGGCAAGGAGAACACCCTCGGGCAGACCGCGCTCCTCGATCAGCCAGTCTCGAATGCGACGGCCCGCCGAAGAATGGAGCGCTTGCGAGCATTCATCGACGTAGCGGTCCAGGCCCTCCTGGTCACGACAGCCTCGGGAGAGAGGGACCGGTCTGGGAGTCCGGGGCTGTGGCGACCACCTCGGCCCCTGGTCGGCGATCCCCACCCGACGGGCCAGCAGGTCCATCGCTCCCCGGGCGTCGCCGCCGCAGCAGGTCATGACGAGGTCGATGGCTGTTCCGCCGGCACCGCATCCGTGGCACCGCCAGCGTTGCTCCCCCCGGCGACTGGTGAAGATCGACACCGGTGGGGTTCGGCCGGTCTGAGCATGCTGAGGACTGGGGCACGGCCACGCTGGACTGCGGGCCGAGCCACGGTGGCCGCCGAGGAGTTCGTCGGCCAGTGCCGGGAGGTCGACAGCGGCGATGAGTGCGTCCCGGTCGTACATCGGCTCATGCCGCCTCGATCGCAGCACGCTCCGGCGCGGACGCAGTTGCGATCATTCGGGCATCGGTGTCGCACATCGCCTCCTCGGTGGGCCCCATGAGGTGGTGGACCACGGCAGTGCGGCCTCCCACCTTCCACAGCGCCCGGCCTCGTGCGAGCTGGCCGACGATCCGTGACTCGGGTTCGGTGAGCCCGAAGTGCGTCGCCGTGGCGTCGACCTGGTCCGGGGCCTGGCGAAGGATGATCTTGGTGGCGGAATCGGCGAGAAGACCGGCCGCGATCTTGGCGGTGCTGGACCCGTCATCCGCTTGGGCGACGAGATCGGAGGCGCGATGCGTGATGCAGAGGTTGGCAGCGCCGTAGGTTCGGCCGAGCTTGAAGCACGTCTGGAGGTAGGCGGCGGTGTGGCGGTTGCCAAGCAACGCCCAGGCCTCGTCGAGGACCTGCACCCGTTGCGGTCCAGGGCAGGCCATGAGCTGTTGGAGCCAGCCGGCAGCGGCGACCATGACGAGCGGGAGCGCCTCGGAGTCGAGCGGGACGGCCGAGAGGTCGAGGACGAGGCCCGGGCCATCCCACCGGAGCGGCACGGTGCTTGGGCCGTCGAACATGCCTCGCAGTGAGCGGGCGAGGAGCTTGTCGAGGGCGTAGGCGACCTGGGCGACGTCGGTACTCACGTCGGCTGGTGTGCGTCGAAGCCGGCTACCCATCTCGTCGGTCGGGTCGGCAACCAGCCGCGCCACGTCGACGAGAGTTGGCTCGTCGAGCGGCGAGCGGGTGAGGTGCTCGATGGCGGCGAAGATCACGGCGTCTTCGAGCTGGGCGAGGGGTCGCTCGAGCACAGTGGCGACCAGCGCGGCGCACATCTCGGCGCGCCGCAGGACCTGCTTGTCCTCGGGCTCGTGTGCTGCCGCCGGGCCAGGAGCCAGCGGGTTGATGCGGGTGGCCCCGCCTGGCGTGAGACGCACCGTGCTGAGGCCGAGCCGCTCGGCCAGGGGCGCGTACTCACCCTTGGGATCAGCGATCGCCGTCCAGCGCCCCTGGGGCCCTTGGCCGTAGACGGCGGCCTGTCGCCAGAGCAGGCACTTGACGAGTGCCGACTTGCCGTTGCCCGGCTCGCCGAGGACCCACCCGTTGGGGTTGGTGACGAGGCCGGCGGCGTACGCGTCGAAGGGGTCCCAGCAGAACTCGGCGCCACCGGCGAGGAGGTCGAGGCCGACGTAGGTGCCCTCATGGCCGAAGGACGCCTGCACCGAGAACGGGTAGATGCTCGACACGTGAGCGGTGGTCCCTCGGTGGAACGGGAGCCGCAGTGTCGGCCTCATGACGCGAGGAGATGGGTAGGGGCGAGGCCGAGCGGAAGCGCTGAAGCCCAGGCAAGGTCCTGGCGGGCGTCGAGCACGCGGAGGTCCATCCCGGTCTCCCTGGCGAGTTGCTCGATGACCTCTCCGTGCTCCTCGAGCTCGTCGATGTCACGGGCCGACACGGTGACGAGCCCCGCGTAGGCCATCTCGGGGTACCCGGCGACCAGCTCCTCCTCGCGGTCTAGCAGTGCTTGCGTGGCTCGACGGTGGCGTGCGTCAACACGTCGGCCCTTGTCTTCCTTCGTCGCGGCGTCCGACTCGAGCTTCACCAGATCGCGCTCGATCCGTCGCCGGCTCTGATGGGTCGACACCGGGACGAGGACGACGGTCATGGTCCGGGTGATGCCGCCGCCGGCGAGGAACGGCTCCATCCACGAGGGTGACTGGGCCAGTCGGGGCCATGTCCCGATCCACCACGTTCGGTGGATCGCGCCATCGGTCCGCAGCTGCCGCCAGTCGGTGTGGACGGCGAGCGGGCCGGCCGTGCTCGCACGCACGAGGGCGAGCCGTTGGACGAGGCGACCTGTCCGGGCCGGCGCCGTCGGGGTCACCGGATCGATGCGCTCGCGCAACGCCCGTTGGATGCCGTGCGCGTCTAAAGGGTCGCTCGCCGCCAAACCGGCGGATCGGAGCCCGCGCAGCAGCGCCTCGGTCGAGGAGGTGAGCGCGCGGGCGAGGTGATCGTCAGCGCTCCCCCCACCCGCCCGGTGCCGGTTGAGTCGCTCACGAGCGACTGTGATGGACACCACGACGTCGTGGGAGACGGCGCTTGCCGTGGCGACGTCGAGCAGCTCGCGGTAGGAGTCGGTGGCTGCGGGGTGTTCCTCACCTCGTGGGCCTCCGTCGATCCAGGCCCGGTGCTGGTGCATGCCCGATGGACGAGCGAGATCCGACCAGGTGAGGTGCGTGACGACGCCACGCTCGACGGCGAACTGCCCGAGGACATCACCCCATCCCGCCAACAGGCGTTCTTGCTCGGCTCGCGGTTCGACCACGAACTGGGGACCGGAGACCGGGACGATCGCCGTAAGGGTGTGGCGGTGGCCGTCGCGGACCGCGCCGAGCTGGTGTCCGGCGCGCCAGTCGAGGTCGACGATGTCCAGCCCGTCGAGGCAGGGAGGCAGAGGCGTGCGATCGTCGGTGCCGGGCCACAGCGGGAGTGGCGCGTGCCAGCGGCGTCCCCGCCGTAGTCCCGCCCAGGACCAGCCGATGCCGAGGGGGATCCACTCCCACACGGCGTGCCCTCCCGCCCGGGCGAAGCTGGCGATGCCGGCAAGGGCGAGCGGAAACGCAGCGACCGGGATCGGCGCTCCGGCAGTGATGCCGAGCACGGCCAGGGTGATGCCGCTACCGAGCAGCAGGCACTGGACGATGCCGAGGCCGAGGAAGATGCCCGAGGTGTCGAGCGGCTCGAGGGTGTAGGTGCGTTCGGAGCGTTCAGTTGCCACCGGTCGCTCCCTTCGTCGGGCCCGGGTGCTTGGGGGGCGGGGAGGGTGCCGCTTCGCTGTGCGAAGGCGCCTTGGCGGAACGGTTCCCGGAAGGTGGGCGCTTGGTCGGGGTGGGTCGTTCGGCGGGCGACGAAGCCGCTGCCGCTTCGGCCGTCGAGGTCGCCGCGCTCGCCCCAGACGAGGCGGCACCCTTCACCGCCTTGGCCGCACCGACGGTGGCGGCCGCCGCGAGTGCCGCTGGGCCTGCCGCCGCGGCGCCGGCTGATGCGCCACCGGCGGCGGCGGAGCCACCTCCTGCGCCTCCTGCGGCGAAGGCGCCGGGTCCGCTTCCTGCGCCGATGGCCGGCCCTGATCCTCCGGCCTTGCCAGCGGCGAGCTGGTTGATGCGACGGCTACCCATCATCTGGGCGGTGTTGGCCATCATCATTCCCTGGTGACCGGCCCGAACCGGCGCCCCCTTCACGCCCTGGGCCACCACTGCGGCCTCGGTGAGCGGGAGGAGGCGGGCGATGAGCAGAGGTGAGAAGGCGGCGACACCGAACGATGCGGCGGCAGCCAGGAGGATGCCGACGGCTTGGGTGACGGATCCGCCAGGGTTCTCGGCATAGACCTCCGGGGCCGGCAGCGCTGTGACCTCGCCGCCAGATCCGCTACCGACTGCTGCCGCCGCGGCGACGGCCAGTGCCACCGCTATGACGAGCTTCGACACGATCAGGGCGCAGAGCAGCTCGAGGAGCTTCCGTGCCGCCCCCTTGGTGACAGGCCACAGTCGTGTGGCGAACACGAGCGGGGCGAGCGCGACGACGATGTAGATGAGCGCCTCGCGGACGACGAGCTCGGCGACGAGGATGACGCCAGCCAGCACGGTGACGAGGCCGAGGAGGAACACCACGAAGGCGGTCGCCTGCCCTCCGCTCAGCGTGTTGAGCGAGGCGACGACGGTCGTGAAGTCGCTGATCTGCTGTTCGAAGGACCCCAGAACCTGCGCCGAGAGCACGTCGGTCAGCTGGATGAGGGCTTGGGTGATGGTGACGAGCCCGACCATCCCGAGCACCGAAACCGGGAGGTCGACGGCCATGCGTCGCAACATGCCGCCAACGTCGCCGGAGAGCGTTCCCTGGATGATGCCGGCGAACACGAAGAAGACGAGCAGGGTGGCGGCGATCGCGGCCGTGGTGGCGTAGGGGCCCTGGCCGCCGATGAACCAGTCGGCCTGCACGTTGGGGTCGGTCGCGTTGACGAAGAAGCCGAACACACCACCGACGACCCACACCACGGCGTCGACGACCCAGGCGACGAGTCCGCCGATGACCATCTCAAACCCTGCGGACGCCGCTCCGCCGACGAAGCCGCTGACCTTGTCGATGGCCCAGTCGATGGGGTTCGGGAAGTTGGCGAGGACGAAGCCGGGGCCGCTCATGTGACCGGCTCCCCGTCCATGCGGGTGAACCCGGCGAGCGCTTCGTCGAAGGGCACGGCGTCCCAGGGCTGGTCACCCGGGCCGGTCATCGGAGTGGGGCCGGGCGTGTCTCGCACGCCGTCGACTCGCCAATCGCCCTCGATCCATGCCAGGTCGACCGTGACGGTGATCCACTCGCACTGCGGCGCGGCGACCTCCTCGGCAGAGAGGACCGTTACGGTCCACACCGACACCGATGCCTCGTCGGGAGTGAAGGACTCGATGCGCCAGGCCATCGGCCGAACGAGCCACCACACCCGGCCAGGCGATTCGCCCAGTCGCTCACGGGCGGTGCGCACGTCGGTGACGACCTCCTCCGACAGGCGAGGACCTGCCACCGGGGTGGCAATCGCCTCGACCGCAGCGACGATCTCGTCGTCGGTGAAGTAGAGCCACCGTTGGGGTGCAGTCGCGTAGGCGATCGCCGCGGCGGTTGCGCCGTCACGGTCGTGGGCGAAGCCCGCCGGGAGCCCCGCCTCCTCCGCGACCGGACCGGCAACGCCGACCGGCACCGTCGGACGAACAGAGTCCACCGGAGAGTCGGAGGCCTTGCCTCGATCAGGCGACCCGAGGGCGACGAGGAGAGCGCCGATCACGACCATGGCGGCGATGGCGCCGCCACCGACGACCAGGCGGAGGCGGGAGTGCGAATCAGCGCGCATCACTTCGCCGCCTCGAACAGCATGTTCACCGCTGCGGGGGCGACACCGGCGAGGATCGCTCCCACCACGCCGCCCAGGGCGAGGGCCTTGCCGCGCCCGGCGCCGCTGTAGCTGCCGCCCTCGCGGGAGAGGCCGTACATCGCCGCCCCGGCGAGGATGGCCCCTAGGCTTCCCCACAGGGCGAGCATCTGGCCCCAGTTCAGGATCCGTTGGATCAGATCGGCGCCGGGCATCCCGTCGGAGCTGGGACTGACGCTGACTTGGGCGATGAGACCGAGTGCGTGCCGCATCGGGCGACCTCCTCGAAGGCGTGGTGTGGCTGGACACCCGCACTAGGCCGCTGAGGGGGCCGGATCTCTCACAACTTCCGCGAGAAATGCGTCGCGAATCGGCCTAGGGGGTCATGAAGACCAAGCTCCCCCTCGTCGCCGTCACCCTCCTGCTCGTCGTCGCCCTCGTCGGGTGCCTACCGATCCTCCTGATCGCGGGCAGTCCCTCCTCCGGTGCGTGCCCGGGGGACCTTCCGGCGGACGCGTCCGTGGAGGCGATCGCGGCGACGATCCGCCAGCTCGAATCGGGCAACGACTACACGGCACGAGCGCCGGGCTCGAGCGCGTCGGGCGCGTACCAGTTCCTCGACAGCTCGTGGGGTGGCTACGGCGGCTACGCCCGCGCCTACCTCGCGCCACCCGAGGTGCAGGACGCCAAGGCGTTCGAGAACATCAACGGGATCCTCGCCGCCAACAACAACGACCCCGTCGCGGTGCCGGTGTCGTGGTACATCGGCCACGTCCCCCCTCCGGGTTCAACCGAGTGGGATCGCGTCCCCTCACCCGGCGCCGGCAACCAGCTCACGCCCCGCGAGTACCAGACCAAGTGGATGGAGGTGTACCGGGAGAAGCTCGGCTTGGGTCCGGCCAACACCGACCCATCCGACGAGAGCTTGACCTCGACGAGCGTCCAGCCCGCGGCGTGCTCGGTGGGAGTGCTGGCCGTCAGCGGCGACTACGCCTTGCCCGTCGAGCGGATCTGGTACGAACAACACCCCGAGTGGTTCACGAAGCCCCACCACGACTACCCCGCCGCCGACATCCCGGTCCCCACCGGCACTCCGATCTTCGCGGCGGCCGCTGGGGTGGTCGTCTCGACCCCGACAAGCGGCAAGTGCGGGGTCGGCGTCGTGATCAATGGCGACGACGGCGCGCAATACACCTACTGCCACGGCCTCCCCGGCAGCCACGCCGTCGCCACCGGCGACAAGGTCGCGACCGGCCAGCCCCTCATGCTGAGCGCAAGCACCGGCAACTCCTCGGGCCCACACCTGCACTTCGCGATCGACGTTGACGGACGAGCACGTTGCCCACAGCCGTTGCTGGCCTCGGTTGCCGATGGCCATCCCATTCCTGTAGCGGACCTGCCCACGCATGGATGTGCCTACTGAACAGGATCAGAACGCTCTCGGGGCCACCGAGTCGTGTCTGTCACGCGGCGCACGCGTAGTCATTCAAGGTGGGTTTGGGCCGATGAATGAGACCGGCATCCCGGACCAGTCGAGCGTTCCTCCGAGACGAGCCGCAACCTGATCCGCCAGGTGCTGGGCGGCGTGCACGTGGATGCGCGCCGCTCCGATCGCCGAGCGATAGCGCAACGAGTACCTGCCGTGGCTCTCAGGCTTCAGCACCTCGCTCGCCGGGACGTCAGTTGGTCGGATCGGAGGAGGCCATAGCTCTGCGGCGAGCCCCGTCGCTCCCCCATGAGTAAGGATGTGTCGAACCGACATCCATCCATCCGCCGAGCGCGAGGCATCAACCCAGTTGAGCGCCACCGAGGTATGGAAGTTGGTCTGATTCGTATACCGCTCGACCGTCACGGAGAACCCCGCTGTTGCGATCGGGTTGAAGTACTTGCGAACCAGCGCCTCCCAGTTCCGGACAGTCGGGTTGTTCAGGTTGTTGCCCCCAAGCTCCTTCGCTATGCGGGCAAGCGTGTGACCGGATGCCGAAAGAGCCTCTGCGAGGTAGTCCTCAACGAATCCCTCAAACGCGCTGATGGAACCAAGAACGATCGCGGGACGAACTGAGGCGATGTGTCCCGGGTTCCCTCGGTCTCGGACGAACTCGCCGGCCCCGATGGCTTGGGCGAGGTCACCAGCATCGAGTGCGCCTCCGGCGGCGTGCTCGCGGAGAAGGCGAATGGCCAACCGACCTCGTCCGTACTCCCCGAAGCTTCTCCGAAGCTGCTCGATGGAAGCCATGCCGAGGACGTACCGGTCCACCGCCGTCTGCAATGACATCAGAGGATCGTACGGGAGTCACGGTCGGGGAGGCGTCACGATGCACCGAGATTCAGGAGTCGATCACAGAGTTCGGTGGTCGACTCATCGGCATCATCAAGATCAAGAGCCTGAAGCGCGCCGACGTGCTCCTCGTAGACGCGCCGCACCGCGAGCCGATCGCCCTTGGCCGCGTGCGCACGCATCAGGCTCTCGGTCAGCCCGCCGTGGGTCGGCATGACCTCGAGGATTCGCAGCGCCACATCCCCCGCTTCCTCGGCACGCGCGACATCCAGAAGAAGGTCGGCGCAGCGTTGCGCGACGGCGGCGACTTTCAGCTCCCAGGTGCTGGTCCAGTTCTCCACCTCGACCCAAGCGAACGAGGCCCGATCAGCAGCCCGGTAGGTGAACAGCGGGCCGGCGACGAGGTCAAGTGCAGCGAGCAGCGTGTCCGCCGCTTCGGCCGGCGGTTGGTCGGCGGCACGTCGCACCCGCCGGTCGAACAACTCGAGGTCGGTGACGATGCCGGGACCAGCACGGTAGCGGCCATCGGACGCGGGTGGGAAGTGGTGGCGGCCGAGCGCGGCACGACATTCCGAGATCGTGTTGGCGAGGCGCTTCCTTCGGTTGGCGGTCGTCGGCGACGCCCACACGGCATCTTCGAGCTTGTCGGCGCTGACCGTGCCGTGGAGGGCGATGTAGGCAACCACAGCCGTCTGCTTCGCGGCGAGTGGCTCGCCGCCGTCGACGCGGATGTCGCCAAGGACCCGCACGAGCACGTCGTAGTCGGGCTCGACGACTGCCCCGGGGTCCGCCTCAGGGCCGGGCTCGATCAGCAACGAGGGTGGCAGGAGCGAGAGCTGCCCCTCGGTGTCGGCCGGGCCCATCTCCTCGTCCTCGTGGACGAGGTCGATGATGGCATCGAGCACCTCGGGCTCCATCGGGTACGGACTGCATTCAAGCCCGAGGTCGACGACGCTCAGGCTGTCGGGGCGACACTCGATGACCGTCGACTCATCGACCTCGCCGATCGTCACGACGGTCAGGGTTGCCCTGCAATGGTGACGCAGGTGATCGAGGAGATCGGCCGGAGGTGGTTCGGCGGCGATCGCGATGATCGGCGCGAGGGCGTCGTGGTAGGGCTCGGCTCCCCTCGCGATGAACCCGTTCGGCCAGCCGTTCTCCGTAACCGCGTCGTGGGATTGCTCCGCCCAGGCCGTCAGGTCATCGACCACCTCGTCCCATGATGTCGCCAGGGTGACGTGGTCAAGCTCGGTGACCGTTGCCGGTGCCAGGTCTCCGATGACAAGCACCTCGAGGGTGTCGGCGAGCGGTGTGAGCGCGAGCTCCACCAGCATCGCTCGGGCGACGGCGCGGGCGGCCACCGGGTCACCCACGAGCGAGACGAGGTGCTCGGCTTCGAGGTCGAGGTAGATCTGGCCTCCGTCGTCGGGCTGGCCGAGCGTGACCAGCAGCGGGGTGGCGCAGATCGGATCGTCGGTGGGCGGCCCAGGCAGGTGGTCGAGGGTCCACATCGCCGTGCCGTCAGCCGCAGTCCAGCCATCAGGGGGCGGGAAGGACCCGTCGAGCAGGACATCGAGGTGATCGGATCCGTGCTGTACGACTCGCGGGCGCACGTCGGCACCGTCCTCGGCCAGCACCCGGGCCAAGGAGCCCAGCGCCGACCGCAGCCCATCGACACCCTCGATGTCGGCAGCAACGACCAACCCACGGTGGATGGCACCGAGGGGTTCGCTCGGCGGGGGCGGCGCAGCGCTCGGCGATCGGCGAGCGGAACGCAAGCGACGACGACGGATCGCCTGGGTGGCGCCGACGGCAAGGGCCGCACCCGCCACGCCGGCAGCGATCGCCGGTAGGGGGATTCCCGAGCCGTCCTCGGCCGCGTTCGAGGCTGCCGACTCAACGGGAGGAGTCGGCGGGACGGCGGTCGGCGGCGCCAGTGTCACTGCGGGCGCAGCGCTCGTCGTCGGGGCAACCGTCGTGGAGGTGGCGTCGGGGGTTGGAGGCGGAGTCGTGGGAGTACCGGGGCTCGACTGATCCCCCGAGTCGGCCGTCGGGGACGGGACTGGGTCAGCCATTGGCGGATCGGCCGGCTCCGGCGGAGCTGGGGCGACCTCGGGACCACCAGCAGGCGCCACTTCCGGGACGGGTGGGACGGCGAGGCTCTGGCCAGGAAGGATGAGATTCGGGTTGCCAGGCTGAACGAGTCGGTCGTCGTTGGCCTCGATCATGTCGTGCCAATACGGCAGGGTCTCGAGATCAGTCGGCTCCTCACCGGTTGTCGTGGCCAGCTGCTCCTCGGCGAGCTCCCAGAAGTTGTCGCCGGGCTGGACGATCACCTCTCCCGGTGTGTCCTCCGGAACGAACTGCGCCGGTTCAGCGGGTGCGACGGGATCTGCGTCGGGCGGCAGCTCGAGGACCCAGCCCGGCAGGACGAGGTCGCTCCCGGGCTGCACTACATGGCCGGTGTTCATCGTGGCGCCGACGTTCTGATCGCGAATCTCATGCCACCGGTAGCCGTCCCCGAGAGCACGCTCGGCGATCGCCCAGTAGCTGTCGTGGCGCTCGACGGTGACCGTTGCCGCCGGCGTCGGTGGGCGGGGGCCAGGCGATAGCGGCGTCTCGGTCAACTGTGTCGTCGCCAGGGGCGGGGGGACTTGGACCGGCAGTGGAACGGAGATCGGCGTCGGGGCGGTGTACGCGACGATCGGCGTTGGTGGCGCCGACGCTGCCGTCGCGGCAGCCGGGGAGATCGTCGCCGTCATCATCGCCACGCTGGCGACGAGTCGGCCGGCGGCCGCTTGGAAGCCGGGCATGACGGGAAGGCGCGTCGCTGGTCGCCTGCGCATGACCGCGACGACCTCGGTCATCACGGCGATTGCGATCTGGATCCAAGCCATCCAAGCGAGGAGCGCGAGGCCCTTGACGATGACGTCATCGCTCACGCCGGAGCGGAGTGCGAGCTGGACCGCGTCGAGATCGGGGATCGCCGTGGGGAGTGGCCAACCGATGAGCGTGGCCAGCACGAGGGGTGGTCCCACCAGGAGCAGCCCGAGCAGGGCGAGAGATCCCAGCCCGCGGAGGATCTGGGTTGATCGACCGGTCATGGTGCGGCCTCGTCGAGTGCGGACACGGTCTCGGCGACCACCACGGTGCGGTCCGGGACCGGAAGGATGAGCATGGGTTGGGTCACGGTGACGGTGACCGTGATGTTCGGGCCGTCGACCGCCACCGTGCCGGTGGCGCCGACGTCAGCGAGATACGCCAGGGCGCTGGTCTCGGCGGCACGGGGGTCGAGCACGGTGTCGCCGCTCGATCGGAGCGTGTTGAGGTCAATCTCCTGTGCGCCGGCGCGTGCCGCCTTGGCGGCGTGGCTCCTCGCGTCCCCCTGCGCCGCGATCACCTGGCCGCCGTCGTAGGCCATGCCGGCGACCATCACGAGCGCGACAGCTACGACCGCGACGAATGCCGTGATGCTGCCCCGATCGTCATTGAGCCGACGGATCACGAGCCGCCTCCGCGATAGCGATCGACGACTTCGACCGAGCGGGCACTGAAGGTGCGTTCGCCGGGAACCCCGAGCAGCGTGACGTCGGACATGGAGGCGGTACACGAGACCGTCACGCCGACTCGGCCACCGGGCCGGAACTCGCCGGTGTCGACGTCGACGGTAAGCGTGTCGCAGCGGACACCGGCGGCGGTGAGGTTCTCGCGCGCAACCGCGTCGGCATCGGTTGCCGCGTCCGTCGGGTGCTGGCGAAGCGACGCCGCCCGAGCCGCTTCCGACGCGGCCCGATTGACGTCCGATTCGGCTTCGCTGACTCGGCCGGCGTAGACGACGAGCAGCATGAGGAAGACGAAGGCCGGGGCGATGACCGCCACCTCGACGGCCACCGAGCCGCGATCGCCGTGCAGGCGTGATCGCTGTGGCGACGCTGTCATCGTTCCGGCTCGGGGATGAAGCGCTCCACCGGGCCCTGACTGCGAGCGGTCACGGACCAGGTGAAACCGGGGACGAGCTGAGGAGCCCGGCCGGTGACCTCGGCGGTGACCATCGCGGGTGTCCGATCGACGGTGATGGTGACGTCAGCGAGGTTGCCGGCCTGGGCGAGGAACTCACGGGCAGCGGCGTCGCCATCTGCCTCGGATCCCGTGGGGAGCTGAGCGGAATCGACGGCTTCGATGGCTGCCGCGTTCGCGACCTGCTTCGCATGCCACCACAGCCCGTACTGGACGATGAGCATGAGCCAGAAGAGGACGACCGGGAAGAGGATGGCCACCTGTGAGGTGGTCATCCCCGAGTCGCCACGAAGGCGGCGGGCCCAGCCGGCGCGGGTCACGGTCCGACGGTGGATGGTGTGGGGATGCTGTCGGCGTTGTTCTTCGCTGCGGTGTAGATGATGCCGAGCACCACGATGGCGGCGCCGACGAGCAGGAATGTGATGACCGCGACCTCGGTGGTGGTCATCCCGTCGTCGCGGGACGGGTCGAAGTCGAATCGGGCGCAGAAGTAGTCGTAGAGCAGGGTCAGGTCGGGCATTCGGGCCTCCTTGGTTCGGTGGGTTCGCTCGCTTCAGGGCTGGGGGGCGGTGACGGATGTGATCTGGGACACCGCCGGGTAGGCGATGAACAGCAGGAAGCCGAGGAGGAGCACGGCGACCGGGACGGTCATCCGCTCGGTCGCCGCCTCGGCCGCCGCTTCGGTCTCGGCGACCTGGTGTCCTCGGAGGGTGTCGGCCTTGGCTGCCAGCGACGCCCGGATGCGCGCGCCGTGGGATCCGGCAAGCGAGACGTTGGCTGCGAGCTCGGCCAGCTCGTTGATGCCGAGGGCGTCGGCGAGGGCGGCGAACGTGTCCCACGGGGACTGGCCGGTGAGCCGAGCCCTGCGGAGCGCGTTGCGGATGGTCTGATAGCCCCAGCCGTCGCCGGCGTCGGCCGCTGCGTAGAGCGCTGTCTCGATCCCAGCTCCACCGGCGAGGAGGACGTTGACCAGGTCGAGGTAGGACGACAGCGCGTGGCGGAACGCTCGTCGGCGCTTCTCGGCCTCGTCCCGCAGGAGGAAGTCGGGCATGAGGAAGCCAAGCGCAGCGGTGCCGAGCGAAAGGACCGCGACAACGCCGAGCGGCGGGCCAATCCCCATCGTCGCCAGGGTGACGGCAACGATGTTGGGCACGAGCAGACCGGCGATGCCGCCCAGGAGCTTGTCGAGCGCGTGGCGCTCCGGGGCCCGGTCGACGAGCTCGAGATCGCGGCGGTAGCGGGAGACGTCCACGCCCGCGGCCTCGACCGTGCGTTGCGCGATGCGACCAAGGTGGTCAGCGCCACGGTCGGTGGGTTCGCTCTGCTCGGCGATGGCCCTTCCGGGTCGACCGAGGCCTGCGAGCACGGCTTCGAGCGGCACGGGCCGCGGGGCGAGAGCTCGAACGCACAACAGGATGCCCAGGCCGACACCAGCGCCGAGAATGACGATCACGAGAACGGTCATGCCTCACCTCCCGGCGTGACGGCACGAGCGGTGAAGCGCTCGGGTAGGTCGATGGCAGCCATCCGGGTGAGGAGCCAGCCGCCGAGCGCGAAGACGCCGCCGATGATCGCCAGCATGATCTGACCGCCGACGCTGTCGTACACGTCGAGGTACTCGCCGTTGGCGACCGCCAGGAACAGCACGGCCAGGACAACGACGCCGACGATGACCTTGGTGGCGGTTCGGACCCTGGTCCGGCCGACCTCGACTCGTATGCGCATGCGGGCCTCGCCGCGAGTGGCGTCGGCGAGTCGGGACAGCAGGCCGGACAGGTCGCTCGCCTCCATACGGGCCGCAATCACGAGAGCAGCGACGACGAGATCCCCCGATGGGTGGTTGAGGTCGTTGCCGAAGGCGATCAGCGCATCAGGCAGACGCTGGTGGTCAAGGCGGTGCACCATCGCTCGGACCTGGGGCCCGATGGCGGGTGGTGCCACTGGTGCGGTGGCAACGATCGCTTCCTCGAGCCCGGAGGCGGCGACGATGGAGTCACGGATCATCTCCGTCCACGAGGCGATGGCCTCGGTGCGGGCGATCGCTGTCGCACGTTCGGCCTTGCCGCCGAGGATCCCCGGCAGGACCCAGGCAGCGGCGCCGGCCAGCACGGCACCGACCAGCCAGCCCGTCACCCCGAGGACGAAGAGCGCGGCGACACCGACGATCGCCAGACGAGCGAGGGAACGACCGGACCGGGCGACGACCGCATCGACGTCGACGGACGAGAACAGCTGGCGGCCGGTGAGCCCGGCGACCGCGATCAGCAGTCCGACCGCGGCACAGGCGGCCAAGGCCGCGAGGACGACGACGCTCATCGCCACCACCCCTCGGCGGCAGCATGCTCCAGTGGACGGAAGCCATGGTCCTCGAGCGAGCGGGCGAGCTCTGTGGTGGGCGGTGCTGCGGGCACGGCGGATCCATCGGTACCGGGTCGCCACAGCTCGTTGGAGACGACTTGTCCTGCTTCGACCGTGCCGGTGATCTCACGAACGCTGGTGACAACTCGATCCCCGCGTACCCATCCGAGGTGGACCACGAGGTCGACGGCGTTGGCGACGAGAAGATTGGTGACCTCGGGCGCGAGCCGTTCGGTCGTCATCGCTGCGTACATGGCGAGCCGGGAGAAGACGCCCTTGGAGGAGTCGGCGTGGATCGAGCACATCGAGCCGTCGTTGCCCTGGCTCATCGCCAACAACATCGGCAGCACCTCTGCGCCGCGCACCTCACCGACGATGACCCGCTCGGGGTCCATTCGCAGGGCCGAGCGAACGAGGTCGGCGAGGGAGAAGGCGCCGACACCTTCGGTGTTGGCTTCGCGTGCTTCGAGGGTCTCGTGGTCGGGGTGGAGGTCGTCGAAGCGCTCGACGCCGATCTCGAGCGAGTCCTCGATCGTGATGAGTCGCTCGTCAGCGGGGATCTCGTTGATGAGGCACCGCAGCGTCGTCGTCTTCCCCGTGCCGGTCCCCCCGGCGACGATGAGGTTCGCCCGAGCCCGCACCGCGGCGGAAAGGAACCCGGCAAGGAGCTCGTCGCACACGCCGAGCTCCACGAGCTGGTGGAGCCGACTGATGTCGAAGTCGTGTCGTCGCACCGTGACCGTGGGCCGGCCTGAGACCGCCATGAGCGCGTGCAGGCGGTCACCGTTGGGCAGCTGGAGGTTCAGCTCGGGATGGGCGTTGTCCCACCGACGTTCGCTGCGGCCCACGCGCCGTGCTGCCGTGGCGATCAGCTCGATCAAGTCCTCGTCGGAGTCCGCGACCGCCGGGCCCCGCACCTTGGTTCCGTCGCGCATGCTGAGCCACACGCGCTCGCAGCCTGAGATGTGGATGTCGCGGATGTCCGGATCGTCGAGCAATGGCTGGAGTCGGGCGAGCCCGTGGAGCCGGTCGAGCACGGCTGCGGTGATCGCCGCCTCCGCTTCCTCGTCGAGTGGCTGCTGACCTTCCGCGAACGCGGTGCTCGCCAAGCGCCGGAGCTCGTCGGCGAGGAGCTTGCGGCTCAGGGCGCGCTCGTCTTCGAGACTCAAGCGTCCTCGCGCTTCGGCCTCGTGGCGTGCATGGGCATCGGTGAGCGCGTCGCCGATCGTGCGGTGCAGCTGGGCGACGAGAAGACCATCGATCGTTGTCGAGACGTCCGACCAGTCGGCCCGGATCGTGGCCCTCATGACACCGGCTCCGGAACGACATGGGCCGGCCCGAGCGCCGCGTCGATCGAACCGGCGACCGCGACGATCGCCCGGCTCAGCTGAGAGCGGTTCACGCTCGATACCCCACCCCTGCCCGCCAGTGCCTCCGTCGCGCGCGGATCGTGCGGCAGCGCGCCGAGCACATCGACCTCGATCGCTTCCGCCACGTCGGCCGGGCGGTACTCACCGTCGCCGACGAGGACGACGCCGACGTGACCGGCATGGCGCCGAAGGGCGGGCAAACGGTGCGACAGCGTCACCAGCTGCTCAGCGACCGGGCGGATCAGCACGATGAGCATCGCCATGTCGCTCGTCAGGGGCACGTCGTCTTCGATCCGACCGAGGTCGACCACACACGACGCCTCACAGGCCCCGAGGACCCGGCTGATCCGTTGGCCGGCCGAGCGCCAGACCGAGCGGGCCCGGTCGGGGCTGTCTGGCCCGACGATCACCGCTACGCCACCCGCCTCCTGGGCGTGCTCACGCCACCCATCGCCGGTCAGCGTCCCTGCCGCAGCCAACGTCGTGAGACCCGGCTCGCGGCCGAGCCCGTAGCGAACGGCGAGAACGCCACCGTGAAGGTCCGCCTCGAGGAGGACGGTGGGTTCGGGCAACGCGCTGGCGAGCAGGAGTGCGCTGGTCGTCACCCCCGGGGCTCCCCGGACCGAGCCGACGCCGACGATCCTCACGGTGCCACCAGCACGAGTCGCAGGCCGCCAGCACCAGCGGCACCGGCGACCGCCTCGGCGTCGGATTCCGACGCCTGGATCGAGACCAGCTTCCGGTCGCTCGCCAGGTCCTCGACCTCGAAGACCGTCGCGCCGCGGGCGATCACCCCGTCGTCTTGTTCGGTGCCGGTCGACACTGCCTCCCCGGAGCGGACCACGTTCACCCGATCGCCTGGTGCGAGGCCGAGAGCCGGGTACTGGCCGGGGTCGAGGGCGAGACCCACGACGCCGTCGCCCGCCTCGAGGGCGGCGCCGTCGGCAACCACGGTTGGCGTGATGAGGGTGCCGGGTGCGAGATCGACGAGGGCGACCTTGCCGACGACGGCGGCCTGGTCGGTGATCCGCACAAGGGAGTCGTCGCTGGCGACGTAGACGGTGCGCAGGTCGACTGCCTCGATGAGATCACCGCGTTCGACCTCGGCGCTGACGGCCAGCGCCGGGACCTTGGAGGTGACGCTCAGGTGCCAGAGCACCGCACCGAGGGCGCACATCACCGTGACGAGCAGGCCCACCGCAAGCTCCGGGATCCGGACGCGGCGCTTGGGGGGAGCGAGGGTCGGGGCGTGCACTCGGCCGTTGCCGTTCGAGCCGGGTGAGCCCGAGCGGCCCGGTGGTGGTGTGGGACGAGTCGTGGTGGCCACGGGATTCCTCCTCATCCGCCCGTGCCGACGGCTTGGATCTCGCCGACCTCGACGGACCGCGACGACGACCTGCTGATCGGGGCCAACGTGCCGCCTTCGCCGACGTTCGAGGTCCAGGTCACCTCGAGCACGACGGTCGCCGACAGCTCGAACGTCCCGCCGGTCCGGCCTGCCGACGACGAGGTGTAGGTATGCGAGCAGTCGGTTGCGTCCTCGGCCATCCCGGGCTGCCAGGCGACCCCAGGCCCGGAGCAGGTCAGGTCGGCGCCGTCACCAAGGCTCCACGTGGTTCGGACCGGTCGAGCGGTCACCGTCGCGGTGACCCGACCGATCGAGGCCGTCGCCTCGTAGCCGTGCCACCAGCCGCCGTCGAGCCACAGCCAGGTGGGAATCCGGACGTAGAGCCGTCCACCGGCCTCAGGACTCGTGCGGATCGTCGGTGCCTCGATGCCGATGGACGCCCGGGCCTGCTCGGCCAGAGCCTCCACGTCCACGAGACCGACCTCGGGGATGAGATAGAGGCCACCGACCTCGACCGCGCCGACACCTTCGCAGACCTTCTGCAGCCATCGCCCGGTCGCCGAGTGCTGCATCGCTCCGTCGACCTCATAGACGGCTTGGCTGAAGTCGTCGGCGATCACGACCTCCCAGACACAGGAGTCGTCGCCTCCCCCTCCGCCGCCTCCTCCCCCGCCACCACCGCCGCCATCGGTGACGATCACGGTGGGGTTGTCGTCCTCGTCGACGAACGCGTCGCTGTCCGGTGGGCGCGACTCGGCCCCGGCCGGCGTGGCCAGCCACACGAAGCCGAGCACCGCCAGAAGTGAACCGATCACGAGGCGAGTGCGCATCCCGCCACCCCCTCCCATCGTTGGACGAGCTCCGAGCCGGACACGCGCCAGCTCCCATCGACGAGGCGGAGCGTCCCGAGGACGCTCTGCGTCGACACCGCGTCGTTCAGCACGCGTCCTGTCGACCGTTCCACCACCTGGGTGTCGTCGACGAAGCACTCCTGGACCTCGGCCCGGTCGCCATCGACCGACACCACGGTGACCCGACGGAAGTTGGCCGGGTTCGGTGCAGCCTGGAACGCACGACCCTCGTCGAGGTTCTTCTGCGTCTCGGCGATCACCGCCTCGAGCTGGTTGCCCGTGGCGTACTGCGCAAGGGCGGGATCCTGGGGGTTCGGCGTCCCCGTGTTCGCGGCGAGCCGGGCATCCCAGTAGCCGACGTAGGCATCGACGATGGCCTGATCGGCGAGATCAAGCGTGGTTCCCGAACCGTCCGACGGGGTCGGTGTCGAGCTGCTGACGCTGCTGGTCGTTCCCGACGTGCCGCCGGTCGTCGACGAGCGAGCCGTCGAGGTCGTCCGGTCGAGTGTCGTGGTCGAGCCCGTTGCGCCGTCGTCGTCGCTTCCGCACCCCGCGACGAGGGCGAGCAGGACGACGAGCGCGAGCGCCAGCAATGGTGGCGGCGCACACCGGGGGGATCGTGGCTGTCCGGTCGAGGACACGGGCGGCCTCCTCACAGGAGAGGTTCCGTGCCCCACGGCGGCCGAACACCCAGCAAGGCGCCTCGTGATCGCAGCAGCGGGTGAGGGGCTCCGCAGCGCGTTCAGTCGTCGTGGGTGGTCAGCCTCGTATCGGTCAGGCAGACAAGACCGGAGCCACGACGCCGTCGCGGACAAGGTCAAGGCTAGACACGAACCGACGGCGAAATCCACAGGTTGCCGAGCAGCGACCAGGATCCTCATGCCGTCCCTCCGCCTCAGCTCGCGAGCGGAAGTGCACGGAGTCGCTGCTCGGCGCGCCAGCGCCGCTGGCACATCACCTCGGTCGTGAAGCCGCTGTCGGCGGCAACCGTTGCGAGCGACTCGCCACGCAGGCGCGTGCGAACGATCGCCTCGAACGCCACCGGGCTGACGAGCCCCTGACGCTTCGCATCGAGGATCTCCTCGAGCTGCATCGAGGCGAGGACCTGGTCCTCGGGGAGGCTCGCAGCGCACGGGACCTCGCGGTTGAGGTGGATCGATGCGACGCGGTAGCTCTTGCGAAGCTTCACGTACCGCTTGCGGACATCGAGCAGGACGTTGGCCGCGACCGAACCGGTCCGCGTGCTCGGGTACGTGCAGATCCGCTCCCACGCCAGGGAGACGAGCTCGTCGGCTGCGTCGGGATCGTCGTGCCCTTCGGTGCCCACCAGGCGAACGAGTCCGGGGAGCAGGATCTGCAGGAGGGTACGCGCCGCGAGCTGATCGGTTGGGGCGTGCCGGGCGAGGACCTGGTGGACCTCGTTGGCAACGCGAGGGTCACGGCGACAGCGCAGCACCTCGTGCAGGTCGCACATGCCGGCCATTGCCTCGTGCTCGCGCGCCCATCGGATGAGCGCCCGGCGCGCTTCAGGCGACGTGGCTACTGAGGGCCACTGCGCGTCGAGCATCTGCAGGATCGGTTCCATCGAGGACCTCCTCGTGTCGAAGGGACACAGGGAGGTTCCGCGAGGGCATTCCCGTTCGAGTTCCCGTTTGAGTTCCCGTTTGCGAAGAAATCCGAGAATTTCCCGTCCCGGTCGGCACCGGGACGTCCCGGTCCTGTCCCGGTCGGGCGATTGCGGGTTCAGCCCGCGAGATCTGCCGAGTCGGGCGGCCTAGTGCGGCATGGACACTCACCTCGAGCTACACGCTCGGCCCCATCCCGACCTGACGGTTCGTCGCCTCGGATTCGAGCTCACCCACCCCTACGTCGAGCAGTGCTGGGGCGCTGTCATCGGCCCGAGTGGCGTTGCGCTGCTCAGGCGAATGCCGGTGTTGTGGTCGGAGCAGGAGCCGGCCCGCTTCCCGACCGCCGAGCTCGGAGCATCCCTCGGTATCGGCACGAGGGCCGGCGATGACAGCCGGTTCAGTCGCATGCTCCACCGCCTGACACGCTTCCGACTCGGCGCGTGGATCGAGCCGGGCAGCGCTATGGCGATCTACACCGAGGTCGCCCCGCTGACCGAACGGCAGCTGCACCGGTTGCCCGGCTGGACCCAGACGGCACACGAGCGGCTGCTCGGTGACCACCTCGACGGCATCGCCACACGTGACAGCCGCGGGGCAAAGGTCGCGGACATCACCTCACGCCTCGACCGGCTCCAGTACTCGCACGCCAGCCTGCCACCGAGCCAGGCCCTCGGACGATGAGCACCTCGATCCCTGCACGCCATCCCGAAGCCATCCCGCTCGAGCACCAGATCGATGCTTCCGAAGCACGAATCCGGCGCGCACACATTGGCAGGTTCCCCTCCGGGGAACCTGCTCGCCCGTCCCGGGCCAGCCGGCGGTGAAGTTCACGATCACCCCGCTCGGCGGGGCGAGCCGAGACGTCGCCAAGGTCGTCGACGCCATCGTCCGCTACCTCCAACCGCTCGCCCCCGCGCCCCCGGCCCCGAGTCCCGGTGTCCCGGAGGGCCCGTCCCGGTACTACGCGGACAGCAGCGAGGAACCGGGACGGTGGCTCGGCGGCGGTGCTCGGTCGATCGGGTTGGCGGGAGCCGTCGCCCGACGCAACTTTGCGTCCGTGCTGGCCGGGAGGGACCCCGCTACCGGCGAGCGGCTGATCACGGCGCAAGGATCGGCCGGCCGCCGACCCAAGCTGGGGGCCGGGAACCACACCAGGACGACCCCAGACGGCCAGGTCCAGTTCGGGGAAGCCGACGCCGCCGCCGTGCTGGGGGTGACGAAGGCGGAGGCATCCCGGATGCTCGATGTCGGGACCGGGATGGCCGTGTCCCGGCTCGTCCCGGATCCCGGTCCCGTTCCCGGACGAGTTCCCGGTTCGATTCCCGGTCGGGTGCCGGGTGCCGTCCCGGTCCAGCCAGAGGGATCGTTCCTGGTCCCGGTCGTCGACCGGGACGGTTCCCGCTGGGTGTCGGCGGCTGAGTTGTCCCGGTGCGTGGCGGCGAGGGAGGACGGGACCGTCCCGGAGGCTCTCGCCGGGACCGGGACACCAGACGACCAGTTCCCGCTCATTGAGGCCGCTCGTCTTGCCGGAGTCACCCAGCGCTACATGCGCAAGGTCGCCAAGTACCACGAGGAGAACCGGGACGACATCGAGGAGCGGCTCGCTGCCGGGCGACGCCCCCGCAAGGCGTACCTGGTCGCCCACCGGGGCACGAAGAACCAGTGGATCGTGACCCGGGCCGAGCTGGTGGCGTTCCTCGAGCGTCGCCGGCCGCCCGCCGTTCGGGTCGCATACGACCTAACCCTCACCACCGAGAAGTCCCTCGGGGTGCTCGCGCTGCTCGGCGGCCCGGAGGTCGCCGCGGCGGTGCTGGGGTCGATCCGGGATGGCAACGACTGGGCGCTGGGGTGGCTGGAGGCCAACGCGGCTGCGGGACGGGTCGGCGGGGAGATCGTCCCGGCCGCCGGGTGGACGGTGGCGTCGTTCCGGCACCTGACATCCCGGGCGCTCGACCCGTTCCCCCACCACCACAACGTGGTCGCCAACACTGTCACCCTCCCCGACGGGACCCGGCGAGCACTGGACTCCCGCAGCCTCTACCGCCACACGCAGGCGGCCTCGGCTCTGGCAACCGCCGAGATGCGCCACCTCCTGTCGTCCCGCTTCGGAGTCCGGTGGCGTCCCGGCCGCAAGAGCGGGTGGGAGATCGACGGGATCGACGACAGCGTGCTGCGAGAGTTCTCTCGAAGACGCACGGAGATCGACGACGCGCTCCAGGAGCTCGAAGAAGCGATCGGCCGAGGCGCGCATCCCGGTGAGATCGAGCGCATCGTGCTGCGAACCCGGCCCGCCAAGCAGCACACGCCTGTCGCCGAGCTCGTGGACGACTGGCGGTGCCGAGCCGCCGCGCTCGGCTTCGACGAGCGGGCGATCGCAGCCTGTCACGGCCACGCCATCGACTTGGCGGAACCGGACCCCGAGGCGCTGTTCTCGTCGCTCGCCGGTCCCGATGGCATCTGCGAAGGAGGGTCGGTGTTCAGTCGTGCCGACGCCGTCGTGGCGCTCGCGAACCATCCCGTTCCAAGCGAATCGGAACCCCAGCCGCTGCTCTGTGGCGCAGCACGTCTCGAGGAGCTGACCGACGCGTTCCTCGCCTCTCAGCACGTCGTGAGCCTTGGCGGGACAGATGAACCGCTCTACACGACCGTCGACATGCTCGCCGTCCAGGAGCGCATCACGTCGCGGTTCGCGAAGGGCCTCCACAAGGGCGCCGCCGTCGTCGGTCGCGACGCTCTCGCCGCGGCGCTGGGGAACCACGCGCACCTCACCTCAGAGCAGAGATCACTCGTCGCTGGCTGGTGCACGAGCGGTCACCGCTTCCAAGCCGCCGTTGGGCGAGCAGGCGCAGGCAAGACCACATCGGTCGCTGCTGCGGCCGAAGCATGGCAAGCAGCGGGATACCGAGTCGTGGGAGGAGCGGTGAAAGGCGAGGCGGCACGGACACTGGCCGCTGCCACTGGCATCGAATGCGAGACGGTCGCCTGGTATCTCGCCCACGACGATCCGCATGCCAACCCGTTCGACGCCCGAACCGTCGTCGTCATCGATGAAGCATCCACCCTCTCGGATCGCGACCTCGACCGCCTCATGTGGATGACCGCGTCCGCCGGAGCGACCCTCCGTCTCGTCGGTGACCCCGCTCAGCACGGCGCCATCGCCGCCGGCGGAATGTTCCGGGTCCTCTGCGAACGCCACCGGCGCGAGACCCCCGAACTGGTCACGACCCACCGGATCCGCGACCCCAACGACCGCGCCGCCGCGGAAGCACTCCGCCACGGACGCATCGACGAGGCCCTCGATCTCCTCCAGCGCGCCGGCCACCTCCACATCGTCGACGACGACCTCACCATGTACCGCGACGTCCTCGCCCGCTGGTGGGACGCCCACCACGACGGTCACGACCATCCGATGGTCGACCGACGCAACAGCACCCGGCGGCAGCTCAACCGCCTCGCCCACCTCCTTCGGCAGGTCCACGGCGAGATCGGCACCGACGAGGTCATCGCCAGCGACGACCGTCGCTTCTCCGTCGGCGATCGCATCACAGCCCGAGCCCCGAACCGCAGCCTTCACCCGCCAGGCGACCGCAGCGCGTACGTCCGCAACGGCGCCCTCGGCACCGTCACCGACGTCGCGCACGGACCCACCCCCAATGCCGACACCATCACCGTCGACTTCGACGGCATCGGCACCATCGAGCTACCCCGCTGGTTCTTCGACCACCACCGCGACCGCAGTGGTCGCCATGAAGTCGGTATCGACCACGCCTACGCCCTCACCAGCTACGCCGTCCAAGGGTCCACCCACGACGTGTCCACCAGTCGCGTCGACGCCACAGCCACCCGAGCCGAGACCTACGTCGACATCACACGCGGTCGGCTCGCGAACCACCTCTACCTCACCGCCGCCACGGACCCGCTTGACGGCGAGGCGCTCCCGAAGGTTCCGGCCGCACCCGCCGACGAGGCGGTGGCGGACAGGCTGCACCGGTCCACCGGTGAGCTGACCGCATGGGAGCTCGCCAACGGTGTCTCCGCCACCGGCGTGACCTCGCAGGGGCTGGATCTGTGACGAACGCTCACTTCGAGAGCCACATGCAGGCGGAGGTAATCAGCGACCAGTCGCTGCGTGCATCGCCACCGCGTGCACCTCATCGACCGACATCTCGCCGACACGAACCTCGGGCAGGAGGACGTTCACCGTCGCCTGATATCGACGCCACGCTCCCTCACTCTCCAGGGTCCCGTCAGCCAACTCGTCGGCCATCATCAGCACGAGCACCCGCTCATCCATGTCGAGCAGGAGCCACTTCTCGGCCACCGTTGCCGGAATGTCCGACGAACGGTCGCCACCGTCACCACGAGGTCCGTCCATGCGCACTCCTCCGCTACATCGGCCCGCAACACGCGAGCCAGGCAGTTGGGCGCGCAGTCAACGGTGCGCACGACCTCTCACAGAGACCCTAGAAGTGCGCACGACCGTGCGCAACCCTTCGACACCGAAGGCGAGAAGTAGCGTCAGCCCGCGTGGGTACGCCCGTCGATCCCGACGAACTCGTCGGCGCTGCGGAGATCGCGGCGCGGCTCGGGCTCGCGAGCACGAGCGTGATCCACGACTGGCGCCGCCGGCATACCGACTTCCCCAAACCTGTCAGGGTCTTGTCGATGGGCGTCCTCTGGACTTGGCCAGAGATCGAGCGCTGGGCCCGCGAGACCGGGCGGCTCGACGAGTAGGGGCGCTGGTCGCCGACGAGTGAGCTGCGCGTCTCGAAGTTCGGCGCGAGATCTGGCGACTCCACGGGCCTAGTAGGGCACTTGGCCCTACGACCCGGGAGTCTCCATGGCACCGACCGACCTCGCCGACGCCGAGGTGCTCACCGTCGAAGAAGCGGCGGGCATCCTTCGAATCAGCCGCAACGCGGCCTACGCGCTCGCTCGCGAGTGGCGCGCCACGGGCGGCCAGACCGGGCTTCCCTGCATCGTTCTCGGGCGATGCCTCCGCGTCCCGCGGGCAGCGCTCCGCCAAATGCTCGACGAACCGACGATCAGCAACGGCCCGCGCTCGCGGGACGTCGCATGAAAGGCGGCGGCACCATGGCAACTCGCTGCGAGTACCTCACCGCCCGCTGCCCCTACGGCTGCGAGGTCTGGCTTCATCCCAAGGCAGTCGCCCCCCATGCCGACCGATGCCGCAAGATCCCCTGGACGGAGAGCCGTCGTCCGGTGACCGAGGTCCTCGTGGCCGAAGACGAAGCGGAACGCGCTCGGTTGGTCTGCCCACCCGAGCTCGTCTCCACACCCACGTTCAGCGACGACCGGCTGTTGAACCCGAGGCCCGGCATGTACCTCCACCCAGGAGCCACGAACGGAGTCGTCGTCCGGTCCCCGCTCGACGGAATCACCGGTCGCCGTTGGTGGACCGTCGCCCAGGCTGCGAGCGGCGCGGGCCGAGCGGTCGCCGAAGCTCTCGACCCCGACGCCTTCCTCCGCCTCGAGTGGGAGCTGGAGCTCACCGACCAGTTCGTCCGCTGCGACATCTGCGGCGACGACGTCAAGCCAAGCCGCCTGAAGGCCCACCGCGCGGCGAACTCGGTCTGCCGGTTCATCTCCAGCGTCGCCGAAGTTCGCACCTACTGGGCCCTCGGCTACCGCGACCCCTTCCGCCTGCGCGACGACGGCGTGCCCATCACATGGACGGAGCTGAACAGCCGCGTGCACTGGCGGAGCCGACTCCACGTGGTCCGCTTCCGCCTCTGGACCGCCGTCATGTTCACGGCGTCGGACTGACGCGGCGTCGATCACTCATACAGGTGTGCGTCCTCCCTCGGCACTGATTTTGCCTCTCCAGCCTCCTTGTCGAAGACGATCACATGCGTGTAGTCGTCTCCGTCATCGGAGCAATACGGGCAACCCGCATACTCGGATTCGTCGTACACCTTCAGACAATCGCCACACTGCTGCACGGGCACTCCTGTTCGAGACGCTGGTAGGGGAAGAAACGTCGTGACCTGGTCGTCGACGAGATCTCAGACCCGCAAGAGACGGAGGCCCGTCTCGCGTGACCACAAGCGTGGAGTCTCCCATGGCGACCACCAGTTGCGCGCTCCGGTGGTGAGCCGCCGACGAACAGGCAGCCCACCGATCATGCCGACACCGGTGCCGCTCTGAGGTACGACGCAACCGAGATCAGTCGGTGCATCGACCAGTCGGGACCATACGCCTGCATCCTTGTGTGACCTCGGACGAGTTGGCCAGCAACTCGGCCGCCCATGTCGACCAGTTCAGTCGGCTCAACGGCGAGCGCCGAATTGGAGGCGTGAACGACAGCGTCCGTCAGAGGCCGTCCAAAGACGCCTCTGGTGCGGGCACCGAACTCAGCCACCTTCGCGCCGGCCTGTGGCGATCTGGCGACAACGACAACGCCGACGATCACTCCGGCAGATATGACCGCACAAGCCGCAATCAAGCGGCGGTCTCGACGATCTGGCTCTTGCTCATCTGGCGTTTCCACGGCTCACCTCTCATCTGTTGAGAGCGGTCGCCGTGTCGAACTCAGACGCGTGCCGCTCATCGGGCTTGGATCGGGATCTAATCCAGGCTTGCGATTAGCGGCGTCCAGTCCTGGTCGCCGTACCAGCACGCGGCCTGAGCGTGCTCGCCACCAAAGATACGCGGCCTTGGACGGGCCGAGCAAGCATCACTTCGGCACTGGCCCGGACGAAGTCGACCACGATTCGTCTCTGCCGGTGACTACTCGTCAGCGACCCAGGTACTCCAGGCGATGCTTGGCGCAGGCACCGGGATTCCGCTCACGTCGCCGGCCACGATCCCTTCGATCGCCACCGCAGCGCTGGCGCGAAGCTCGTCACGATCGAGGGCGTTGTACGCGTCGTCCGACCACACGGCCAACACGTCGTCTGCGACGTGCGTGTTCGACCGATAGCCGCGTGACCGGAGCGCCGAGCGGATCGCGCGCCGAGCCACCTCCAGGTGCTGCCCAGGGATGCCGTTCACGAATGTCGAGCTGGACTCGATGACGCGCTCGGCTACGACGGACGCGAGCAGCTGCAGTCCGGGCGGCGCTTCAGTGATGGGGAGCCAGCTGTCGACAATCCGCAAGCATCCGCGGCACGTCGGAGCGAAAGCCGCCTCCTGCCAGAGGGCAGTCAGATCGTCAGGGCCCGGGGCCATGCCGTGCCACCTTCGACCGCACAACGTGGTGTCCTCCCACTTCACCCCATCGAGGTCGTCGGTCACCGCCGGCAGGATCACGTCGTCGTCGTGCTCGACCGCAGCGCGACCGCCGTGCTCGGCCCGGCGGGCCAAGTGCGTCTCGGAGCCCCCGCCGACAGCGACGAGGAGAAGCTCGCGATCGAGGACGGCGATCGTGTTCAGCTCACGGGCGGCCAACGCCGATCTCCCTCTCGTTCATCTTGTCCATCGTGGCATGGGCCGGCTTCGAATCCGCCCTCTACTTCCGCTCCGCGGCTTGCCGGAGGATCTCAGCGAAGAGCTGGGCTGCTTCCGCTTGCATGCCGGGCAGGACGTGCTGGTAGACGCTCATCGTGAAGGCGGGGCTGGCGTGACCAAGCCTCTCGCTCACCACCTTCACTGGTGTTCCGTTCATCAGCAGGATCGTCGCATGGGTGTGGCGAAGATCGTGCAGCGTGATCGCCGGGACCTCGAGCTTGGCCACCGCTCGATCGAAGACCTGGCTGAACAGGTCCGGGTGAACCCAGCTGCCGTCTGGCTTCGTGAACACGAGATCGCTGTCTGCCGGCGCGCTCCCGGCGCGCTCCTCGGCCCGAACGGCGCGCCACGCCTCGAGCACCTCGATCGAGCCTTGCTCGATGTCCACCGTGCGCCGACCGCTCCCGGTCTTCACGTCCGAGATGTGAACCTCGTAGGCGACGGTCACGAGTGCCTGACGCACGGATACTCGACCGAGCGCCAGATCGAGGTCGCCCCAGCGAAGCCCCAGGATCTCACCGCGACGCATCCCCGTGTGGGCAGCAAGGTGGAACGCCGGTGACAGACGATGCGGAGCCATCGCGTCGAGGAAGCAGCTCAGCTGGACCGCATCCCATGCCTTCACCTCCTCGCGGCGCTGCGCACTGAGCTTCGGCGGGTCCGCGAGCACGGCGACGTTGCGCGTGACAAGCCCCTTGCGCTGCGCGTCCGACAACGCCTTATTCAGCATCACGTGGATGTTGCGAACGGTCTTCGGCGCCAGCCCCTTGTTGTCGCTCCCAGGCTTGCGCCGACCCTTCTCCAGCAGGTCGGCGTAGAACAGGTCGAGATCGCTCGGGCTGAGCTTGGCGAGCTGTCGGCGACCGAGCGCCGGCAGGACGTGAAGCTCGATGTTCCGGCGGTACGAGTCGTACGTGCTGCGCCGCACCCTCGACTGCTGCACCGGTAGCCACCGCTCGGTGAGGTAGTCGCCGAAGGTTCCCTTGGGGGTGACGAGCGGTTCGCCTTCGTGCTTCTTCCGGATCAGGTCAGCGAGGACACGTTCGGCGTCAGCCTTGCGCGTGCCGGCGGAGATCCAACGCCGCTTCTGCTTCCCCGCGTCGTCGAGGCCTTCATAGACCACCGCGTACCAGCGATTGCCCTTCTTCGCGACGGTGCCGTGCATCAGCTGTTCCCTTCACTCGAATCACGTAGGAAGGGACGCCATGCAGTCGACACGGCCTGAGCCCGGGGCATCCGACGGGCGTCTGGCGCTGCGACGGTCAGACTACGCGCTGTCGACCCGAAGATCGATCCTCCGACCGGTCGAGGTCGGAGACGACGACGCCCGTACGGCCTCGTGCCGTCGCACTCTCGTGCTCTCGGCCACTCGCCCGTACCACCAGCTACCAGCCCGTCACTCTGAAAAGTGTAGAAAAAGTGTAGAAGTCGACGGCTTCTGGGAAGCAGAAGGGCCCTCCTCGGTTCTCCGAAAAGGGCCCCTGACCTGCTGGTTTCGTTGGTGGCGGGGGCAGGATTTGAACCTGCGACCTTCGGGTTATGAGCCCGACGAGCTACCTGGCTGCTCCACCCCGCGTCGTTGAGTGGACTACGTATGGTAGCGGTTGATTCCCGCCGTCACTACCTGTTTCGGTTCTTTTTCAGCGGCTGGACCAGGCGGCCCGGTCGGCGGGACCCCAGGGCAGACGCCGCACGACGGCCTCGGCCCGCAGCGGCCCGTGCACGTGGGGGAACCGCTGCCCGGGATACACCTCGGGCCAGCGCAGCTCGGCCCCCAGCCGGTCGGGATCGAGCTCCAGCAGCACCAGCTCGGCATCGGGGGCGAACCACTTCACCGTGGTCGTCACCACCTGGGCCTCGGTGGAGCAGTGCACGAACCCCTCGGCCGCCAGCGACGGCGGCTCCAGCACCCCATCGACCAGGAGCCGGTCGGCGTCGGCGGGCGTGGTGATGTGGAAGATCGGCACCCCGCCAGTATGCGGCTCCGGCCTTGGGCGGAGGCTCCGACCCGGGGGGGGGGA
>Ga0268299_1001775_pt1 | contig 32642 bp, 28 predicted proteins | sample NOBtaG_FD_193484 | JGI IMG/M metagenome (GOLD analysis project Ga0268299, IMG submission 193484) | Activated sludge microbial communities from bioreactor in Nijmegen, Gelderland, Netherland - NOB reactor | ecosystem: Engineered > Bioreactor > Aerobic > Activated sludge | place: Netherlands... | reverse complement strand
CGGCCGCATCGACAAGGCCCTGGTCATCGACACGCTGCTGCCGGCGAACCCGGGGCGCTTCTCGTGGGCCGGCCACCTGGGCGCGCAGATGCTGCAGCCGCTGGTGGCCGAGCTGGAGAACAGCAGCACCGCCCTGGTCTTCACCAACGTGCGCTCGCAGGCCGAGATCTGGTTCCAGCTGCTGCTGGGCGCGCGACCCGACTGGGCCGGGCTGATCGCGCTGCACCACGGCTCGCTCGACAAGGACGCGCGGCACTGGGTCGAGGAGGCGCTGAAGGCCGGCACGCTGAAGGCCGTCGTGACGACCTCGTCGCTGGACCTGGGCGTGGACTTCCTGCCTGTGGAGCGCGTGCTGCAGATCGGCTCGGCCAAGGGCGTGGCCCGGCTGCTGCAGCGCGCCGGCCGCAGCGGCCACCAGCCGGGTCGCGCCTCGCGCGTGACGCTGGTGCCGACCAACACGCTGGAGCTGGTCGAGGCGGCCGCGGCGCGGCGCGCGGCGCAGGCCGGGCGCGTCGAGAAGCGCGACTCGCCCGAGAAGCCGCTCGACGTGCTGGTGCAGCACCTGGTGACGGTCGCGCTCGGCGGCGGCTTCGAGGCCGAGGCGCTCTACGCCGAGGTGAAGACGGCGCACGCCTACCGCGCCCTGACACGCGCGGAGTTCCAGTGGGCGCTCGACTTCGTCGAGCGCGGCGGCGCCAGCCTCGGCGCCTATCCCGACTACCACCGCGTGCAGCGCATCGACGGCGTCTACCGCGTGCCGGACCGCGGCATCGCCAAGCGGCACCGGCTCGCCATCGGCACCATCGTCGGCGAGGCCTCGATGTTGGTGAAGTGGATGTCCGGCGGCACGATCGGCAACATCGAGGAAGGCTTCATCGCGCGCCTGAAGCCCGGCGACTGCTTCGTCTTCGCGGGCCGCGTGCTCGAGTACGTGCGCACCCAGGACATGGCGGCCTACGTGCGCAAGGCCACGCGCAACAAGGGCGTGGTGCCCAGCTGGGCCGGCGGCAAGATGCCGCTGTCCACCGAGATGGCCGACGCGGTGCTCGAGATGCTGCAGGTCGCCGCGCAGGGCGACTTCTTCGAGCCCGAACTGCAGGCCGCGCAGCCGATGCTGGCGACGCAGGCGCGCGTGTCGAAGCTGCCGACGCCGCAGACCCTGCTGGTCGAGCGCTTCGAGTCGCGCGAAGGCCACCACCTCTATCTCTACCCCTTCGGCGGTCGCAACGTGCACCTGGGCCTGGCCTCGCTGCTGGCCTGGCGCTTGTCGAAGGCGCAGCCCAACACCTTCAGCCTGTCGGTCAACGACTACGGCTTCGAGCTGCTGAGCGCGCTGCCGGTGGCGATCGACGGCGTGCTCGACGGCACGGTCTTCGACACGACCGAGCTGCTGTCCGACGTGCTGGCGAGCCTGAACTCCGGCGAGCTGGCGCAGCGGCGCTTCCGCGAGATCGCGCGCGTCGCCGGGCTCGTCTTCACCGGCTATCCGGGCGCGCCCAAGAGCATGAAGCAGTTGCAGGCCTCGAGCAGCCTGTTCTACGAGGTCTTCCGCAAGTACGACGCCGGCAACCTGCTGCTGGGCCAGGCCGAGACCGAGGTGCTGGGCCAGGAACTCGAGATCCGCCGCCTGGGCGCGACGCTGCGGCGCATGGCGCGGCTGCGCATCGACCTGGTCGACCTGAAGATGCCCAGCCCCTTCTGCCTGCCGCTGATGGTCGAGCGCTTCCGCGAGCAGCTGACGACCGAGAAGCTGGGCGCGCGATTGGACAGAATGCTGGCCGACATGAATGCCGCCCTCGACACCCCGCCGCCGGATGCCGCCGCCGCGACCGCTGCCCGACCCGTGCGGAGGAAGCGCGCATGAAGCTCGGCCCGCTCGGCAAGCTGTTCGGCGCCGCCAACCGCGCGCGCCTCGCGATCTACCTGCTGGCCTTGTGGAAGCTGGTGCGCCACCCCGACACGCCGCGCGCGCCGAAGTGGATCGCGATCGCGGTGCTGGCCTATGCGCTGAGCCCGATCGACCTGATCCCGGACTTCATCCCGGTGCTGGGGATGCTGGACGAACTGATCCTGCTGCCGCTGGGCATCGCGCTGGCGGTGAAGCTGACGCCCGAGCCGATCTGGCGCGCGCGGCTGGCCGAGGCCGAGGCCATGGGTCGCCAGAAGCTGCCGAAGATGATCTGGGGCGCCGTGCTGGTCGTCGCGGTCTGGTTGCTGAGCCTCGGCCTGCTGGCGTGGTGGCTGTGGCCGCGGCTCGCCGGCGCGGCGTGAGGCGCCGGCTCGCGATCGTCGGATGCTGCGCGGCGCTGGCGCTGCCGGCGCTCGCGACGGAGCGTTTCGACGGTGTGGTCACGCGCGTCAGCGACGGCGACACGGTCTGGGTCCGGGCCGATCCCGCCGCCGGATCGGCGCGGCGCAAGCCGGTGAAGGTGCGCCTCGTCGGGCTCGACGCGCCCGAGCGCTGCCAGCCGCATGGCGCGGCGGCCGCCGAGGCCTTGTCGGGCCGCGTGCTGGGCCGCCGGGTGCAGGTGCTGCGGCGCGCGACCGACGCGCACGGCCGCGCGCTCGGCACGCTGTGGCTGGGCTCGCAGGATGTCGGCGCGTGGCTGGTGCGCGAGGGCCACGCGTGGTCGGCGCGCTACCGCGGCGACCCGGGGCCGTATGCGGCCGAGGAGCAGGCGGCGCGCGCGGCGCGGCGTGGGCTGTTCGTCGCGGCCGATGCGACCCGGCCGCGCGACTTCCGTCGCCGCCACGGCCCCTGCGAGGACCCGTTCAGCCGCCCCGCGCCACCAGCGAGAAGTTCTGGCCCGGGATGACCAGCGTGTACTGCAGCTTCGATCCCAGGCCGTCGCCGGTCGGGCTGAGCGCGAAGCAGATCGACTGCGTCAGCGAGACCGCCCCGCCGCCGTCGCGCTGCGTCGTGTCGAGGCAGAAGTAGACGTCGCCGCTGTAGAACTGGATCGTCCAGCGCGTCGTCGAGCTGCCGGTGCTGCCGCCGCCGGGTGTGCAGCTCGCGTAGTCGGTGCTGCCGAACAGCGAGCCGTTGCCGCCGATCGGCGAGAACGGCGGCGGCGCGAAAGGCATGCCGATGTCGCTGCAGCCGCCCGAAGCCGAACTCAGGCCGATCAGCAGGAAGCCGGTGATGAAGAACAGCGCGCCGAGGTCGACGACCGGCGAGCCGCCGAAGGGCGTCAGGCTGCTGCGGCGTTCGACCCGCTCGGCACTGGCGCCGCTGCGCGGATAGCTGCCGCTCCCCTGGGGCGTGAAGCTCAGCGTGTAGGCGTAGTCGCGGCCGTCGGAGCCGCGGCCGGTGGCCGTGTAGTTGCGCGGCGTCGTCAGCAGCTGCCGCCAGGCGGCGCCGGGGTCGTAGTCGACGCGCACGTCGACGCCGCCGCTGCCGCCACCGCCACCGCAGGCCGCCAGCAGCACGGCGGCGGCGAGGGCGGTCAGGTGCTTGCGCATCGGGGATCCTGGCGCGCCGCCGCTACTTGCGCATCAGCGTGCTCTTGCCGAACAGGCTCTCGATCAGGTCGACCGCGACCTCGGCGGTGCGGTTCCTGACGTCGAAGGCCGGGTTCAGCTCCATCACGTCGAGCGAGGCGAGGCGGCCGGTGTCGGCGATCATCTCCATGCACAGCTGGGCCTCGCGGTAGCTCGGTCCGCCCTTGACGGTGGTGCCGACGCCGGGTGCGATGTCGGGGTCGAGGAAGTCGACGTCGAAGCTGACGTGCAGGTGGGTGCGGGCGTCGAGCGTGGCCAGCGCCAGCTCCATCGTGTGGCGCATGCCCATCTCGTCGATGTAGCGCATGTCGAAGACCTCGAGGTCGACCTCGTGCACCAGGCGCTTCTCGCCGGCGTCGACGCTGCGGATGCCGATCTGGCGCACCCACTTCGGGTTGATCGCGGGGACCTGGCCGCCGATCTCGATGAGCTGCTGGGGCCCGTGGCCGCACAGGCAGGCGACCGGCATGCCGTGCACGTTGCCGCTGGGCGTGAGCACGTTGGTGTTGAAGTCGGCATGGGCGTCGAGCCACAGCACGCGCAGCTTGCGGCCGGCCTCGCGGCAATGGCGCGCCACCGCGCTGATGCTGCCGATGCCCAGGCAATGGTCGCCGCCCAGCAGGACCGGCAGGCGGCCGAGCGCGAGCTCCGCGTACATCGCCTCGTGAACGGCCTGGTTCCAGGCCACGACCTCGGGCAGGTGGCGGTAGCCGTCCACCGGCGGCTGCCAGGGGTTGCGGGGGCCGATCAGGTTGCCGCGGTCGACGACCTCGAGGCCGTGGCCTTCGAGTGCCGCCTGGAGGCCGGCGACGCGCAGCGCCTCCGGGCCCATCGAGGCGCCGCGCGCGCCGGCGCCGATGTCGGTCGGCGCGCCGACCAGCGAGATCTTCGTCGTCGTGCTCATGTCGGTCACATGTCCTCGGCGAAGCGCCCCGTCTGGGTGTCGGGGGCGTCCAGGCCGTAGTGTCGCTCGATCAGGCCCCAGGCTTCCTCGGCGCTCTCGACGAAGTGGAAGAGCTTCAGGTCCTCGGCCGAGATCATGCCGGTGCCGACCAGCAGGTCGAAGTCGATCAGGCGGGTCCAGAACTCGCGGCTGACCAGCAACACCGGGCGCTTGCGCACCTTGCCGGTCTGCATCAGCGTCAGCGCCTCGAACATCTCGTCGAGCGTGCCGAAGCCGCCGGGGAAGCACACCAGCGCGATCGCGCGCATCAGGAAGTGCATCTTGCGCAGCGCGAAGTAGTGGAACTGGAAGCAAAGCTCCGGCGTGATGTAGTCGTTGGGTGCCTGCTCGTGCGGCAGCACGATGTTCAGGCCGATGCTGGGTCCGCCGGCCTCGAAGGCGCCGCGGTTGCCGGCCTCCATGACGCCCGGCCCGCCGCCGGTGACGACGGCGATCGGATGCTCGAGGCGCCGCGAGGCGGTCGTCACCATGCTCGCGAAGCGCTGGGCCTCCTCGTAGTGGTGGGACATCGCCAGTCCCATGCGGGCGCGCTGCAGGGCGGGCTCGTCGCCGCCCGCTTCGGCCTGCGCCAGGCGCTGGGCCGCGGCATCGCGCGGCAGGATGCGCGCGCTGCCGAAGATGACGATCGTCGACTCGATGCCGTGCTCGCGCTGCACCAGCTCGGGCTTGAGCAGCTCGAGCTGCATGCGCACCGGCCGCAGCTCCTCGCGCAGCAGGAAGTCGGTGTCGTTGAAGGCGAGGCGGTAGGCGCTCTCGGGCCCGGCGTAGCGCGAGGCCGGCGTGACCGCGGCCACGTCCTCCTGCGCCGACGGGAAGTTGCGCGCACGCAGGTCGTCGAGGGGTTCTTCCATGATGGGGCTCGTCGCGCCGCGGTGGCGGCGATTCAGTGGGGGTGGCCGCAGACCGGGCAATCGGGGCGGCGCGCGACGCGGATCTCGGTCCACTCCATCGCGCGGCCGTCGAGCATCTGCAGCCGCCCGGCGAGGCTGGGGCCGACGCCGGCCAGCAGCTTCAGGGCCTCGGCCGCCTGCATGCTGCCGACGATGCCGACCAGCGGTGCGAACACGCCCATGGTCGCGCAGCGCACTTCCTCGAAGCCGGCGTCCTCGGGGAAGAGGCAGGCGTAGCAGGGGCTGGCCGCGCTGCGCGGGTCGTAGACGGAGATCTGGCCGTCGAAGCGGATCGCCGCACCCGCCACCAGCGGCTTGCGGTGCGCGACGCAGGCGCGGTTGACGGCGTGCCGGGTCGCGAAGTTGTCGCTGCAGTCCAGCACCACGTCGGCCTCGCGCACCAGCGCGTCCAGCCGTGCCGCGTCGGCGCGCTCGACCAGCGCCTGCACGCGCACCTCGGGGTTGATGGCGGCGATGCTGCGCGCCGCCGACTCGGCCTTGGGCGTGCCGACGCGCGCGAGGTCGTGGATGATCTGGCGCTGCAGGTTGGTCAGGTCGACCTCGTCGTGGTCGACGACGGTGAGGCGGCCGACGCCGGCCGTGCCCAGGTAGAGCAGCGCCGGCGATCCCAGGCCGCCCGCACCGATGACCAGCGCGCGGCCGTCGAGCAGACGCTGCTGCCCTTCGACGCCGATCTCGTCGAGCAGGATGTGGCGGCTGTAGCGCAGCAGCTGGTCGTCGTCCATGCGGCAAGCATAGCGGGCGCACCAAGCGAAAAGCCCGCCGTGGCGGGCTTTGCGGGGCGCGACGCGGGCGCGGCGTCAGTTGGTCTTGGTGTCCTCGGGCTTGCGCTCGGACTGCGTCTTCGACGCGACCACGGTCTTGCCCTTCAGCCGGTTGAGGGCCTGCTGCAGCGGGAAGTCCTCGGCGCTGCCGAACTCGGGCAGCGGCTTGGGCGCCTTGTCCTTGCCGTTGGCTTCCTCGAGCTTCTTCAGCGCTTCCTCGCGGGCCTTCTCGCGCGCGGTGTCCTTGGTCTCGGCACCCTGGCCGCTGGAGATGTGCTTCTCGAGGTCGGCCTCGCGGGCCCGCAGGCTGCCGAAGATCGTGCCTTCCGCGGTCTCGTCGAGCCACACGTCGGGCACGATGCCCTTGGCCTGGATCGAGGCGCCGCTGGGCGTGTAGTAGCGCGCGGTGGTGATCTTCAGCGCGGTGTCCGGCGACAGCTGGCGCACCGTCTGCACCGAGCCCTTGCCGAAGGTCTGCGCGCCCATGATCGTGGCGCGCTTGTGGTCCTGCAGCGCGCCGGCGACGATCTCGCTGGCCGACGCCGAGCCCTCGTTGACCAGCACGACCAGCGGCACCGACTTCACCGCCTCGGGCAGCTTCTTGAGCGGGTCGCTGCCGCGGCGGGCGTAGAACTCGGCGTTGGCCTTGAAGATCTGCTTGGACTCGGCGATCTGGCCGTTGGTCGACACGACCACCACGTCCTTGGGCAGGAACACCGAGGAGATGGCGACCGACGCCTCGAGCAGGCCGCCCGGGTCGTTGCGCAGGTCGAGCACCAGGCCCTTGAGGTTGGGATCCTGCTTGTACAGCTCGTTCAGCTTGACCGCGAAGTCCTCGACGGTGCGGTCCTGGAACTGGCTGACGCGCAACCAGCCGTAGCCGGGCTCGACCATGCGCGAGCGCACGCTCTGCACGCGGATCTCCTCGCGCGTGATCGTCACCGGGAAGCTGCGGTTCTCGTCCTTGCGGAAGACCTGCAGCAGCACCTTGGTGTTGGGCTCGCCGCGCATCTTCTTGACGGCGGCGTCCATCGTCAGGCCCTTGACGAAGGTGTCGTCGATCTTGGTGATCAGGTCGCCGCTCTTTATGCCGGCGCGGAAGGCCGGCGAGCCCTCGATCGGCGTCTGCACCTTGACCAGGCCGTCTTCCATGCCGATCTCGATGCCGACACCGACGAAGCGGCCGCTGGTGCCTTCGCGGAATTCCTTGAAGGTCTTCTTGTCGAAATACTGCGAGTGCGGGTCGAGGCCGGCCACCATGCCGCCGATGGCGTCGGTGATGAGCTTCTTCTCGTCGACCGGCTCGACGTAGTCGCTCTTGACCATGCCGAACACCGCCGCGAGCTGCTGCAACTCTTCCAGCGGCAGGGCGCCGGTCGTGTTGCGCGCGATCGCCGTCAGCTGCATCGTGGTCAGTGCGCCGGCAACGGCACCGAGGACCAGCCAGCCCGCCACTTTTGTCTTTCCACCCATGACGTCCCGCGTCCTTTCAGCCAGGTCGGCCCAGTATAGGACTGGGGCTCCCGCTATGAGTGTCGGCAAGTTCCGAAAGTTGCTTGCATTCAGGGCCTTTGCACGCCTTCACATCCCGATGCCGGGTCAGCCCGGGGTGGTCTGGCGGGGGAAGGTCACGACGTGGTCCACCTCGGCGCGGATGCCGATCCACTCGCCCAGCTGGTGGTCGTGGTGCGAGGGCACGTGGGCCAGCACGCGCTCGCCGCTGGCCAGTTGCAAGGTGTAAAGGAACTCCGAGCCGCGGAAGGCCTTGCGCTCGATGCGCGCCTTCACCGGCGAGGCGTCGTCGTGGACGATGTCGTCGGCGCGCAGCAGCACCTCGCACTCGCCGCCAGGGTAGGCCGCCGGCACCGGGCATTCCCCGACGTCGCGCAGGTCGCCCAGCGGGGTGCGCACCTGCGGACCGCCGCCGTTGTCGCCGGCGACGATGCGGGCCGGCGTGAAGACGCCGTGGCCGATGAAGTCGGCCACGAAGCGGGTCGCCGGGCGGTGGTAGAGCTGGTAGGCCTGGTCCCACTGCTCCAGCCGGCCCCGGTGCATCACGCCGATGGTGTCGCCGAGGGCGAAGGCCTCGAGCTGGTCGTGGGTCACGAACAGCGCGGTCGTGCCGGTCTGCTTGAGGATGGCCCGCAGCTCCTGGGCCAGGCGCTCGCGCAGGTCGACGTCGAGGCTGGAGAAGGGCTCGTCCAGCAGCAGCAGGCGGGGCGAGGGCGCCAGCGCCCGTGCCAGCGCGATGCGCTGCTGCTGTCCGCCCGACAGCTGGTGCGGCGCGCGCTTCGCCGCCGCCGCCAGGCCGACCAGGTCCAGCAGCTCGGCCACGCGCTGCTCGCGCCGGGCGCGCGGCAGCTCGGCCACCCCGAAGGCGACGTTCTGCGCCACCGTCAGGTGCGGGAACAGCGCGTAGTCCTGGAACACCATGCCGATGCGCCGCGCCTCGGGGGCGAGGTGGCGGCCGGTGGCGGCGTCGCCCAGCACCTCGTCACCCAGCGTGATCCGGCCGCCGGCCAGCGGCTCCAGGCCCGCCACGGCACGCAGCAGCGAGGTCTTGCCGCAACCCGACGGGCCGATCAGCACGCCGATCTCGCCCTGGGCCAGGCCGAAGGACACCGCATCGACGGCCGCACGTTCGCCGCCGCCCGCATGACCGGCGGCGTAGCGGATCGATACCTGGTCGAGGGTCAGCAGCATCGCCCTATGATACGAACTGATCTGAAATGAAAGTCGTTCGTATTCATATTGCCCTTGCCGACCGTGGCCGGCGCCACGGCGGCGGCTGAGCGGGCATGCGCCGTCTCGCCATCGCCCTGTGCATCCTGCTGGCCCTGCCGCTGGCCGGCGTGCTGGGCGCCTGGCTGACGCCGCAGGCCCAGAGCTGGGACCTGCTGCGCCACCAGGCGGCCACGGTGCTACCCGGCTATGCATTCAGTTCGCTGGTGCTGGCGGCCGGGGTGGCGATCGGCGTCGCGCTGCTGGGCGGGGCAACCGCCGCGGCGGTGACGCTGTTCGACTTTCCGGGTCGTCGCGTCTTCGAGTGGGCGCTGCTGCTGCCGCTGGCGATGCCCGCCTACGTGCTGGCCTATGCGAGCACCGACTTCCTTCAGTACAGCGGCGCGCTGCAGACCGCGCTGCGCGAGCTGACCGGTGCCCAGGGCCCGCTGTGGCCGGACGTGCGCAGCCTGCCGGGCGCGATCGTGCTGTTCACGCTGGCGCTCTATCCCTACGTCTACCTGCTGACCCGCGGTGCCCTGGTCGAGCGCGGCCTGCACCTGATGGAAGCCGCCAGGCTGCTGGGTGCCGGGCTGGGCCGGCGCGTGCGCACGGTGGCCCTGCCGCTGGCGCGGCCGGCGCTGGCGGCCGGCGTGGCGCTGGCGCTGATGGAGACGCTGGCCGACTACGGCGTCGGCTCCTACTTCGGCCTGACGACCTTCACGACCGGCATCTACAAGGCCTGGCTGGCGATGGACGACCGCATCGCGGCGGCCCAGCTGGCAACCCTGCTGCTGGCCATCGTCGCGGCGCTGCTGTGGGCCGAACGACGCGCCCAGGCGCGCTTGCGCTATGCCAGCACGCGGGGCGGCGCCTCCGAGCGCGAGGCGCGGCCGGTCGCGCTGCGCGGGCGCCAGGCGCTGCTCGCCTTCGTGCTGTGCGCGCTGCCGGTGCTGCTGGGCTTCGTGCTGCCGGTCGCGGTGCTGCTGCACGCGGTGTGGCGCGAAGCCCGGCACGGCGAGTTCGGCTTGCCCTGGGAGCGCTTCTTCGGCTGGGGCTGGACCAGCCTGCAGCTGGCGACGCTGGCGGCCCTGGCCGCCGTGGCGCTGGCGGTGCTGCTGGGCTTCCTGCTGCGCGGTCGCGCGGGCGGCGCGCTGCCGCCGCTGGCGCGGCTGGTGTCGCTGGGCTATGCCGTGCCGGGGGCCGTGATCGCGGTCGGCCTGCTGCTGCCGGTCGGCTGGGTGCAGGCGGCGGCGCCCGGGTCGGCGGCGGCCGGCTGGGTCACGCTGGCGGCCACCGGCAGCATCGCCGGCCTGCTGTTCGCCTACCTCGTGCGCTTCTCGGCGGTGGCCCTGCAGTCGGTCGAGGCCGGCTATGCGCGCATCCCGGCCAGCTTCGACGACACCGCGCGCACGCTCGGGGCCGGCGCGCGGCGGCTGTTCTTCGGCGTGCATGCGCCGCTGCTGACGCGCTCGGCGCTGGCCGCGGCGCTGCTGGTCTTCGTCGACGTGATGAAGGAGCTGCCGGCCACGCTGGTGCTGCGGCCCTTCGACAGCGACACGCTGGCGGTCGTCGCCTACCAGTTCGCGCGCGACGAGCGACTGGCCGAGGCCGCGCTGCCCTCGCTCGCGATCGTGCTGGTCGGCCTGATCCCGGTGGTGCTGCTGAGCCGCGCGATGCGCGCGCGCTGAGGACCCGAACCGGCGGGTGGCGCCTCCGACAGGAATCGAACCTGTATCTGCCGCTTAGGAGGCGGCCGTTCTATCCGTTGAACTACGGTGGCAGGCGGTCGCGATTGTAGGAGCCACCTTCACCTCACCGGGCGGAGCGCGCCGACGCCGGATCGATCGCTGACGCAACCCAACAGCCGCCGCAGACCGGCTCCGCCGGCCTGCCAGCGGCGCCCCCTCGAGGGGGAGCGGCGCAGCCGCAACGGGGGTGGTCGTCATCAATTCCAGCGGAAGATCCAGATCAGGTCGACCGCCGGGTCCTCGCCCGACTGCGCTCGCAAGGTGAAGCGCTGCGCGATGCGGTAGATCAGCTGCCAGTTGCCGGCGGTCGCGTTGAGCCCGCGTTCGTAGCCGACGTAGACGCGGTCCGAGAGCTGCTTGCCCAGCGTGACGACGGTGTCGCGCACCGTGCCGTCGCTCTGCCGCACCGACAGTTCGTCGAGCTGCAGCGCGCGCGCCACGTCGAAGCTGCTGTCGGCGCCGTCGCCCGCCAGCAGCGCGAGTGCGGCGCGCTGCAGCAGCAGCGTCTCGGTGCCGCCCAGGCTGTCGTAGCTGCGCCCGGTGACCAGCAGCGCCAGCTTCTCGGTGTCCGGCAGTTCGGGGTCCGAGAACAGCCGCACGCGCGGCGACTGCGCACTGCCGCCGACGATCACGCCGACGCGCGTGTCGGTGTTGGCGCGCACGGCCGCGATGTCGAGTCGCGGGTTGGCGATGTCGCCGACGAAGGTGATGACGCCGCGCTCGATCGCGAGCTTCTGGCCGTAGGCCTCGTAGGTGCCGCTGTCGGTGCGGACCTCGCCGTGGGTCGCCAGCTTGCCGCCGGGACTGGTCAGGCGCAGCTGGCCTTGCAGGCGCGTGTCGATGCCGCGCCCGCGGACGCGGAAGCGCGGGCCGAGGTCGACGCCGACGCGCAGCTCGACGCCTCGCGGCGGGCGCCGCGCGGCCGCCTCCGCCGCCGCGGCCCGGTCGCCCGGCCGCTTGACCGTGACGTCGTCGCCGAGGCTGGGCGCATCGCCGCGGCTGGCATCGATCAGGCCCTCGTCGGCGCGCAGGTCGCCGTCGATCTTGAGCGTCTGCGCATCGAGTTGCACCGCGACCTTGCCGCTGGCGACGACGCGCCGGTCGACCCGGCCCAGCACCGTCGCGCGCTCGGCCTCGAACTGCAGCCGCGCCTGCGGTTGTTCGCCCAGCCGCGCCTCGCCGCTGGCGCCGAGTTCGCCGTCGCCGGCCTTGAAGCGCAGCGTCGTCAGTCGCGCGGTGTCGCCCTCGAAGCGCGCGTCGAGCCGACCGTCCGTCAGCGTCACGCCCTCGAGCGTGTTGCGCACCGCGAGCTGGCGGCCCTGCAGCTCGCCGATCCACTGCGGCGCACCGAAGCGCCCGGCGATGCCCAGCGTGCCCTCGAGCGTGCCGCCGAGTCGCCAGCCCGCCGGCACCCAGGCGCCCCAGGTCGCGAGGTTCTCGACCTGCACCCGCAGGGCCCCCTCGATCGGCGCGTCGGCGGCCGGCCACAGGTCTTGCGGTGAGGTGCGCACGCTCTGCCCGCCGGCCACCGAGCCCAGGTTGGCGCCGGCGATCAGCTGGCTCGCCCGCCACAGCCCGGCCTCGGCGGTCAGCTCGAGGCGGGCTTCGCTCAAGCCGAGCGGCTGCACGTTGCCGAACTCGACCACCTGCAGGTCGCCGCCGCTGCGTGCGATCTCGACGCGCGCGCTGACGGACGGATCGCTGCGCACGCTGGCCTTGGCGGCGAGCTTCAGGTCGCCGGCCCAGCCGAAGTCGGGCTGCAGTCGCTGCAGCAGCTGGGCGACGAGGAAGGGCTCGACCTCGGCCTGCAGGTCGAGCTGCGGCCCGGCCGTGCCGTTGCGCTCCCAGCGCAGGCGGCTCCAGCGCAGCACCGCACCCAGCACGTCGGCGCTGCCGGGCTGGGCCTGCAGGCGCAGCCACTGCGGGCCTTGCTGCAGCTCGAAGGCCAGGTTGCGGGCCAGGACCAACGGCAGCGGCGGTGCGGCGCCGGGCTTGGCGGTGGTGGTGGCCGCCGCGGGATTGGGCCGCAGCGCCAGCTCCGGCAGCGTCACGCGCCAGGACTGCGGCGCATCGCCTTCGCCGGCGCGCCAGCTGCCGGTGAGCGTGGCGTCGAGTGCCAGCGGCGCCGGCTCGGCCTCGGCCGTTTCGGCACCGGCAGCCTGCGGCTGGCGCAGCGTCGCGCGCAGTTCGGCGCGGTGCTCGGCCAGCGTGCCGCTGGCCAGCAGCTTGGCGGTCGGCACCAGCAGGCCAGGCAGGCGCAAGCGCGTCAGCGCGGCCTGCGCCTCGAGGCGGGTGCGCGCCATCGCGGCGCCGGCGGCCTCGGCACCCGGCAGCGTGGCGATCCACTGGCCGGCGGCGAGGTCGAGACCGTTGCGGCCGAGGGCCAGGGCTTCGAGCCTGAAGCTGCCGCGCGTGCTCAGCGTGCCGCGCGTGCCGCCGCCCAGCAGCCAGGCCCCGAGCGCCCCGTCGGCCTCGGCGTCGACCTGGGCGCGTCCGGCCAGCGTGCCGAGGCCCAGCGCCTGGGCCAGCGGCGCCAGCTGGGCGAGCGCCGGTGCCTCGAGCCTGAACTGCAGGCGTTCGTCGGCCGTTGCCGCGGCGCGCGAGGGGGCGCGCATCTTCAAGTTCAGCGAGGCGCGGTTGTCGGCAGCGCGCGCTTCGCCATCGACGCCGAGCCCGCCGCTGCCGTCGGCGTCGGCCTGCAGCCGCAGCGCCAGCGGCTGGCCGGCCAGTGCGCTGTCGGCCAGTTCGGCGCGCAGGCTGCCGCGCAGCGCGGCCAGCAGGCCAGCGGTGTCGGGCGCCGCGGCCGGCACCTGCGCGTTCAGCGTGAGCTTGCCGTTGAGCGCGTTGCGGCTGCGGCGCCAGGCGGCCGTCGGCTCGCCGGGCAGCCACAGCGAGGGGTCGAAGCCGGCGAGCTCGAGCGCGGCCTCGGTGGCCCAGAAGCCGCCGTTGCGGCGCGCCTGGGCGCTGCCGTCCAGACGCGCGGCGCCGGCAGTCGCCGTCAAGCGGGCCAGCGTGGCCGAGGTCGGTGTCGCGCTGCCGGCGGCTCGCAACTGCACCGCGTCGCGCAGCGGCCGCGACGTGCGCTCGCGCGGCCCGCCGACCAGCGTGCCGGCCAGCCGCGCGTCGAAGTCGACCCGGCCCCAGGCCGCGCCCGATCCGGCCGCAGGCGGGGCGTGCTTCAGCTCGATCGGCCCCGACAGCCGCAGCGGCGGCGCGCGCTGGTCCAGGCCCTGCAGCACGACGCCGCCGAGTTCGAGCTTCGCCTCGGCGCGCCCCGCCTCGATGCGGCCCGAGCCACCCAGCGTGCCGGCCGGCGTGCGCAGGTCGGTCGCCAGCTGCAGCAGCGCGCGCTCGATCTGCCAGGTGTCGTCGCGACCCTGAGCCAGCACGTCGATCTCGCGCACCGGCGCGCGCTGCTGGTCCCAGCGGCCGGGCAGGGCGTTGCGGGCCTGGAGCTCGACGCGCAAGGGCGCGCCGGCCTGCAACTGCACGACCGCGGTCCCGGCCAGGTCGGTGACCGGCGCCGCAGCGACGCCGAAGGGCGCGAGCAGGCGTGCCAGGTCGAGCTGCTCGAAGCGCGCATCGAGCTGCGAGACCGGCAGGGGCTCGAAGGGCGTGACGCGTGCCAGCGCCTCGAGACGCTGCGTCTGCATCGCCAGGCTGCCCTGGGCGTCGAAGGCCGCGAGCGGCCCGCCGGCCTGCAGCGCGAGCGTCAGGTCGCGGGCCCAGGCCGGCAGTGCGGCCGGCGATGCGCCGGCGTCGGCCTGCGGATCGCTGTGCACGGCTAGGCGCGCCTTCAGGGCCATCGGCGCGGCGGCATCGATCTGCGCCGCACCGTCGGCGCGCAGTCCGCGCCAGCGCAGCGCGAGCGCGTCGATGCGGTGCACGGGGCCGGCCTCGAGGCGCGCCGTCAGGTCCTCGATCGGCGGCGCCAAGCCGGGCAGCTCGAGACGACCCACGCGCACGGCGGCGATGGCGGCGGTCAGCGGCAGGCGCAGGTGCGTCGGCGCCACGGTGGGCGGTGCGGGGTCCGGGGCCGGCGTCGTCGTGACGGCGACGGACCGGGCCTCGACCGAGCGCGACTTCAGGTGCACGAAAGGGGCGCTCCAGCGCCAGTCCAGCAGTTGCAGGCCGCTGATTCGCAGATCGTCGATGCGCACGCTGCTTCGCCCGGCCTGCAGCGTCAGCCGCGCGAGCCGGAACTCGCTGGCCTCGCCGAGCAGCGCGCCCTGCGGCTGATCGAGGGCGAAGCCCGGCAGGTAGGGCGCGGTTCGCTCGAGCCACCAGCGCGTGCCGGCCTCGGTGTGCAGCGCCTCCCAGGCCGATGCGGCAATGGCGATCAGCGCCGCCGGCAGCGCCAGCACCGCCAGCAGCAGGAGCCGCCAGCGCCAGCGCGCGGGCCGCGACGGCACAGCCGCGACGGCCATCAGAACGTGACCCCCACGCTGACGTGCAGCCGTACCGACTTGACCTTCTGGCCGTAGGCGAGGTCGACGCGCAGCGGGCCGATCGGGCTGCGCCAGCGCACGCCGACGCCGTAGCCGATCGCGGGGTCGTAGTCCTCCCAGTCCTGGGCGGCGTTGCCGGCGTCGACGAACACCGCGCCGTACCAGTTGCGCCATTGCGCCGAGGTCTGCGAGAAGCGGCGCATCAGCTCGATGCTGCCGGTCGCCATCACCGGGCCGCCGACCACCGCGCCATCGCGGACCGGGCCCAGCGTGCGGTAGGCGTAGCCGCGCACCGAGTCGTCGCCGCCGGCCCGGAACAGCAGCGAGTCCGGGATGCCGAGCGACTCCCTCTTCAGCACCTGCGCCACCTCGGCGCGCACCTGGCCGAGCCAGCCGCCGACCAGCGGCTGGTACCAGACGCCGGCCAGGTAGAGCCGCGCGAACGGCCCGCGCTCGCGGTCGGCGTCCTGCGCGACGCCGGCACCGCCCTGCGCGCTGAGGATCAGCCCGCGTGTCGGGAACACGAGGTTGTTGACGTCGCGGCGCACCCACTCGGAGTTGGCGAGCACGGCACGGTCGGTGGTGCTCTGGGTCGCGGTGTCCAGCGTCGTGCGGTTGTATTCCAGGTAGTACAGGCGGTCGAGCCGCTCGGTGTCGCGGCTGCGGCCGACGCGCACGCGCTGCGTCTGCGTGACGGCGCCGCCGGCGTCGAGGTAGTCGGCGCGCAGGCCGACGAGGTTGCGGTAGCCGCCCGGCTGCGGGTAGGTCAGCAGGTCGAAGGACAGCTCGCGTTCGTCGCGGCCGAGCTTGAGCTTGCTGCTGGCGACGAGGTCGCGGCCGAAGGCGCGCCGGTGCGTGTGTTCCAGGCCGACGCGCGGCCCGGTGTTGCTGGAGAAGCCGACGCTGACGGTGGCGTTCTGCGTCGCCTGCTCGCGCAGGCGGGCCACCACGGTCGCACGGTCGGCCTGCTGCGGGTCGAGGTCCAGCTCGACGGCCACGCCTTCGTAAAGCCCGGACTTCTGCAGCGCCTCCTGGTAGTCGAGCAGCATCTTCTCGGTGTAGGGCTGGCCGGTCTCGAAGGGCAGCAGGTTCAGCGCGGCCTCGGGCGGCGTGCGCTCCAGGCCCTCGATGCGGACCTCGCCGATGCGGTAGGCCGGGCCGCTGTCGACGACGACGAAGATCCGCGCGCGGTTGCGCGCTGCGTCGACCTCGGCGCCGGTGCCGGCGAAGCTCGCGCTGGCATAGCCGCGCGAGCGCAGGCTGGCGAGCAACGCGTTCTTGGCGCTGTTCCAGGCCGGCTGGCTGAACGCGCTGCCCGCGGGCAGCAGCCAGCGCGCCTGCAGGCGCTGCCAGCGGCGCTGCAGGGCCGGGTCGCCGGCACCCATGGCGTCGGCGTAGGGGCCCTGGATCTCGAGCTGCACGCGCTCGACCCGCGTCGGCGGGCCGGGCTGGACGCGCACGCGCAGCAGCGGCGGCCCGCCTTCGGCGTCGTCGCGCTGCACCTCGACGATGGCGTTGAAGTAGCCCTCGGGCTCGAGCAGGCTGCGCGCCTGCGCCGGCGTGGCCGCCAGCAGGCGCCCCACCTCGACCGGCGAGATGTCGGGCTGGTCGCGAAAGCGCACCAGGTCCAGGTGGCGCAACAGCAGCTCGCGCAGCGGATTGGGCGCGCGCAACTCGAGCCGGTAGGCGCCGTTGGCGCCGGCCGGCAGCGTCGTGACGCCGGGGTCGAACAGCGGCGCCGCGTACTCCTCGCCGGGCGGCGGCGCGGCTTCGGTTTCGTCGTCCGGCGCCTGGGCCAGCACCGACGTCGCGGCCAGCCCTGCGGCCAGCGCGACGATCCGGCCGATCCGTCGCAGCGCGGCGCGGTGGCTCACTTGCTGAGCAGTCGCATCGCCCCCTCGAGCCCCTGCAGCGTCAACGGGAACATCCGCTGCTGCATCAGCTGCTGGATGACCGAGATGCTCTGCCGGTAGCCCCAGACGCCCTGCGGCTCGGGGTTGATCCACGCGTACTTCGGGAACGCATGGGTCAAGCGCTGCAGCCACTCGGCGCCGGCCTCCTCGTTGTTGTATTCGACGCTGCCGCCCGGCTGCAGGATCTCGTACGGGCTCATCGTCGCGTCGCCGACGAAGACCAGCTTGTAGTCCTTGTTGTACTTGCGGATCACGTCCCAGGTCGAGTGCTTCTCGCTGAAGCGGCGGCGGTTGTTCTTCCACATGAAGTCGTAGACGCAGTTGTGGAAGTAGAAGAACTCCAGGTGCTTGAACTCGTTCTTGCAGGCCGAGAACAGCTCCTCGACGCGGTGGATGTGCTCGTCCATCGTGCCGCCGACGTCCATCAGCAGCAGCACCTTCACCTTGTTGTGCCGCTCGGGAATCATGCGGATGTCCAGCAGCCCGGCGTTGGCGGCGGTGCCGTGGATCGTGCCGTCGAGGTCGAGCTCCAGCTCGTTGCCCTCGCGCGCGAAGCGGCGCAGGCGGCGCAGCGCGACCTTGATGTTGCGCGTGCCGAGTTCCCTGGTGTCGTCGTAGTCCTTGTAGGCGCGCTGCTCCCAGACCTTGACCGCGCTCTTGTCCTTGCCGGCCCCGCCGATGCGGATGCCCTGCGGGTTGTAGCCGGCGTTGCCGAAGGGCGAGGTGCCGCCGGTGCCGATCCACTTGCTGCCGCCCTCGTGCCGTCCCTTCTGTTCCTCGAAGCGCTTCTTGAGCGTCTCCATCAGCTCGTCCCAGCCCATCTTCTCGATGGCGGCCTTCTGCTCGGGCGTCAGCTCGATCTCGAGCGTGCGGCGCAGCCATTCGAGCGGCACGTCCTGGGTGAAGTCGGCCACCGTCTCGACGCCCTTGAAGTAGGCGGCGAAGGCGCGGTCGAACTTGTCGAAATGGGCCTCGTCCTTGACCAGCGTCGTGCGGGCCAGGTAGTAGAACTGCTCGACCGAGGTGTCGATCACGCCGGCCTGCAGGCCCTCCAGGAGCACCAGGTACTCCTTGATCGACACCGGCAGCTTGGCGGTGCGCAGCGAGTAGAAGAAGTCGATCAGCATGGCAGCTCGCGGTGGGTCGCCGGGCCGTGGCGGAGGCGACCCTCGGGGCCGATGGTAGCCAATGCGACTCAGGCGCCGCGGCCGGTGCGCGGATCACCCGGCGAGACGACCTGGCGATCGTCGCCACGCCAGGGCCGGCGACGCGCAGGTGCGGGAGGCGCGGGGGGCGCGGCCTCGGGCGGCGGTGCCGGGTCGGGGGCCGGGGCGGGTCGCGCGGCGCGGGCCGGCGGCGGCCGCGGCGTGGGCCGGAAGGCCCGGGCCGTGACCGGCCCGAAGATGCGGCGCTCGCGCAGCGCACCGAAGGCAACGAGCGCGATGCCCGACAGCTCGAGGATCCAGTTCCAGCGCAGGCCGAGGACGCTGTCCCGGAGCCAGATGTCGACGTGGTGGAAGGACGAGGCGCGGGTCACGACGAACACCAGCAGGAAGCCGATGCCGCCGAGCGCCAGGGCCCGGCCGCGCGACAGCGGCCACGACAGGCGCCCGAGCCAGGCCGCCGCAGCGCTGCCCGCGACCGCGACCAGCGCGATGAAGACGACCTGCACCTCGTGGCGGTGCTCGTACCAGCCGTCGGCGCGCGCCATGTCGCGCCCCAGCTGGGTCAGCGCGCTCTGCAGGTCGAGCTGCTTGTTGAGGCCGAGCGCGAGCATCGCCACGGCCAGGATCAGCCAGTAGCGGGCCGGGGCGATCGCGCCGCGACCGCGTTGCGTCCCGCGGGCCTGCCAGCAGGCCCAGGCCGCGACCGCGTAGGCCGCGACGGTGATCCAGCCGCCGATCGTCGGGTCGCCGATGCCCGGTTCCCAGCGGCCGGCGACGGTGGCCATCCTGTCGCCCCGTCCTTCAGCGCGGGCGCTGCAGCTGCCACTGCAGGTGCGCCTTGACCGTCGGCCACTCGGTCGCGGTGATGCTGTAGACCGCGGTATCGCGCAGCGTGCCGTTGGCGGCGCGCTGGTGCGCGCGCAGGATGCCGTCGAGCTGGGCGCCCAGGCGCTCGATCGCGCGCCGGCTCTGCTGGTTGAAGCGGTGGGTGCGGAACTCGACCGCGATGCAGTCCAGGGCCTCGAAGGCATGGCCCAGCAGCATCAGCTTGCACTCGGTGTTGAGCGCGCCGCGCTGCGCGCTGGCCGCATACCAGGTCGAGCCGATCTCGACGCGGCGATGGGTGGCGTCGATGTTCATGTAGGTGCTCATGCCGACGATGCGGCCCGAGGCATCGAGCACGGTGAACGGCAGCATCGCGCCGCGCGCCTGCAGCGCGAGCCGGCGCTCGATCTCGGCGCCCATGCCTTCGGGGGTCGGGATGCTCGTGTACCAGAGCTTCCACAGCTCGCCGTCGCGCACCGCCTCCACCAGCCCGGCCCGGTGCGCGGCGGACAGCGGCAGCAGCGCCGCGTGCTGCCCGCGCAGCTCGACCGGATCGGGCCAGGGCGTCGCCATGCGTTCAGCGGTTGCGGGACTGCATGAAGACGAGCTTCTCGAACAGCGTCACGTCCTGCTCGTTCTTGAGCAGGGCGCCCAGCAGCGGCGGGATGGCGACCTTGTCGTCCTGGCTCTGCAGGGCCGACAGCGGGATGTCCTCGGCCAGCAGCAGCTTGAGCCAGTCGAGCAGCTCGCTCGTCGAAGGCTTCTTCTTCAGCCCCGGCAGCCCGCGCACGTCGTAGAAGCTCTTCAGCGCCGCGGCCAGCAGGTCCTTCTTCAAGCCGGGGAAGTGCACCTCGACGATCCTTCGCATCGTCTCGGCCTCGGGGAACTTGATGTAGTGGAAGAAGCAGCGGCGCAGGAAGGCGTCGGGCAGTTCCTTCTCGTTGTTGCTGGTGATGAACACCAGCGGCCGGTGCTTGGCCTGCACCAGCTCGCGCGTCTCGTAGACGTGGAACTCCATGCGGTCGAGTTCGCGCAGCAGGTCGTTCGGGAACTCGATGTCGGCCTTGTCGATCTCGTCGATCAGCAGTGCCACCGGCTGCTCGGCCGTGAAGGCCTGCCACAGCGTGCCCTTGACGATGTAGTTGCGGATGTCCTTGACCTTCTGCGAGTTGTCGGCGTCGGCCAGCTGGCTGTCGCGCAGGCGGCTCACGGCGTCGTACTCGTAGAGGCCCTGCTGGGCCTTGGTCGTGCTCTTGATGTGCCATTGCAGCAGCGGCAGCTTCAGCGTGCGCGCGACCTCCTCGGCCAGCATCGTCTTGCCGGTGCCGGGCTCGCCCTTGATGAGCAGCGGGCGCTGCAGCGTGATCGCGGCATTGACCGCGAGCATCAGGTCCGGGGTGGCGACGTACTGGTCGGAACCGTTGAATTTCATGGCGCTGGGAGTGAGGGGCGGCGAGGCGACGGTATGTCGGCGCCGACCGATTCAGTATAGGGGCGCCCTTATACTCCCGCGCCAGACTCAACCCCCCGCCGGACCATGAAGACTCTGTTCCCCGCGATGCTCGCGCTGTGCGCGCTGACCATCGGCACGACCGCGCATGCTCAGGACAAGATCGGCGACGCCGCTGCCGGCCAAAGCAAGAACGCCATGTGTGTCGGCTGCCACGCGCTGCCGGGCTACCAGGCGAGCTTCCCCGAGATCCACAAGGTGCCGATGATCGCGGGCCAGAACGCCAAGTACATCGTCGCGGCGCTGAACGCCTACAAGAAGGGCGAGCGCAAGCACCCGACGATGCGCGGCATCTCCGAGTCGCTGAGCGAGCAGGACATGGCCGACCTGGCCGCCTACTACGAAGCCGAAGGCGGTCCGCGCGCCGAACTGCCGGCGACGCCGGCCAAGGCAGCCGCGCCTCAGGTCGCCGAGCTGCTGAAGAAGGGCAACTGCGCCGCCTGCCACGGCGAGAACTTCAGCAAGCCCATCGACCCGAGCTACCCCAAGCTGTCCGGCCAGCATGCCGACTACCTGACGGTGGCGCTGAAGGCCTACCGCATCGAGGGCAACCCGCAGGTCGGCCGCGGCAACGCCATCATGGCGGCCCAGGCCAAGCCCTACACGCTGGCCGAGCTGAAGGCGATGGCGGCCTACATCGCCTCGCTGCCCGGCGACCTGAAGACGGTGCCGCAGGCGCGCTTCAAGTAAGCGTCGGCCGGTTTCCGGCCCCGAGCCGCCGACCGCGAGGTCCGGCGGCTTTTTTCTTGCCCGGCCCTTGCCGGCGCGCGAGGACGGGATCACGACAGCGGGCTACATAACGGCGCCGCGCTGCCGATGACGAGGGGTCCCGAGCGGACGTCGAAGGGCCGTGGGGGGCCATCATGTTGAAGCGTATTCCTGTCGACCAACTCCGGCTGGGCATGCACCTGCACGAGCTCTGCGGCGCCTGGGTCGACCACCCGTTCTGGCGCTCGAAGTTCGTGCTGCGCGATCCTGCCGACCTCGAGAGCGTCCGCGCCAGCAGCATCCGCGAGGTGGTGATCGATGTCGATCTCGGCCTCGACGTGCAGCCGGCGGCGGCGCCGGTGGCCGCCGTGGTGGCGCCGCCGGTCGCGCCGGCTCTGGTCGGGCATCCGCGCGAACGGAGGCAAGATCGCACTCAGCAGCTGGCGCAGGCCCGCAAGCTGGTGCGCCAGTCGCATCGCCAGGTGCAGTCGATGTTCAACGAAGCGCGCATGGGCCGTGCCGCCGACATGGACGGCGGCCGGCAACTGGTCGACGAGATCGCCGGCTCGGTGATGGACAGCCCCGGCACGCTGGTGAGCCTGGTGCGACTGAAGTCGGCCGACCAGTACACCTACCTCCACTCGGTCGCGGTGTGCGCGCTGATGGTGGCGCTCGGTCGCCAGCTCGGCCTGGCCGAGGGCGCCGTGCGCGAGGCCGGCCTTGCCGGGCTGATGCACGACCTGGGCAAGGCGATGATGCCGATGGACGTGCTCAACAAGCCCGGCAAGCTGACCGATGCGGAGTTCGCCGTCATCAAGAGCCATCCGAAGCGTGGCCACGAGCTGCTGGTCGAAGGCGGCAACGCCAGCGCCGAGGTGCTCGACGTCTGCCTGCACCACCACGAGAAGTTCGACGGCAGCGGCTACCCCGAGCGCCTGTCCGGCGAGGCCATCTCGCTGGTGGCGCGCATGGGCGCCGTCTGCGACGTCTACGACGCCGTCACCTCCGACCGCCCCTACAAGGCCGGCTGGAACCCGGCCGACGCGCTGCGGCAGATGGCGCAGTGGAAGGGGCACTTCGACCCGGCGGTGTTCCAGGTCTTCGTCAAGTCGATCGGCATCTACCCCGCGGGTTCGCTGGTGCGGCTGGCTTCGGGCCGCCTGGCCGTGGTGCTGGAGCAGAGCGGCGGCTCGCTGCTGGCGCCGCGCGTCAAGGCCTTCTTCAGCACCAAGTCCAACCTGCGCATCGTGCCCGAGGAGATCGACCTCGCGGCGCCGCGCTGCAGCGACAAGATCGTCGCCTGCGAGCCGCCCGAGCCATGGCGCTTCCAGGACATCGACGAGCTGTGGGCCGGAGAGGCCGCGCGACCCTAGGGCGCGCTCCACGCTCTATACACTCGCGCGGTCCCCTCGCTTCCCGCGACCACCGCCATGACGAAACGCCTGACGATCCTGGCCGGCCTCGCGCTGGCTGCCGCCGCCATCGCCGCGCCCGCCCAGACGCTGCGCTGGGCCACGCAGGGCGACATCCAGACCACCGACCCGCATTCGCAGAACGACTCGCTGACCAACGCCGTCAACGGCCAGGTCTACGAGACGCTCGTCAGCGTCGGCAAGCAGCTCGAGCGCGTGCCCGAACTGGCGACCGAGTGGCAGCAGCCCGATCCGCTGCTGTGGCGCTTCAAGCTGCGGCCGGGCGTCAAGTTCCACGACGGCAGCCCGTTCACGGCCGACGACGTGGTGTTCTCGGTGCAGCGCGCGGCGCAGGCCAGCTCGGACATCAAGGTCTATGCCAATGCGCTCGGCGAGGTGCGCAAGATCGATGCGCTGACGGTCGAGTTCCGGCTCAGGCAGGTCAACCCGATCTTCATGAACCACCTGGGCACGATCTTCATCATGAGCAAGGCCTGGAGCGAGCAGCACAAGGTGACGCGCCCGCTGGACTTCAAGGCCAAGGAGGAGAGCTACGCCTCGCTGCACCAGAACGGCACCGGGCCCTTCATGCTGGTCGCGCGCCAGCCCGACGTGAAGACCACCTACAGGCGCAATCCCAACTGGTGGGGCCGCATGGAAGGCAACGTGCAGGAGGTCGTCTACACGCCGATCAAGAGCGACGCGACGCGCTCGGCGGCACTGATCTCCGGCGAGCTGGACTTCGTGCTCGACCCGTCGCCGCAGGACGCGCCGCGGCTGCGCAACACCGCCGGCGTCAAGGTGGTCGACGGGCCCGAGAACCGCATCCTGTTCATCGGCATGGACCAGTCGCGCGACCAGCTGCTCTACGGCAAGGTTCCGGGCGACCGCAATCCCTTCAAGGACGTGCGTGTGCGCCGGGCGCTCTACCAGGCCATCGACATCGAGACCCTGCGGACCAAGCTGATGCGCGGCCAGAGCGTCCCGACCGGGGGCCTGACGCCGTCGCCGCTGGGCACCTACAACGACCCCGCGCTCGAGAAGCGCCTGCCCTACGACCTGGCGGCGGCGAAGAAGCTGATGGCCGAGGCCGGCTACCCGCAGGGCTTCGAGGTCACGCTGGACTGCCCGAACAACCGCTACATCAACGACGAGGAGATCTGCCTCGCACTCGCCGCGATGTGGTCGCAGCTGGGCGTGAAGCTCAAGGTCAACGCGATGCCGCGCGTCCTCTACTTCCCCAAGCTGCAGCGGCTGGACACCTCGATGTACCTGCTGGGCTGGGGCGGCGCGACCACCGACGCCGAGATCATCTTCGCCCCGGTGATGCGCAGCCGCGGCGAGGGCGGCATCGGCGCGTGGAACTTCGGCGACGTGAAGAACGCGAAGTTCGACGAGCTGGCGCTGGCCTCGAGCCGCGAAGCCGACCCGGCCAAGCGCGAGGTGCTGGTCAAGGCCGCGCTGGCCGAGTACCAGCAGCAGGTGCATGCGATCCCGCTGCACCGCCAGGTGATCCCCTGGGCCTCGCGGAGCAACGTGAGCTTCGTGCACCGCGCCGACAACTTCTTCATCTGGCAGTGGGTCACGATCAAGTGAGCACGCGGCCGACGCTCAGCGCGTCGCGCGGCGCCTGACGGCCTCGATGTAGGCCTCGCCGTCGGGCGGCAGGCCGCTCTTCTGCGAAGTCCAGACCATCTCGCCCAGGCACTCCATCACCTCGTGAGCGGCCTCGTGCGCGGAGCCGCGCCGCGCGGCCAGCAGCTCGAAGGCCTGGCGGATGCCACGCGGCTGGTCGACGCTGAGCTGCTCGCTGATCGACAGGTGCATGGACAGGTGCAGGAAGGGGTTGCTGCGGCCGTCCTCGACGGTGTAGCTCGCCGCGACGGCGGCCTCGGCATCGGCCAGGTCGGCGTGGTACTCGGGGTGCTCGGCGATCCAGTCGGCCGCCAGGGCCTCGATCGGCGCCAGCACCTCGCCGGCGCGCTGCTTGCGGAAGGCCTCGCAGAAGAAGCGGCGGACCTCGTGTTGCGATGGACTGAACATCCCACAATTGTCGGGCCCTTGTCCCGACCCCGAGGTCCGCATGCAGATCACCACCGAGCAGCTCTTCGACAACGCGCGCACCCACAACGGATGGATCGATCGACCGGTGCCCGAGGCGACGCTGCGGCGCCTGTGGGAGCTGCTCAAGTGGGGCCCGACCTCGGCCAACTGCAGCCCGCTGCGCGTGAGCTTCGTGACGTCGGCGGCGGCCAAGGCGCAACTCGTGCCGCTGATGTCGGCCGGCAACCGCGACAAGACCGCGCAGGCGCCGGTCACCGCGATCCTGGGCATGGACCTCGGCTTCGTCGACACGCTGCCGCAACTGTTCCCGCACGTCGACGCGCGACCCTGGTTCCAGGGCGAGGAGATGGTGCGCCACACGGCCTTTCGCAACGGCAGCCTGCAGGGCGGCTACTTCATCGTCGCGGCCCGTGCGCTCGGCCTGGACTGCGGGCCGATGAGCGGCTTCGACGCGACGGCGGTCGACGCCGCGTTCTGGGCCGGCACGCGCGTGAAGACCAACTTCATCTGCAACCTGGGCCACGGCGATCCGGGCAAGCTGTTCGCGCGCAGCCCGCGGCTGTCGTTCGAGCAGGCTTGCCGCGTCCTGTGAGCTTCAGCGTCATCTCCGACCCGGCGTTCTGGGTCGTCGCCGTGCCGGCGGTCCTGATGATGGGCCTGGCCAAGAGCGGCTTCGGCGCCGGCTTCGGCGCGCTGGCCACGCCGCTGATGGCGCTGGCGCTGCCGGTGCCGCAGGCGGCGGCGATCATGCTGCCGCTGCTGGCGGTGATGGATGCCTTCGGGCTGGCCGCGCTGTGGCGCGAGGCCGACCGCGCGCTGCTGAAGCTGCTGCTGCCGGCCGGCCTGCTGGGCACGGTGCTGGGGACGATCAGCTTCGGGCTGCTGCCGGCCCATGCGGTCGCGGGCATCGTCGGTGCGCTGACGCTGCTGTTCCTGGCGCAGCGCCTGTTCTTCCCGCCGCATGCCGATGCGCCGGCGCCGGCGCGCTGGGTGGGCTTCGGCCTCGGCATCGCGGCCGGCTACACCAGCTTCGTCGCCCACGCGGGCAGCCCGCCGGTGATGGCCTACGTGCTGCCGCTCAGGCTGCGGCCCATGGTCTTCACGGGGACGATGGCGGTGTTCTTCGCGGCGGTGAACGCTTCGAAGTGGATCCCCTATGCCTGGCTGGGCCTGATCGACGGGCGCAACCTCGCCACCTCGCTGCTGCTGATGCCGCTGGCCCCGGTCGGCGTGCTGATCGGCGTGCGGCTGGCGCGGCGCATGCAGCCGACGCTGTTCTACCGGCTGGTGTCGATCGGCATGTTCCTCACCGGCGTCAAGCTGCTCTGGGACGGCCTGCGCGGTTGAGCCGGCGTCCGCGGCGGATCGCTGCGGGTTTCTCCGGTGCTTGTAATTATGGATTTTGTCGGCTAGCCTTCCATCACCCGCCTCGACACCGCCATGGCCGACCTCAGCGACCTCCAGCCCCTGACCGGTGCGATCCGCCCGGTGTCGCTGCACGAGGAGGTGGCCTCGCGCTTGCGCACGCTGATCTTCGAGCGCCAGCTGGCGCCCGGCCAGTGGGTCGACGAGCAGGCGCTGGCGCGCGACTGGGCGATCAGCCGCACGCCGGTGCGCGAGGCGCTGAAGGTGCTGGTCGCCGAGGGGCTGGTCACGCTGACGCCGCGCCGCGGTTGCGTCGTCACCGAGGTCTCGGAGGACGACGCCGAGCGGCTGTTCCCGGTGATGGCGCTGCTGGAGGGCCGCTGCGCCCACGAGGCCGCGCTGCATGCCAGCGACGCCGAGCTGCAGGAGCTGGCGCAACTGCACGACACGCTGGAGCGCCACGCCGCGGCACGCGACATCGAGGCCTACTACCGCGCCAACCACGTCTTCCACAGCCGCGTGCAGGCGGTGGCCGGCAATCCCTGGCTGGGCCGGGCGACCGACCAGTTGCGCGTCTTCATGCGCCTGCTGCGCGGCCGCCAGCTGCACCGGCCGGGCCGCATCGACGCTTCGATCGGCGAGCACCGCGAGCTGATCGAGGCCCTGCTGGCGCGCGACGCCGAGCGCGCCGGCCGCCTGATGCACGATCACCTGATGGCGCAGCTGGAGGCGCTGAAGGCGCTGCGTGCGGCGGAGCGCGCGGCCGCGTCGCCGCGTCGCAAGGGCCGGGCGAGGGCCGTCGCATGAGCCTGTGGCGCCTGTCGACCCACAACTCGCGTGGTCGCGGGGCACCGCCGCCGCCGCGCCGCCGCGTCGCGCAGCGGCCCGATCCGAAGCGGCTCGACCGCATCGCCCGGACCAGCCGCAAGCTGCTGTCCGAGCCTGGCGAGGCCAACAGCTTCGTCATCGCCGGCGATCTGCTCGACGAGCTGCAGGCGCTGCCGCCGGAGCAGCACGCCGAGCTGTTCGCGCTGCTCGAGTCGCAGTTCGGCCCCGACCCGCAGGCGGTGCTGGGTGCGGCGCAGCGCTACGCGGCCGAGCCCAGCGCCGCGGCGCTGATCGAGCTGACGGCCCGCGCCGAGCCGCCGCGCCAGGAGCTGCTGCGGCGCCTGAGCCGCGCGCCGGGCGGCATCGCCGCGATCGTCGCGCTGCGGCGGTCGCTGCTGGCGGCGCTGAAGACGCGGCCTGAACTGGCCGCGGTCGAGGCCGATTTCCAGCACCTGCTGTCGTCGTGGTTCAACGCCGGCTTCCTGCAGATGGAGCGGGTCGACTGGGGCTCGAGCGCGGCGCTGCTCGAACGCATCATCGAGCACGAGGCGGTCCACGCGATCGACGGCTGGAACGACCTGCGCCGTCGCCTGCAGCCGGACCGCCGCTGCTTCGCCTTCTTCCACCCGCAGCTGCCGGGCGAGCCGCTGATCTTCGTCGAGGTGGCGCTGCTGGCCGAGATGCCCGAGGCCGTCGGCCCGCTGATCGATCCCGGCTCCGAGCCGCGCCCGCCCCGCGAGTTCAAGGTCGCGACCTTCTACTCGATCAGCAACTGCGAGCCCGGCCTCAAGGGCGTCTCGCTCGGCAACTTCCTGATCAAGCGCGTGGCCGAGCAGCTGAAGCACGAACTGCCGCAACTCAAGACCTTCTGCACGCTGTCGCCGATGCCGGGCTTCGCCGACTGGCTGCGCAAGAGCGGCGGCCAGACGCCGCGCCAGGGCTTGTCGGCGCGCCAGCGCGCACGGATGACCGAAGCCGACGCGACGCTGCGCGCCGAATTCGGCGCCGACCTCGGCGGCCTGGGCAGCGGTTTCTCGCCGGATCGTGCGAGTCCGGCCGGTCGCGAGGCGATCGAGCGGCTGGCGGCCCACTACCTGGCCCACGAGTCGGTCGAGCCCGGCGGCAACGCGGTGGCCAAGTTCCACCTCAACAACGGGGCACGGCTCGAGCGGCTCAACTGGGCCGGCGACCGCAGCGCCAAGGGCCTGAAGCAGTCGCTGGGCATGATGGTCAACTACCTGTACAACCTCGACGAAGTCGAGCTGCAGCACGAGCGCTTCGTGCACGGCGAGGTGGTCAGTTCACGGCGCGTGGCGCGCCAGCTGTAGCCCGGCTGCAGCCTTTCACGACAACAACGGAGACAAGTCCATGAGCAAGCCGACGATCGCGGGTCGCCGCGGGACCCTGCACACCCTGGTCGCGCTGGCGGCCGCCCTGACGACGCCCTGGGCGGCGGCGCAGGCCTGGCCGAGCAAGCCGGTCACCGTCATCGTTCCCTTTCCGGCGGGCGGCGGCACCGACGCCTTCGCGCGGCCGCTGTCGGCCGTGCTGACCAAGCAGCTCGGCCGCCAGGTCATCATCGACAACAAGGGCGGCGCCGGCGGCACCCTGGGTGCCGGCATCGCGGCCAAGTCGGCCCCCGACGGCTACACCTGGTTCATGGGCGCGGTGCACCACGCGATCGCGCCCTCGGTCTACCCCAAGCTCGACTACAACATCCAGACCGACCTGGTGCCGGTGGCGCTGATCTCCAAGGTGCCGCAGGTGGTGGTCGTCAACCCGGGCAAGATCCCGGCGAACAACCTGAAGGAGTTCCTTGCCTACGTGCGGGCCAATCCGGGCAAGGTCAACTACGGCTCGGCCGGCAACGGCACCTCGCACCATCTGGCGGGCGAGCTGTTCAAGATGCAGACCAAGACCTTCATCACCCACATCCCCTACCGCGGTGCCGGGCCGGCGCTGCAGGACCTGATCGCCGGCCAGGTGGACGTGATGTTCGACGGCCTCGGCTCATCGGCCGCGCACATCAAGGGCGGCCGCATCAAGGCCCTGGCGGTGGCGGCCGAGAAGCCGGCGCCGGGCTTCCCCAGCATCCCGACCAGCATCGACGGCGGCGTGCCGACCTACCAGGTCTCGACCTGGTACGGCCTCTGGGCGCCCAAGGGCACGCCCAAGGACCTGATCGACCGCATGACGGCCGAGCTGACCAAGGCGCTCAACTCGCCCGAGCTGAAGGAGGCCTGGACCAGCATCGGCTCCGAGACGCCGACGCTGACCGGCGCGGCCTTCGGCGACTTCGTCAACGCCGAGATCACGCGCTGGGCCGAGGTGGTCAAGGCCTCGGGCGCCAAGCTCGACTGAGCCGCGTCGTCGTCGTGTCCGGACACCTGCGCCTCGAACGCGATGCGCACGATGTGCGCATCGGGCTGCTGACGCTGTCCAATCCTGGCAAGCACAATGCGATCAGCGTCGCGATGTGGCGGGAACTGCGCGAGATCGCCGCCGGCCTGGACGCGATGCTGCCGACGCTGCACGCCGTGATCGTGCGCGGCGAGGCGCACGAGTTCGCGGCCGGCGCCGACATCGAGGAGTTCCCCGGCTTCCGCTTCGCCACCGACAGCCTGCGCGCCTACCACGAGGGCCAGGTGGCGCCGGCGCTGCAGGCGCTGCGCGCCACCGACGTGCCGCTGATCGCGCAGATCGAAGGCGCCTGCGTCGGCGGCGGCCTGGAGATCGCGGCCTGCTGCGACCTGCGCATCGCGCAGCACGGCGCGCGCTTCGGCGTGCCCATCGCCAGGCTCGGCTTTCCGATGGCGCCGGCCGAACTGGCCGTGGTGCTGGCCGTTGCCGGGCGTGACGGCGCGGCCGAGTTCCTGCTGGAGGCGCGGCTGATCGACGCGCCCACCGCGCTGCAGCGCGGCCTGGTGCAGCGCGTCGTCGCCGACACCGCCGCCGAGGCGCAGGCCACCGCCGCGCGCATCGCCGCGCTGCCGGCCGGCGTCGCGCGCGCCAACAAGCGCAGCCTGCGGCAACTGCTGGCCGGCGGGCCGAGCGCGGCCGAGCTCGAAGCACACTTCCGCTACGCGGACAGCGCCGCGCACCGCGAGGGCATTGCCGCCTTCATCGAGCGGCGACCCCCGAACTTCGGATCCGAAGACCTGTCATGAGCGTCCACAACGAGAACCTCTTCGTCGCGCTGCGCGCCGGATTCCCGGCCGACCTCGACGCCGTCGCGATCGAGACCGACAACGGCCTGGCCTACAGCTGGCGCGACCTCGACCGGGCGACCGCGATGATCGCCAACCTGCTGGACTCGCTGGACCTGCCGGCCGGCGCGCGGGTGGCCGCGCACACCGACAAGTCGGTCGAGGCCCTGCTGCTGTACCTGGCGACGCTGCGCGCCGGCTACGTCTACCTGCCGCTGAACAACGGCTACCAGCAGGCCGAGCTCGAGTACTTCATCGGCAACGCCGAGCCCAGCGTCGTGGTCTGCACCGGCCGCAACTTCCACTGGATCAGCACGCTGGCCTTCCAGCGCGGCGTCGGCCATGTGTTCACGCTGGACGACGACCGCACCGGCTCCCTGCTCGAGCGCGCCGCGCAGCACGCCGACCGCCACACGGCGGCGCCGCGCCGCGCCGGCGACCTGGCCGCGATCCTGTACACCTCGGGCACGACCGGCCGCAGCAAGGGCGCGATGCTGAGCCACGGCAACCTGCTCAGCAACGCGCGCACGCTGCAGCGCTACTGGGACTGGCGGCCGGGCGACGTGCTGATCCACGCGCTGCCGATCTTCCACGTGCACGGCCTCTTCGTGGCCTCGCACGGCGCGCTGATCAACGGCAGCACGATGCTGTGGCTGGGCAAGTTCGACCCGCGTGCGGTCGTCGAGCGCCTGCCGCGGGCGACGGTCTTCATGGGCGTGCCGACGCTCTACGTCCGCCTGCTGCAGGAGGCCGGGCTGACGCGCGAGGCCTGTGCCGCGATGCGGGTCTTCATCTCGGGTTCGGCGCCGCTGCTGATCGAGACCTTCCGCGACTGGCAGGAGCGCACCGGCCACACCATCCTCGAGCGCTACGGCATGAGCGAGACCGTGATGCTGACCTCCAACCCCTGCCGGGCCGAGGACGGTGCGCGCCTCGGCGGCACCGTCGGCAAGGTGTTGCCGGGCGTCGGGCTGCGGATCACGGGGGAGGGCGGGGCGATCGTCCCGGCCGGCGAGATCGGCAACGTCGAGGTGCGCGGACCGGGCGTCTTCGGCGGCTACTGGCGCATGCCCGAGAAGACCGCGGAGGAATTCACGGCCGACGGCTGGTTCCGCACCGGCGACGTCGGCCGCTTCGACGCTGCCGGCTACCTGACCATCGTCGGTCGCAGCAAGGACCTGATCATCAGCGGCGGCTACAACGTCTACCCGGCCGAGATCGAGGGCTACCTGAACGAGATGCCCGGCGTGGCCGAGTCGGCGGTCATCGGCGTGCCGCACCCGGACTTCGGCGAGGCGGTGGTGGCGGTCGTGGTCGGCAAGCCGGGCGAGGCGCTCGACGCCCAGGCGATGACCGCCGGCCTGAAGGAGCGCATCGCCGGCTTCAAGGTGCCCAAGCGGGTTCTCGTCGTGGCCGACCTGCCGCGCAACGCGATGGGCAAGGTGCAGAAGAACCTGCTGCGCGAGCAGCAGCGTGCGCTGTTCAGCGGCTGAGCGAGCCGGCGACGTCGTCCTGCGACTCGAAGTAGCGCTGGGTGCCGAAGGCGATCGTCGCCATCAGCACCGACGCGCCGACGATCAGCGCGGCGATGACGCCCAGCACCGCGAGCCAGCCGCTGCGGGCCTCGGGGCCAGCCGGGGCGAAGCGCGCGTTCCAGCGCTCGTCGGGCGTGAGCCCGCACAGGATGGCGGCCAGCATGCTGGCCGCCAGCGACAGGCCGAGCAGCGGGATCAGCACCCAGGCGACGCGGTCGTCCTGACCCAGTTCCATCATGCGGTGCACGCCGTAGGCGCCCAGCAGCGTCGGCGGCAGGTGCAGCCAGCCCCCGAGGTCGCGCGGGCCGTGCAGGTAGAAGCGATGCAGTCCGAGCGAGCCGCCGGCGAAGGCCAGCCAGGTGGCCAGCGTCTTGGAGCGGCCGCTCATCGCGGACTGGCGGTCGGGTACTCGGCGGGCGCGGTCGATGCGCCCGGGCCGAGCGCGCGCTGCATGATGACGACGTCGAGCCAGCGATCGAACTTCCAGCCGGCGCCGCGCATGACGCCGACGTCGTCGAAACCGAGCGTCCGGTGCACGCCGATCGAGGCGGCGTTGGCGCTGTCGCCGATGACGGCGAACATCTGGCGGGCACCGAGCGCCTCGCAGCGCGCCAGCAGTTCGGCCAGCAGCAGACGACCCAGGCCCTGGCCGCGGGCCTGCGGAGCGAGGTAGACGGAGTCCTCGAGCGCGAAGCGGTAGGCCGGCCGCGGCCGGAAGTGGTTGGCGTAGGCATAGCCCAGCACGGAGCCCGCCCTCTCGACGACGAGCCACGGCAAGCCTTTCGCCAGCACGTCCTCGCGCCGCCCGGTCATCTCGGGCAGGCTCGGCGGGTCCAGTTCGAACGTGCCGCTGCCATGCTCGACGTTCCAGGCGTAGATCGCGGTGATCGCGGCGAGATCGTCCGGCCGGCTGGGGCGCAGCAGCGGGCCGGTGGGGGCGGGGGCGACAGGCATGGGCGACGAGTTTATAATCGCGGGCTCCGGTGGCGGCCAGGACTCGGGTCCGCGGCGTATCTACGACACCGGCCCGGCGGCCTCGGCTGCAATCGA
>Ga0268299_1001774_pt1 | contig 32649 bp, 21 predicted proteins | sample NOBtaG_FD_193484 | JGI IMG/M metagenome (GOLD analysis project Ga0268299, IMG submission 193484) | Activated sludge microbial communities from bioreactor in Nijmegen, Gelderland, Netherland - NOB reactor | ecosystem: Engineered > Bioreactor > Aerobic > Activated sludge | place: Netherlands... | reverse complement strand
CTTGTTCGCCAGCTCCAAACAAAGTCTGTCGTGCGATTGCCAGCCGCCCAACACCCAACCGGCGCCGTGAATGTATAAAATCACGGGCAAAGTTTCCTTTGCGCCTTGCGGTCTGGCTATATGAACGTTGATGTCTCCTTTGGGACCGCCGGGAATTTTTTTCTCTTCGATTTGAGCGGCCATCTTCGCCACTTTGTCGCCCTGCAGTCCGTCGAACACTTTTCGCGCTTCTTCCGCAGTGAGCTCATAAAGCGCCGGACCAGTGGACGCGTTGATTTTGTCGAGAAACTCTCTGGTGGTTGTTTCAATACCAGCGCTCACTTTGACGTTGCTCATAACTTGCTCCTACTGAAGAGCGCAACAGTATATCCTCTTGCAAAGGCTCAGCAATCCACCGTTCGAGGCAGCATTTCGGGTTGTCATGCGCCACCTTCGCTACCACCAGTTTCAACATGAAAGGACGCACATCCAATCCCGCAGGCGCCGCCTATTGCGCGCTATTCTATGTTTTCGCGCCAATGGCTTATATGCCAGAGGTGCGAAGCAGGGATTTAGTCACTTAATACAGGTTTTCATGATTGCAGGTTAATTGACACTAGAGGCTCAACTTGCCAGGTTGAAGTTCTACGCAACTTGTTTCTCTTTTCGTGCAACCAAATCCGGTAATTTACCTCTAGTCGCCAATTCGGGCTTTTCGCACGCGCTTACGCGCTGTGAGAGCCGACCCGACTGGTGATGCACGAACTGAAGATGAGTGGCGTCTTCCCGTCCGAGTGAAAACTTAGCAGAGCCGACAATGGCTCTCAGCAATGGACAAAATCATGGACAAAACCGCAATCGCAAAAATCTCCTATTCGGCAGTTCCCGGCATCGAGCAGGATGTCCAGGACAAGGCCATCGCCTCCAAGCCGTTTCAGGACTGGCTCGCGTCGGTCACTGACCGCTTCGTCGTGAAGGGCGTCAAGTTCCAGTCGGTCGACATGTTCGGACCGCGCGTCGGCTTCATCAAGTTCGTTGCCGATGTCACGGACACGAGCGGCAAGTTCATCCCCGGCATCGTCTTCATGCGCGGCGGCGCCGTCGGCATGCTGCCGGTGCTTACATGCAAGGGCAAGAAGTACACCATCCTCACCGTTCAGCCGCGCATCGCCACCGGTCGCTTCGACTTCGCCGAAATCCCGGCGGGCATGCTGGACGGCTCGGGCAACTTCGGCGGCGTCGCCGCCAAGGAGCTCAAGGAAGAGCTGGACATCACCATCGCCCAGGAAGACCTCATCGACCTGACCGCGTTCGCCGGCATGGCAGGCGGCTTCTTCGTGTCGCCCGGCGGCACGGAAGAGACGCTCCGCCTCTTCGCCTACGAGCAGGAAGTCACGCAAGAAGAGCTGGCGTCCTACGAGGGCAAGTGCACCGGCCTCATCGAAGAGGGCGAGCAGATCACCCTCAAGATCGCCGAGCTGGACACGCTCTGGAAGGTCGATGACGGCAAGACCGTCGTCGCCTGGACGCTGTACCAGCAGTACGTCGCATCGAAGACCGCCTGACGGCGGGCTTCTCGAACATCGTCTTCAAACAGGGCAGGTGGGCTGCCCTGTTCAACTACTGCTCCGCTGTGTAATGGCTGCGCGACCTCATCGCGTGGCTGGGCGGCGGGCAGCCTTGTGAGTGCGTCGCCTGAAAAACGCGCTTGCATGCCCAACAATTCAGGCAAGAGGAAAACAAAGTGAACAAGCATTCAATCATCCCCACCCCCGGCATCGCGCAAACTGCTGCGGTTGCCGCCGCCTACATCGTGCTCGAGACCGCTCTGGAAGATGCTCAGACGGCAGCCACTCTCGTCAAGGAAGCGAACGGCAACCTTTGCGAGAGCGCCGACTTCATCCCCGCCGAGCCGTCCGACGACATCCGCTGGAACAACCAGGGCGAGTACTACCGCACGCTGCGTCTCATCGAAGAGAAGAAGCTGGAGAAAGAGCATCGGCGCATCACGCTGTATGGCTGCAAACTGCGCGCCATGCAAGCGATTACCGATCTCTACGGCGCCCGCGAAGCCCTGGTTCTCGCCGTCAACGCATTGCGTGACGCCGTGGATCAGGTGAAAGACGAGAAGCTCAAGCTTCAGGCTGACGCGGCGCGTTGCAACGTGTTCTACGCCGAAGCGCTGCTGCTCAACAGCAACAGAGCCGCTCGCGCCCACAGCAAGGCGCTCAGCTATGGCGTCGGCATCGAAAACGCCTACGCCGGCAACGGCGCCATCGACCTGCGTGCTTCGCTGAACGCCGAATACGAGCGGCTTAGCCGCGAGTGGACGGTCATGTTCAGCGGTCACGGCTCGAAGTTCCGCTTCGAAGGCGGTGACGGCACGGAAGTGCCCGCCGGCCCGTATCTCACCATCGATGAGGCGCGCGCCGACGGCATCGACTGGGAATGCAGCGCCGACACGATCGGTGGACGCGCCTGCCTCTACAACGTCCGCACCAAAAAGGACGGCGGCAGATTCTAATCTGACCTCATCCGGGGCAATGTCGTCGGAGTTGGCCACAAGCCAATTTCCGGCGGCATTGCTTTTTGCGCCGCAACTACTATCACCTGTAGCACTAGTGAGCCGGTTTGAAACAACTAACACGGGCAAACCGGTTTGGGTTTAATGCCGCCAAAACAAACCAATTATTTTCTAGAACGCTTATTGACTCTCATTCTTGGAGCTTATTAAGCTGAACTTATTACCTGTCTTTACTCATACATCATTCCTACCTCACAGGTCAGCAACCCGCACACAAAGGCACGATCCGTTCACCGTTTCATTCTTCTTCGAAGAACGGGTCGTGCCGCATCTGCGCGGCGCTGATTTCTAATTGCAGAAACAGCGCATCGCCTTGGAGGTCCATTGAGAGAAGTCGACAACCCGTACCTGCGCTTCTTCCTCTCGCTCGCGCACCTGCTCTACCTCGAACAACTCCCCGGTCTGCACGTCGAGCGCGAGTTGGAAGAGTGGGAGTGGAACGACATTGCCAGAGCCTACTGGCGGCTCGGCAAAGAGCGTGAGGCGGCGGTGCAGCGCTTCGCCTGGGCGATTCCCAATCTCTCTGCCCTGCAGGAGATTGCCCGGCACGGCTCGATCATCGAGCTGGGCTGCGGCAACGGATACTGGGCGTGGCTGCTGCGCAAGATGGGCGTGGACATCCTCGCCTGCGATCCGCTTGCCGCCGGCGCCCCCGGCTCTCATCGCGATGAGGGCACCAGCGCCTGGACGGAGGTTTTCCCCGCCGGACCGGAGATTCTCAGCAATGCCGCTCACCGCGAGCGCACGCTGTTTCTCTGCTGGCCGCCTCCATTCAGTTCCATGGCTGCCGATTGCCTGAAGCTGTACCAGGGCGATCGTCTGCTGTACGTCGGCGAAGAACCCGGCGGCTGCTGCGGCGACGAGGAGTTCGAAGAGCTGATCAACCGCGACTGGGCGGTGGAAAAGCGCGTCAACATCCCGCGCTGGCCCTCTCCTTTCGTCAAGGACTCGCTCTTCGTCTACCGTCGCAAGTAGACGCCGTGCCGCTCCCTCGCCCCAGCCGGCAGGCAATCTTGCCTGTCCGGCTCAGGAGGTCGCAAGGACGACACCATATCCGGTGCCAATTTTCTTTCCAACACTCCTACCATCTTCTCTAGTATCGCCCTTGAACGAAATTCTCACCCAGTTTTTATGTGTTTAGAAATATCGTTGATACCGAAACGTGAGCGCTCCTCATTCGCTTTTTCAAACCGCAGCCACCCTTTCCACCATTCACGGTCAGGAGATTCACCATGCATCCCAACCCACAGATAGCCACCGATAACGCGGGCGCAATTGCCGATTCCGAACGGAATGATTCGGCAAGCAGTGAACTTTCGGCAAGCATCTGGTCATCCATGCAAGATTCGTTTCGTGCTCTTTCAATACAAAACCGAAATACACAAAGCGACAAGACCTGCCTGCCGGAAACGGAAGTGAAACCCGCCGACGGTGTTGAGCCGCCCACCATGGTTCACAAGCTGACCGCATACGGTGAATGGCTGCGCGAACAAGCGGGCATCGCACTCAACATCGAGCCGCCTGAAGACATTGTGCCGCTGTCGCAAGAACAGCAAGATTTGCTCGACGCCGCAGGACCACGCGCTCAAGAACTGGCGCGCAAACTTCTCGAGATGTCTCAAGGTGGAATAGACCCAACTATGAGACAAGATTTGAAAGAGCTTCAGAAGCTCTTCAACCAGCGCAATGTCTCACCCGACGAAGCCAGAGAATTCTACAAAGCGGTTTGTGACGCAATCAATATTCAACTGGCTGCAAACGGCAAAGATTGGATGAGAATTGCGGTTTCCGAAACCACAGGTGAAGTCTATGTCGGCGTCAAGTCGCAATTGGACGGCAAATTCAAGCCGACATTCGAACTGCGCAGTCAAACTGACTGCCCGCAGATGCCTCAGTGAATTTGTAATCACTGACTGGGTTCGTTACCTCTGGAAATCAACATAAGACTGGCGTAGCGATCCGGACTTTGTTGCGTGAGACTGCCCAGATAGGTTTCACCACCATACGAACTGATGCGGCCGACCAAACCTTTTTCAGAGAGTTTCATATTGATCCAATCCATAACCTGGGGATCGATAACACCGTTGTTCTCAGTCTTTTTGAGTACCGCCGTGATCTTGTTCAACATCTCGACATTGCCGCCGCTGAAACCGCCGTCACTGAAAAAGTTCTCCAGCAGAGGATAAAGGTCATCTCGAACCTTTTGCTGCTCAGGTGTAAGAACCGGATATTCCAGGGGCAGCGGTTCGTTCATCTCGCGCTCGTTTTCAACTTCCATTCTGCGCTCACTCTCATCGGCCTCCTTGGTGTAGGCGTCGAAGTCGTCGTTATATGGATAATCTCTAGTTCTGCCCTCACGGAAATTCTTTTGGCTGTCGTAAAAACCCACAAGAATCGGTCCTTCCCCAAACTCGAGAGGAACCGCTGTGGAAGTTTTCAACAACGAAGAGAAATCGAAATCGTTGCGATAAGCATCGGCGGCTATGGCGGAAAGTCCGCTGAAATCTTGTACAGGCGGCTTACCGTCGCTAAAGTTCAAATCGGTAGGGCGAGAAACTGCCATTGGAAAACCTCCTGGCGCGCGCAAATTATCTGTGCTTATGTGGGTGCAAAAGGGAAACTGGTAACAAACTCACGGGCAATTTAGCCAAACGGCATGACATTGATTTGACGCTTCCGGAGGGCAACGACCACCTCCGATATTCTGTAGTACAAACCGGCAAAAAAAAAAGAACACCGCCGGAGGGCACGAAGGGAAGGAGCGAACTTCCACAACTTGCACCACCGGCAGTGTCTTGAAAGCGTTCGGCTTTCGCGAAACGCGGCTGAGTTCTACCCTCTGACGTTACGCCCTCAAGCGCTTGATCTCGCGTTCCATGTTCGCATGCGCTTTCTTCTGCAGCTCGGCGCGAACCGACGGCGTGTAGAAGAGATGCTTGCGTTCGAGGAATTTCTTGAGCACGTGCGCGCGACCTTTCTTGTAGGTCGAGGGCTCCATCCAGTCGTATTCCAGAGCGATGTCGGCCGCGTAGCGACCGTATTCGCCCGCCGACGAAGCGAGAATCGCCAGGTCGGCATCGAGGAACAGGCGCGAGTCTTTGGCGAGCCGCCCGGAGAGCGGTCGGTGACCCTTGGTGGCGTTGATCAGAGCGGCGGCGTCCTCGGCAAGGCGCACATCAAGCCCGAGGCTTGCCATGTCCGCCATCGCCAGAAGGGCGCTGCGCTCTTCGTTGTCCTTCGCCTGCACGTCGTAAATCGCATCGTGATAGAACGCCGCCAGGCGCAGCAGCGTGCTTGCCGAGCCGCCTGAGAAGCGGTCCAGCAACGTCAGCGTTTTGACGATGTGGCGAAGATTGTGGTAGTAGCGTCCACGCTCACCGTAGAGTCTGACGAGGTTTTCCCAGATGGGCCGCCAACGCGCTTCCGGCACGTTCAGCTCACGCATCAGTTTTACCCAGCGCCGTTTGGCGAGAGCAATCTGGCGCGACGAGCTTTGCGTGGGGGTTTTGTTCGCGTCGGTGGCCAACAGGTAGATGCCTTTGAGGGTCAGGTTCGGGTCGCAGATGTCGAAGACCTTTTGATGGATGCTACCATGTTCGTTCACGGATCTGCTCCAGCCGCCCGTGCCCACGAAGAGGGTCGGACCGGTGAGATTGCGGTCGGCGATTGCCAACCACTCACGCACGAGCCCGATATGACCGGCGAAAACGCCGTTGCGCATGTGGGTGTCGGTGTCGTAGCCCAACTGCAACGTCTGGCCTTCCATCTTCAGCAGCGGCAGAAGCGCGGTGCGATGATGGAGGTTTTCCAGCGTGATGTGCAGGCCGGGAGCAATCCAGCCGCCTTTGACGTGACCGGAGCCGGAGACGACGAGCATCGTGGTCGCGGTGCCCATGCCGATTACGGCTACCGGCGTTCGACCTTTGCCGTACAGGTGCCAGGCGGCAACTGCGTCGGCGACACGGTCGGCGCCCATGGATTCGTCCATGCCGGTGAGCAATTTCTGCGTCACCGCGCTTACCGAAATGACGTCGCGCCCGCTGCCGGCAAGAACAGCCTTGAGCTCTTGCTCGGCTGCCGGAACGACGGACGAGATGGCGACAGGACACGAGGTCTTGCCGAGAATGGCGGAAGCCGACTCTTTGACCTCGGCGGTTGGATGCCGCCAAGTCTCAGTCACCTTTCCGTCACGAAACAGAGCATATTTGACATTGGAGTTGCCAACGTCGATTACAAGCATTTCCTTCATGATATTTCTCCGCGGCGAGAAGCCGTTGCAGGCGTCAAGCCGCATTCCGAGAGGAAAGAAGAGAGTCAGTTGCCGCAGCAGCCGAAGAGCGCAAGAGAAGTGTCACCCTCCCTTGCGCCTTCCAACCGCTAGCGTGCTTTAGTTGCCGCGTTTGACGCAGCAGTCAGCGAGCCTGATGCTCAGTCCTTCTTGCCGGTCACCGCCGCGATGAAGCGCAGCAGGTAGAGCAGGAAGTTGATGAAGTCCAGGTAGATCTCCATCGTGGCCGTGATGGCGTTGAACCAGGTGTTCTCCGCCTTCGAAATCCGGAAGAAGTCGAAGATGAAGAAGCCCGCGAAAACCGCCATGCCGATCAGGCAGTAGACGATTTCCACGCCGGTCGAGAACGCCACGAAGATGTTGACGATGCCGACGACAATGAGAGCCAACAGCGCGAACATCAGGTACTTGCCCATGTTCGTGAAGTCGCGGCCCGAGAGCGCGCCGATTGCACCGCAGGCAGCCATGACGCCGCCCGTGCCGAGGAAGGAGAGGAACACCGTTTGCCATCCGAGAACGGCAACGTAGTGGTTGATCGTCGGTCCGAGGAAAAGACCGCTGATGAACGTCCAGATGGCGAGAGCGACGAGGCCCGCCTGCGTGCTCTTCTTGGCCGCGAAGGGCACAGCGAAGGCACCGACCAGGAACGCGATTGCCAGGGCGATGATGGCACCGATAGAGGTGATGCCGGCGCCGAGGAAAGTGCCGAGAGCGCTGATGCACATGCTGATGGTCATCAGCAAGGAGACCTTGCTGAAGAGCCCGCCCTTGGACAGACTGACTGTTCCGTTGTTCATGTTTGACTCCAGAGAAATTTTTCGGCTGAGCGACACTGGCAAACACGTTGCAGCAGAGGCTGACGAACGCGTTGCAAGCACCGCAGATGACACCATTCCAAGCAACAGAAGGAATTTCTGCAGTCGAATGATGTTGCTTCACCACTTCCTTTCAGGAAGACGTTTTAGACCGGAAGTATGCGCTATACAGTTTTTCGGGCGAAGACGTGTTCCAAGAGAAAGAAGTGGATGAAAGAGCAAAAAGACACTATGTTTTTCATAAAGTTGAATACAAGATCGCATCCCAATGACAACCATGAAATCGTGTTCACACTGCCGCAATTTCAAAAGTTTCCCACCGCGCGTTGCTTGCGTTTCAAACAAAAATCTCTTCTGGTCGGATGCTTGCTGAGAAAAAACTTCGCTAGCGCTAACCTCGCGGAAGAGGCAAAAAGATAGCCGCGCTTCTCATTTGTCCTTTGCAAGAGCATTGCGAATGATCGGCTCCCAGGCATCCTGACCGGCTTTGTTCATGTGCAGGCGATCGAAGCCGAAGAGATTGCCCTTCAGCTTGCCCTTGCCGTCGTACATGACCGGGCGTATATCGACGAACTTGAACTTGTTGCTGCGGCGAGCCTCGGCGCTTACGAGCGCGTTGGTTTCGTCGTAGCGCTTCTGAAGCTTCACGCGCACCGGTCCCGGACTCATCGACACGAAGTAGATCTTCGTGGCGGGCAGCTTCTTGTGGACTATGCGTTCGAACTCGAGAAAGTCCTCGTATACGGTTTTAGCGGAATCACCCTCGGCGAGATCGTTGGTGCCGGCATAGAAAACAATGCGGCTCGGCTTGTACGGAATCACGATGCGCTCGGCATAGTGGTTGATCTCGTCGATGGTCGCTCCACCGAAAGCGCGATTGACGGCGTGCAGGTCTTGAAATTCCGTTTCCAGATTTCCCCACAACCGAAAGGTCGAACTGCCGATGAAAAGCGTCTCGCCCCGCTTGACCGGGCGCGCCTTGTCCCTGGCTTCATACGCCTTGATCTCGGACTCGTAGCGGGTGAGCGTGTCACGCCCGCTTGGCAGGTCGGGAAAAATGCTTTGAGAGAAAACGGGCAAGAGCGCAACGCACAGGCTCGAAATGAGCATGGCGGCGCCTCTTAATGGGAAACGCAACATCAGCAGTTTTTCCACCTCCTGTTTTCATTGGCATACAAACAAGTCTAGATTAGCAAACCTGCAAGTTTGTAAAATCATCAGCCCGTGGCGAAACCGGCTGTGGCTGACACTTTAAGAGCCGGAACCGGGCGGAACTTCCCAAAGATCCGCTCGTCTAATTTCCCAACGAGAGAAAAGAGGAGAGGTGTAACCCACGCACACCTCTCCTCGACTTTTTGGAATTCGAGAGTCTTACCGCGCCGTGGGTGTTATACCGCGGCAAAACTCCACTCGCCACCTTGCTTGATTTCAAGCACACGGTTGTGATGCTTGAGCACGGCGGGGCGATGCGCGACCGAGACGACCGTGATACCGCGCGCGGTGACCAGGTCATAGAGGCGCGCTTCATTTTCGGCGTCCAGATTGCTTGTCGCTTCATCGAGAATCGCCAGCTTAGGCGCCACGATGAGCATACGCAAGAAGGCGATGCGCTGCTGTTCGCCGAGCGAAAGCGTATCCGCCCACGGATGAACTTCATCCATGCCGTAGCGGTCGACATGCTCGCCCAGATTCACCAGGCGCATCAGTTCAATCAATTCCTCATCCGACGGCGGTGCGCCGCGTCCCGGATAAGTGAGCTGATCGCGCAGATTGCCCAGCGGCATGTAAGGCGTCTGCGGCAAGAACAAGACGTCTTGCGCAGCCGGCACGTCAATTCGTCCGCGCCCCTGAGTCCACAGACCGGCGACGGCTTTGAGCAGCGAGCTCTTGCCGACACCGGAGGGACCGCTGATGAAAAGCCGGTCGCCCGACTCGATGCGGAACGAAATGCCTTCCATCAAGCGACGCTTGCGGTCGGGCGTCAGCACGGTCAGATCCCGCACTTCCACACCATCCGCCGCATCCCGACCGCGTTCGATTTCGCATTGTTCTTCGGGATCGCACGATCGATCGTGGAGCCGGTCCAGAATTTCGTTGAACGAAGCCAGACGCTGAGCGCTTGCCGCCAGTTCTGCAATCAGCATGAACTGGCCGACAAACACGGACAAAGCGCCCAGCACACGCCCGAACGAAGTGCCCGCCTGAAAGACTGCGCCGACATCCACGGCGCCACTGAAAAAGAGCGGCGCCGTCAGCACCATCGGCACGACGATGATGAAATAGTCGTAGCCGACACGGAAAAGCGTCAGGTTGCGCTGCCAGCTCAGGACGTTGTTCCAGTTGGACAACACCAGGCGGAAGCGCTCCGAGACACCTTTGTGCTCGCGATCGGCTCCGCGGTAGCTGGCAATGGAAGTGGCGTGCTCACGGTTGTACATGAGGTTGCGCCGGAAGTCGGCTTCCAGTTTTTCCTGTTCGAAATTCAGCCCGATCAGGCGTTTTCCAAAACGCAGCATGATGAACGTGCCGAATGCGGCGTAGCAAACAGCAACTCCCACAAGCGTCGGCGAGATCAGCCAGAGGATGGTGATGAAGGCGCAAAACGCCAGAGCGCTGTCGATAAGCGCCAGAGAAATCGTCATCACCTTGTCGCAAACCAGTGACACGTCCTGTTGAAGACGCTGGTCCGGGTTATCGACTCTGGGGTCGCTGTTGATTTTGTGGAAGTGATCGTTGTCGTAATACTTGGCCAGAAGATGCCTGGTGAGCCAGTCCCGCCAGGCCATGTGCAACTTGCCTTTGACCCAGCCGAATAGCCCGACGAGCGGGATGCCCACGACGAACGTGAGCGCGTACTTGATGATGTTGTGCCAGAACTCGAGAGATTCTTTCTCCTGCAGCGACGTGAGCACGGCGCGTTCGGCATAACTGATCTGAACATTCAAGATGTTGATGCCGACAAGCATTGCCAGCACCAGCGACAACCAGCCCCAGGCGACCCATTTGCGGTCACCGAGCCAGAACAGTTTCACGAGCGAAAACGCTCGTTTTATCGTATTTCCATGTGTATTCATGCTCCTCTCCCAAAACTAGAACTAGAGAAGATTTGCAAGCTGCCGGGACAGACATTGCCCCGACAGCATTCACATTTGCATTTATCAAATCTGCCGGAATTCGCCGTCTCAGTCACCTTCAAGCGAGTTCGACGACGATATCGGCAGGCAGATGTCCGACCGGGATTTCAAGGACGCCGGGACGCCCGTTGATGCTGACGCCGTGATTCCAGTACGGCAAAGCCAAAACGACTTTGTTCTTCACGTCGCCTTCGATGCGGATGAAGAGCCGATATCCGCTTCTGTAAGCGGAAAAGCTGATCTTGCCGAATTCGGTGGGCATGTCGACGATCTTCGTCCGGCCCGGATGATGCATCCAGTCAAAACGCCAGCCGCCGCCAATCACCAGCGCACCGTCCTCACGCTCGTATGCGATCATCGACCGCACCGAACGAACGAAATCGGAGCCTACCCACGTGTGCGGCATGTCGCCGATGAAGGCGGGCTTGAGCGGGTCGTTGAAGACGCACTCAGCCCAGTGACGCCATCCCTGCGGGCGGCGATGCGGCATGAAGAATTCCAGCATCTTGTGCGCCCGCTCGCGGTGACCGAGGCGGATGAATGCGCCGATGCCGCGGGTTTCGTAGGGCGTATAACCGTCCCACTTGCCATACGGCGCCATGCGCGAGTAGAAGAAAGTCCAGTATTCCTGGAACGTCCTGTCCAGATCGCCGCGCAGCTCGGTCGCAAGAAGACCGGGGTCGAGCGCGATTGTCGTCGAGCAGGCGTCTTTGTCGCCGCGGTCGGCGGCACCGACTATGGTGTCAAAGCCGTATTTGGCTTTGCATGCTTCGATCGACGCGAAGAAGTCGGCGCGGAAGCGTTCGGCAATGCGCTCGAACTCCCTCGTCAGTTTGTGCTCGGCGCCGTGGAACTCGCGGGCGAGAAAAGCCGCATCGCGCAAGCCTTTCAGGCACCAGAAGTCATCCCAGTAGCTGTACGCGGGTTTATCCGAATAACCCTCGTGTGAAATCGAGGGCGGCAGAAGTCCGCGCAGGTGGCGGTTCTCCTCTTTGTCGAACTCGCTCGTGCGCGTTTGCTCCAGCAGGCTCTCGATGTAACCGACAGCGCGCAGAACACGCTGGAACATATTGCAGAGCATCGCCTTGTCGCCCGTGTACCGGTAGTACTCGGCGACCAGATAGATGAACTCGCCGCAACTGTCGTGCTCGGGCGTTGGATCCGCCCCGCGATGATCGACACAGCAGGGAATCTTGCCGGAGTCGAACTGATACTGGGCGAACCACTTGATGAAGTCGCGGACCTCATCGTTGTAGCCGAGCTGCAAAAGCGCCGATGACGTAAGCGCACCATCGCGCGCCCAGGAGCGGTCGTAGCAACGCACGCCAGGCTGAATGCCGACGCCCTTGCGATTGAGAAGGATGTACCCGGCTTGCGCCTTGTAGGTCAGCTCCAGCTCGAGCGCTTTGGGCGGCAGGGTGATGTTGACGCGGGCCAGACGCCGGCGCCAGTAGTCCACCGCCTCGCCGCGCGAATTCAGCGCCTTCATGCCGACCAGCGACTTATCGTAATTGGCATGCAGCGGCACTGCAAGGACCACTTTCTTCACGGCACCGGCAGGCAAGTCGAAATTGTAAGCCAGCGCGCCGCAAGCGAAGCCATTGACGTCAGCCGCTTCGGAAGCCTCAGGCAGCCTGCCTTCAGCCAGATGCGCGCCGATGTCGCCCGCATCAAGGGTGGTGGCACCGAACCGGCCACTACCCTCTATATCGGACGCGGTCTTTATGCGCGCCGGGTCGTCGACACCGCATTCGATGACGACCTTGTCGTCATTGACGACTACAGTATTGCCCTGGCGCTTGATAGACCGGATCGGTGAGAAACCGCCGGGCGCGTTCAAAAACTGCCAGGTTGGATTGACCTGGAAGGGGCGAACCGCCAGCATGAGCTGACCGGACTGCGCTTGCCTGCCGGTGTTTTCCAGCTCGTAGCCTATGAAAAGCACCGATTCGCCGGGTTTGCCCAGAGCCCAGATGCGAGTGCGCAGCGCCAGCCCGGTGCCTTCGCCGTTCGGCTCGACATGCTTGCGCTCGACAGTTGGCACAGGCAGATAGCCGTCCTCGAGAGACTGCTCGTGCGTGCCTTCTTTCCAGGTGAGCAGCCTGCCGATTGGAGGAACGCAAGTCGGCCCGCCTGCCGGATCTTTCGGATCTTCCACATCTGAGGCAGGATCGGCGTAGATGAAAGGCTCCAGGGTGAAGCCGAGCTTCTCCGTCTCGACCAGCGCGTCTTCATTGATAAGCGCTTTCTTGGTGTCGGTCTCGACGCCGGCGATTGTCCAGTAGCACTGCTGGCCGAGCAGGTGCCGCGGATACAGCCCGTGACGCGTGTCGGCCGCGACGTTCATGAAGAAGTCGCTGGGCCCCTTGCCGAAGGCAAGCGGTTTCACATCTACGTTGCGCACGACATAACCGGCACCGCGACTGGACTCGCGCATCTTAATGCGCAGATAGCGTCCTTCCGCTTCGCTGGTCAGGATGTAAGCGCGTCCGCCTTTGCCGTTTTCCACAGCATGCAGCGGCGCCCACTTCCTGCTTCCATCCATGCGGGTTTCCACCGAATAAGCGCGCGGGAAATCTTCAACACCGAAGTCGACGACCAGGCCGCCGAATTCGCGGTTGGCGCCGAAGTCGAGCGTCAGATCCTGCTTTTCCGCTCGGCCCGAATGCCAGAACGTATCGGCATTACCGTCCACCGCGCATTGTGCTGAATGCCTGGCACTGCGGCGCGATGTCGCTTTTGCCGAGACAGGCAGCTCATCTGCCGGCGCGGGCAGCTCGGCGAACGTGAGGTTTTCGAACCACACAGTACCCTTGCCGCCGGCGGTCGCCGTCACGCAAAGCTCGATGTAGCGCACGTCGACAAGACGCGCTTTATCAGGTCCCCAGGCGTAGCTGAAGTGCCGCGCCTTGTTGCGCAGCTCGTGAGTGGCGGCGGGGAATTTGAAGCTGGGTCGATGCACCCACCAGACGGTGTCCTGCGCTTCATTAACCAGCTTTAGCTCGAGCGTGTTGTCGGGCGACTGCCCGCGCACGCCGAAGCTTATCGCGTAATTCTCGGGGAGTTTCAACTCCACCTTCTTGCGAATCAGCGCATAACCAGCGCGTCCGCAAAAGTCGTAGTCGAGACGCAGGCTCTTGCACCCGCTATCGTCGACCTCGACTATGCTGATAAGGGCTGCAACGCCTTCGGTTGCATGCACCTGCCAATTCGATGCATCGTTGAAATCGTCGAGCACCGCAACTGAATGTTGCGCGCCCGACTTGCCTTTGTCATTTTGACCGGACATGGCTTAAACCCTGTTTGTTGCTTGAGACTCGGCGTCAAACGCCGTCCATGCAGAAAAGCAAGACGGGCAGGAGGAACGTCCAACCATTGAACGCCCTTATCCCGCCCGCCGCTCTTCTTGTGTCGGAAACCCGGTTTTTACGCCAGATTCCGATTAGTCTATTGCTCAGCCGCGCCTGAGCTTGTGCCGGTGAATGGCACGCGCGTAGGTGCGGCCCGAGTCCTTCACTGTGCGCGCAAGACCGTTGGTGCGGTCCACGTGCACGATGCCGAAGGTCTTCGCGAAGCCCAGAGGCCATTCCAGATTGTCCATGAACGACCACACGAAATAACCGCGCACGTCGACGCCGGCGGAGCAGGCGGTCGAGAGCGCGCTCAGGTGATCGAGAATGAACTTGGCGCGCTGGGGGTCGTTCACCTTGCCACCACCCTCGGTGACGGCAAGAGTGTCGTCCAGAGCGGCGCCATTTTCCGTGATGTAAATCGGCGGCATCTTGTAATGCCGGTGCATCTCGTCCATCAGGCGAGCCAGTCCGATCGGGTAGATCTGCCAGCCCATCTGAGTGCGAGCCACATCAGCAGTGACGTAGTCGCGCCCTTCGGCGTCCACTACAAAGCGCGTGTAATAGTTGATGCCCATGTAGTCCAGGGGCTGGCTGACGAGCTTCATGTCACCGCGCTTTATCCAGGAAAGACCGACGCCCGACTTGCGACCGGAAAGCGGATTCGGGCGGACACCAGGCAAAGCCGGAGTGCGAGCCAGTTCCGCCACGACCTGCGCCGGGTACTGCCCGTTGAGCAGTCCGTCCAGGTACCAAGAGTAGGCGCGCTCGTACCGATTGTGAGCGGCGACGCGGCTGGCTTCCGTGTTGTCCTTGGGGTCGATGACGTTGAAGTTGAGCACGATGCCCACCTTCGCGTCGGCGCAATTGGCGCGGATCTTCTTGGCGGCCAGCCCGTGCGCCACCATGAGGTGGTGCCCGACGTGGAAGGCGACGTCGCCGCGGTCATACGCAGGCGCCATGCCGTTGCCGATGTAGCCGGCGATGATCACCTCCGGCTCGTTGAAGGTCGTCCAGTTCTTGACGCGGTCGCCCAGCTCCTGCACGACGACTTCGGCATAGCGCGCGAAAGCGTGCAGAGTGCGACGCGACAACCAGCCGCCCCAACGGTCCTGCAGCTTCTGCGGCAGATCCCAGTGATAGAGCGTGACGTAGGGCTCGATGCCCGCCGAAAGAAGCTCGTCCACCAGATCGTTGTAGAACTGCAGCCCTTCGCGATTGACCTCGCCAGTGCCGTCAGGGAAGATGCGCGACCAGGAGATGGAGAAGCGGTAGGCATCGAGACCCAGCTCCTTCATGATGGCGATGTCTTCGCGGAAACGGTGGTAGTGATCGCATGCCACCTCGCCGGTGTCGCCCGAGTGCGAGCGCGTCTTGTCGGCAAGGAACGTGTCCCAGATGCAAGGGCCGCGGCCGTGCTCCAGCGCAGCGCCCTCGATCTGGTATGCCGACGTGGCGGCGCCGAAGCGGAAGTGTTTCGGCAAGCCGCTGATGGCAGCGTCGATAGCACGCTTCTCGGCAATCAGAGATTTCGATTCTGTGTGTCCCATGTTTGGGTTCCTCTCGTGTTTCGAAAACTGCCTTACGAGCCCAGCCAGCCACCGGCAAATCCGGCAGCCTTGAGCCCGCGCTGAAGATGGACGTTCTTGCGCATGACACTCCAGACAAGACCGCTCATGTGGTTTTCCATCATGAGAACGATCGGGCCCTGGTCGATGCCGATACGCTCGGAGTCGACCCAGCCGCTGTTTTTGGCGGGGTCGAAGGTCATGTTGAACGCATCGACGAATCCGAGGTCCATGTCGAAAAGCTCGGGTCGATTGCTCAGCCAGTGGCGCAGAGTCGCAAGACTGCGCTCAGGAACGAAAGGCATCGCCGAAAGCGCCGCAGTAGGCGCGATCGTGCCGTCGTCGAAACCGTCGGGACCGCCGCGTTCGCTGTACCAGCGAAACTCGACGACCTTGCCTCCGGTCTCGATCTTCTTGTCGCCCGGTCCGTCGCAAGCGGTCAGACCCCAGTCGAGCTCACCGTAACCGCGCATACCGAGAGGGTTGTCGACGGCATAGCCGTGCTGAACCAGAGAAGCGCGCCGCGCATTCTCGTGGAAGTCGAAACCGACTCGCCGGCCCACACCATCCGTGATACCACGGAAATCGATGAAGGCTTGCGGATACTGGTAACAGAAGAGCGGCATTCCGGGCATGCGGATGAATTCCTGCCCGTAGTGCGTGACGGTTTTGGCATCACCGATGAAGGCTTGCCAGCACTGAGCCGGAGCCGCATGAGTGGGCGAGCCTAGGGCGAGAACATAGAGAAGCAGCGCTTCGCTGTAACCGCGATAGACAGGTTCCCACATGCCGCGCTCAGGCGTCCACGCGTGCAAAATCAGCTTCTTGTCGTTGACGAAGCGATTCCACTCGACACGGCTGTACAGCTCTTCGGCCATGTGCCGAATGCCGCGCTCATGCGTGCCGTCGCCGTCGAAGTAGCTGGCTGCGAAAAGCACGCCGGCCATGAGCAACGCAGTGTCGATGGTCGACAACTCGCTGTCCCAGAACTTCGGAGCAACCGCGCGCGTGGCGGTGTCGGGATCGAGGAAGTGGTAAAACATCCCCCAGTTCCCGCTTGTCCCCTCGCGCTCCGGACCCTGAGGGGCTTCAGATAGCGCCCGAAGAGTCTTGCTGACGTAACTGAGCGCTTCTTCGTGCGTTATCCAGCCGCGGCTCGCCGCAATCGGATACACAGCCAGTGCAAAACCGGTGGAAGCAACGCTTGCAGGCGCCTTGGGTTTGTCGCGGTCTTTGACAAGACCGGTGCGAGGGTTTTGATTCCGGCGAAACCACTCGAAGTGGGCTCGCTGGGTAAATTCGATCAACCATGCGTCCGAAGAAAATCGCGCGATAGCCTTACGGGCCAGCGGGATTTTCCATGCAGAACGCAGGAGAGAGCCGGTTTTCATAGCTCGTCCTCCTTATGCAGTTGTGTGATTTCAATGCCCGTTAACCTGAGCAAAACTAAGCTCAAGCCGGACCTGGCGCGGAAGCGGACGCAATCGCACTGGCTCGAGACCAGAGGTGCAAGTACGTGAAACGCCGGGATGAGGTGTTATTTGTTGGGATTTTTCTCTGAGAGAAAAAATTATTGGCTTCCAGAATTAAGGCTTAGCACATAGCTTTGATTCGACGCGCCGGTGAATCTTGCGAGCGCGCGTCCACGCGCGCGCTCGCGAATCTCCCAAGACCAGTGCTTTCTATAGATTTTCAATAAGATCAGATTTCTATGAGCTTAGATGAGGCTTTGATGAAAATCATAGAGTCACCATTCGCGCGAGCTTTCAAATCTTGAGAATCGGATGCCAACACCGTTCACGCAAAGCGCTTACAGAGCGGCGCTTTGAGACAAGAGAATCATCTTAGCAACCCCCGAGCAAGGACAATGTTCGGCAGAAGACAAGAAGACGACCACTCAACTCGCTTGGCAAGCCATTTTCAGAGTGTGAGCGTTTGGCAGGTTTTCTTTCCAGATTTGGCCTAAGTAGACTTCGGTGCGCGCAATCGGTAGCCGATGCCGGGAATGTTTTCGATAAGCGAGTCCGCCTCGGCGTCTCCGTCGTCGATTTTCGAGCGCAGGCGCTTGATTGAATTTCTCAAAGCGCTGTTCGACGCTTCGCTGTCGTCGTTCCAAACTCGCGCCAGGAGCGCATCCGAGCTGAAAGGCATGTCCGGATGGCGCATGAAAAATTCCAAAAGATTGAACTCGCGAGGCATCAACTGCACTTCGACACCGCGCTTCATCACCCTGTACTTCACAGAATCGAGTGAAAGCTCGCCCACCGTGAGCGTTTCCGGCAACACCTCAGACGGTCTGCGCAACAACGCTCTTACCCGCGCAGAAACTTCCTTCAAACTGAAGGGTTTCGTCAAATAATCATCAGCACCGGCATCCAGCCCGGCGACCCGATCGGCGACCATCGCCTTGCCGGTCAGCACCAAAATCGGAACTTTGCCGCCGGCGGAGCGATAGGCCTTGAGAATATCGATGCCGCCCATGCCCGGCAACTGCCAATCGAGAATCGCCGCGTCATAATTGCCGCTCTCCAGCATTTCTTTGCCGTCCAGCCCGTTAGCCGCATGCGAGACGTCATAACGCTCAGAGCGCAGCCATGAAATAATCATGTCCGCCGTTTCTTGATCGTCTTCCACTAGCAAAAGCTTCATCGTGCTAATAGCATACCTATGCGTAATAAAAATGTGTGCAATAAAATTGTGCGCAATAAGAACATGCGCTCAAAAGTGAAATTCCCCCTGAATTCGCAAAGGCATTTTGAACAGCTCTAGAAACTCACCATTGATTCGCGTGCTGACGGGGGGTTTCTTCCTTTTGTGCGCTATCGAGTTTTGCTTTTTCTTTCTCCTTTCATACGAGATTGTCAAAACCGAAAAGGATGCGCAGCGCGAGTTCCAACTGATGCGGGCTTCGCAGGGCATCTCCGAAATCGCCGACTTGCTCAGGCGCCATCGCCGCGTTGTAGACGAGTTTAGAAATGATGTGAAAAACATTGAAGCCATCGTTAAATACAAAGAAAGCAAAAAGCGTATTCTCGACCAGCAAAAAGCATTGGTTGAGCGGTGGAGCGCTGCCGGAATCGATATTGAGGGTTTAAACCAATTCAGCTCAAAAGTGGATCTGTTATTACAAAGCACCGATTCGGTCTTCGCGCCAGGCGCTACCAGGGATCAATCAGTGCAGGGTTATATGCGATTTTTGCAAAACTCTTCAAGGTTGTACGAGGCAGCGGTGCTCATCGTGCGCGATCTAAACAAAGAAATCTCGCAGCAAAAACAACTGGACTCGACAAATTCCGGCCCTCATCATTTGCTGCTGCTTGCGCTTGCACTAAATATCGCGCTCGGCATCGGCGTTGCCTACATTGTCCGCCGCGGCATCACTGATCCGATCGCTGCTCTGGCAGAAAAGTGCGAGGCGCTATTGACCGCGAAAATTATCGAAGCGCCGCTTGCCGTAAAGAATGAAATCGGCGAGCTGGAACGCACTTTCCATCAATTGTCGCGGACCGAAAGAGAGAATGAAATCGCCAGAAAGAGCTATCTGCAACACTTGCAAGATGTTCAAACGGCGGCAGTCAGCGATGCCGGAAAAACAATCGCAGAGATTTTCCAGGCCCCGTCACTCACGCAAGGCGCCCGCGCCCAGCTCGAAAAAATGAGCCGCAACCTAAACGGCATGCTGCTTCTGCTGCAGCAAATGGCCGATGCGATCAACTTCAATTTGAACAAACCGCCCGATCTTTTTGTCCAGCCGGTGAGCACGAAAACACTCGTCAGGCAATCCGTGGGCTCAGTAGACTGGCTCGTAAAGCGAAAAAACATTGCTTTAGAAACACAAGACACGGACATTGAATTGGTTGCCGATGCAGCGCTTTTAGAACGGGTGCTGATCAACCTGCTTTCCAATGCCGTCAAATTTTCGAAAAGCGGCGACATCGTCAAACTAACAGCGCTCGAAGACCCGAAAGGGGCGCGCTTTGAGATCACCGACAATGGACCCGGCATTAGCGAGCAGGATCAGCAAAAACTGTTCAGAAAATTCAGCCAGGTGGGCGCGGACGAAGAGGCGAAGCGCGGCGGCAGCGGACTGGGATTGATGATTGCCAGACAGATTGTCGATGCTCACGGCGGTGAAATCGGCTGCCGGTCTGAATCAGGGAAGGGTTCGACATTCTGGTTCTCCGTGCCGCTGAGCGCCAAGCAAAAAGCAGCTCAGAAATCAGTCGAATCGAGCAATGAAATCCATTCCAACCGCCGGGACGGCGAGCCGAAAACCTCCATCACAAGCCGCTTCATTGCGCTCTTCGCGGTGTTCTTGATCGGCCAAGCCGGCATCGGTTTTATGATGTCGCAAAACCTCGAATCGGCTCAAAAGACAAGCGCACAATACGCGCGCGAAAAACGCGTCATCGTTCAAACCCAAGAGCTTTTGACCTCTTTCATCTCCTGGCGCCAGAAAGTCGCGGACGCATTGTTTCAAAAAAATTACCTGTCCGCCATGCTTTTGATAACGCAACTCGATGATCTGATTAGCGCTTCGATCAAACTCGCAGACGACGTAACATACAGCCCGACACTATCCCGGCTAACGGCCGAGATATCCAGCCAACTGAAGTACATCAGCAAAGAAGCACGGTCGGTCGATTTACGCGACCCGAGCAAGGCCGCAAACCATGCCGGCACATTTACGAGGGCGGATCTAGCCGCTCAGGCTGTCGAGGACGCCTTGTTCGCATCGATTGCTCATGAAGGCAAAGAAGTAAGTTCGAGCTACGATCTGGCTGTCAAAGTTCGCCAGGAACTGTTGACCATGCTGTTTATCGCTATCGCTTTCAATCTGGTCATTCTCGCCGCCACCACATTTGTCGGCAGGAACATCATCAATCGCATCAACAAATTGAATGAGAAAGCCAGAGACTTCGCACTGGGAAAAACCCCTGTCGCCGCGCGAGGAGGCAACGACGAACTCGATCGGCTCGATCGCAGTCTATGCGCTGCGGCGCAGACCATAAGAGCGTCGGAAGCACAGCGAATAAACTTGATGGCGATGATCAATCATGATTTGAGAACACCTCTGTCTTCCCTGCTCATCGGCCTGGAAATGATCACCGAAGGCGTCAGCGGAACCCTCCCCGAACACGAAGAACAGCTCGCCTTTGCTGTTGAGCGTCGCCTGCGCAAATTGCTTTCTCAAATCAACGACTTGCTTGATATTGAAAAGTTTGCAGCCGGAGAAGCAGATTGTCAGCCGGTCACAACCAATCCAACGGCGCTTCTTGCTGTAATCACAGAAAAGATTCGCAGAGAAAACTCGCTACCTGTCACTAAAATCGAGCTGCAAATCGAAGATAATGCAAGTTCTGTTTCTGCCAAACTGGACGAGGTGTTGTTCGAGCGATTGATGAACGCGCTGATATCCAACGCTCTGGCAGCTGCTCCGAAAGACTCGAAAATCAAAGTCATTGCTTCGACCTTAAACAACACTTTGAAAATAACAGTAGAAGACAAAGGTCCAGGCATTGCGAAATCACTGCAACCAATTCTCTTCGACCGTTTCCGCATCGTGGACGGAAAGCCGCTTGCAGGCTTGGGTCTGCCCCTGGCCGGTTACCTCTGCCAGGCGATGAGCTGCAGGCTGAGCCTCAGCAGCGGCGAAGAAAATGGAGGAGGAGGCGCTTCCCTCAGTATTTTCATAAACCTGTCAACATGACGGCGCGGAACGGGCACCGCCGGCGGCACTATGCGCAGAGGAAAAGACCGAAAGTCCCCATCCTCCGGTCTTTTCCTTTTTCTTTTTTCCTTTTCCTAAACTTCGCTTTCGAGTTTAGTGATGGCAGGCGGAAGCCGGGCAAAGCCTCCGCCCCATTCACTCTCCCTTTTGAAACCTCTAACGCATTCTGACCCTATCGTCAGGATTGATGTGACGCTTCAGGTGAGGGTTGAGAGCTTGAAGCCGTTCCATTTCCCTGATTACATCTTTGTATTGATAGTTACGAGCGCCTTGCTGGTCCAGGCTTGCTTTGGCGATGTTTTCCCAGCCCCAACCTTTCTTGACCACAACAACATCATTGCGATCGGGTCGGTCAGCGCGATCTCGAGGATCTCTGCGATCGGAGCTTTCATGGGTTTTTCGCGGCAAAGCGTAAATTTCTTGCGGCTTATCGTCACTAATTCGCGACAACTGTTTAGGGTCGGCTTTGGCATCGCCCTTGTTATCTTCAAGCGAAGTAGGAGTAATTCTGCGACGCTGTCCAAAATTGATAACTGTGCTGATGCCGCCAAGCCATTCGGAGGTCCGGGTCGTGCTCAATTGATCATAGTTTTTCAGCAAAAATTCCGCCGTTTCTTTCAAGTCCTTCCTGAGTCCAGGATGGTCCCTGAGTTTCGTCAGATCTTCTTTGCTCAAACCATCTTCTCCGCGGACTTTATTGCCCGACAGTCTCATCAACTCGTCAATGTTTTTCTTTGCTCTGGCTACTTCGCGCTCCAGGGCTTCGGCAGGCGTTTCCATTCGATCTACCTTCGGACTTTGTTCTAAGATGACATTTCCGAATAGTCGTTGAACCTCTTGCTGACTTGTAGCGGACGGTCGAAAGTCTCTTATACCTTGGTATGCATCATCATAGTAAGGACTGCGACCTGCCGGTTCCGGTCTTGTAACTTCTCGTGCGTCTACTCGATCGGTCATTGCTTAGTACCTTTGGTTTGGGGGATTGCGCCTTCACGCAAGCCCACTATCGCCCGCCGGATGCAACCCTGAGGTGTCGAGCGTGTATCGAAGATGTCCAAGCAGATTAAACGTGCGAAAATGCGGGCAGCCGCAAGCAGCAGCCGCGCGCTATTTTTGCTGTGCACACCATTTTTTCAGTGCTGCCGTGTAGTTCGGCATAAACTGAACGACGCCCGGTTTGACAGGAGGCTGCTTAATCGAATCGAACTCTTTGACGGCAAGTTTATAGTCTTTCAAATTCATAGCCCGGACAGCCGTGGCAAAATGACAGTAACGCTCCAAGGCGCTGAGAACTTCTTTATTCTTTTGTGGCGACTCTTTCAGCACTATCGACGTGCTCTTTCGACCTTGCAGAACATCATCGACGGCCGACCAGAATTCGCCCATCAGGTCTCTTGTCGCCGACAACTGCAAAGTAAGATGACCAACATCTTTCCCCGCGGCTATTCCGGTGGCTAAATTGTACAGCCGCATAGAGAACGCGAAGCTGCCGTAAAACATCGATCTCTTCGTCATAGCGGCAAAAGAGGAAGAATCGTCAGCCGATTCGATGTTTGACTTTATATAAGTCCCGAGCGTTTCGTAGCACGCGGCAAAATTTCCCGCATCAACCTGCAAGCGCGCCTTCAGCAACATTGGATCCTTTTGATAGTCATAGGCTTTTGACATATCAAATTTCTTTCCGTCTACCTGACTTATGATCCTCACTGCAGGGACCGAATGATCGAGCATCCTCTCAACCCTTGCGTCATGCAAGTCCTTGTCCTTTTTGGTAACCAAGTGAGGCACATCGGCCATCGGCACCATGTTGTACCAGTAATCCAACTCCGTAAAAGGGTCATAGACAAATAGTTGTCGCAACACAACGCATGCTTGCTGGAAATTCTTGTCACTGTGATACATGCGCACCAAGATCACCTTTGCTTGATCTTTGATTTTTCCAAGCGACGATCCCCATTCAGCGCTGCTTCCCTTGGAGGACAGTCCGAGTTCATTCGGTGCTTTTAGCGCCACTAGCTTTTCAAAACTCTTTTTTGCGGAGTCTTTGTCACCGTTTGCAAGATAGGCTTTTCCCTGAGTCAAATAGAACTTCGCCTCTACATCCGCAGCGGCTTTCGCCGGCGGCTGCGCGTTCTTTTTTAACCACGCCGCCGCCTTGTCTTTCGTCGCGGCGTCAGCTTCTATCGGATCATTCAAGTGCAATTGATCGGACCGCTCGTTGAACATGACCACATATTTGTCGAATGCCTTTTTATAATCCCCGGACTTCTCAATACTCGCCACATCTCGTTTTTCGAGCATCTTTAAGACAATACCCCTGGTTCTTTCGGACTCATTTGCTTCCTGAAGTTTCTTGCGCGCCGTCGCCGTGTCGATTGCATACTGTTTTAAATTGCTGGTTTTAAACGCAATCGAAGAAAGCAACAAGTAAAAACGAAAGCCGGGATCGAAAGTCTTATCGATTTTGGCTTTGGCTTGTTCCAACGTTTTTGCAGCTTCAGCGTTTTTGCCGAGATTAGCAAGACAAAAACCTCGTACGTAAAGAACGCTGCCGCTTGTTTTGTCCGGAAGCTTGTCCAGCTCTTGCAACGCCTGCGCATACTCTTGCTTGTTGGCAAGAAAATATGCTTTTCCGCCTGGGCTGAGCTTTTCCATATATTTTTTCACGTAGTCGGTTTTTAGCGTGACACCTTCGAATTTCGTGTACGCCAATTGCTCTTCCGGCAGTTGCGCATTGCGTTTTTCAATGTATTCGGCGATGTTAGGTGGCGCTTTCGGCTTTGCAGTGGAGGGGGCGGCACTGACCGGCTGCAGCAAACCTATTGAAAAAGCCAGAATAGCGCTCATTGCTACAGGAAAAAACTCAACATACACGCTAATGGAATCCTTTGCAAAACCCGGTTTATTGAACGTTTTCATCAGAATCCTCATCTTTTGTCAGACTCCCCCACAACGTTGGCGAACTGGTGCCTGCGAGGATCGTACGTGAAATCTTTCAGGTCTAGATCCGCTTCTATGTGTTCATCGTGCTCTCTCATGTCCTGCTCTGTTACTAGCTGCGGCACGTCATACATCGAAATCGTGTTGTATCTCGTCTTCATCGCTTCGAACGGCTCGTCGTTGAAAATCTCGCGAATGTAGCGGCAACACACGGGGTAATTCTTTTGCTTGAAATAAATTTTGACGAGAAGTTTTCTCGCCTCGTCTTTTATAGAGCGAAGAACACGCGGATCATCACCGCCGCTGCTCCACTGCAAAGGCGGCATCTCGACAGCGGCCGCCTCGGTCAATAGCGTTGTCGCTGCGCTGATGTTTCCCATGGAAAGATTTGCTTTGCCCGCCGTCAATAAATAAACTCCCAGCATTTCCGCGGATGCATTTTTAGGACGCTTCTGATTTGCCTGCAACCAAGCTGCCGCGCGCACCTTGCTCTGCGCATCTCCGGTCAACGGTTGACTGAGCTTAAATTGATCGCCGTTTTCACTGAAGAGCGCCAGATACTTCTCAAACGCCTCTTTGTGATTGCCCTTCTTCTCAACCATCACGATCTTTCGCTTCTTTACCTCGGCTCGGACATAACGAGGATAGTTGGAGTTGGGCGAACGCTGGAGAGATTTTTCTTCGATAACATCAAGGTCTTCCATGCATTCTTTTACACTGCCGGCGTTGATCGCGGCATTGGCACTTTGAAAATAGAATCGAAAACCCGGACAGAAACCATAGGAAGAACCTGATGAGGAGCCGACTTGCCCCGGGCGCATTGCGGCTTTGGCTGCGCGATAACACTTGAGCGCTTCAGCATGCCGGTCCAGACCTTCAAGGCAAAATGCCTTCACATATAAGTGACTGCCTGTGTTGTTCTTCGGTATCCTTGCCAAAAGCGCAAGCGCTTCTTTGTAGTCGCGGCGGCAGGCGAGAAAATACACTTTGCCGCCCGGGCTGAGCTTCTTCATGTACTCGCTTTTGTAATCGCGCATTGCCGTATCCGATGTGCGCGGAACTTTTGCATTCGAGCCCGCTTGCGGGTTTTTCGATGGGTTCTGCGATGGGTTGCTCGATGGGTTCTGCGATGGGTTCTGCGATGGGTTCTGCGAAGTTGAGGCGCTGCTTACGATGTGATGGTAAGCCGCCTTCTCGAGCGACATTTTGTCGAGTTCATTTGCATGCGCTGGAGAAAACAAAATCGCAGCGCTGAAAAGCGCGGTGGCAAACGCGCAAGCGAATGTGGTGGCGTCAGTGCAAGCAAGCGCGGTGGCAAACGCAACCGGCGGATAAAACACTCCGGCGGTCGGATAAAAAAACGTTCTCGATTTGCGGACAGAGCCCACTTGCCCAACCAATAGAGGTTACTCAACCTGGAGAAGATTCTCTCTCTTTCTGTACCCGTTTTACATAAAACCCGCCGTCAAACTGCCTTCAATCCCGCCGTTAAACAGCCGTCAATCCAGCCGTCAATCCAGCCGTCAAACATTCTATGAGCCACCCTCAACGCTACATGGACTAGTAAAAGCAATAGACGAAGTCAAGCGCGTTTTACCACCACTGGGCGTATAAATCGTCACTTCGTACGCCCAGCAGTGGTATATCGCGAATGACAACCTCGCACATTGCTCTGCGTTGTGTCGGCGGGCTGATTAATCGAATCGGTCGATAAAGCGGTTTGGAACTGTCGAATCCGCAAAAGCATGTGATGCCAACACTTTGCAGCATTTATCGATATACCATACTCTTTAGTAGCACGCGAATGAAAAAGAAGAGAACGGCTGCCCGAAGGCAGCCGCTCCCCTGCACTTAGCGCAGAATCATGCGGCGATGATGCTGAGGCATCTCGCGATGATGCTGGGGCAAGTGACTTACTTGCTCGGGTTGACGATCACGCCGGCGAAGAGCACGGCATTGCTGTCCGAGTCGACCACGAAGGCGAGGAACGGCTTGTCGCACTTCATGGTGAAGGGGAAGCTGACGCACTCGATGCCGAATTCGACCGACGTGGCGGCGGCACCTTCGGCGCCTTCCTCGTCGACCTTGAAGAAGGTCTTGTGCTTCACCGCCTTGATGAAGAGCTGCGCCGGAGGCGCCATCAGGCCGCTGAAGTCGCCGCCGCCGAATGCTTCGACCATGCCGAGCGCCTGCAGCGAATCGTTGAGCGAGTTGTCGTACTTGATCTCGATGCGCGGCAGCCAGAGCTCGCCTTCGCTCTTGTAGGTCGACTGGGCGTGCTGGCTGAGCGCCTCGGCGTCGAGCTTGGCGAGCACGTCGTCGACAGTCTTGCCGTCGTTGGGCAGGATGACGATCATGCGCACTTCCTCGGACTTGCCGAAGGGCAGCGAGACGTACTGGTAGGTGTCCCAGTCGGCGTCTTGCCCGTGGACCATGCTGTCGTTGCGGTACATGGTCGGGATGTCACCCACGCCGGCGAACGGCAGGTCGGTGGTCGCCGCCTTGTCGAACTTCACGGTCCATTCGCCCTTGAAGTAGACGCAGTTGACGAGTAACATCACCGCGTCGGCGGCGATCGGGTCGTTGAGGATGCCGTCGATCTTCTCGTTGGTCTCATCGGAGACGAACTTGTTGATCTTGTCCTTGGTCGCCGGGTCGTCGAAGTTGAGCGCTTCGACCTTGGCGTTGAAGAATTCCTCGTTGGCGCCGAGGAAGTCCGCCTCGAAGGGGACGCCCAGGCGCGCGAAGATGGCGTTGGCAACGCTCAGCGTGACGCCGATGCCTTCGCGCTTCAACTTCTCGAGCAGTCCCGCATAGCCCTTGTTGTTCGTCGCCGAGTCGGCGTCGATGGAGAGGGCGGTGTTCATCTCGGCCTGGGTGTTGCCGCGGGCGCCGTTGGCGGTCATGCCGAGCGCGACGGAAACAGACAGTGGGGAGATGAGGACGTTCTGGCCGGGCTTGGCGGCGATTTCCTGCTGCAGAAGGGCGAGGCCGAAGGTGGCAGTCGGGGTGACGTGGTCTTTGCTCACTGTGTATCTCCTTATGACGAAACTTGTTCGTCGAGTTTTGCTGCGCGTCGCACGAATTTGCGATAGCGCTTGGAGGTTGCCGTCTCAATCCATCTCCCAAAGCGCAAACGTGCATCTCTAGCCAGCCCTGAAAGGCAGGAAAAGCGATGCAATCGATAGCTGCGCGTACGAGTGTGGTCGAAAAAATTGGATGGAGAAGGATGAAACAGGATTTGAAACCTAAACAAAACGGATGGCGTTTTTCAAAAGGGGCCATTGAAAACTAATGAAAGATCGACCAAAGTTCTACCTGGTATCCTTGCAAACGATAGAAGCCAAAGGGTTTTCCACCCTGTAGCGCGGTTAGCGTGACACTACAACTTGCTTTACCAAGTGGCTTCATACCATCTTGTAGCGCTAGACGCGCAAGCGAAAGATGCGCTCGCAGCTTAGCTTCCACACATCTTGACATTTATGAGCAAGAACGCATTTTTATTTCCGTTGCATCCTCAGTCTAGAAGCCTCATGAAATAAGGCACTCAGAGTTTTCAAACAGCTTTACTTATAAGTTGGCCCTCAAGAGCGCCCGCTGTTACACAAAGAGAGTCTTCTGTTTTCCACACTCTTTCTCGAAAGCCCGTTGCAGTAATTCTCAGCAAATTTTGAAAACGCCAAAATCTTCGGACCTCAGTCCGCAGGTCGAGACCGTTTTCACGATGCTCGGCGCGGTTTTCGACATGAGTGTTCCTGTCCGGTTTCTGTGCAAATACTGCTTTGCGTATCGCCGGATTTTCGACTGTTTCCGCGCAGCGTGCACACCCCAATGTGCCCGATGTGCAACCTCAGCGCCGCTCAAACGAAGCATTTTCCACAACTGCTTCAAGCGTTGAGAAAACTCGATATGGAGAAACACGTGAACAAATCACCCAGAATGACCAAGTACGGCGTGCCCTTCCCGGCGCGCGAAAAGATGTTCACGCTGAAACCGCTGTCCCCGCTTCCCGTGGGTTGGTCGTCGCTGGCTGCCGCTTTCGTCAAGCAGGCTCGCCGCTCGCCCAAGAAGCTGTTCGCGACCGATACTCTGAAGCAACGCGTCACTTTCCAAGACGCATTGCTGAGATCGTGTGTCACCGCCCGCCACCTGAGCCGCCTCACCAAAGGGCAGCAGGCCGTCGGTATTCTCGTGCCGCCGTCCGTCGGTGCCACCATCGCCAACTTCGCCGTTGCCCTGCTCGGCAAGTGGTCTGTCAACCTCAACTTCGCCGCCACTGCCGACATCGTCAACAACGCGGCGCGGCAGTGCAAGATCAAGGTCATCCTCACATCGCGCAAAGTGCTGGAGCGTTTCGACACTCCACTCGATGCGCAGGTCATCTTCCTGGAAGATCTGGCGGAGGCGATTTCCACCGGCGATAAGCGCTGGGGATACGTCGTCGCCGAGTTTCTGCCCTTCCAGCTCATGAAGCTGGTTCTGCCGGGTCTGCGCCGCAAGCCGGAAGACGTCGCCACGGTGATGTTTACTTCCGGCTCGACGGGCGACCCCAAGGGCGTTCTTTTGAGCAACGGCAACATCCTTTCCAACATCCACCAGATCAACAATCACGCCAATCTGGAGGAGAAGGACTCGGTCGTCGGCATTCTTCCCTTCTTCCACTCGTTCGGATTTACCGTGACGCTGTGGACGATGGCCACTCTCGGTCGCGGCGCCGCCTATCACATCAGCCCGCTCAATCCGCGCGAAGTAGGCAGTCTCCTCGAGAAGGAGAAGCCGACGCTGATGGCCAGCACGCCGACCCTGATGCGCTCCTATCTGGCGCGCTGCACCAGGGAGCAATTTGCCAGCGTTCGCTGGCTTTTGCTGGGCTCGGAAGCGCTCGACCCTGGTCTTGCCACCGAGATTCAGGAAAAACTCGGCGTGGAGCCTGTGGAGGGCTTCGGCTGCACGGAAGCGGCGCCTGTCGTCGCGGCCAACTCGCCGCAAGATGTGACGACCCCTGATGGTCGTCGCGTGCACGGCAACAAGATCGGCTCGGTCGGTCAGCCGGTCGCCGGCACCGCCATCGCCATCGTCGATGTCGACACGCACGAAGTGCTGCCTTTCGGCTGCGGCCGCGAAGGTCTTATCTTCATTGCCGGACCGCAGGTGATGCAGGGTTATCTCAACCGTCCGGAAGAAACCGCCGAGGTCCTCGATGGCGACACCTACTGCACAGGAGATGTCGGTTTCGTTGATGCCGACGGCTTCCTGCACATCGTCGATCGCATGGACGAGTTCTCCAAGATCGGCAGCGAGATGGTGCCCAACAAGAAGGTTGCCGCCAAGCTGCGCGCAATCGCCGGTGTCAACGAGTCGGAACTGCGCGTCACCAGCGTCAAGGACCCGGCCCGCGGCGAGCGCTTGATCGTGCTCTACACGCGGCTGAGTCCGGGCCTGTCCGCCGCCGACATGGTGAAGGCGCTCGGCTCCGATGCGACCATCCCAAAGCTCTGGGTCCCGAAGGCAGGCGACTGCTACAAGGTCGAAGCCTTCCCGGTCAACAACACCGGCAAAATCGACCTCAAGGGCATCCGCAAGATGGCTCGCGAGCTGTCGGTGGCATAGAAGCAAACGGCATTCAGGGAGGGAGCAATTTCGCTCCCTCCCTAATGACACTGTTCACCTCACGGTGAGGCAGCGGTCGCATCGATTTTCATCAAAAGAATCGTCGTGACTAAAAGGCGCATTGAAACGGAGCTGACCAGCTTCCTTTCTCTGCGCCTTTCTGCTTCGCGCACCTGCTACTACATTTTATAGTTTTCTCAAAAGAAGATTAAAGCGCGTTTTACCGCGCTTCAACCTCATCCTCCCAAAAAACTGTTGGTTCCGCATCGCAGTGGCGAGAACCAGTGCACTCAGTATCTGGTTCCAACATCACATTCAAATCACAGAAAAACGAAGGAAGTTAAAGAAATCGGTGCAATTCGGTTTCCAAAACCTGCCGGAACGATACTGGAGGCATGACCATCAGTTCCTACTACCGCGTTCTAGCCGAAATCAAAGAGAAATACGACATCGACGTCGTACTGGCAGGAGAACGCATGGATATGGACATCGCGTATAAAGAAGCGAAGCCGACGAAAGCACGCGACTACATCGAATTTTTCCTGCACAAAGAGCTTTTGGTTTATTCCGAGAAAACGCTCAGGAAAAGCAAGATCGGGCGCATTGTCGTGTGTGAAAAATTAGCTTCGCGCGGCAAGTGCGCAAGCGGCGTGGCAGATATGAAGGTCATAATCGTGCCTGGGCGAAAAAGCACTATTTACCTCGATATCAGCCGCGATCACTACAATCTTAATTGCGGAACAGTTCATCACGAAATCTTTCACGCCATCGATCATAGCGATGATTTCTGGCGTTACATAGACCACGAGTGGCCGAAATTGAACCCGTCGGAATTTGAATACGGCAGCATCGAATTGAATCACGAAGAAGAATGTGAGCGACCGGGTTTTGTCTCCCGCTATTCAACGAGCGCTGTGCATGAAGACAAAGCGGAAGTCTACAAATACATGATGGTCGATTACGCGGGCGTCGAAAAACGAGCGCGCCAGGACATCTTCCTCAAATCAAAAGTAGAGCGAATGAAAGATCTACTCAAAAAATTCAGCCCGCAATTCGATGAAGATTTCTGGGAAAAACGCAGAAAACTTTCTGCCCCTTTGTACTGACTGAAGTGAACGAGTGGCGCTTTATTTCTTGCGCTTTAGCCTCGTGATGTGGTTTGCCACCTCGTCCTGCGTCAAGAAATCCGCATTCACATAGCTGTTGTTGTAGACAGATGTGGTGGCAATCGAATCGAAGTTAGCCTTGACGTAGTTGACGAATACTTTTCCGACGCTGTCAGGATTGAAGTCGTTCAGCTCTTCTTTGGAAATTTTGTAGTCTTGTTTTTGACGATCGTTGTTCATGTCGATGTCTTTGAAATTGCGATGCATGTATCCCATCGCCAGCTTGGCTGCGAGCTCGGGATGATTTTTCAATTCTTCTGCAACCGCCTGGAATGAAGCCATATTTTCTTCTTGCGAAACAGTATGCCGTCTATCGATCAGCGCTTTGTATATGGCGTCGACAGCCTTTACCGGGCTGGTTTCACTCTCTACGAGGGCTTTGCTGATAACGCTGTTGACGAACTGTTCTTGCGAAATTACCTTTGGCTTATTCTCGAGCTTTTCCGCCAACTCGGGGGTTTCCTTGAGCGCCTTCTTCAGCGCCTCGGATGTGGCGATTCGCTCTTCCGGTGTTTCCGCGTAGCCGCGCGCACTGAGCGCACGCTTCATGCCCTCCAGAGCGCTGCCGGGGCTGGTTTGCGCATCAGCAGCGGCCTTTGCAATCACGTCTTTGATGAATTGCTCCCTGGGCACCATTCGCTGTCTGAGTATGTTCTTTTCCAATTCGATGTCATCGATAATATTGTCGGCCGCGCGCAGATTTTTGACGTTCTGCAAATCACCTAAAGCTGCTTTTGCCAACGTTCCTCGCATCAAGTGGTCATTGGACGCAACCTGACGAATATAGTCAGCCTGCAAAGGCTCCCCTTTCAGATCGTGGGTCTTGAAGTCCTGCATCCAGACGGCAGAAAGGTTCTTCAATACGCCGGGCTTTTTCTCTTCCAATTCTTTAGCGAGAGAATGCCAGAATTCTCCTTTCTCTTTATCGTTCATCGGAACATCATCGCGTTTGTCTCTCAAATCAATGAGGCCATCCCGATCTTCATCACGCCCGTTGTAGACGTTTTGCACGGATGCTTTCATAAAATTGAACGCAGAGGTTAAAGACTCGTCTTGCAGCTTGGCGAGAACCTGGTCTGCCAGACTGTTTTCTTCATTAGAGGGTTGAGGATGGAATGATGAGTCGGAATGACGAGAAGCATGAGAAACCATAGTTTTTAAAACCTCGACTATCCGCATTCAGCGGTGTGCGTGGGGGATGCTGGAGTATCGACCGGCAACATCACAACCACATAACAGCGAAGATAGGCGGCGTTTTCAGGCGAAACAGACGGGGGTCCAGAGTGAGCGAAATGCACATCGCAAGAGCGTTATGAAGTCCTCGCGCTTGCCTACTATTTATTTTAGTTGCCCTCGGCAACCTCGATTATTCACCGAGTGGTATTTTGCCTTCTGTGAAATCAGCCAAACCCGCTATTTAGCGGTTTTGTAGCGAAATGAGAGATTGATCAGAATTAAAGCAAAAAAGGCTTTTAAAGAATGGA
>Ga0268299_1001773_pt1 | contig 32692 bp, 31 predicted proteins | sample NOBtaG_FD_193484 | JGI IMG/M metagenome (GOLD analysis project Ga0268299, IMG submission 193484) | Activated sludge microbial communities from bioreactor in Nijmegen, Gelderland, Netherland - NOB reactor | ecosystem: Engineered > Bioreactor > Aerobic > Activated sludge | place: Netherlands... | reverse complement strand
CTACGCAATGTCACGTGGCATGCAAATCGCTCACGCAAGCGCGCGACGGCATCCACACGCAGCTCATGACACGAGAGGAGAACTTGATGCGCACGTGGAAGTATTCCTGCATGGCGCTCCTACTAGCCGCGCTCTTCCTGGAAACCCCCGACTGCCACGCCGGCGGAAAGATCGCGATCGACGACAATAAATGGATCAGCCTCGGGCTCGGCGGTCGCTTCTCGTTTGCCGCGACCGAAGATTCGGCACCGAGCGGCAGCGATTGGTCGAAGGATTTCAACGTCGACAACGCTCGTATCTACATCAACGGCCAAGCGCATAAGTATTTCAAATTCGAGCTCAATACCGAGTGCATCTTTTGTCAGAACAGCGACCTCGCCGAGTTCCACCTGCTCGACGCCATCGGCAAGATCGAGATCAATCAATACTTCAACATCTGGGGCGGACGGCTCCTGGTGCCGGCCGACCGGCGCGAGATGAACGGTCCGTTCTACGGCGCCACCTACGATCCCTTCAAAACGCCCTTCCACTCTTCGGACTTCAGCGTGGACTTCGGCGTCGGAGGGGCCGGCGTCTACGGCCGCGACAACGGCGTCAACATCTGGGGCAACGCCGCCCCTGAAGGAAAATTCCAGTACGCGCTCGGCGTCTCCAGGGCCTCCAGTCGTCGGGGAGCTTCGGGCCGAACCAGAACGACAATCCGCTGATCGGCGCCCGCATCGCCTACAACTTCCTCGAGATGGAGAAGAACCCCGGGTACTACACGAGCGGCGAGTACTTCGGGACCGCGGGGAACATCTTCACGCTCGGGAGCCACGTGCAGTGGCAGGAGCAAGGCGCGGGCTCCAAGGCCCACAAGGGGCACATGCTCGCCTTCGGGACGGACATGCTCCTCGAGATTCCCTTCGAGGACGTCGGCGTTCTCGACATCGATGGCGAGTACAAGTACTTCGACGCCAGCTACTCCCAGCTCGCCTTCAACGACGCCGACAACTTCGGCATGTTCGACGGCGACGCCTTCTCGATCACCGCGCTCTGGCTGATCGACCAGGAGGTCGGCATCGGCAAGTTCCAGCCGTACCTCCGCTACACGGGCGTCTACCCGAGCCATTCGGCGGATCGCGACGAGTTCGAGGCCGGCCTCAACTACGTCGTCGACGGGTTCAACGCGCGCGTCTCGCTCATGTACCAGTACGGCGACCTCGTCACGAAGGGCCTGAACTACGCGCCCACGGCGACCGGCGACGAAGCGCACACCATCAAGCTCGGCGTCCAGATCCAGATCTGACGCCCACCAATCCGAGAAAGGGAAGGCACACATGAAGAGACGTGTATCCACCATCCTGGCTGCGGCTCTCGCCGCGAGCGCGTTCGCCGGCGGACCGGTGAGCGCCGAAGAGACCATCAAGGTCGGAGTCCTGCATTCGTTGTCGGGCACGATGGCCATCAGCGAGACGACGCTGAAGGACACCATGCTCATGCTCATCGAGGAGCAGAACAAGAAGGGCGGTCTCCTCGGGAAGAAGCTCGAGGCCGTCGTCGTCGATCCGGCCTCGAACTGGCCGCTCTTCGCCGAGAAGGCGCGCCAGCTGCTCGAGAAAGACAAGGTCGCCGCGGTCTTCGGCTGCTGGACGTCGGTGTCGCGGAAATCCGTGCTGCCGGTGTTCGAGGAGCTGAACGGCCTGCTCTTCTACCCGGTGCAATACGAGGGCGAGGAGTCGTCGAAGAACGTCTTTTACACCGGCGCCGCGCCGAACCAGCAGGCCATCCCGGCGGTCGACTACTTGATGAACGACATCAAGGTGAAGCGCTGGGTGCTGGCGGGCACGGACTACGTCTACCCGCGCACGACGAACAAGATCCTCGAGGCGTACCTGAAGGCGAAGGGCGTCGCCGCCGAGGACATCATGATCAACTACACGCCGTTCGGGCACTCCGACTGGCAGTCGATCGTCGCCGACATCAAGAAGTTCGGCACGGCCGGCAAGAAGACGGCGGTCGTGTCGACCATCAACGGCGACGCGAACGTCCCCTTCTACAAGGAGCTCGGCAACCAGGGCGTGAAGGCCTCCGACATTCCCGTCGTCGCGTTCTCGGTCGGCGAGGAAGAGCTCTCCGGCATCGACACCAAGCCGCTCGTCGGCCACCTCGCGGCCTGGAACTACTTCATGAGCGTCGACGCGCCGATCAACGCCGAGTTCATCAAGACGTGGAAGGCGTTCATCAAGAACCCGAAGCGCGTCACGAACGATCCCATGGAGGCCCACTTCATCGGCTTCAACATGTGGGTGAAGGCGGTGGAGAAGGCGAAGAGCACCGACCCGACGGCCGTCCAGAAGGCGATCATCGGCGTCGAGGCCCCGAACCTCTCGGGCGGCACCTCGAAGATGCTCGCCAACCACCACATCACGAAGCCCGTGCTGATCGGCGAGATCCAGGCCGACGGCCAGTTCGAGACCGTCTGGCAGACGGAAGGCCTCGTCCCCGGCGACGCGTGGTCGGACTTCCTCCCCGATTCGAAGATCATCGAGGCGGATTGGACCGACAAGCTGAACTGCGGCAACTACAACACGGTCACCAAGAAGTGCTCGGGTCAGAATTTCTAACTTGCGCCTGACCCTTCTCAACTCGAATCGCGACAGAGCGCGCCGCTTCGGCGGCGCGCTCTTCGCGTTCCTGCTCGCCCTGACCATCGGGCTCTCGCCCCGCACGGCGCGCGGCGACGAGACGGCCCTGATCGCCGGGCTCGAGGATCTTCGGAGCTCGAGCTTCGCGACCAAAGGCGGCGCGATCGCGAAGATCGCCGACGGCGGCTCACCCCGCGCCCTTCCCATCTTGAACGCGCTCCAGGCCGGGCGGCTCTTCGTCCGCACGACCGACGGCGTGTTCGTCATCGCCCCGGACGACGAGCCGGCCTCCCCCGTCACCGACGCCCGCACGGGCGCCGACCTCGGGACGATCGATCGCGCCGAGCTCAAGAAGATCGGCATCAACAACCAGATGCGCGGCGCCATCACGACCGCGATGGCGCGTCTCAGCCTCAGCGACCCGAATCCGAAATTTCGCAAGGCCGCCGTCGAGTCTCTCATGACCTCGGTGAACGACGAGACGCTGCCCATGCTGCGCGACGCGCTCGCGGCGGAGAAGGACGCCGCGGTGAAAAGCGCCCTCGCGACCGCGATCGCGCTCGCGGACGTGGCGTCGCCCGAGCCCGCGACCCGCCGCGCGGCCGTCGACGTCCTCGCCGGCAGCGTGCATCCCGAGGTCCGGAACAAGCTCCAGGCCCTCACGGAAAACGACGAAGCCGGGGCGCCGCGCGAGCCCGACGCCGAAGTCCGCGAGGCCGCGACCACCGCCCTCACCCGCATCGACCGCATCCGCGCCGCCTACGGCCTCGTCGAGACCGTCTTCTTCGGCCTGAGTCTCGGGTTCGTGCTCGTCCTCGCCGCCACCGGCCTCGCGATCACGTTCGGCGTCATGGGCGTCATCAACATGGCGCACGGCGAGCTCATGATGCTCGGCGCCTACGCGACCTGGGTCGTCCAACAGGCCATGCCGACGCACCTCGAGCTGTCGCTCTTCGCCGCGATCCCCGTCGCCTTTCTGGTGGCGGCCCTCGCCGGCATCGCCATCGAGCGCGGCGTGGTGCGCTTTCTCTACGGCCGGCCGCTCGAAACGCTGCTCGCGACCTTCGGCGTGAGCCTCGTCCTCCAGCAGGGCGTGCGCTCGATCTTCTCGCCGCTGAACCGCGCGGTCGCGACGCCCGACTGGATGAGCGGCCAGCTCGTCCTGAACGACGCGCTCGCGATCACCTACAACCGCCTCTACATCATCGTCTTCAGCATCGTCGTGTTCTTCGCCCTGAACGCGATCCTCCGCTACACGACGCTCGGCCTCCAGGTGCGCGCCGTGTCGCAGAATCGGACCATGGCGCGCGCGATGGGCGTCCGCGCCGGGTGGGTCGACGCGATGACGTTCGGGCTCGGGTCCGGCGTCGCCGGGCTCGCCGGCGTCGCGCTCAGTCAGCTCACCAACGTCGGACCGAACCTCGGTCAGAGCCACATCGTCGACTCCTTCATGGTCGTCGTGTTCGGCGGCGTCGGGAACCTCTGGGGGACGCTGGTCGCCGGCCTGTCGCTCGGTATCGCCAATAAATTCCTCGAGCCCTTTGCCGGCGCCGTGCTCGCGAAGATCGCGGTCCTCGTCTTCATCATCCTGTTCATCCAGCGGCGCCCGCGCGGACTCTTCCCGCAACGCGGTCGCGCGGCGGAGGCGTGATGGGCTTCCGGCTGACCACGCCCGATCGGATCGTCCTCCTGCTCCTCGCGGCGCTCGGGGTCGCCGTGCCGGTGCTGAACCTCGCCGTCGGGACGGAGTCGGCCCTGCACATGTCGACGTTCACCGTGACGCTCCTCGGGAAATACCTCTGCTACATGCTGCTCGCGCTCGCCGTCGATCTGGTGTGGGGCTACGGCGGCATCTTGAGCCTCGGCCACGGCGCGTTCTTCGCGCTCGGCGGTTACGCGATGGGCATGTACCTCATGCGCCAGATCGGGGATCGCGGCGTCTACGGCAACCCGCTCCTCCCCGACTTCATGGTGTTCCTGAACTGGACGGAGCTGCCCTGGTACTGGTGGGGGTTCTCGCATTTTCCCTACGCCATGCTGATGGTGGTCCTGGCGCCGGGGCTCCTGGCGCTCGTCTTCGGCTGGTTCGCGTTCCGCTCGCGCGTGACCGGCGTCTACCTCTCGATCATCACGCAGGCGCTCACGTACGCCCTCCTCCTCGCCTTCTTCCGGAACGAGATGGGCTTCGGCGGCAACAACGGCCTCACCGACTACAAGGAGCTGCTCGGCTTCAACCTCCAGGCCGACGGCACGCGCGTCACGCTCTTCGTGATCACCGCGCTCACGCTCGCGGCCGCCTACGTCGGCTGCCGTGCGGTCGCCGAGTCGCGCTTCGGACGCGTGGTCGTCGCCATCCGCGACGCGGAATCGCGGACGCGCTTCCTCGGCTATCGCGTCGAGGACTTCAAGCTCTGGATCTTCACCGCGTCGGCCGTCATCGCCGGGATCGCGGGCGCCCTCTACGTGCCGCAGATCGGCATCATCAATCCGGGGGAGTTCGCCCCCCTCGCGTCGATCGAGCTCGTCATCTGGGTCGCGATCGGCGGCCGCAGCACGCTCTACGGCGCCCTCGCCGGCGCGGCGCTCGTCAACTACGCGAAGACGCAGTTCACGGGGTTCATGCCCGAAGCCTGGCTGTTCGTGCTGGGCGCGATGTTCGTCCTCGGCACGCTCTTCCTGCCGAACGGCATCGTCGGGCTCGGGAGGCGGGAGGCTTCGGAATGATGGCGGCGGCAGCAGCAGCGGCGGCAGTGGCATCCCAGGGCATCGCGGTCGGGCACGTCGATCCCGACACGCCGCCCGACCAGCTCGACCTGCTCCACGGCTCGATCCTCTACCTCGAAGGCATCTCGGTCAGCTTCGACGGCTTCAAGGCGTTGAACGACCTCAGCCTCTACATCGAGCGCGGCGAGCTGCGGTGCATCATCGGGCCGAACGGCGCCGGCAAGAGCACGATGATGGACGTCGTGACCGGGAAGACGCGGCCGGACGAAGGCAAAGCGTTCTTCGACCGCAGCACCGACCTTCTCGGGATGAGCGAGCCCGAGATCGCGATGGCGGGCATCGGCCGGAAGTTCCAGAAGCCGACGGTCTTCGAGCAGCTGCCGGTCTTCGTGAACCTCGAGCTCGCCATGAAGGCCGACAAGGGCGTCTGGAAGACGCTCTTCGCGCGCCTCTCCGGCGAGCAGCGTGACCGGATCGACGAGACGCTGACGACGATCGGACTCCTCGACTGCCGCGACCAGCGCGCCGGCGCCCTCTCGCACGGCCAGAAGCAGTGGCTCGAGATCGGGATGCTCCTCATGCAGGAGCCCCAGCTCATGCTGGTCGACGAGCCCGTCGCCGGCATGACGCATCAGGAAACCGAGCGGACGGCCGAGCTCCTCGTCTCGCTCGCGGGCGAGCGCTCGGTCGTCGTCGTCGAGCACGACATGGAGTTCGTGCGCTCGATCGCGCGCCGGGTGACGGTGCTCCACGAAGGCCACGTGCTGACCGAGGGCGACATGGACACCGTCCAGAACGACCCGCGGGTCATCGAAGTCTACCTGGGCGCCTGACGATGCTGAGCCTCACGAACGTCAACCAGTTCTACCGCGAGAGCCACACGCTCTGGGACCTCGCCTTCGAGGTCCCCAAGGGCTCGTGCACCTGCCTCATGGGCCGGAACGGCGTCGGCAAGACGACGACGCTCAAGTGCATCATGGGGCTGCTCCCCCTCGCGGGCGGCGAGATCCGCCTGCACGACACGGTGGTGTCGTCCCTCCCCGCCGAGGCGCGCGCGCCGATGAAGGTCGGCTACGTCCCCCAGGGCCGCGAGATCTTTCCCCGGCTCACCGTCGACGAGAACCTCCGCCTCGCGCTTGCGGTGAACCGCGGCGAAGGCGGAAAACGCGCCTACGAAAGCGTCCTCGAAACCTTCCCGGTGCTGCGCCAGATGCTGCGCCGCCGCGGCGGCGATCTCTCGGGCGGCCAGCAGCAGCAGCTCGCGATCGGCCGCGCGCTCATCCTGGAGCCGACGTTCTTGATCCTCGACGAGCCGACCGAAGGCATCCAACCCAACATCGTGCACGAGATCGGCGACACGATGATCCGGCTGAACCGCGAGCTCGGCATCACGATCCTGCTCGTCGAGCAGAAGCTGCCGATGGCGCGCCGGGTGGCGGATCGTTTCGTCGTGCTCGACAAAGGCCGACTCGTCGCGAGCGGCCCGATGGCCGAGCTCGACGATGCGCTCGTCCGCCGCTACCTGACGGTGTAGCGACGGCGCATGCGGTCGGCCGCGGAAAATCGCCTCGGAACGGTTGCGCCCGCGGTCGCGGCGTGGCGAGAACGGCCGGTGCTCCCCGGGTGGCAGGCCGAATTGGCGCTCGCGTACGAAGCGCGCGGTCCGAAGACCGTGCTCGCGACGCGCCGCCACACCGGACCGCTCACCGTGCAACGGCCCTTCCATCCCGAGGGCGACGGCGTCTGCCACACCTACGTGCTGCACCCGCCCGCGGGGATCGTCGGCGGCGATACCCTCCGCATGACGTTCGACCTCGCGTCCGGGTCGCACGCCCTCGTGACGACGCCGGCCGCGACGCGCTGGTACTGGAGTCGCGATCGCGAGGCGCGCGCGACGCAGACGGCGACCGTTGCGGCCGGCGCGACGCTGGAGTGGCTGCCGCAGGAGACGCTCCTCTTCGCGGGCGCGCACGCCCGGCTCGCGACCAGGATCGCGCTCACGGGCGACGCCCGCTTCGTCGGCTGGGAGATCCTCGGGCTCGGCCGGCCCGCGTGCGGCGAGACGTTCCGCGACGGCCGGGTCGACTTCCGCTTCGAGCTCACCCGCGACGGACGCCCCCTCTTGCTCGAGCACCTCCGCGGCGGCGCAGACGGCGTCGCGGGGATGCGCGGCCACACGGCCACCGCGACGCTCCTCGCGACGCCCGCCGGCGACGAGGCGCTCGCCGCCGCGCGCGCGGCGCTCGCGGACGATCCCGACGTGCTCGCCGGCGCGACCCGGATCGGCGACCTCGTCGCGGTCCGCGGCCTCGCCGCGCGTTGCGAGCCGCTCGTGCGGGCGTTCGTCCGCGTGTGGACGGCGCTGCGTCCGCTCGTGCTCGATCGCGTCGCGGTCGTGCCGAGAATTTGGCATACGTGACGGCCCCGCGCCGTCCGCGGACACCGATGGGATTCGGGAGATCGAGGAACCATGGAACTGTCACCCCGTGAAAAGGACAAGCTCCTGCTCTTCACCGCGGGCCTCCTCGCCGAGCGGCGGAAGGCGCGCGGGCTCAAGCTCAATTATCCCGAGGCGATCGCGCTCATCAGCGCCGCGATCCTCGAAGGCGCGCGCGACGGCCGAACGGTCGCCGAGCTCATGAGCTACGGGCGCACCATCCTCGGCGCGGCGGACGTCATGGACGGCGTCGCCGAGATGATCCACGAGGTCCAGGTCGAGGCGACCTTTCCCGACGGCACGAAGCTCGTGACCGTCCACGACCCGATTCAATGAGGCGCACGCGATGAAACCCGGCGAGATCCTTCCGGCCGACGGCGAGATCACCCTGAACGCGGGTCGCGCGACGATCAGCGTCGCGGTCGCCAATACCGGCGACCGCCCGATCCAGGTCGGCTCGCACTATCACTTCTTCGAAACCAACCTGGCGCTCGATTTTCCGCGCGAGCTGACACTCGGCTTCCGGCTGAACATCCCCGCCGGCACCGCCATCCGCTTCGAGCCCGGCCAGACCCGCACCGTCGAGCTGGTCGCGTACGCCGGGGAGCGCAAGGTCTGGGGATTCCGTGGCGCCGTAATGGGCGCCTTGGATAGCCCCGGGATGGGAGCCTTGGAATGAGGACGCTCACGCGCACCGCGTACGCGGAGCTCTACGGACCGACCACCGGTGACCGTGTCCGCCTCGGCGACACGGAGCTGATCGTCCAGGTCGAGCGCGACCACACGACCTACGGCGAAGAGGTCACGTTCGGCGGCGGCAAGGTCATCCGCGACGGCATGGGCCAGAGCCAGCACACGAACCTCGTCGCGGTCGATCTCGTCATCACGAACGCGCTGATCATCGACTCCTGGGGCATCGTGAAGGCCGACATCGGCGTGAAGGACGGCCGCATCGCCGGCATCGGCAAGGCCGGGAACCCCGACGTCCAGCCGGGCGTCGACGTCGTGATCGGACCCGGCACCGAGGTGCTCGCCGGCGAAGGCTCGATCGTGACCGCCGGTGCGATCGACACCCACATCCATTTCATCTGCCCGCAGCAGGTCGAGGACGCCCTGATGTCGGGCGTCACGACGATGATCGGCGGCGGCACCGGCCCGGCGACCGGCACCAACGCGACCACGTGCACGCCCGGCCCCTGGTATCTCGCCCGCATGCTCCAGGCCGCCGACGCGCTGCCCATGAACCTCGGCTTCCTCGGCAAGGGTAACGCGAGCTTGCCCTACGCGCTCGACGAGCAGATCGCCGCCGGCGCCATCGGCCTCAAGCTCCACGAGGACTGGGGGACGACGCCCGCCGCGATCGACGCGTGCCTCACGGTCGCCGACCGTCACGACGTCCAGGTCGCGATCCACACCGACACGTTGAACGAGTCGGGGTTCGTCGAGGACACGATCGCCGCCTTCAAAGGCCGCGCGATCCACACGTACCACACCGAGGGAGCGGGCGGCGGCCACGCCCCCGACATCATCAAGGTGTGCGGCGAGGCGAACGTCCTGCCGTCGAGCACGAACCCGACCCGCCCCTACACCGTCAACACGATCGACGAGCACCTCGACATGCTCATGGTCTGCCACCATTTGAACCCGTCGATCCCGGAGGACGTCGCCTTCGCCGAGTCGCGGATCCGCCGCGAGACGATCGCGGCCGAGGACATCCTGCACGACCTCGGCGCCTTCTCGATGATCTCCTCGGACTCGCAAGCGATGGGGCGCGTCGGCGAGGTCGTCACGCGCACGTGGCAGACCGCGCACAAGATGAAGGTGCAGCGCGGCAGCCTCGCCGGCGACCCCGCGACGCACGACAACGCGCGGGTCAAACGCTACCTCGCGAAGTACACGATCAACCCGGCATTGACGCACGGGATCGCGCACGACGTCGGGTCGGTGGCGGTAGGGAAGCTCGCCGATCTCGTCCTCTGGAAGCCCGCGTTCTTCGGCGTGAAGCCGAGCCTGATCGTGAAGGGCGGCATGATCATCGCCGCCGCCATGGGCGACCCGAACGCGTCGATCCCGACGCCGCAGCCGGTGCACTACCGGCCCATGTTCGGCGCGCTCGGCGCGGCACGCAACGCCACGTGCGTGTCCTTCGTGTCGGGCGCGGCCGCCGACGCCGGGATTCCCGAACGGCTCGGTCTCCGGAACCGGATCGGGATCGTCCGCGGCACGCGAACGATCGGGAAGGCCGACCTCGTCCACAACGACTGGCGGCCGCGGATCGAGGTCGATCCCCGCACGTACGAGGTCCGCGCCGACGGCGAACTGCTCACGTGCGAGCCGGCACGCGAGCTGCCGCTCGCGCAGCGCTACTTCCTCTTCTGATGCTCGAGCTCGTCGAAAAGGCGGAGGTCGACGGGGTCGTCGACGACAGCGTGGTGCTGCCGTTCGCGCTCCGCCAGAAGAGCCGCCAGCGGGTCCGGCTCGCGAGCGGCCGTGACGCGGCGATCGTGCTGGCGCCCGGCGTGCACCTGCACGACGGCGACCGCTTGCGGGCCGCGGACGGCACCGCGGTCCGGGTCGTCGCCGCGGCGGAATCCGTCAGCACCGCCCGCACCGACGATCCGCTGCGCTTCGCGCGCGCGTGCTACCACCTCGGGAACCGTCACGTCGCGTTGCAGATCGGCGCGGGCTTCGTGCGCTACCAGCCGGATCACGTGCTCGACGACATGGTGCGCGGGCTCGGGCTCGCCGTCACGCACGAGCACGTCGCCTTCGAGCCGGAGGGCGGCGCGTACGCGGGGCACTCGCACGCCGGGGCGCAGTCCCACGGCCACCACGGCCACGACCACCATCACGCCCACGATCACGGGCACCGCCACTGACATGCCGTCGTCACTCGACGCCGCGGCGCTGCTGCGCCTCCTCCAACTCGCGAGCCCCGCGCTGCCCGTCGGCGCGTACGCGTACTCGCAAGGCCTCGAGTGGGCCGTCGAGGCCGAATGGGTGACGGACGAAGCAACGCTCGGCCGTTGGCTCGACGACCAGCTCACGGAGTCGTTCGGGCGCGTCGACTTGCCGATACTCGCGCGACTCCATGCCGCCGCCCACGATCACGACGACGATGCCATGCGGCGCTGGGCCCGCGAGCTCGTCGCCCGCCGCGAAACGCGCGAGCTCCTGGCCGACGACCGCGACCGCGGTCGCGCCCTCGCCCGCCTGCTCCGCGATCTCGGGGTCGAGGCGGCCGCGCCCTGGGCGGAGCGCGACGACGCCCCCTTCGCGGCGCTCGCGGCGCTCGCCGCGACCGCCTGGAACGTCCCCCTCGAGCCCGCGCTCCACGCCCATGCGTTCGGGTGGCTCGAGAACCAGGTGCTCGCCGGCGTGAAGCTGGTCCCGCTCGGGCAGGTCGCCGGCCAACGCCTCGTGCTCACGCTGACGCCGCGCATTCCCGCCGTCGTCGCGACCGCGCTGGCACTCTCGGACGACGAGATCGGCGGCACCCTGCCCGCGCTCGCCATTGCGAGCAGCCTGCACGAAACGCAATACACCCGGCTCTTCCGGTCATGAGGAGGATCGTCCGATGAGCATCCCCGCAACCAAGCGTCGTCCCGTCCTGCGCGTCGGCGTCGGCGGCCCGGTCGGCTCCGGCAAGACCGCCCTCATGGACGCGCTCTGCAAGCGCCTCCGCGACCGCTTCGACATCGCCGCCGTCACCAACGACATCTACACGCGCGAGGACGCCGAGTTCCTGATCCGGAGCGAGGCGCTGCCGGCCGAACGCATCGTCGGCGTCGAGACCGGCGGCTGCCCGCACACCGCGATCCGCGAGGACGCGTCGATGAATCTCGCCGCCATCGACGACCTCTGCCGCAAGTTCCCGACCCTCGATCTCGTGCTGGTGGAGAGCGGCGGCGACAATCTCGCCGCCACCTTCAGCCCCGAGCTCGCCGACCTCACGATCTACGTGATCGACGTCGCCGAGGGCGAGAAGATTCCCCGCAAGGGCGGTCCCGGCATCACCCGCTCGGATCTCCTCGTCATCAACAAGATCGATCTGGCTCCCTACGTCGGCGCGTCGCTCGAAGTCATGGAACGCGACGCCAAGCGCATGCGCGGCGAGCGGCCGTTCGTGTTCACGAACATGCGCGAGGGCGTCGGCGTGGAGACGATCGTCGACTTCATCGTCCACGAAGGAGTGCTGTCATGAAGATGCGTCCCTTGCTGATCCTCGCGATCGTCGCCCTGCTGGTCGCGACCGGCTGCGCCACCGTGACCTTCAAGCCCGGCGCCGGGCCGGGCGGCGCCAAGGCCGACGAGGACGCGTGCCGCGCGAGCAGCGCGACGCAGGCGGCGTACGTCGCGTGCCTCCGCGAGCGCGGCTGGATGGTCGGCGGCAAAGGCACCGAGCCGGCGCCGCGCGCGAAAACAGCGGAAGCGACCGGCGCACCGGCCGCCGCGCCCGCGACGCCGTCGACCACCGCGCAACCCCCAGCGGCCGGTACGGCCGCGAGGTCCAAGGAGATGACACCGCCGGCCGAAGGCCCCGGTCGCCCGCCGGGCGGCGAGCCCGAGGCCAAGCGTCCCGTCGCCGGCGGCACGCCCGAGACCGTTCCCGCTCCCCCGATCGAGGCAAAGCCCGCGAAGCCGGGACCGCCCGCGCGCGCCGGATACCCGGACGCCGAAGAACCCGCCGCGGAAGCGCCGCTCGCCCCCGACACCAAGATCAACGTGTCGAGCTGGTGGAAGCTCGGCGGGACGGCGGGCGACCTCGACCGCGCCGTCGCTGCGTGCGTAAAGGAGCTCGGAGCGAGCCACCAGCCGAACCCCGCAGTCACCGAGGTCACGGTGGCCTTGAAGGATTGCCTCCGCGCCCAGAAGTGGATCGCCGTCGGGGGGACGGGGCCGCTGTAGCAGGCTGCTCATCGGCGCACGAAACCGTGGCGGGTGCGCCCTTGCGCGAGAATGCGCAGGGCGGCGATGTCGGGCCCATGCGCATGCGAAGCGGAGCGATCGTCGCCTTGCTGACCCTGACCCTCGGCTGCGGCGGCGACAACGAGGCCCCCGACGATCGCGGACCGACGCTCTCCGTGCTCGGCACGACCATCCACATCCGCTGCTTCGGCGGCGACTGCTTCACGGGCGTCTTTCAGGACGGCGGCGCGAACGTGGTCGCGGAGCGCACGATCGGCGGCGTGACGGAGCGGCGGAGCGTGTTCCTCACGTCGCAGATCACGGACATCGTCGTCGAGACGGGCGGTGGCAACGACACCTTCCGGATGTACGACCGCAACAGCTTCGGCACGATGCACCTGTCGCTGGGCGGGGGGGACGACGTCGTCGACTTCGACGACGGGGCGCCGACCGGGACGACGCACATCGATCTCGGCGACGGTAACGACCGCCTCTCGTCCAACGCGTCCTTTCCGCCGCAGCGCTTCCGCATCGACATGGGCCCGGGTGACGATTCCGTCTGGCTGAACCACGTGCCGTTCCCCAATGCCAACGAGATCCTCGGGGGCGACGGCACCGACGTCCTCGATGCTCCGTCCAACGTGCGCGACCACGCCCAGCGCATCGACGGCTTCGAGGACGTCGAGTTCCGCTGTGTGACGATCGAAGCCTGCCCGGACGGTGAATGAACGGTGTGCGGGTAGACGCCATGGAGCGCGGCGCGACCCGGCGGCAGTGAACGCCGGGTCACCCTCGCTCATCGCCGCTCTACTGCGGGGGAATGTAGATGCCGCAAGCGCACGACGTGCTCGGCGCCGGCCCGCTGGGGAGACAGGTGAGATTGATCGGGCAAATGCCGCCACACTGGCCCGACGTGTTCAGACCGCAGGGTGTCGGTCCGCTCGGCACGCACTCGCAGCCGCTGTCGTCGGGCTTCACGCGGCACGTCTCGGCCGCGGTCGGACAGAGCCCACCGCATTGCCGGATGCCGATCGGGCCGCACGACTTCGAGATGCACTCGCAGGTGCCGGCGGTCGTGAGCCGGCACTCGTCCGCCGGATCCGGACACGGGCCGCCGCAGGTGCGGGTCGCCGCGTCTTCGAGATGGCAGCCGTCGACGATCGGATCGCAGGTGCACTCGAGCGTGCCGTCGGCGAGCGTGATCACCTGGCATTGCTGTCCGTCGTGCGGACAGGTGCCGCCGCACGTCCCGACAGCGTCGAGGCCGCAGGGTTTGTCGCATTCGCAGGTGGTCGTGCCCGGGAGCTGCACGCACTTGGCCCCGGGATCGGTGCAGTCCCCGCCGCAGATCGGCGGCAGGCCCGGCGCCGCGGAATTGTGACACAGGTGGCTCTGCTTGAACGCCGGCACCATCAGGAACACGTGGTTCCCGATCGTGACGGTCCGTGCGGCGAACTGATCGTTCACTGCCAAGGCGTGGCTCGGCAGCTTCGCGCATTTGATCTTGTAGACGAGGTAGTCCTGGGCCTTCACCCCGTTCACCGCTCCGGGCGCGGGCGGCTGGACGTTCGTCTTCTGCACCGGGATGCAGAAGAGCTTGGCGGGAACCAGCACGGCGCAGCCGGGCTCCACCTGGAACGGCGGCTGCTGCAACGGCACGAGGTCGGCGACGTACTTCGCCTTCGTGGGATCTTTGATCTTGTAGCACTTGAGGTGATCGAACGGGTTGCCGACCTGCGCGAACGACGACGCAGGGACGAGCACGGCGAACAGCAGCCATGCGACGGACAGAACGAATCGCTTCATGGCAGTCCTCCAGGCGGTGGGGGCGCGGCACGGGCACGCGTCACGGTTTGACCGACGCATCTCCGACGGAAGGAGGATCCGGATGCAGCTCCGCCGGCATGCAACCCAGCGCCGCTGTCGTCAACCAAAAGAATGGGTGATGCGTTCCGGCGCATCCCCAGGCGTGCACCTGGCCCGCGATCCTGGCCACGGCGTTCTGGGCTCATCCACAGCGACATCGTTCGCTACGCGTACCCCTACAGCGCCTACCTCCACGCCATGTTTCGGAGCGGCGTCGTGCCGGAGTGGAATCCGTACCAGATGGCGGGCATGCCGCTCGTCGGTCTCCACGCGGTCGGGATGTTCTCCCCGCCGCATGCGGCGTTGGTCGCGCTGCTCGCGCCCGCGCGCGCGTACGGCACGGTAGCGACGAACGACCGGTGACGCGGTCTCCGTCCGCCGCGCCCGGAGTCGTCGGCGTGAGCTTCGGATCGGTTTCTTGACCCGAGGGACGCGACCGGCGTAGACCCGCCCTCGCCGCGACCACGGCGGTCCTCGACCCAAGGAGCCCCCATGACGATCCGCCTCGCCCGATCCGGATTCGCCTGCGTCGCGACGCTGGCGCTCTGCGTCCTCGTGACCGCCCACGCGTCCGCCTTCCCGCCCGCGAATTTCGGCAAGCGCGCGCGCATCGAGACGCTCGGAGATCCCGCGACCAACCGGGCCAGCTTCGCGGTCGGGCGCGACCCGGCCTTGCAACACCTGCTGGCGGTCACCCCTTTCTGCTTCAGCACGTCGAAGCTGGAGGTGGCGGCGTACCTCCAGTCCACGGCGCGCGTCGAGGTGCTCGCGTCGGTTCCCCTCACGTGCGGTCGCTGGTCCGAGCGCGGCCGTCAATGGCACTACGAGGACCCTCTCGGGACCGTCCGCTCGATCCGCTACGGCAAGGGCGGACTCAAGGTGACGCTCGCCGGTCCCGGACTCGCGGCTCTCACCGAGCCCGTCGTATTCGTCCAGCTCGACCTCACCGTCAGGAATCGCAAGGCCTCGGTGCGGTTCCACGAGTTCGCGCAGAACGACGGGACGGTGCTCCGGACGCGCCGCACCGCGCGCGATGCCGCGCTCGGCGAAACCGGGTTCTGGGGGGTGCTCTCGGGAGCCGCGGCCGCCGAAGCGGACCAGACCGCGACGATCGCGCGTCTCACCCGCGCGACGCGCGACGACGCGAACGGCCGCTCCCGCTTCCTGCTCGCGATGCTGCACCTCTATCGCTTCGGCCAGCGTGTCACGCGGTTCGACCAGGCGTCCCCCGAGGCCGTCGCCGAGCTGCAAGCGGCGAACCGCTGGTTCGCCGAAGCGACGCCGCTCCTGTGGGACGCCGCCACACTCACCGGCGATTCGCGTGTGCCGGGATTCGCGGCGTCGGCGCTGTATCAGCTGGGTCTCGTGGAGAACGATCCCGCGCTCACAGCGGCAGGACTCGCCGCGCTCGCGGACGCCGTCGCCGTGAATCCGTTCTTCAACGTCTTCGACTACCTCCCGGTCCTCGCCGGCCGCCCGCCATCGCATCCCGACTTTCAGGCCGCGTTCGCCGCCGTGACGGCATATCTGGAGGATCCGGAGACGGTCAGCTGCGTGAATACGCAGCCGCTGCTCTGCGCGAACGCCGGCATGGCACCGTCGAACATGCAGGGATCGCTCACGCTCTTCGGGGACATCTACGCCAAGGCCGGCAATCAGACCGCGGCAACCCAGTGGTACCAGCTCGCCGATCTCGTGAGCGGCCCCACCTACGCCTTCGACGCCCTCGTCAACGAGCGGGTCGCGAACGTCGCGAGCCGCATCGCGCTCTACCAGGACGCGGACCCGGCGAACGATCCTCCGCTGCTCGGCGCGGGCGCCGAGGCCTGCGCCATGTGCCACCGCCGCTGAGGCGAGCGATCGCCGCCGACGGCCGTCAGCGAATCGTGCCGCGACCCGGAATGAGCGGCAGGTCGAGCGCCGTCACCCACCCGGGCGGCAGCTCGTTCACGTACGGAACCGCGTTCAACGCCCGGAGCCCCGTCGCCATGCAGCCCGCGGTCGACGCGTCGCGCTTGCTGCCGTCGGTGAAGCGGAACGCCGTCTCCTGGGTGATCGACGGCGAGCCTTCGATCTCGACGCGGTAGACGTCGTTCTGGTTGCCGCGCGGCCAGTCGGGCGCCGCGTCCTGGCCGACGCGGTTCACGTGCTCGAGCTGGATGCGCGTCTCGCCCTTGTAGATGCCGTTGATCGTGAAGTGGATCGCGGCGACCTCGCCGGGGTTGATCGTGCCCTTCACCGTCTTGATCGCCTTCGGCGTGACCCACTTGTCCCAGGTGATCGTGATGTCGTCGAGCTCGATGCCGGCGGCGTGCGCGATCATCGGGACCGTCGCGCCCCACGACATGACGAGGATGTCCTGGTTCTCGAGCAGGCACTGGAAGTCCGGCGTCTTCCCGATGCCCATCTCGATCTCGTAGTCGCCCTCGTAGTTCAGGTAGTCGAGGATCTCGAGCGCGCGGACGATCCGCACCTCGCCGCACAGCCCCATCAACGTCAGCGGGAAGAGGTCGTTCGCGAAGCCGGGGTCGATCCCGGTCGTGAAGCACGACGCGCCGCCGGCCTCGCAGGCCTCGGTGATCGGCGTGATCCACTGGGGCGGGTTCTTCGTCATCTGCGGCCACACCCACGGCGTCATCGCGGTCGAGCAGACGTCGATCCCGGCCAGCAGGAACTGCTTCATGAGCCGGATGTTGTCGCGCGCATACGCCGCGGTCGGGCCGTAGTGCACCAGCGCGTCGGGCTCCGTTGCGATCAGCGACGCGACGTCGTCGGTCGCCTTCAACCCGATCGGATCGATGCCGCAGATCGTGCCGGCGTCCTGGCCGACCTTCTCCGGGTTGCTGACGCCGACGCCGACGAGCTCGAAGCACGGGTGCTTCACGATCTCCGGGATGACGAGCTTGCCGACGAAGCCGGTGCCCCAGACGACGACCTTCTTCTTCGCGAACCCGCTCATCGCATCATCTCCCCGGAGTTCACGAGCAGGTGCTGGCCGGTGACGGCCTTCGCGTAGTCGGACGCGAAGAACATCACGACGTCGGCGACCTCGCCGTCCTCGGTCATGCGACGGAGCGGGAAGCCGCCGACGATCTCCTTCAGCGCCTCTTCCTTGGCGATCTTCTTCTGCTTCGCCTGCCCCTTCACGAACATCTCGACCGGCGGCCCCCACATCCACGACGGCACGACCATGTTGCAGCGGATGTTGTCGGGGCCGAGCTCGTCCGCGAGGTAGTACATCGCGGAAAGCAGCGCGCCCTTCGACGCCGCGTAGCCGGCCTGCGGCAGCGACGGCTTGAACATGGACTGCGACCCGATCAACACGATGGCCCCACCGCCGCGCGCCTTCATCGCCTCGGCCGCGGGCCGCGCGACGGTCATCGCGCCGACGACGTTGGTCTCGAACGCCTGGCGCCAGGTGCCGAGGTCGGTCGCGAAGAGGCCGCCCCACGAGTGCTCGTAGGCCGCGACCTGCACGAGGGCGTCGACGCCGCCGAACCGGTCCTTCGCCTTCTGCACGAGCGCGGCGCACGCGTCGGCGTCGTTGATGTCGGTCGCGTGGGCGGCGAGGCGTTTACCTTCGGGATCGAGCTCGGAGAGCGCGGCGTCGAGGTTCGCCTGGGTGCGCGCGGCCATGACGACGTTGGCGCCTTCGCGGAGTGCCGCCGTGACGCACTCACGGCCGAGCCCGACGCCGACGCCGGTGACGATGACGGTCTTGTCTTTGAGAATCATGGGCGCGCACCCTAGCGTGCGAGTGCGCGCTTTTCGAGCCCGGCGAGCGCGATTCGCTACTGGATCTCGCCCATCACCCAGCGCGCCGTGTCTTCCGGCAGATCGGGGAGGTGCTGGAGGAACTCCTCCACGTTCTCGCCCGCGACGCGGCCGCCGAAGTTGTCCTTCAGGAAGCCGTGATAGTGCGTCGCGACGCGTTCGGAGAGGAGCCCGCAGCGGCGAAGCGTCGGGATGACGAAGCCCTGCACCGGCCCGAGCCGGCGGCCGCGCGGCAGGTCGCGCGTGATCTCCTCGCGCTCGGCGTGCATGCTGGTGAAGAGCGCCGAGGGATCGATGCCGACCTCCTGCCAGATCTGGAGCAGCGTCGTGAAGAATCCCTGCGCGTTCCGGTCGATCAGGCTCCGCGCGCACTCCAGCGCGAAGTCCTCGAGCTCGACCCGGGCGGCATCGGAGAGCTGCGGCACGCAGCGCTCGATGTAGAGCACCCCGTACGCGTGATGGCGCGACTCGTCGCGCGCGACGTACGTAAGGAGATCCTTGAGCAGCGGCTCCTCGGTCAGGTTCCGCATCTCGCGAAAGGCGTACAACGCGAGGCCCTCGACGACGATCTGCATGCCGACGAGCTTCTTCATCCAGTCGTCGGTCTGGAGGGTCTGGTCGAGGATGCCCTTCAGCGACGGCGCGATCGGCGTGATCTGGTCGAGCTTCTCGATGTACTTGGCGAACACCTCGACGTGGCGCGCCTCGTCCATCGTCTGGGTCGCGGCGTAGAACTTGGCGTCGGTGTGCGGCACGGCGTTCACGAGCTGGGCCGCGACCATGAGGGCCCCCTGCTCCCCGTGCAGGAATTGCGAGAGCCGGAACGCCGCCGTCCGGCGGACGAGCTCGGAGGTCGTCTCCGCGGACAAGGACCGCCAGTACGACGTCTTCTCGAGCGGGATGCCAGCGCCGAGCGGCGTCGTCGAGAACTTGACGAGATCGATCGGACGGCTCCAATCGAGCGCCTTGTCGCCGATCCACTGTGCCTCGGCGGCCTTCACGTACAGGTTCCGCAGCTCTTCCACCGCGGGATCGTAATCCCACTGGTAGACGACCTGCATCGCCGTCGAGAGGTCGGGCTCCTGGGTCGGGGTCTTCAGCGTGAACTCGGCCATGCGATCTCCTGGCGCGCGGGGCGTCAACGCAGCCGCCGTCATCTGTGAACGGGACCCGGGCTCAGTCAAGACGACCGCGTCACGGTCTGGTGCTCGCCCTCCTCCGACTGCCACCCCGTCGGGCGGGACGCGGGGAGCGTGTAGTCCGCGTCGATCGCCGCGCGGATGCGGGTGCGACTGACGTCGGGAGCAAGGCCCGCGCTCTCGACGGCTTCCGCTTCGGCGGCGAGCGAGCCGTCCTTGATGACCTCGCGGAACCACCGCGAATAGTCGTGGCGCTCGAGGTGATACTGCCACGTGTCGTCGTCGACACCGTCGCCGATCTGGGAGAACAACAGTAGATTCTGCGCCTGGAGGTTGAGCTTCCCCTCGCGGCCCCGGAACCAGAAGCTGCGGTCCGGCCCGAGGTCGCCCTCGGCGTACTTGCGGGTGTGGCGCTTCCGCGTCTGCGTCCCGAACTGCACCTTCACCCGACAGGGGTCCTCGCCGCAGCGGAAGTTCCACACGAGCGCGTGCCCCGTCCCGAGCTCCGTCGGCGGCGCGGCCCGCACGGCGCGCCCGCTGATCCTCGCGAACGCGGCGAGCGCCTTCTCGGGCGACTGTCCGACGGCAACGACCACGTCGACGCAGGCGAGCGCGGCTTTCGCCATCAGGTCCGGGTGAACGGTGATGTAGATCATGCCGTCGAGCGATTGCGGCATCGTGAGGCCGGCCGGCTCCCAGTGCTCCGGCAGGAGATGGTGGGCCTCGTCGATCAGGATCCAGTGCGGCCGGCCGGTCGTCGTCCGGAGCTCCTGGAGCTGCGGAAAGAGTCGAGCGAAGTACGCGGGCCGGTCGTGCAGCGGTACGCCGAGCAGGTTGACGACCAGATCGCGGTCCGGCGCGCGCAGGACGTCCAAGATCTCCGCGGACGTCGGCGCATGATCCTTGCCGCCGAGGACGATCGCATCGAGGAACTCTTCGTAGTCTCCTTCGGGGTCGATGATGCAGTACTGATGGTCCGCGGCCGCGAGGCGTTCGACGAGACCCGTCGCCGCCGTCGACTTGCCCCCGCCCGACGAGCCGGTGAAGAGCAGACAACTGCCCGCCGGAGGAACGACGTGCGGCGCTCCGGACGGCACGTCCCACCCGAGCGCGACCGCGTAGCGCTCGCCGGCGCGCGGAACGCTCGCGAGATCGTCGGCCAGGAGCCTTTCGATCAGCTCGACGACGCCGGCGCCGTGGTCCGACGGCGTCACGAGATCCACCATCGCCCGCACGCTCGGGAGCGCGTTGGCGACGGCCACGCCGCACGCGCACATGCGGAGGAAAGCCTGATCGTTCTCGGCGTCCCCGATCCCGACGACGTTGTGCGGGGAAAGCGAGAGCCGCGCCAGGGCCGCGCCGAGCCCGCTCGCCTTGGTGACCGAGGACGGCAGGGCCATCACGGCCCCCTTGTTGAAGATGATGTGCCATTCGAGCGCGAGCTCGCGGATCACCTCGAGCACCGTCGCCTCGTACGGCGCCCACGTCGCCACGATCGAACGCCCGACGCTCAGCTCCTCGACGCCGCGCGCCCGCAAGCGCTCCACGAACGCCTCCGGCGGCGCCTCGCCGAGCGGCGTCTCCCGCTTCGACTCGGGCTCGTAGAGGACGGCCCCGTTCTCCGCGACGACCAGGTCGAACACCCCGAGCTCGGGAAAGATCTCGATCAGCCGACCGACCTCTCGGCCGGTGACGAGGATGAGCTTCCGTCCGGACGCCGCGACGCGCTCGAGCGCGCGCACGACCTCGGCCGGCACGCGGCCATTGGTCGCGATCGTGCCGTCGTAATCGCTCGCGAGCGCGACGTATCGCATGCGGCGCAGCCTAGGAGCGCCGATCCTCGAGAGCAACGTGCCGCCTCGCTCACCCCTCGCGGCGGACTATCGCGCCCGCGGCATCGTCGCGCGCGCGCCGGCGGCTACTGCGTGACGTTGCCCGTCGCGATCTCGAGCCGGTAGTTGGACGTCCCGCCGCCGCCGTCGGTCGCCGTGACGTTCGCGAAGCCCGAGCCGTCGAAGGCGAGCGTCATGCTCGTGAACTGGTCGCTGATGTCGCTGTCGGCGAGGTCGACCGTCACCGAGCCGCCGGTCAGGACGCCGTTGGTGACCACCGCGCCGTTGAAGTCGATCACGAACGTGCTCGCCGACTCGGTGGTGACGTCGACCTGCCCCGTCAGCGAGCGGCCGCCGCCGGACGTCCCGAGCGTCAGCTCGCCGTCGTAGTCGGCGATGAAGTCCTCGTCGGGCACCGTGTCGGCCTCGAAGAAGCCGAAGATCAGGCTCGTCGGCCCGACGGTCACGTCGCCGTAAAGGATCACCTCGCCGACCTGGCAGGTCGTGAAGCTCGTGGTCGTCTCGCCTTCGAGCGTGTCGAACTCGACCGTCCCGTCCACGGGGTTGTCGCAGACGGTGACGGGCGAGCTCGTCGCGTACGCGACCCCGATCTCGAGCAGCGTGTGGATCTCGCCGAGCACCGTCGCCGGCTGCCCCGCGACGCTGCCGCTGCAATTCTCGACGATCGTGAGACCGGCGGCCTTGCGGAGCACGTTGACCCCGTCGGTCACGGACACGCTGCCGTTGCCGTCGACGTCGCAGGCCGCGACGGTGCACACGCTCGGGAGCCCGGCGGCGGAGCGCAGGGTCTGCACGCCGTCGACCACGCTGACGGAGCCGTTGCCGTCGGCGTCGCCGCACTCTTGAGCGGCGACGGGCGCCGCGCTGCCACAGAAACCGAGACCAACGACGAAGACCAACGCCATCAACGAGCGGGACATCCTCGCCTGATAGCCCCGCGCTCCGTGCCGAACAAGCGGGGGTCGCGGGTCAAAATGACCCATCCCGGCCCCTCATTACCTCCGCTGGCTCGCCGACCCGTTTCGACTCGGGGTCGCGATCGCGAGGCGCATCAGCGCCTCGTCGAGCTCGCGGCCGTCGTCGTCCCGGGCGACCCCGAGCGGCCGGGCGGCATAGAAGCGCTGGATGTCGGCGCGGAGCGCGGGCGGCGGAGCCTTCGCCGGGTCGGCGGCGAGCTTCTCCACGAGCGCGGCGTACGCCTCGTCCGCCGGCGGGTACTCGCCGAAGCGCGTCGCCTCGGCCGTGTCGAGGTTCTGCGGCGGGAGATCGAGCGCCTTGCGGCGTCCGACGGACGCGACCATCGACCGATAGCGTGCGACGGCGTGGTCGAGCGCCGCGACGTACCGCTCGCGCGCTTCCGCCGGCAGCGGCTTCAAGACCGACCGCCGGAGCGGTCCGACGTCGGGCACGAGCTTCACGAGGAAGCCGAAGAACTTCGCGAAGTACCCGGGCTCGGCGTAGACCTTCCCGAACTCGCTCTCGAAGTCCTCGCGGGACAGGTCGTAGACGAACCCCGCCGGCGTCATCTCGGGATCGAGCGTCTTGATGTCGGCCTCGTAGAGCTGCCACGCGATGCCGGTCGCCTCGTGGATCAGGCCGCGGAACGCGTAGCGGTACGTCAGGATCGCCGCGTCGGTGCTCGTGAAGAGATCGGTGAGCGCGAGGCCGTACGTGCGCTGCATCGCCTCGTCGAGGGCGCGGGTCGCGACCTCGAACTGGAGCGAGTGATGGAAGAGATCGCGTCCGCCCTTCACGCGCGAGAGCTGGAAGACGTCGAACCGGAACTCCGTCTGGAGATGCGACGCGCCGTCCTCGGCGTACGTCACCTCGTCGCCGAACTCCTCGCGGAGCTCGGGATAGATCTCCGGGACGACGCGATTGGTCGCCTCGGGGTGGCCGGTCGTGTCGGAGACCCAGTGCGCGAGGGCGCCGAGCGCGAACGCGTACTCGTCGGCGTCGCGCGCCGACGCGAGCAAGTTGGCGATGAAATCGCCGGTGCGGACGTAGTGCAGGAGCTCGGTGAAGAGCTTGCTACCGAGCGGGAAGTACCCGAGGTCGGCGACGTGCGAGCCGCCGTACGCGAACGCGCGCGCGCGGGCCGGATCGGCGAGCGGGAACCGGCGCTGGAGCGCGGGCACGATCGCCCCGTCCCAGCTACGGTCGACGACCGCCTGGTGCGCGAGCACCGAGAATCCGAGCCCCGGATCGGGGCGGCCCGCCACGACCACGGCGAGCGCGATGGCGAGCAGGACACGACCAGGAACGCCCATGCCTCGGGGATAGCGGCGCGTTCGGTTGCTAGTCAAAACTGCGGACGCGAACGCGGTCCCTGGCGACGATGGCGCGCGCCGACTAAGGAAGCGACATGGACATCGGACGGATCGGGATCTGGACGGCCGCCTTCGACCTGCAACCGGCGGCGCGCGCGCAGGAGCACGCCGCGGAGCTCGACGCCCTCGGGTACGGCGCGATCTGGTTCCCCGAGGCGATGGGGCGCGAGGCATTCACGAACGCCGGGGTGCTGCTCGCCGGCACGCGCCGCATCGCGATCGCGACCGGGATCGCCAACATCTGGGTCCGGGACGCGGCGGCCATGGCCGCCGCGCAGAAGACGCTCGCCGAGGCCTACCCCGATCGCTTCCTCCTCGGCATCGGCGTGAGTCACGCGCCCCTCGTCGGCATGCGCGGGCACGACTACGCGAAGCCGCTGAGCGCCATGGCGCGCTACCTCGACGCGATGGACCAGGCGCCGTTCATCGCGCTCGGACCGTCGACCCCTCCGAAGCGCGTCATCGCCGCCCTCGCGCCGAAGATGCTGGCGCTCGCCGCGGAACGGAGCTGGGGCTCGCATACGTACTTCGTCCCGCCCGAGCACACCGCCGCGGCCCGCGCCGCGCTCGGCCCGGCCGCGCTCCTCGCCCCCGAGCAGGCCGTCGTCCTCGAAACCGACGCCACGACCGCCCGCACCATCGCCCGCGGTCACATGGCGATGTATCTCGCGCTGCCGAACTACGTGAACAACCTGGCCCGACTCGGCTTCGGGCCCGACGACGTCGCGAACGGCGGCAGTGATCGCCTGGTCGACGCGATCGTCGCCTGGGGCGACGCGGATGCCGTCGTGCGCCGCGTCCGCGCCCATCACGAGGCGGGCGCGGATCACGTGTGCGTCCAGGTGCTCGACGCCGACCCGCGCGCGGTGCCGATGCGCCAGTGGCGCGAGCTCGCGCCCGCGCTCCTCGGTTGAGCGTCGCGCGTCGGTCGAGCGCAGGACGGACTCGCCGCTGGGGCCTCAGTCGATCGCCATCGTGAACCGCCCGAGCCGCGGGACGTCGTCCTCGTCCTCCAGATGCCAGACCAGCGTACCGACCAGGTAGAACGTCACCGCGAGCGCCACGCAGGCGATCGCCACGACGACGCCGCTTCCCTCCCGTCCTCCACCAGACCGCCGCCGTCGGGATCGCATCGTGCTCGCCACTCCTTTCCATCGCGAACGCCGATGCGCTCGCGGACGCCTTTCACGCACCAAAGAGCAACGACGATGCCACCCCGCGCGCACGCGGCCGTAGGGCCGCTCGTGCGTGCATCGACGTCGGCGTGCTCCGGCGCGCGGCGGTGCTGCCCGCCGAACCGGCAACCTCGGCGCGATCATCACCTCGCATGCGGCGCATCCGCCGTCGCGATGCGGATCGCGCGATCGCCATGGCGGACGCGCGGTCGCGCCGCCGCGTTTGTCTACGAGCGCAACCGCGACGAGACTGCGCGCGTGCCCACCGACCAGCACTCGAGTGCCGTGCGACCACGCCGACGCGTGACGCGCGTCCTCGGCCGACCGCGTACGACGATCGCCGCACGCGCGAGCTCGAGGAACGCGTGGTCGCATGGTTCGCGTGCGCGGTGAAGAGCCGGCCGTGAGCGTCCCGCGCCGCTGGCGTCCATTCCGCCTTCTGCTCGTGACGGCGCTGTTGCTACTCGCCGCCTGGGTCGTCGTGCTCGATCGACGCGTCGTTGCCCGCTTCTCCGCCGGTCCCGAGCGCCTCCACACCCGCTTCTTCTCGGATCGCTTCCGCCTCGAGCGCGGCATGGACACCGAGCGCGTCGGCCTCCAGGAGCGCTTCCGTCGCCTCGGCTATCGCGAGGATCCCGGCCTCGGAACGCCCGGCACGTGGCGCCGCCGCGGCAACGACCTCGACGTCCGCGCGCGCGCGTTCACCGACCCGACCGGGTCGCTGCCCGAACGGACTGCCCGCCTCCGCCTCGCCGGCACCCGCGTCGAATCGATTCACGACGTGCCGACGGGCGAGCAGCACTCGCAGCTCTCGCTCGAGCCGGCCTGGCTCGGCGCGACGTGGAACGGCCGCTGGGAGGTCCGCCGTCCGATCCGCCTCGCCGCGCTGCCGCCGCACGTCGCCCAGGCACTGCTCGCGACCGAGGACACCCGCTTCTACCGGCACGTCGGCGTCGACGCTGCCGGCGTCGCACGTGCCGTCGTCGCGAACGTCCGCGCGCGGAAGCTCGTCGAGGGCGGCAGCACGATCACGCAGCAGCTCGCGCGCAGCGTCTTCCTCAGCACCGCCCGCACGTGGCGGAGGAAGGCCGAGGAGCTCGTGCTCGCCCTCATCCTCGAAGCCCGGCTCGGGAAGGACGCGATCCTCGAGCTCTACTTGAACGAGGTCTATCTCGGGCGCCACGGCGGATTGAACGTCGTCGGCTACGGTCAGGCGGCGCACGCGTTCTTCGGCAAGGACGCCGAGGACCTGACGGTCGGCGAGGCGGCGACGCTCGCCGGGATCATCCGGGCGCCGAATCCCGCCTCGCCGCTCCGCAACCTTCCGCGCGCGCTCCGCCGCCGCGATCGCGTGCTCGACCGCATGGTCGCCGAGCGCATGCTGACGCCGGCCGCCGCCGCGGCCGCGAAGCGCGCCAAGCTGGCCGTGAACCCGAAGCCGCCGACGACCCTCGAAGGTGCGTTTCTCCTCGAAGCGGCACGGCAGGAGCTCGAGCGCGCCGTCGGCGCGGCCACCGTCCGCGACGGCGGGCTCGACGTCTCCACGACGATGGATCCGGCGATGCAGCGTCACGCCGAGCGCGGGGTCGCCTCGGCGATCACGGCGCTCGAAGGCGCGCACCGCTGGCTCCGCGGCCGGAAGACGCCGCTCGAGTCGGCGCTCGTGATCGTCGACGTCCAGCGCGGCGAGGTGCGCGCGCTCGTCGGCGGCCGCGATTTTCCCCGCCGTCCGTTCAATCGCGCGGTGACGGCGCGCCGACAAGCCGGCTCCACCTTCAAGCCCCTCGTGTACCTCAGCGCGTTCCAGCGCGACCCGGCGCGCTTCACGCCGACGAGCATGCTCGAGGATCGCCCGCTCGCGATCCGGAGCGGCGACGACGTCTGGGAGCCGGAGAATCAGGATCAACGGTTCCGCGGTGCCGTCACGGTCCGCACCGCGCTCGAACGGTCGCTGAACGTGCCGACGGTGCGGCTCGCCATGGACGTCGGCATCGACGCCGTCGCCGACACCGCCGCCGCCGCGGGCTGGCACGGCGCGCTGCCGCGCGTCCCGGCGCTCGCGCTCGGCGTCGCCGACACGACGCTGCTGGACCTGGCTGGCGTGTACACCGCGTTCCCGCGCATGGGCGCCCGCCTCGCCCCGCATCTCGTCCGGGGCGCGACCGGGCGCGACGGCGCGCTCGTCTACCGGCGCGACACGACGCCGCTCCCCGTCGGCGACCCGCAGGCCGCCTACCTCGTGCACCATCTCATGGAGGGCGTCGTCGATCGCGGCACCGCGCGCCGACTCCGGACGCAGGGGTTCACGGGCCCCCTCGCCGGCAAGACGGGCACGACGAACGATTTCCGCGACGCCTGGTTCGTCGGCTACTCGCCCGACCTCCTCGCGGCCGCGTGGGTCGGGTTCGACGACGGCCGTCCGGTGAAGCTCCCGGCCTCCGCGACCGCGCTCGAAGTGTGGAGCGCGGCGATGAAGCCCATCCTGACCGCGCGCCGCTCCGCCCGTTTTCCGGTCCCCAGCGGCATCACCTTCGCCGAGGTCGACCCCGCCTCCGGCCTGCTCGCGACCGATGCCTGCCCCGGCGTCCGGGAAGCCTTCCGCGCCGGCACGGAACCGCGGACCTACTGCCGCGAACGCTGGCGCGATCTCGACTTCGACTTCGAGGAGCCGCTCGAAGCCCCGCGCCGCCTCATCGAAGGGTGGATGCGGGAGATGGGCCGGATCTTCCGCCGCGGCCGTTAGGCGGGCGATCCGGGTCGCCGCACGCGCTCCATCAGCAGCAGCAAGACGAGCGCGCAGACGCCGAAGAGCTCCGCGAGCTCCTCCTCGTAGAAGGTCGGGAGGTCGAGCATGAGCAGTCCGCCGAGGAGGAACCCACGGGTGAGCGCGAGCGGCGGCACGAGCACGCCGAGCGCCTCCAACCGCGCCACGTTCCAGCGCGGCGTTCGGCCGCCTTCCGCGACCCTCGCCGCGAGCAGGAGCGGCAAGAGCGCGCCGTACGCCACGTAGCCGAGGCCCACCGGCCATTTCATCGCGACGTGCGTCAGCTTCTGCACCACGTTGTGGACGTTGATTTCCTTCTGGTCGCTGTACTTCACGAAGAAGTCGGGGTTCGCGATCCCGAAGAGGCGCTGCCCCCAGCTGATCTCCTCGAGCGCGACGAACGCGCAGACGGCGGCGAGCGCCGCGAAGACGTACGCGCGGCGCCGGCTCCGGTCGGCGCGCGCCCGGCCCGCGGCGAGCACGGCGGCGATCACGAGCCCCACGACCGTCGCCCATTCGACGACACCGTCCTCGGTCAGGAGCGCCACGAACGTCTCGCGGTCGGCCACGAGGACCCCGAGGAACACCAGGAAGAGGAGCGGGAAGAGCACGAGTCCCGCCACGTGCACCCGGCGGAAGCCCGGCTCGAGCGCGTCCGGATACGGCCGGCGGTCGATCGCGACGAGCGACCCGACACGCGTCGGCACGGGCCACACGAGCGCGGCGATCAGCAGCGCCACGGCCCGCCGCACGATCGACCCGTCGCTCCCCCGCACACCGCCGGGATAATCGACGCGTCCGACGAGAGGAAGCACCGCGGGTGTCCTCGCGCGACCCTTGCCGCGGGCGCCAGGCGCGGGCACCCTGCCGCCCGACCGCATGCCGCGAAGGACGACCGCGCTCAGGCTCTCCGCCGTGTACGCCGCGGCCGCGCTCCTCGCGGCCGGCGCGGCCGAGATCCATCTGCGGCGAAACGACGGCGGCGACCGTTGCCTTGCCGGCCCGCGCCCCGAGGATCTCGGCCACCCCCACGCCGCGTATGCCCGCGTCGATCCCGAGCTCGGATGGGTCTCGGCTCCGGTCGGCAACGAGGTGAACGCCGCCGGCTTCCGCGACCCGCGCGCCTTCGACGCCGCGACCGTCGCCGGCGCGCGCCGACGGGTCGTCGTCCTCGGCGACTCGTTCATGTGGGGGGCCGGCATCGACGCCGACCAGACCGTGCCCCGCCACCTCGAGCGGGCGCTCGGCGGCGAGACTACCGTCTTCAACGTGAGCGTCCCCGGATGGGGCCTCGATCAGATGTACCTCGCCTGGCTGCGCTACCGCGACGTGCTGCGGCCCGACGTCGTCGTCGTGGCCTTCATCGACGACGACGTCGACCGCGTCCTCATGACGTACCGGCAGCGGGAGCGGCTCACGAAGCCCGCCTTTCGTATCGACGGCGACCGTTTCGAGCTCCGCGGCATCGACCCGCCGCGGGGCGCCGTCGCGACCCTTCTCTCCACGAGCGTCGTCGCGCGCTGCCTCGGACTCGCCGTCGAGCGTGCCACGACGGCACGATCCATCGCCCGCCGCATCCTCCGGACACTCGCCGAAGACGCGACGGCGCACGGCGCCGGCATCGTCATCGTGCGCATCCCCGACCGCGAGGTCGTCGCGTCCACGTTCCGCCGCCGATGGTGGAGCCTGCGCGGCTTCGCCGACGCCGCGCCCGGCGCGGTCTACGTGGAGCCGCTCGCCGAGATCGAAACCGTGCACCGCGCCGGCACGACGCCATACGTCGCGGACGGCCACCTGAGCGCCGACGGCAGCGCCGCCGTCGCCGCACGGCTCGCGGGCGCCGTCAGGCGCGCGTGGAAATGATCGCCCGGTTGGGCGACGGCACCAGGTCGTGGAGCGTCGTCGCGGTGAACCCCGCCGCGTCGAGCATCGCGCCGTATTCGGCGAACGTGTACGCGTCGCCACCGGGCGTGCCCGCCAGCATCGTGAGCGCGAAGCCCGCGGCTTCGGGCGGCGTCACCCGGTCTTCGTTCGGCACGAACTCCAGGATGACGACGCGGCCGCCGGGAGCGAGCGCGCGGTGACTGCGCCGCAGGATCTCGCCGCATCCGTCCGCGTCGAAGTGGTGGAGGAAGTTCGGCAGCAGGACGAGATCGAACCCGGAGCCCCAGTCGACCTCGAAGGCGCTGCCGGGGAGCGTCCGGAACCGGTCGCCGACTTTCGCCGCGGCCGCGTTCTCGCTCGCGACCGCCACCACGTTCGCCCAGTCGAGCGCGACGACCTCGGCCCGCGGGTTCTCCTCGAGGAAGGTGATGCCGTACATGCCGTGCCCCGCCGCGACGTCGAGGATCTTGCAGGGACCCGCGGCGCCCGCCTGGAGGAGATTGGCGGCGAGCCGTGCCGTCATGCGGGCGAGCGGCGCCATCGCGCGCGCGAACTCCACCCACATGGGGTGCTCGGGCGCGAGCGAATGCTGCTCCGGGATGGCCGTGCCGCCGCGACGCACCGCCTCGGTCAGTCGGTCGAAGCCGCCGACGACATGCGGCGACGTCACGAACGCGGCCGTCGAGCCCGCGTACGCCGGCGAGCGCCGGTCGAGGAACATCTCGGCCGCGGGCGAGAGCCCGTAGCGCGCCCCGTCGAACGAGAGGAAGCCGTCGACGACCAATCGATTGCAGAGCGCGCGGAGCCCGCGCTCCGCCGCGCCGACCCGCGCCGCCATCGCGGGTAGCGTCGCCGCCCCCGCGCCGATCGCCGTGAAGACGTCGAGCTCGATCGCCGCCTTCATCGCGGCCGTCCGCTGATAGCTGGTGAGCGCGTCGAAGACGGCGCCGAGGTCGCTCGCGAGTTTCGTCATGCCCGGCGTGTAGCCAACCGGGCATGACGCGGCAACCGTGACCGCCGAACCTACGGGAGCTGGATCTCCGACGGCACGCAGAGATCCCGCGGTCCGTAGAAGGTGTAGCTGTCGGGCCCGAACTGATCGTTGGTGAAGATCGTCGGCTGGATGCCCGGCCGCGGTCCGCGCACCTGGTAGCACATCAGGTGCTCGGAGTGGCCCGGTGCGCTCGGGTTCTCGCCGTTCTTGCTGGCGGGCGCGCAGAGGTGGAGCGGCTTCTTGATGTCGAGCGTGATCGGCCCGAACTGGGTCGTGATCGCGAGACCCGTCGTGCGGAACTTCGCCGCGGCCACCTTGTAGCACTTGAAGTGGTCGAGCGGGACGCCGAGCGCGCCCGGGTAACCGATCAGGCTCTTCGCCGTCGGGATCAACGCGCGGTCGGCCTTCCCGAGCGTGACGACGAGCGTCCCGAACTGGTTGGTCACGACGACGCCCTTGATCTTGTCCTGCTTCGGCGCGGTCTGCTTCAGCGTGTACGAGACGAGATGGCCGTCGTCCGTCGCGGCCGTCGGATCCTCGCCGTTCTTGTCGGCGGGGGCGCAGATGCGCTTGTTGCGCTTCAGGGTCACCGTGCTCGAGCCGAATTGGTCTTCGAGCACCACGCCCGCGAGATTGATCGACGTCCGGTGCGTCTCGTAGCACTGGAAGTGATTCAGCGGGATCGCCGTCGGGGTCGGCGACGGACCGGTGAAGCTCGGCGTCGGCGTCACACTCGGCGTCTCGGTCGGCGTGAGCGTCGGCGTCTCCGTCGGCGTTCCGGTCGGGGTGACCGTGGCCGTCGCGGTCGGCGTGACGGTCGGGGTTTCCGTCGGGGTGCTCGTCGCGCTCGCCGTCGGCGTGGCGCTCTCGGTCGCGGTCGGGCTCGCCGTCGCCGTCACGGTGGCGGTCACCGTCGCGGTGCTCGTTGCCGTCACCGTCACCGTCGGGGTCGGCCCGTCGCTCGCCGTCGCCGTCACGGTCGGGGTGGCGGTGATCGTGGCGGTCGCGGTGAGCGTCGGCGTGGCCGTCTGGGTCGGGGTCGCGGTGCGCGTCGGGGTCGCCGTCTGCGTCACGGTGGCCGTCACCGTCGGGGTGGCGGTCCGGGTCGGCGTCGCCGTGAGCGTCGGCGTTGCCGTCACCGTCGGGGTGGCGGTACGCGTCGGCGTCGCCGTGAGGGTGGCCGTCGCGGTCACCGTCGGGGTCGCGGTGCGCGTCGGCGTCGGCGTGAGCGTCGCGCTCGCCGTCACCGTGGGCGTCGCGGTCCGGGTCGCGGTCGCGGTGAGCGTCGGGGTCGCCGTGACGGTCGGTGTCGCCGTACGCGTCGCCGTCGGCGTGGCGGTGCGGGTCGGCGTGGCCGTGCGCGTCGGCGTCGGCGTCGCCGATGTCGTGAGACAGACGGAGTCGCCCTTCGCGCCCGCGCGATTGGACGACGGGTCGCGGAAGATCACGCGGAGGGCCGTCGCGCCTGCCGGCGCGGTCGCCGAGAGGTTGAAGGGACCGCCGAGCGAGCCCGTCGCGTCGATGTCGGTCGTGATCAGATGGGTCGTGGTGGAACCGACCTGCACGTTCGAGGCGTTGTAGAAGCGGATCTCGATGGTCGGGTTCGCCGAAGGGGTGTGCGTGCCGCTGAAGAACGTGAGGTTGTAGGTGACGCCCGCCGTCGCGCTGACTTGCTGGCGCATGACGCCCGGATTGCCGGGCGCGATACCCCACACGTAGCCGATCCAGCTGCCGTTCGGCGGATTGAACGCGGTCGTCGCGCCGTTCTCGCCGCTCTCGAGGACCCACACGCTCGGGATGGGATCCCCGATGCTGTTGTCCGCTCCGGTGTGCGTCTCGAAGCTCGCGTTGCTGAGGAGATTACCGGGGCAGAACTGGGCTTCCGCCGCCGGCGCCGCGGCGAGGAACGATGCGGTCGCCGCGAGCGCGACCAGCGCGCGATACAGCCGCGAGACGGGACGGACTCGGAACGGGTTCCGGGCAACGGGTCGACTTCCACTCATCATCGGCGGGCCTCATCGGTGAACTGCTCGGGAAACGGTCTCGCACGCGGAATGTCGAAACGCGGCGCGTCGGCCTCGTATCGTCGATCAGGGTTTCCGTCAAGAAAAATGGGGGTAGACCCTGATCCAAATCGATACGTTCACGTAACGATCATTGATCGTCTCTCGTGATCGATTCGATTCGAGACGAAGATGACGTCCTCACCGGATGACC